>Ga0078972_1003073_pt1 | contig 51606 bp, 63 predicted proteins | sample YelNatPaOPGAMG01_FD_67568 | JGI IMG/M metagenome (GOLD analysis project Ga0078972, IMG submission 67568) | Hot spring thermophilic microbial communities from Obsidian Pool, Yellowstone National Park, USA - OP-RAMG-01 (SPADES assembly) (version 2) | ecosystem: Environmental > Aquatic > Thermal...
TTATAAACCTGAGCTCCAATTAAAGCGCACTCGCTAGGAGGGGAAGGCGAGACAGCAAGCCCACTTATTTTATCACAAGTGTTCTTAAAACTAGTCCTACCTAAGAAAGTTTGACATAAAAGTTGAAGGGCAGCCAAACCTAAACTTGTTAAAACGTTCAAGTTAGTGAAACAAACACTGCTAGCCTCAGACTGAGTTGAAACACTTGCAACGCCAACCGGGTTATTAATAGTAAAAGAAGGAACACTATTTTGAATAGCAGGACTATTTTGAACAAGAGTGGTTGTTGTTTGAAAACCACCCGCTTGAACACTTGAACTTTGAACATTTGAAGATTGAATGTTTGAGGGCGGGGTGTTTGAGGGTTGAACTAGGGGGATGTAGTTAGGCTGGTTTAAAGGTGTTGGCGAGGTTGAAGGGCAGCCTAAACCGAAACAACCTTCTGGAACACTGGAAACAGGTTTTAAAGGCAAGTTGTTATTCTGGTTACTTCCAAAACCCAGGGCTTCAACAACTAAAACCAGCAAAAGAAAACTTGTTAAAACTTTGATGAAATTCTCCAAACCTTCAACCCCTCTAGTGAAATTCATTTTTCGCGAATCGCTCACTCTAAAAACAAGGGAGTTTTAAGTTTAAAAACCCTACGCTTTCAATCAAAAAAACCCAAAACAAGTTAAAAACTTTCTTTAAAAATCTTTTTTTTCCTTCTCACTCGAAACTAGCTTATTAAAAAAAAGACTCTGCTCTATACTCGTGGTCACATTTTTTATTAAAAATGCAATTTTCACACTTTTTGGTAAAACTCTACAAGTAGGTTTTGAAAAATCTTACTAATCACGGGTATTACATGTAGGGAAAAAAATGTTTAAAGTTTCCCTGTAAAGAGAACTTGTTAAAAAGTGGGGGGGTTAGATTTTTTTTCGCGTATGGTTTTTGTTTTATAGTTTTGTTTTTTTAGAAGAAAAGGATTTTAAACGTGTTTTTTGGATGGAGTGTTTTCAGTGTTTGTTTTGATTTTCGCCTTCCATTTTTTGACTAGTTTAGCGTGTGTTTTCTCGCTTATTCTGCCTTCAGCTAGGGCAATGTCAAATTTATCTATTACGTCTTCTGGTTTTTTTTCAGGTTTGGGTTGTGAGAGGGTGAACGCTAGGATGAAAATGAGGAGAACTGCGATTCCAATCACTCCAATCCATAAGTAGTTGAAAAAAACAAGGGGGGTGTAAGAAGCGATGGTTTGAACTTGAATTGAATTGTTTGTTTTGTTAAAGTTTTCATTAACTTGTAATGGCGTGGAAAAACTTTGAATGACGTTTTCAGCGTTCCCGCTTAAAAGGTTGGATAATAGTTGAAGAAAAACGTAATTGCTCTCACTGTTTTGGCTTTTGGTTAGATTGTAAAATTGTTCGTTGTAAAAACCTTGAGCTTTGTAAACTTCAGCCCACACGCTCGGGTAGAAAGAAGTGAAGTTTAAAGTTTTGTTAGAATAGGCTAGTACGAACATTGAATCCATGGTTGAGGCGACGTAATCGCCAGCGTTGAACTCTGCTAAGCTTGTAGTGTGATGAAAGAACGAGTCGCTGGTTAGGTTTTGGTAGGAAGCGCTTTCATTTAAAACTTTTAAAGCGTAGGTTCTAACATTAAAGTTATTTACTGGCGGGCCTGAGATTTTTGAAGCTTCTTTGTTTAGGTCGATCGCGGCTTGAAACCAGTTTTTAGCTGTCACGAAATCGTTTATGAGGTAAGAGGGTGTTGGGAGGCTTGCGAAAGAATTGTTAACTAAGGTTAACTCGTTTAAAGCCCAAAAGTATCTTAGCTCGGCTCCGGCAACCCACTCGAAATTGTTTAGGTTCATTGAAGTGAAGTTGAAGCTGGTCATGTTTTCAAAAAGAGTGTTGATCATATTTGCGAATTCATTAGAGGTTACATTGTTTAAAAGTTGCGAGTCTATACTGTTTTGAATAAGGAAGGCGGTGTTAGCTGCAGTGTAAAAATAACCTTGAGTTGTATAGTTTAAGGCTTGAAGTAAGCTTTGGTTTATCATTGCAACTTGTGCTTTGTTTGAAGAGTTTAACGCTAGTAATGTTAAATCGTTTTCAGCGTTTTGAATTTGGTGGAGGGCTACGTTTTTCATTGGTAGTGTGGCGTTGGAATAGTTGAAAGGAGCTGGTTGGAAAACGGTTAGAGTGTGATTTGGAACTCCTTTTAAAACACTGCCTGTTGGTGTGAGAAGAAGTTTCACAGCTTCGCTTACATTAGCCACTTCAACCACTTGAACGGGTTTGCTTAAACTCGCTCCAAATTGAGCGTAATCGACACCGTCAAGAAGACTTTGACCTGAAGGGATTAGCATTAAATTAACAATTCCACTAGCCGCGATTATTTTATCACTTACACCGCCAACCACTCCTACACTCCCGTCGCTGTTGATAGCGCCTGTGACTGTGAAGTCAGTTCTGAAGGTTTGGGAAGAGTTTTCAATTTCAAAAAAATCTTGTATCACTCCAAGAGTGAAAGCCAGGCCGGCTGAAGGCCCGTCAATTTCAGAAGCGTTGCTTTCAACGCTAAAATAGTAGTTATATTTTTCAAAATCAACTCCGGCGAACGCGGCTCCAACTTGAGCGGCTGTTTTCATCGAGTTTTCAGTGTCAGTGTTAACGAGTGAGTTGCCAATATCCGTGAAAACCATTCCACTCCCGTTAACTACTTTAACGTTTATAATTGAGATCACGCCGTTACCTGTCGAGTCTACGGCTGGAGCTTTAATTAAAAAGCTAGCTGAGGAGACTAAAACGGTTATCATGCTTAAAAAAATAATTTTTTTAAAAAATTCCAAAACCAACCACTTTTTTTTCTAAGAAAAAAGCTATCTTTTTAAAAAAAGTCATGTTAATTTTTTTTCAAGACTTTTAAAATCGTTATTGTGAATATCAAAACTTAGCTCGTTTCTATCTCCGAACATATCGTAAAAAACAATGGCTGCTTTAACTCTGTCTAAGGGCAGGTTTGAAATCTTAGAAATGTGGTCAATAGATGTTCTTTTGAAGAAATGGTTTTTACCGTTAATGAAAACTTTAACGTCATCCCCTTCTAGACTTATAAAACCTTCTTCTCCTGAATAGAAAATGGTGAACTTCATAAGTGTTAAAAAGCGTTTTTAATATTTAAAACACTTTCCATTAAAAAAGTTTGTTAGATAAAACCGGCTACCGCTGTCTTTAAAACGTTTTCACGCCTCGCCTTTTTTTTGTTGGCGTTTAAACATTCAGAGTTAGGTGAATAGTAAAGCCCTTTTTGTTTTAATCAAAATAAAAGTTGAAAAATTTAAATCATTAAAGATTGTACAAAAAAGAGTGGGGTTAAACTTGATAAAATAAACTTGAAAGAATAAATTAGAAACATGACAGGTTAGACTCTTTTTTTAATGAGAATACGAGTTAAAGTTAAATTTCAGTTTTTAATTTCACGGGTGAATTTTCTTTTCCATTTTGCGAATTCATTCAAACTAACTCCAACATAGTCAACGTTTTTAAAGTTGAACAAGTTAACCTCGTTTTCCAGTTCTTTCAAGTATTTTTCAATTGACAGCTTGGAAGTTAACTCTTTGTATTTCTTGATTGAAAACCCGGAGTGGATTAGGATGTTGATAATATCTATTAAGTCTTTTTTGCCTTTGACTGAGTGCCGGCGTTCTATTTCAGCGTTTTGTTTAAGCAAAACGAGGATTTCAGGGTTTGGAACTTTAATCCCTTGTATTTTTGTAGTGTTTTCGTTAATTGTTTCAATTGGAACTGCTAGTTTGGAATAGTTTGGCAGGTAAATGTCAATGTCAAACTCTCCTTTTTTAATCTCGTATTTTTTCAGTCTGTCGTTTTTTTCAAGAGTGAAGTTTTTTCTTAAAATATTAAGCGTGTCGTAATCAATTATAATGTCAATGTCTTTTGACTTTTGAGCTCCTGTCCAAAGGTATGCAGCCCAACCTCCTATTAAAATAAAATCGTATTTTTTTGAAAAGGAAAGTAATTCCAACCAGCTTTTAGCTGTTACATTTTCAGTCCAAAATTCTTTCATGTGAACAACCTTTTTTCAAGAGAGTCGAGAAAATCCCTGGCATACCATTCTTTAAGATTCCACAAGTCAACGTATATTTGGGGCAAAGGCGCTGCAGGTTTTTCAGGCATGAAAGCGTCTTTCTGCAATATGAAAAGATTTTTAGGGCCTTTTTTTTCAGGAAATCTTTCCTTAACTTCTTCTATTGAATCCGCGTAAGCGTACACTTCGCTATAATCAGCTGGCGCTTCATTAAAAAAAATTCTATATCCTGAGTAAGCAGTGAAAACCACTCCTGCAGGCATTTCACTTTCTATTTTCTGCACTGGGTTTTCAGATCTTGTGGAATATATAATGTCTTTTGATAATCTTCTAACGCTAGCCCAGAAGAGAAGCGTTTTTTTAATATCGGATATTGTGAAAGATCGTGGTTTTTTTTCTATCGCGCCTATTTCTTCGAGTGGTTTAAGCGCGTTGTTGATAGTGCTCAAAGAGAATTTAAGTTTTTTAGAAAGGTTAAGCTGAGTGAAAAAAACTTGGTTTTTTTGCATTGTATCATCTAAGATTGTTCTATAGATTATCTCTTTCTTTTTCATCATGTTTCTATTTTTATTTTAACTTATTTATAAATCTTTCGAAAATATTGTAATTAGGGTTGAATTTTTTTTCCTTAAATAAAGAACGTTAGTTATAAAAATTATTGTTCATTATAATAGAAAATTTTAAAAATTGTGTGATTGTAAGTAATAGTTAATGAAGTCTATAGACTTGCTTTTGTATCTTAAAAGAAATAAGATAACCGTGTTTAGATTGATGTAGAGATTGTAAGTGATGGTCAAAAAATAAAAATAAGAATGGAAATATCAACTAAAAAGTGTACTTAGAACCATTAGAAAAACGCGTGACCACGCCGCAATTCACATACTTCGCGTCGGTCATGAACGTGAGTGAAATATTTTCAGAAAAGATACGCGCTGTTTACACTAGGAGACTTGTTGATGACATTCCAAGAGACATAATTGATATGAACTTCCTCATATCAAAAAATTGTAATTTTTTAAAAAGTTTAACAAACAAGAAACTTAGCGAGGTCGGCTATGAAAATTTTTCCATGAGCACTTTTATTAAAAGATTGAACCTGATAGATGAAAAAATGTGGGGTGATGATTTATCAAAAGTTATGTATCGCGTTCCTGAATTAAAAGAGTCTATAAACAGTTTAATCAACTTTTTAAAAAACCAGTGAAAACTCTTCTATTTTAAATCATCACTCAAAGAAAAAAAATTTAGGGTGTTTTAATTCAAGATTATGGGTTGTTACTTTGGAGAAAAGATTAATAAGTATCGTTCAACTAAGCGTGTTAATTGTAAAGTTTAATTATTCAATGTAATGGAGGGCGTTCCTTGTATTATCTACGGTAATCATTCAGAAAAGTGGTTTTCTCTGCGGATTAAAAGAAGCACAGGATGGTTAATGTTACAGAAAAGAGATGACCGAATAGAAAATGCTTCTATTGGGGGCGGGCTTTTAGCATAATCCTTCTTTAATGTATAACGAGTGACTTATGTCCCAGATTCGGCGGGGGGGTAAAGTGTTTTGGACTTGTTAGGCGAGTGGTTTTTGCTTTGTGGTCACGTTTAAGCGAAAGGGTTAAAAACTTTAAACTTTTGAAATTTAGTTTGAAACCTTATTAATTTGGGTTTGAAATATTAATTTTAAAGGTGATTTTTGGAATGGCTGAGAAACCTCACTTAAATTTGATTTTCACGGGTCACGTTGACCATGGTAAATCTACTCTTGTGGGGAGGATTTTGTATGAGAGTGGAGCTCTTTCTGAGAACGAGTTGAGAAAGCTTAGGGAGGAGGCTGAAAAGCTGGGTAAGGCTACTTTCGAGTTTGCTTATTCGATGGATCAGTTGAAAGAGGAGAGGGAGAGGGGTGTTACGATTGAGCTTGCGCATAAGGATTTTAACACTAAGAAGTATTATTTTACGATTATAGACGCTCCGGGGCATAAGGATTTTATTAAGAATATGATTACTGGGGCGAGTCAGGCTGACGCTGCGGTTTTGGTTTGTAGTGCGAAGGAGGGTGTTCAAGAGCAGACTATAGAGCATGCTTTTCTTTTGAAGGTTTTAGGGGTTAAGCAGTTTATAATCGCTGTTAATAAGATGGATTTGGTTGGTTATGATAAGAATAGGTTTGAGGAGGTTAAGAAGGAGTTGGTTGGTAAGCTTAAGCCTATGGGGTACCCGGTGGATAAGATTCCTTTTATTCCTGTGAGCGCTTATTTAGGGGATAATGTTACAAAGAAAAGTGATAAGTTATCTTGGTATTCAGGCCCGACTCTTTTGGAGGCTTTTGACTTGCTTGAAGTTCCAAGCCTTCCTGTTGACAAGCCTTTAAGGCTTCCAATTCAGGATGTTTTAACTGTTACCGGGCAGGGCACGGTTCCAGTTGGCAGGGTTGAGAGCGGGGTTTTAAAGCCTAATGACACGGTGGTGATAATGCCTGAAGGTATTACAACTGAGGTTAAGAGTATTGAAATGCACCACCAGCCTTTAGCTAAAGCCGTTCCAGGGGATAATATTGGTTTTGTGGTTAAAGGAGTGGATAAAAAAGCTTTAAGAAGAGGCAGCGTGGTGGGGAGTGTTTCAAACCCTCCCACGGTTTGTGAGGAGTTTACAGCTCAAATGGTTGTTCTTCAACACCCAACAGCTATCGGGAAGAATTACACTCCTGTTTTTCATATTCACACTGCTCAAGTGGCGTGCAGTATTATAGAGCTTGTTGAGAAAAGGGATCCGAGGACAGGGGCGACGCTTCAGAAAAACCCTGATTTTATTAAAACAGGGGATGTTGCTATTGTTAGAGTGAAGCCTACGAGGCCTATCGTGGTTGAAAAGTATTCTGAGTTTCCTGCTTTAGGAAGGTTCGCGGTTAGAGATTCAGGTAAGACTGTAGCCGCTGGAGTGGTTTTGGAAGTGAAAGAAAAGAAATGAGTAAGGCGAGGATTAAGTTAGCGAGTAAAAGTAAGGAGGATTTGAACAGCGTGTGCTCTGAGATTAAAAGCATCGCTCAGAAAAGCGGTGTTGAAATGCACGGGCCGATTCCTCTGCCGACTAAGCATTTCACGATTTCAACGAGGAAAACACCTTGCGGGGATGGGAGTGACACGTACGAGAAGTGGGATTTAAGAGTGTATAAGCGTTTGATAGAGTTAAGTGTGACTGATGAGAAGGTTTTGTATGAGATAATGAAAATGCGTTTTCCAAGTGATGTTCAAGTTCAAATGAATCTTAACACGTAATAATTTTAAAACCAATACCTTTTTTTTCATTTAAAAATCAACTCTTTTAAAATGTTTCACTAAGTTAATGTTAAAATCAACGATTGACACTAGCTTTTAAAAAACTTCAAGATTAGAACACTTTCTTTTTCAACTGGAGAGAGGAAACGTTAACACTCTAAAAGTTTAAAAGTTGGTCGCGAAGTGAACTTAACCAGTGTTAGAATTTTTACGAACGATGAGAGCCTCCGGAGTTTTAGCGAGGAGGGGCGTGTCAGTAAAAAATAAAGGAGAGGAAAAGAGTGATTGTCATAAGGAAAGCGATTATTTGAGTGTAAGGGTAAAAAAAACTGTACTTGGTTTTTATTTTCTTTTTCTCTTTAAGGTAGATTAGAGCGAGGTTTAAAGTGGAGTAAAACAATAATAGGACTAGCGAGGCTGTTTTGATTACAGTGTTCACTCTCACAAAAAGTGTGAGTAGGGTTATGGAAGCGCTTATTATTAAAACAGCGTTTACTGGAACCCCGTTTTCGCCGAGTTTGGAGAGAAAGCCAAGTTTTTTTGACATTGCGTACAAGATTCTTGAAGCCCCGTTTATCAGGGTTAAAGTGACGCTTAAAGTGGCTAGTAAAGCTCCGAAGATTATTATGTTTCTTATCACAGGGTTTTGCGCTGTGGTTGCTAGGGGTGTTAGAGTGGAAGATAATTGAGAGGGGGTGGCGAGTCTTAAAGCGGCTTGAGCTATTAAAAGATATAAGATTATTACTGTTAGCATGCTTATGATAACCGCTTTGGGAATGGTTTCAGTGGGGTTTTTAACTTCTTCTGCTAGCTCGCTTATTTTTCCAAACCCTGAGAATGCGAAAAACATTAACGCCGCGCCAGCTAGAATGTTTATTGAATTGAAGGTTCGCGCTGGTTGTTGAACTGGGTTGAAAGTGAAAGCGTAGAAAATAAACAAGATGAGAGCGAGGATTTTAAGAAGGGTTATAATGTTGTTCACGGTTGCTGATTCTTTAACCCCGCTCGCGCTTATTAAAGTTAGAACGAGGATTGCGATGATTGAGATGAAAGGCGTGGGGTGGGCGAGGTTAAAGTAGGCTGCAAAGCCAAGCGTTACTGTAGCGGCGGTTAGCACGTCTGCTACCACCCACCCTCCCCCTACAAGCCACCCGATTGGTTTGGACACTTCACTTGCAAAAGCGTACTCCCCTCCTTCTTTAGGTATCGCGCTTGAAAGCTCGGCGTATGTCAACGCGGTTAAAAGAGAGGCCGCCCCTGTTATTAAAATTGAAAAGAAAAGATCACTCCCAGCTCTAGCTGCAGCGAAGCCGGTTATAACGAACACTCCAGCTCCTATCATACCGCCTAGCTCGAAGAGAATGGCGTCTAAAAGGTTTAGAGTTCTTTTAAGCTCGGTCATTTTAAGTATGTTGCAATGTCACGGTGTGTGAAAGCATCTGCTTTCAACGCTATAGCTATTTTAGCCGCTATTTTTCTAGCTTTCTTTCCTCTTTCTTTAGGAGGTGAACCGCTTACAAAAGCGTTTTGAAATATTAAACCATGCTTAGGGGGTTTAGAATTGGTTTTTAAGTGTTTGAAAAGCGCTTTCTCAGCGCCTAGAACTTGAATAGTGCTCGCTGGCATTTTAGCGAGTTTTTCAAGATCCCCTGTTTTAGCTAAAAGTTTACTCGCTACTACAGCGCCGGCTATTCTAGTAGTGTTAGGCATTACTTTCAAACTGGTTTTTTCTATGTACTCTTCCATGTATTTTATAGTGTCGTTTATACTTTTAACTTGAACGGCTAGTTGTTGAAGCGCTTCAGCATCGTTTTTTTGTAGTTTAGCTCCAAAACTGTTTTTAGCTTTAAGTGTTAACTCCACGGCTTTCTTATCACCTACAATGTTTGAAAGTTTTTTCTCATCAAAATTTTCTTTAACAGAAAAAACACTTATCAACTCGACAAGCTTGTCATCAAACACTGTAACTTCAGGAAAGTTTATATTAAACCACTCTTTAATCCTTTGAATGAGAAGATTTTTAGCTTTCTCTAAATCTTCAACACTTCTCACTGCTTGTATGAGAGAGTACTCTTCTTTGGAATACTCTTTTTTCAATTCTGCTTTAGCCTTGCTTATAGCCTCCTCTCTAGTTAACATGTTTACAATTTTCGTTTTTAAACGTTTTTAACTCTTTTGCTTTCTTTTTTTTAAATTAAAAAGATTTTTTTTTAAAATTAAAAGTTTCAGGGTTTCCCTTTCACGTGGGAAAGCGCTTCAAAAGCCCATTTTTTAACAAGATGGTTAGGGTGGTTTTGAATGTTTTCAAGATATTCTAAAGCTTTTCTTTTAAGGTTCGGGTTTAAACCTAAGGTTTTAATTTTTTCTATTCTATTAAACGTCAACTCTTCATCTTGTCTCGTTAAAGGGGAAACTTCAGCGGGGTGCATCATAACCATTCTGTGAAGTTGTGATAATAAAATTAACTCGCGGCCGTTCTCTTCGTTTGAAACAAGTTTTTCATAAGTGAGAGCAGCTTCAACCCCTTGTTGAGAACGAGCTTTTTTAATCGCTATCTTGTTAAGCCCTTCAATTATTTTCATTCTAACGTTTTTATGAGGAGTGTTTAGTGAAATGTTTTGAAGTAAACGTATCAAGCCTATCCCAGCTTTTTCATCTTTAAGTTGCATGGTTTTTTCAATAATGTTAGTGATTTTCTCGATTTGTTCTGACTCGCTAGTTTTATAGAAAGGGCTTTGCTTACTGTTTAAACCACTTTTTAACCCCTCAAACTCTTTCTCAACTTCTCTTATTTCACTTTCACTGCTAGCAACGCCGCTCGCACCCCATTTTTTTAAAACCTCGTTCACTCTCCCTCTAAGTTCAGGTTGACTTTCACCTATTCTTTTAAGAGTTTCAATCCTTTCCAGCGAGGGGCTTGAAAACTCTAGTTTTTCAATTATTTTTTTTGCTATTTCAAATTGTTGCTTCTTTTCAAGTTGTTTTTTCTCTTCGTTTTCTTCAAACATGGTAAGATTAAGAGAATTCAAGGTTTTTAAAAATATTTGTTAAAAAAAAAACAGGGGGTTTCGAGTTCACACCACTGGAAAAAAAAACACGAGTCCCCCCACTTCTTTTTTTGTGATTAAACAAGGAGAGTTTTAAACACAAGAGTTATTTAGTGTTAAAATTCTCGCCGTCAAGCAAGGGAGGGTTTTAGACTATTTTTCCTTTATTTCCTGCGAGTAGGGACATTGCTTTAACAGCTTTTTTAACGTCATTAAAGTCAGGAATGTTGTTGTTTTGAAGAGTGTTAACTGCTTTTGAACTGAACTTGCCTCCCATGAAAACGCATATCACGGGTTTTTTGAATTTTTTGAATGCTTCCACTACTATTTCAGCGTCGAGTACCGGTTGGGTCATTGTTTGTATTGTTTGTATTACGAACAAGCCTGAAATGTACTCTTCTTGAAGTAGCGTGGTTATGGCAGCGTTGAACGTTTCAGGTAGAGCGTCGCCGACGATATCTAAAGGGTTTCTTTTAGAGTACGCTGGGCTCATGAGTTTGGTTAACTCTAGTTTTTTAATCGTTTCTTTTTTTAATTCAACAAGCTTAACGTTGTATCTTTCGCAGTAGTCAGCGCATAACACTCCTCCAGCCCCGCTGTTTGTGACAACGGCTACAGCGTTTTGTTTAAGTGGTGGTTGCTCGCTTAAAACTTTTGCGAAGTCGAAGAGGTCTTCAACACTGTCTGCTATAACACCCCCGCTTTGAATCACAGCTGTTTCGAAAACTTTCGCGTTACCGCTTAAAGCTGCAGTGTGACTTCCAACAGCTTTACTTCCGGTTTCCGTCCTCCCTCCTTTTAGTATTATGACAGGTTTTTTCTTTGACACTTTACTTATAACGTTCATAAGTTTTCTCCCATCTTTCACTCCTTCTATGTAAGCGGTGACTACTTTGGTGAACGGGTCTTCGCCAGCCCATTCTATGAAGTCGCTTGAGTCTAGGAGAGCGCTGTTACCAACGCTTATTATAGCGCTGAAAGCGTACCTTTCTTTTACAGCCCAGTCTATCACGCTGTCTGCTAGAGCGCCGCTTTGAGTTATGAACGCCACGCTTCCAGGAGGAGGGCTTGTGAGAGCGAATGAAACGTTAAGCCCGGTTGAAGGCCTCAGAAAGCCTAGGCAGTTCGGCCCTAAAAGGTTGATTTTATATTTTAAAGCGGTTAGAACTAGTTTTTCTTGAAGTTCTTTTCCTTTAGCGCCTGTCTCAGCGAAGCCAGCTGATAGCACGATAACGTTTTTAATTTTTTTTTTCCCGCATTGCGCGATAATGTTCGGCACTATCGCTGCTGGAACGCATATAACCGCTAGGTCGATGTTTTCCTTTACTTCTAACACTGTTTTAAAACATTCAAGGCTTAACACTCTTTCAAGGTTAGGGTTCACTGGGAAGATTTTACCTTGAAATGGTTTTCCGTAACCACTGTTCATAACGAACCCTTGTAAAAGTCCTTTCATCACTCCATACCCAACGCTTTCAGGCTTGTTTGAAGCGCCTATAACCGCGATGCTTTTCGGGTTGAAAAAAGTTTCCAGCATTTTTTTAAATCACTCTGAAGTCAACTATTAAAGGCCCTTGTTTTCCGAATATAACCGGGTTGAAGTCAACAGATGTAAAGCTTAGGAAGTCGAATAAAGTTTCTGTTTGTAGTATTAATTTTTCTATTTTTTCATAGTCTAGTTTCACTCCTCTAAAACCGTTGAAGAAAACCCCTGCTTTTGTTTCAAAAACCATGCTTTTAACAAGCTCTTTGTTTAAAGGAGCTATTCTTAACGCCACGTCGTTGTATAACTCCACTCCCACTCCCCCTAAACCGAATAGTACTACTCTTCCGAATGTCGGGTCGTTTAAAGCGCCTATCATTAACTCGACTCCTTCTTTTTTTTCCTGCGCTACGAACGTTTCAACTTTCTTGTTTTTTCTCATCGCGTTGAATTTTACTTCAAACTCTTCCATGTTTTGAATTTCCTGCACTAAGCCGGCATCTGTCTTGTGAAGTATCTCCTTTCCATACCCTTTTAGGAAGAAAGGCGGTTTTATTTGCTTTTTTTCAACTTCTCTCGCCAGCGATTTAAAGCAAGCGCCTTTCGCTGATTCTATTAACGGGAAACCATGTTTTATGAGAAGATTTTCCGTTTTAGAGAAATCCACGTTTTAAAGTTAGGCGAAAAACCTTTAAAAACACGACGTTAAACCACTGTTAAGTTTAAACAAGTTTAATGGTTGGGTGTTTTTAAACTTTGCTTATATAAAAAAGAGTGTGATTCTTTCAGATTTTGACTTGGAAAATTATATTAAAGCGAAAAGACTTGTCATCCAACCGTTAGGAGAGGACACGATAAGAGAGAACGGGGTTGACTTGAAAATATCTGACGAGGTTGCTTACTACACTAAAGAATTGAATAATATAAACATTGATATTTCAGACGAGCGTATCGTGAAAAAGCTTTACACTATAGAAAAAAAAGCGAGGGAGATAATAATAAACAGCAAGTCTCATGTTCTATTATCAACACTTGAAAAAGTCACTCTTCCTGATGATTTAATGGGTTTTGTGGAGTTGAGAAGCACTGCCGCTAGGCACGGTTTAGCCATGCCTCCTACTATTATAGACGCTGGGTTTTCAGGTACGATAACACTTGAAGTTTTCAACAACGCGCCTTATAATATTATTTTAAAACCAGGGACTAGGTTCGCGCATGTTATCTTCGCGAGGACCACCAGCAGGGTTAAAAACCCTTACAAGGGAACGTATTTCGAGCAGTCAGGAGTTAGAACTCCTAAAGCAATGAAGTGATTTTTAAGGTTTTAACTTTTAATAAAGTTTTAATTTTTTTAATTTTTTTCCAGTGGCTCCCTCGCCAGTATATTTTTCCGCAATCCTCGCACTGCCAAAAACGGTTTACTTTTTGAAACACTTTCTCCGGGATTTTGTTTTTAATTCCTTTTTTTTCTATTTCAACTAGTTTTCCGTTGCATTGAGTGCACCTGGGTTTAACTGGTTTTATTTTCAATTGTTTTAACTGGTTTTCTAACTCGTCTGATTTTAAAAGTATTGCTTTAGTGTATTGGATTGCCTTGCAGTATAGTTTTTCATCTCTTGTTAATAGAATAGCGTTGTTTTTCATTGATATTTTTATTATCTCGTCATCGTCTTCAGTGTAATCGCCAGCGTGGATCGTGTTCTGGCCGAGGATTCTAAGCCACCTAGCGAGTTTTTTCAGCATGACGTCGGTTATAAAAGTGAGATTGCTTTTTCCATTTCCCCTTTTTCCAGTGCTTCGAATAACTCATCGCCTTTTTCAAATTTTCTTCCGATTAGCTCGATTGTTTTCTGCTTATTGTTTTTATACTCTTTACTTCGCAGCTGGCTTATCTTGTCTTTAAGTGTTGAAGAGGTTATGTTCTTTTCTATTGTGAGTAGCACTTTGTTTGTTTTTATTTTAAGGTCTACATCCTCTTTTTCTTTAAGAGTAGCGTTCACTATCACTCTTAGCATTGGAAGTGGGATTGAAACTGGTATTTTACTGATCTCCTCTTCGATTTTTTGTTTTATTTCTTTCGCTGAAGCGTTTTCAAGGTTGACCTCGCTTACGTAGAGTTTTCTTGTTTTAATTTCTTTGAACTCGGCTTTTTTAGACTCGGTGTCGTAAACGTAAAACCCTTTCGGGGTTGCTTCTATTTTTTTCATTTGAGTTACCACCGTGCTTCCTGGTATTAGAATGTTTTGAGAGAAAAAGTGATGGTGAACATGCCCGTCACAGTATAAATCAAAGTTTTCAGGTAACTCGCTTGTTAAAACACCTTCTTGAAATTCACTTGACTGGCCTTCAAGGTTTTTAATATTTTGGTGGAGGAGTAGAATGTTGAAAAACCCTGGCTCGGGTTTGAAGTTCAATGCTTTTAACGCTTCAAGTGAAATGTCGTCAGGCACTCCACCCATTCCTTGCACTAGAATGTTTTCAACTTTGGTTTTAACAGCGTGAGTGTTCACAACCAACCCGCTCTCATGCAGTATTTGTATTATGTTAGGCGCTCCTTTACTTCTCCTCTCATGCGTCCCGGGGATGACAATTGGAACGTTTTGAAACTCCACGCCGTTTTGAATTATTTTAAAAGGCTTAAGTTTTTTTTTAGTTTCAGAGAGCATTTTAACCGCCTCGTAAATGGTTTCCTGAGTGGGGTTTCTTGAGTCGAATATGTCACCGCATATTAGGATCAAGTCGTAGGCAGAGGCTTTTTCAAGAGCTTCCCTAGCTTGTGTGAACGAGTCTTCATTATAGCCTAAGTGGAAGTCACTTGTCACTGCTATTTTCATTGAATTCTTTTTTTTTACATGAATAAGCTTAAATGTTTTTTTGTTTTACTTTTAACCAGTTTAAAAAAAAAAGCGGGTGTTTTTTTTGGTTGAGTGGATTGTTTACGCTGTCGCTGGAATGATTTTATACTCGATCGCTAATCTTGTTTGGAAGTATTTAAGTAATTCTTACACTGTTTCAATGATTGGCATCGCTGAGGGTTTAACAATCCCAGCGCTTGCCGCTTTAATAGTTTTTATTGTTTTAATGTTTGCTATGAAACAAGTTTCTTCTGTAAACCCTGTTTTTGTTATTCTTTTAGTTTTAGTTGCGGTTTTGTCACTCGTGGGCTTCGCGTTTTTTTTCTATTCCCTAAAGTTTGGGAAAGTAGCGGTTGTAACCGCGGTTATGAGTCTCAGCACGGTTGTAGTCGCTTTTCTTTCTTTTATTTTTCTAGGCGACCGGTTCTCATGGAGGGAGTTGCTCGCGATGAGTTTTGCGATTGCAAGCGTTCTCGTTTTAGCTGTTTTTTAAGCCATTCAACCGCTTTCTCAGTGTCTTGAACTTCACACCCTCCAATGTTTTCATGACCCCAGCTAACACCGTGAAATTTCAAAGCGCATTTTTTAGCGAGCTCTCCTATGTTAAGGTTTGAACATGAAGTGTTTTGCACCATGCTTATCCTACCCTTACTTTGAACGATAGCTAGGGGGGTTAGGTTGGAAAGAATTGAAGCGCACTGCGTTCTATGCGTTTCAGTTTTAGTTATCGAAACCCCGTTTTCTATGATTGTTTTTTTTAAAGCTTTTATAATGTTTTCAGCTTGCTTGTCAGAAGCGCATTGTTTAAGCGTTTTTAAAGCTTGAAAGTAGTTTCCGCCAGAGTTTTTTAAAAGTTCTGACGCGTTCTGAAAAGTTAAAGGAGTGGCTTCTTTGAAATAATCAGTGTCACTTATCAAACCTAAAAGCATTAGAAAACACGCTGTTTGAGAAGGTTTAATGTTTTTTTTCTTGTAAAGAGAGTAGATGATTTCACTGCAACTAGTTGCATTGCTGTAATAATTTAGACTTTTTTTTATTTTTTTGAAGGTTTCATGATGGTCTATCGTGACAAGCTTTTTTTTAAGAGCGAATTGCTCAAATTGATTTTTAAAACCCGCGAGCATTTCAGAGTCTGAAACGTCCACTAGTATTATCGAATTGTATTTCTCTATTCGATCTAGCTTTTCTATTTTAATTTTAAGTTCTTTAAGTATTTTTTTTGATTGAGTGTTTAGTGAAATGTATTTTAAGTCAGCGCGTGGTTTGATAAGTTGTTGTAACGCGAAACCGCTTGCTATAGCGTCGGCGTCTGCTACAGCGTGGAAGCTGATTAAAACAGGTTTTTCTAGCTTTTCAAGTGTTTCTTCAAGTTTTCGAGTTAGCGGCATTTTTCAGTTTTTCTTCTTGTTTTTCTATTATCGTTATTCTTGACTTGATAATAGTTTTCTCTTCCTCAAGCGCTTTTAAAACCTCTTCTTTAGGTTTTTGAACTAAAACCCCGCCTACGTACTTGTAAACCGCTCCACTGCTTTCACTCACTTCCTTGAAAGCGTTTTCAACTTCTTTCTGTTGTATTAAATAGGCTTGTTTTTGAGCTTCAAGATATTGAATTTGTTGTTTCAACGCTTCTTCTTCATTCATTTTTAAACCACTCTTTTTTTTAAAGTTTTAACTGCAAAGTTTTACTTCAAGAACATTATTAATTGTTATTGTTCAAAACAAGGTTGACCGCCAAAAAAAAGAGAGGTTAGGGAGGGGGCTAGTCACCCCCCGAGATTTTTAAAACTCTTTCGAGTTGGCTTTCAAAATTTTTTTTATTTCAATTATTGTTTTCAAGTCTCTTATAACGCTGTTAACAACAGCTCTAAGCGTTGCAATGTTTTCAGTTTGAATTTTAACTTCTAGGAGGTCGCCGTTCGTTTTAACTTCAACTTTGGTTTTAAGGTCTTCCACCGCGCTTTCTTTCAGTGTTTCGCATGCTTTCACTGCTTCTTTTTTGTTTTCAAATTTTATTTTTATAACCGCTTCCAATTTTTTTTAATCACTTGTTTCAATTTCAAGTATTTTTCTCGTTTTAGGGTTTAAAAAATATATCTTATTTTCTTTTTTAAGTTCTTTCACGTGTTCAAGGTTGAAAATTTTGCTTTCAACGCAACCGTTCAAGTTAACTTCTGATTTTTTTTTAATGTTTACTTTCGCTTTAAAATGTTTTTTTTGAGGGTGAAGTCTTATAAAAATCTTCTCTATGATTACAATGTTTTTGCACCCGTATTTTTCAGCTTTTTCTTTTATTTTTCTGAATGTTTTAAACCCTCTTTTTTGGAATTTAGCGTTTAGGAAAAAAGCGAGTTTTCTAGCTTTGCTTGTGACTTCAAAACCTGGCTTTTTAGATGTTGTTATGTAGATTGACTCTTGCTGCATTTTTTTTCACTTGCTTTTTGATTTAAGGTTATTAAAAAAAAACGCCAGGAGGGAGATTCTCGCTTTTCTTTAAAAAAAAATTCGAACTCCCAACCCCGTTAGGGGACTAGCTCTCATTTTTCTTTTTGTGAAAACTCAAGGCTAGCGCATTGCCATTCTGCCATCCTGGCATGAGTTTATTTGCAGCGTCAAGCTTTTTTATTATTACCCTCTAAAAAAAAAGTTGTTGGAAAAAAAGTTAATCGAATAAAATTAATCTTGTCTTCTAAGCTTTAAATTTTGTTTGATTTTTTTAAAGTTGAGAGTGTTTTAAAGCGAGTTTATTCTACATTGGCTATTGAATTTAGCATTATTTTTATTATTTGTTAGTATTTTGAACAGGGTATGCAGAACGGCTTTCCGTCTTTCATTCTCACGTATCTTTCAAACACGTACTCTCCGCACTCGGTGCATTTCATCTTGTTGAAAGAGCTTTTTACTGGATTGAATTTAAAATCTGGTTTGGGTTCTACTTTAAACATGTAATCATCTGTTTGCTCGTAAGTCCAGTTTATAACTTCGTTTGTTACTTTTTCAGGAATTTGAGAAGGTTCAACGCCTTTTTTTCTATAATCAAAGAATTCAAATTTTCCCATGGCGTCGACAAAATCGGGTTTGAGAGAATATCTCACAGCGCCTTTTTTTGGGTGGTAAAAAGTGGCCGCTAGTTTTCCGTAAAATGTTTTTGACATTAGCAATTTTCCATAGGTGGCGCCAGTGGCTATTTGCATTCCATCCATCATGCACGTTTGCGGGTGGCCCTCTCCGAGTTCAGGAAATACAAAAAAACCGTGGTCGCTTTCATGTTTAACTTCGAGACGTTCCATTGCCAGCATGCCCATGCGATAGCCTATTGGCATGAAAGGGCATAAGTGCCCGTGGAATTCAAACGCCCATTTTGGGGGAGTGTATTTTGTCGTCATTTTTAATCAGCCTCTTACCATTTTAAAATATCTTTAAGTATCTTCTCGCCTTTTGGCGAGAGTGAGTATATTCTCATTGTTCCTTTTTTTTCCACTTTCGTCAACCCCGCTTTAAGTAGTATTTTAAGATGCTGAGAAACGGCGGGCTGCGTTATTTTAACTTTGCTTGGCAGTTCGCATGCGCACTTTTCCCCGCTTTTTTTCAGTTCAAGCAACATTTGAAATCTAGTTTCATCCGCGAGTGCTTTTAGAATTGTTAAATTATAAGTTTTCACAAATATTAGTTTATACTTATATATTTAAAAGCTTTTCTTTTCATAGTTTAAGGGAGGTGTCGTGTCATGAAAATTAAAATATTAGGCGGGAGTGGTTGCGCGACTTGCACGAAGTTGGAGAAGAATGTTAGAAAGGCGGTTGAAGAGCTTGAGTTTAAAGCTGAAGTTGAAAAAGTTGAGGATTACGCTGAAATGATGCATTATGGCATAGCGTCAACCCCGGCGCTTGTAGTTGATGAAAAAGTCAAGCTGGAAGGGTGGGTTCCAAGTGTTGAAGAATTGAAAAAAATCCTGCAGGCTGAAGTTTAAATGGGTTTATTTGACGGTTTGGGAGGGTGGGTTGCTTTTCAATTATTAAAATTATCTTCTAATAGTCAGATTGGAAGCGCGGTGCAATTTTTTGTTTCAGATTCAGTTGAGGTTTTGCTTCTTTTAGCGGTGATGATTTTTTTTGTCGGCTTGCTTAGAACTTATGTAACCCCTAAAAAGGTGAGGAAATGGCTTGGCGGTAAAAGTGAGGGAATTGGAAACGTTTTAGCGGCTTTGCTTGGAATACCAACTCCTTTTTGTTCTTGTTCAGCGGTTCCAATTTTTATCGGTTTTGTTGAGTCCGGAGTACCGCTTGGAGTCACATTCTCGTTTTTGATTTCTTCTCCAATGGTTAACGAAGTAGCAGTCGCGCTGCTTTTAGGGCTTTTCGGGTGGCAGGTCACAGCTTTGTACATAGCAAGCGGTTTCACAATAGCGGTTATAGCTGGAATAATAATCGGAAGAATGCACATGGAAAAAGAAGTTGAAGATTTTGTTTATGAAATAAAGTTGAAGGAAAGCGGTGAAAAAGACAGGCGAGTGACTTGGAGTGAAAGAATTGAATTCGCAAAAACTGAAGTTAAGGATATAATGCAAAGGGTGAGTCTTTACGTGCTAGCGGCTATAGGCGTAGGCGCGTTTATTCACAGTTACGTTCCAGTGAATTTTTTGCTGGGAGTTGCGGGCAGAGGTAATTTTCTTGCAGTGCCTGTTGCCGTGCTGATTGGAATTCCATTGTATTCAAACGCGGCTGGGATGATTCCTATAGTTCAAGCCTTGATAAGCAAAGGGATGGCTATTGGTACGGCGTTGGCATTCATGATGAGCGTGACGGCATTGTCACTTCCTGAAATGATTATTTTAAAGAAGGTTTTAAAGCCGAAGCTAATAGCATTATTTATTGGAGTATTATTCGTTTCAATCGTTCTTACAGGATTGCTTTTTAACGCAATTATTAGTTAGATGATTGTTGAAACTAAACATTTTTTTTAGTGAGTTGGGAAAAAGCTCCGAAAGAGTTAAAATTGATTAAGCGTATTTTTAGTGTTTATGAAACAGTTATTTCCAGGGGTTTTCTCTTTCAGTGGAGGGTTGGCAACTCTTAATCTTGTGAAGGGTGTGAGTGTTTATGGTGAGAAGAGAATTCAAGTTGGGAGGGACGAGTTCAGGTTTTGGGATGGTAAGAGAAGTAAGCTGGCCGCAGCTGTTTTGAAGGGAATTAAAAACTTTCCAATAAAACCTGGAGGGAAAGTTTTATACTTAGGCGCTGCTAATGGCACGACGGTTTCTCATGTGAGTGATATTGTGGGTTTGAATGGAATTGTTTACGCTGTTGAATTCGCGCCTCGTTCTATGAGTGACTTGATTTTTTTAAGTGAAAAAAGGAGGAATATAATTCCAATTTTTGCTGACGCGAGGTTTCCTGAAAGGTATTCTGATATTGGGCGTGTTGATGTTGTTTACGCTGATTTAAGCGATCCTCAGCAGGTTGAGATTCTTCTTAGAAACGCTCTTTTTTTCAAAGCTCGTTTTGTTATGATAGCTGTTAAGGCTCGGTGTGTTGATTCAAGTGAAAAACCGAAGGTTATTTATGAGAAGAGTAGGAGAGAGTTGGAAGAAAAGTGTAAGGTTCTTGACTTCGTGGTTTTAGATCCTTTTGAAGTTGATCATGGTTTTTTTGTCGGCGAGGTTAAAAGTTTAATCTCCAATGTAGATTGAGTGAATTTTTCTTAGAATTTCTAGTTTTTCTCTTGGTATGTTCTTTTTTTCTACGATTAGTTTTTGGTAGATAGGTTGTAACTCTGCTTGGTGTTCTGGTTTTATTCCAGGTGCTTGTTGAGAGTCGTACAAGTGCATTATTTTTATCACTGCTTCTTTTCTTTCTTCCTCGGTTAAAACATTGGGTTGTTTCTGTTTGAGTTTTTTCTTGTAGTAATTGTATAAAGATTCAAAGGGGTTTTTTCCTATTCTTATTGTAGGCATTGTTGTTTTATTAAACTCCAAAATGAATTTAAAGATTGTGCTTATTTTAGTCTCATGGAGTCGAGGTTCATTGGAGCGCGGGTTTCAGCGCGGGTTACGCGCGCTAAGGTTCTAGCGAGGTCGTCACATTTAGTTTCATCACCGTGTACTGTGAATATTTTTTGCGGTCTCGGCCTCAAGTTTTTAACGTATGCTATTAACTCGTTTCTGTCGCTGTGCCCGCTGAACCCTTCAGCGGTGTTCACTTCCATGTTTATTTTGAGTGTTTCTATCTTGTTGTTTGAGTTTACTATTGGTATTTCTCTTTGCCCGGCTTGTATTTTTCTTCCAAGGCTTGTGGCTGCTTGATAGCCAACGAATATAAGCGAGTTTTTAGGGTCGTGCGCTAGCATTTTGAGGAATTCAAGTGACGTGCCGCCTGTTAGCATTCCTGAAGGCGCTAGTATCACGCAGGGCTCGTCGCTTTCAGCTATATCTTTTCTTTCTTTGGACACCACGTTTTTGAATAATGGTTTGTCGAATGGAGAGTTGTTTTGAAGTATTCTTTTTTGAATGTTTTTTCTTAAATACTCTGGGTAGACAGTGTGGATCGCGTTTGCTTCTCTGCTCATCCCGTCAATGTAAACGATTAAATCGTTTTCTGTGAAGTGTTCTTCGAGGGTGAGCATTACTTCTTGGCTTCTTCCGACAGCGAAGACTGGTATGAGAACTTTTCCTTTTCTTTCAATAGTGTTTTTTATTAGTCTTATTAGTTTTTCATCTCTTTGCTCTATTTTAGGTTGAACGTCTGAAGGGCCTCCGTAAGTGCTTTCCATTATGAGGGTTTCAATTCGAGGGAAGCGAGTGTCAGCCATGTCTAAGAGTTTTGTTTTGCCGTATTTAATGTCTCCTGTTATCACGAGGTTGTGCTGGCCTTCACCGAAGTTGAAGTGAACTTGCGCGGCTCCGAGAATGTGCCCAGCGTTATGAAATGTGAATTTAACATCTGAAGTCACGTCTGTAATCTCTCCGAAGTCTCTTGTTATCACGTGTTGTAATTCTTTTTTAATGTCTTTTTCACTGTAAGGGCTTGACCCGAACTCTGCGTTCATAACTTTTATAGCGTCTTCTTGGAGAAGGATTGAAAGGTCTCTAGTGGGTGGCGTGCAGTAGAGCGGGCCTTCATACCCGTACGCGTATAAGTAAGGTATGAAGCCTGAGTGGTCTAGGTGCGCGTGTGTTAGTATGACAGCGTCTATTTGGTCTAGGGAGAGGTTCATCGCGTTTAAGTAGGGGTAGGCTTTAGCTTTGTCAGTGTTGTCAGTGTTTATACCGCAGTCTATGAGGATGTTACTGTTTGGAGTTTGAAGTAGAGTGGCGCTTCTTCCAACTTCTTTGTAACCTCCAAGCGCGGTTATTTTAACCCACTCGCAGTCTGAACTGCCGTTTAATATTTTTTTACCTGTTTGAAGCATGAATTTTTTTCTTTCTTCAGCGTGAGTGTAGAGTGAGTTTCTTATCGCTTTTTCAACTTCGCTTGGAGTGGTCGGCGTTCTTAGAATTTTAGGAGTCCAACCGGTTTGAGTGATTATTTCTTTTAACACTACTCCTTCCTTGCCTATCACCACTCCTGGTTTAAAAGCTTCTATTATCACTTCATTGAAGTTAGGGTCGAATTTTAGTTCAGAAACGCCTGCTTCGACGGGTATTATTTTTTTTATTTTTTCAAGCGCTTCGTCTGGAGGGACTAGTTCTGACGAGTCTGTTCTGAGAGTCACTTTTTTCTTTAAAGCGGCTGCTATCTTGGTTATTATAGTGTGATCTTCGTAGAAAGGTTTCAAGCTTTTAAGGTAGAGTACTAGTTGCGGGCCTTCCATTTCTATTTTTGTGAGCTCGCATTGAGGTGCGATTAATTGTTTTATTTCTTCTTCTACTTCTTTTAAGTTTTTCAAAGAGTTAAATCCCTTTTTTGGTTGTTTTTCATTTTAAGTAGGCTTGCACTTGCTGTGGCGTGAGTTTTCTTGCTTTCTTTTGGTCTATTACGACCACGTCGACACCCTCGCCTGTCGCAGCGTCTCTTTTCATCGCGGCTGTAACCGCTTTGACAGCTATTTTCAACGCTTCTTCTTCTGTCATTCCTTCTTTGTAGTTATCGTCTAGAATCGCGTAAGCCATTGGGCTTCCAGAGCCTGTTGAAACATAGTTTTCTTTCATTAAACCTCCAGCAGCGTCTAAGTCGAAAAGCTGTGGTTTCGAGTCAAACCCTCCTATGATTATTTGAACGAAAAAAGGGTAGAATTTGGATTGTTGAAGAATGTTAGCTAGAAGTGTTGAAACCGCTTTAACTGAAGGCGGCTTGCCTCTTCTATACTTGTATAACTCTATCTCCGCTCTTAAGTATCTTTGAAGTGTTTGATTGTCTCCAACCCCTCCGGCCATTGTCATCGCGATTTGATCTGAGAGTAATTGGATTTTTTCAACTGTTTTTGAAGCTATGAAGTATTCCATTGAAGCTCTCTTGTCAGCTGCTAGCACCACGCCGTTGTTGTATACTAATCCTACGGTTGTAGTTCCTTTAAGTGTTTTATTTTCAGTCATGAACACCCACTGGTTTAAGATTTTCAGATTGCCTCTCTTTATAATTTTAGAGTTGAATAGTTTTTTAAATAGTAAATTATTTAACTCTTTCGATGTTTTCCACCAGATTATAAGAAGGGGGGGTGGTTTTAAGCGCCGGGTTTTTTCTCGCGAGTTTTAACATGGTAAAAAGCTTTTCGTTTTTTTTCACACGTACTGCTTTTTATTTTTTCGCTTCCTTTAATTGCACTGGTGGTTTTATAATGAATGGGTATAAGCGTGTTTTGAAAAGTTTTCAGAATAGTTTGAAGGAGAGAAGTGATTTTTTGAAGAGAAGGGTTCACGTTTGGAGGGGAGAGCCGACTGTGACGAGAATTGAAAAACCGTCGAATATTGCTAGGGCGAGAAGCGCGGGTTTTAAAGCGAAGCATGGTTTTATTATCGCTAGGGTTAGGGTGAAGCGGGGGAAGCTTTTAAGGAGGGCTCCAAGGCAGGGTAGAAAGCCTGGGAGGAATAGGAAAACTCAACCTTCAGGGGTTGGCTTGAAAAGAATCGCTGAGGTTAAGGCTGGGTTGAAGTTTCCGAATTTTAAGGTTGTTAATTCTTATCTTGCAGGTGAGGACGGGCAGTTTAAGTTTTTTGAAGTTGTTTTGAAAAAGTAAGCCGGAAAGGGTTTTTAAAAAGAGGGTTTTTTGAATGCGTGAGTGTGTTTTTTGCGGTGTTTCAATTGAGAGGGGGGATTATATTGTGGGGGGTGACGAGTTTAGTGTCGCTTTTCTTGATAAGAACCCGGCGGCTCCAGGGCATGTTTTAGTTATACCTAGAAGGCATGTTGAAAGGTTAGATGAGTTAAGTGAAGAAGAGTTGAAAAAGTATTTTGTTTTTATTTCAAAGGTTGAGAAAGCTGTTTTGGAGTTCGCTGGCGCGGGCGGGGGTTGTGATATTGTTAATCACTACCGGCCTTTTCTTAAGGAGAGTGAGATGGTTAAAAAACATCTTCACTTTCATGTTATTCCAAGAAAGTTGAACGATAGTGTTTTTAAAGGCGAGAGGATTCATTTAAGTGAGAGTGAGATGAAGAGGGTTGCAAGCTCGATTTCAGAAATTCTGGAAAGGGTTTTAAAATTTTAACTTTTTACTTAAAATCACTAAGAAAAAGGGGGCTCATAGTCGAATGGTAAGACGTTCGCTTGACGTGCGAAAGATTGGGAGTTCGATTCTCCCTGAGCCCACTGCGTTTTAAAAAAAAAAATTTTTTAAACCCCCCCGTGGTTTTTTGAATTTAAAAAAAGAGCGCTGGGGGGGCGAAAGGGTTAAATATTTAACTTGTTTAAATTTGAGTTGAATTTTTTAGAGGAATTTTAAAGAAATGGTTGGTATTTGTCCTAAGTGCGGCTTGCCTTTAGATATTTGTGCTTGTAAAAGCATTCAAAAGACTGGCGAGTCTATTAAGGTTTACTCCACAAAAAAAAAGTTTAATAAGTTTGTAACCGTTGTTGAGGGTTTAAGCGGTGAAGAGTTGAAGAACACTGCTAAAAGCCTGAAGCATAAACTCGCGTGTGGCGGGACGGTGAAGGATGGTTTGATTATTCTTCAGGGGGATCAGAAGAAAAAAACAATCGAGGCTCTTGTAAGCCTTGGTTTTTCAATGGATAATATTAAGTCGACATGAACGGAACTCAACCTGTTTCGATTCGAAAGCAGCTTGCAAGGTTATGGATTGGGGAGAGGGTTAAGGTTGTTGAAAGCAGTTGCAAAGAATTGGAAGGTTTGGAGGGAGTTGTTGTCGATGAGAGGCGGAACGTTTTTATTGTTCGCACAGAGCGGGGCGTTAAAACCATTCCGAAGGGGAATTGTTTTTTTGAAGTGAATGGAGTGGTTGTTGACGGCTCGGTTTTAACTGTGAAGCCTGAGGATAGGATTAAAAAGTTTGGTTGAAAATGAGCGGGAAAGTTGATTGTAAAGACTCGAAGTGCCCTTTTCACGGGGGTTTAAGAGTTAGAGGTAGGGTTTTAGAAGGTAGGGTGGCTAGTTTGAAACAGCAGAAAAGCGCGGTTGTTGAAGTTAATTATATTGCGAGTGTTAAAAAGTTTCAAAGGTTTGAGAAGAGGAGGAGTAGGATTCATGTTCACGTGCCGGATTGTTTAAAGGTGAGGGTTGGGAGTTTAGTTGAGATTTCAAGTTGTAGGAGGTTGAGTAAAACTATTAGTTTTGTTATAACTAAAGTTTTAAGTTTTTAAGAGTTGATGAGAGGAATGTTTGGTTTAACTGCGAGGATTACAAAAGGGCTTTCGCCTAACAGTGTTTTGAATTGTGATGATAATAGTGGGGCGAAGAAGGTTGTTTTTGTTGGGGTTAAGGGTGTTAGGAGTAGTAGGGCTAGGAGGAACCCGCGAGCCGGGGTTGCGAATTTGATTGTCGTGTATGTTAAGAGTGGTAAGAGGGAGTTGATGAGTAAGAAGCATTTAGCTGTTATAATAAGGCAGAGAAAAGAGTACAGGAGGGGTTTGGAGAGGGTTAAGTTTGAGGATAACGCGTGTGTTTTGGTTAGCGAGGATGGCTTGCCTGTTGGAACTGAGATTAAAGGGTGCGTGGCTAGAGAGGTGGCTGAAAGGTTTCCGAAGGTTGTGACTATAGCGCAAGCGGTGGTTTAAAGAAAAATGGTTAGTAAGCAGCCTAGAAAGAAAAGGAAGTTTATGTACAACGCTCCTTTACATGTTGCTAGGCGTTTTGTTTCTTCTCATGTTTCAAAAGAGTTGAGAGGGAAGTTGAAAAAAAGAAGTGTTGTTTTGAGGAAGGGTTTCACTGTTAAGGTTTTAAGAGGTTTTAAGAAGGGTGTGAGCGCTAAGGTGGTTAAGGTGAGTTTAAGGAAGAGAAAGGTTTTTCTTGAAGGTGTTGTTAAGAAGAAGAGTAACGGTAAAGAGGTTTTAATCCCGTTTGATTCTTCGAATTTAATGGTTATTTCAACGTGATTTTTTTATGGCAGGTCATGGTAATTCAAGGCATTTGAAAAAACTCGCTGCACCGCGGTTTGTTAAGACGAGGGGTTTGTGGGTTAAAAAACCATCTCCAGGTAAGCATGGGAAGTGGGAGGGTATTCCAATTCAGCTTTTGCTTGAGAGTTTAGGTTTCGCTTCGAATAAGAGGGAGGCTGGTGTTGTTTTAAAAGAAGTGCTTGTTGACGGGAGGAAGGTTTACGATTTAGGCTTCCCGGTTGGTTTGATGGATGTTATTTCTATTCCTAAGCTTTCGGAAAGTTTTGTTGTTTTAAGGAATAGGAAAGGTTTTGTTTTAAGAAAGTGTAAGCCCGGGTTTAAGTTTTTGAAGGTTTTAAATAAAAAAATTATTAAAGGCGGGGTTGTTCAGTTGAATTTAAGCGACGGTTCTAATATTATTTTTGATGGTGTTGTTAACACTAAGGACACTGTTAAGGTTGAAATTCCAAGTTTAAAGTTGAAGGAAGTTTTGAAGTTTGAACCGGGTTGTAATTGTTATGTTTTTAAAGGTAAGCACGCTGGGAGTGTAGGGGTTTTGAAGAAAGCGAGCGAGAGGGGAGGTAATATTGTGTTGGAAAGCAATGGGGAGGAGCTTATAACAATTGAGGATTATGTTATGAGTGTGGATAGTGATTTTAAAGCGGTGGTTTAAAGAAAATGCTTGAGAAGGTTACTTTGAATGTTGGGGTTGGAAGCGGTGGTAATGTTAAGATTGATAACGCGAAAAAGCTTTTAGAAAGGATAACAGGGGTTAAGCCGGTGGCTACTAAAGCGAAGAAAAGAAACCCAAGTTTTAATATTAGGAAGGGGGATTTGATTGGGGTTAAAGTCACGTTAAGAAAGGAGAAGGCGTTGAGTGTTTTAAAGAAGTGTCTTGAAGCGGTTAATTTTAAGCTTCCACTTTCTTGTTTTGATAGTCAGGGTAATTTTTCGTTTGGTGTTCATGAGTATATAGAGTTGAAGGGAGTGAAGTACGACCCTGAAATTGGGATGATGGGTTTTGATGTGTGCGTGACTCTTTCAAAGCCTGGTAAGAGAGTAGCGTTGAGAAGAATTAAACCTGCTAGGATTCCTTTGAAGCAGAGAGTTTCAAAGAGCGAGGCGGTTGAATTCGTTAAGGGTTTAGGAGTGGAGGTGTTGAGTTGAATGGGTAAAAAGAAAATGCAAAGTTTTGATTTGAAGTTTAAAAGAAGAGGGAAGAGAAAGTGTAGGTTTTGCGGTGGTTCGAAAGGTTTGATTAGGAAGTATGGCTTGTATGTTTGCAGAAGGTGTTTTAGAGAGAAGGGTAAAGAGTTAGGTTTTGAACAGTACATGTGATTTTGGAAAATGAATTTAAGTGATTGTTTGAATAATATTAAGGTGGGCGAGTTGAAAGGGCAGAGGCAGGTTAGGATTAAGCATGACTCGATTGTTTTGAGGAAAATTTTAAGTATTATTAAAGAGGAGGGTTTCATTAAAGATTTTAAAGCTTCAGGGAGGGAGTGCGTGGTTTTCTTGAACGGGCGGATTAATAATATTAAAGCGATTTCACCTAGGCTTCCTGTTAAGTATAGAGAGTGGGAGGTTTTTGAAGAACGTTTTCTTCCTTCAGCAACTGAGGGTTTGATTATTGTGAGCACTTCTAAGGGTATTAAAACACACGTTCAAGCTAAAAGAGAGCGTGAAGGCGGGGTTTTACTAGCGTTTGTTTACTAAGAGAGAGGGTGTTTGAAAGGATGAGTGTGGCGAGTGTTAAAATTCCGGAGGGCGTTAAGGTTGAAGTTACCGGGGGGCACGTGGTGGTTAGTTTTAATAATTTATTAAAAAAAATTAAGTTTAATGAAAAGTTATTGAGTGTTTCAAGTGATGGTGGAATGGTGAGGCTGGCTTTGAAAGGGAAGGAGAGAAGGAAAAGTGTTGCAGTGTTAAATTCGATTAAAGCTCACTTACTTAAAACTTTTAAAGGTTTTAAAGAGCCTTTTGTTAAAACTCTTGAAGTGGTTTACGCTCACTTCCCAGTTAGTGTTGAGGTTAAGAAAGACGAGGTTTTGATAAAGAATTTTCTCGGTGAGAAGATTCCGAGAGTTGCTAAGATAACGCCGGGGGTTGAGGTTAAAGTTGAAGGGCAGAAGATAATAGTTAAAGGTTTTGATAAGGATGGCGTCGGGCAAACTGCGAGTAATATTGTGAGAAGTGTTAAGATTAAAAATAAGGATATCAGGGTTTTTCAGGATGGTGTTTACTATGTTTAAACTTCCTAAATTTAAAAGGCAGAACGCGAAAGCTAAAAAACGGGTTAAGAGCGGTTGGAGGAAGCCTAGAGGTATTGATAATAAGCTTAGGGAGAAGAAGAAAGGTTTTGGTTTCATGCCTTCAGTGGGTTACAGGAAGAGTAGAAAGATGAGGAACACTAGGAATGGTGTTTTGCTAGGCGTGGCGCGTAATGTTAAAGACCTCGAGTTTTTTAAAGGAGGGAGTGTTTTCATAGGTAAAAGTGTTGGCGGGAGGAAGAGAAGTGTTTTAATTAAAAAAGCTAGAGAGTTAGGAGTTAAGGTGTTAAATGAATGAGTGTTGAAACGGTTAAGAGAGTGGCTGCTAGAAAGTTGAAAGTGGGGTTAAGCAGGGTTAGGATTCTTGATGATAAAAAAGCAAGGGAAGCGCTTACAAGTGAGGATGTTATGAGTTTAATTAAGGAGGGCGTGGTGGTTAAAAAGCCTAAGAAGGGGGTGAGTAGGGGTAGGGCGAGGGTTAGGATTATGAGAAGAAGGAAAGGAAGAGGTAGGGGTGAGGGGAGTAGGAAGGGAAGTAAAAACGCGGTTAAGAGTTTAAAGAGAAGATGGGTTGAAAAAGTGAGAAGTCAACGTGATTTTATAAGAAAAAGTAAGCGTAAGCTCGGCGTTAATTACAGGAAGGTTTACAGGCTTGTTAAAGGTAATTTTTTTAAGAGTAAAAAGCATTTGAAGAGTTTTATTGAAAATTTAAAGTGAGTGGTTAAGAGTGAGTTTTAAGAATTATAAGAGGAGAAGGGAAGGGAAAACTGATTACGTTAAAAGGCTGGGCATGCTTAAAAGCGGGAAGCCTAGGCTTGTGGTTAGGAAAAGTAATAGGAATGTTTTAGTGCAACTGGTTGTTTTTAATGAGAAAGGGGATGAGACGGTCGCTAGTGCTATCACGTCAGATTTGAAAAAGTTTGGTTTTGAGGGGAAGTGTAACTCTCCTTCAGCTTACTTAACTGGCTTGCTTGCAGGTAAGAGGGCTTTGAAGAAAGGTTTTAAAGAGTTTATAAGTGATATTGGTTTGAACACTCCATCTAAAGGGAGCGTCGTGTTCTCAGCTGTTAAAGGCGCTGTTGACGCTGGTTTGAAAGGAGTTATCGGGGATGTTGTTGATTTAAATAGGGTTGAAGGTAAGCATTTAAGTGAGGAAGTGCAGAAAAGTTTTATTGAAGCTAAGAAGAGGATAGAGGTTGATTAACTTTGGAGTGGAATGCTAGGACAGAGTTAGGGAGGAAGGTTATTTCAGGTGAGATTAAAAGTTTTGACGAGCTTGTTAAAAGCGGGAGGAAGATTCTTGAAACTGAGGTTATAGATGTTTTACTACCTGATCTTGAAGAGGAGGTGGTTGAGGTTTCAAGCACTCAACGTATGACGGCTAGTGGGAGGAAGATGCTTATGAGAGCGGTGGTTGTCATCGGGGATAAGAAAGGGCATGTTGGTTACGGGGTTGGTAAGGGTTTTGAAACTAAAACCGCTATTGCGAGCGCTGTTCAAAACGCTAAAAGGAGGGTTATAAGCGTGGTTTTAGGGTGCGGGTCGTGGGAGTGCGGGTGTGGTAAGAGTCACTCGCTTCCAAGAATTGTGAGGGGTAAGAGTGGGAACACTGAAGTGGTTTTAATGCCAGCTCCTAGAGGCACTGGTATCGTCGCAGGGGAGGTTTCAAAGAAGGTTTTAAGTTTAGCTGGTTTGAAAGACGTGTGGAGTAAAAGTAAGGGTAGGACTAGAAACGTGCTTAATCTTGTTAGAGCGACTGTTAACGCTTTGAACTCATTAAACAAGCTTAAAGGCGAGTTGAAAAATGTTGGTAGTGGTTAGAGTGAAAGGAAGGAAGAGTGTAAATCAAAAGTTAGAAAAGCTTTTGAACGATATGGGTTTGAATAGAAAGTTCACCGCTGTTCTTTTAGAGGATAGCGAGTTTAACAAGAAAAAGCTTGGTAGGGTTAAGGATTTAGTTATGATTGGAAGCGCTTCTGAAAAAGTGGTTGAAAGTTTTAAGAACTCTAGGGTTTTAAGACTTCACCCTCCTGTTAAAGGTTTTAAAGGAAGTGTGAAGAAACCGTTTCCAAGAGGAGTGACTGGTTTTAATAAGAACGCTAGCAGTATTGTGGAGAGGATGTTAAATGGTTAGGCGTGTTAGAAGAAAAAGAAAGTATTTAGGAGGGAGGAGTCACGGGGGTGGTAACGCTAAGAATAGAAGAGGTAAGGGCAGCAAGGGAGGTGTTGGCAACGCTGGAAAGCGTAAGCATAAATGGTTTCACACTATTAAATTCGAGCTTGACGCTATTAAAAAGAAAAACAAGGGTTTTTACAAGAGAAAACATGTTCTTCCAGTGTTGAAGCTTTCAGAGGTTAGTGTTTCAGAAGGAGAGTTCAACGCTACTGGTTTTAAGGTTATAGGAAGGTTTGAATTAAAAAAGCCTATAGTGGTTAAAGCTTCAGGTTTTTCTGAAAACGCTAGGAAGAGTATTGAAAGCGCTGGAGGTAAAGCGGTAGTGGTTTAAGCATGATTAAAGAGATTGCGAGTTTGATTCCTGATGTTAAAACCCCTGAAGTTCCAGTTGGTTTGAAAGAGAAGCTTTACTGGACTGCAGCTGTGCTCGTAGTTTTTTTCGTTTTAGGCCAGGTTTACCCTGTGGGTGTTAGTTTTCAGGGGGTGAATAGTCAAATTCAACTTTTACAGGTTTTGCTTGGAAGTAGTATTGGTAGTTTAACCACTCTTGGTATAGGACCGATTGTTTTCGCTTCTATTATTCTTCAACTAGCGGTTGGAACTGGCTTGCTAGGTGTTGACACTTCAACTGAAGAGGGGAAGCGTTACTTTCAAAGTATTCAAAAACTTTTGATAGTCGTGTTAGCTTTTATTGAAGGTTTTATATTTGTTTTGAACAGCCAGCTCGTCCCGGTTTTAGGGGTGGTTCCAGGCACGAGTCCTTTGCTTGGAAGTGTTTTTCTAACACAGTTGATTGTTGTGATTCAAATAGCGTTCGGCGCTATTTTGATAATGTTTTTAGACGAGGTTGTTCAAAAGTACGGTGTTGGAAGCGGGGTTTCGCTTTTCATACTTGCTGGCGTGGCGCTTCAGGTTTTCATTGGAGCTTTCAGTATTTCAACTAACGCTGGAATACCTGTGGGTTTGATACCGCAGAGTGTTTACTATATTATTCAGGGTAGTGCGAGTTCAGCGGTTTGGGTTTTAACTCCTCTTTTCTTCACTGTGATTGTTTTTCTTATAACTGTTTACCTTGAAGGTATGAAAATCGAGTTACCTTTAACTTATGGCATGGCTAGGGGTTTAGGCGCGAGGTACCCTATAAAGTTTTTGTATGTTTCAGTAATGCCGGTTATACTAGCGTTCGCTGTTATTTTTGATTTTCAGTTAATCGCTGGCTTGCTGGCGAGTAACGGGGTGACTGTTTTAGGTGTTTTCTCGCAGGGCGTGCCTGTTCAAAGTTTAAGCTTAGCTTATCTTTTGTCAAACTTCCCGTCACCGCTTTTAATGCCTGGAGGGTACTCGTCTTACGTTTCTTTTCTTTTCAGCAGCGTGCCAGTCACTCTTTTTGGGAGAACCGCGGCCATCCCGTTAGAGTTGATTCATATTCTGGTTTACGGTTTGGTTTTAGTTTTGTTATGCGTTGTTTTCGGTTGGTTTTGGATTGAAACCACTGGGATGAGTTCAAAGGATGTTTCAAAGCAGTTGATGAGTTCAGGGCTTCAAATTCCAGGTTTCAGGCAGGACCCGCGGGTTATTGAAAAAGTTTTAGATAGGTACATTCCGATTATAACAATTTTAGGCAGTGTGACTGTTGGACTGCTCGCGTGGTTCGCGCAGATAACCGGGGCTTTAGGCACTGGGATTGGGATTTTGCTAGCCGTGGGTATCACTTACCAGTTTTACGAGCAGCTTGTGAGGGACGAGTTGTTTGAAATCTACCCTGACCTTGAAAAATTTGTTAAAAGATAGTGAGGAAAAAAATGTTTGTTTTAGAGTGGCAGGAGCTCGTTGCGGTTTCAGTAGCGTTCGCTTTCGTTTCTTTTTTCATTAACAGCAAGCTTGGAGAGAGAAAAAAAGTGAGGTTGATACAAAGAGAAGTTCAAGCTTTTCAGAAAAGGCTTGTTGAAGCGACTAAAAAAAATGATGAAGCGGAGTTGAAAAAGCTTGAAGAAGAGCAAAAGCAAGTGATGAGTAAAATGCAGGAGATGCTTTTACTTCCTTTCAAACCGTTGATTGTTATCCTACCGTTGTTTTTTATAGTGCTAGCGCTTGTCGAGGTTTACTTTAACGGGTTTTTAATTCAACTTCCAATCGCGTTGCATTTGAATGAGATTTTCTCTCTTCACATTCTGCAGAATAGTGTTTACGGGCCGAGAGGTTTTTTCATTTTAACTACAGCTGTGATATCATTGATAGTTGAAATGGTTTACTTGAAAGTTGAAGGCAAGTTTAACAGTGGAAAAGGTGGTTTTTAATGACAAGTCCAAGGCTTAGAAGCAAGAGCGTTAAAAAGAAATTCGTTAAAGGAAGAAAATTCCTCACCAAACAGAAAAAACCAAGCCCGGCTATTTGCGGTTTGTGCGGTGGGAATCTTTTCGGAGTGCCTAGAAAGGGAAAGTATGAAATGTCAAAGCTTTCAAAAATCAAGAGAAGGCCTTCAAGAATTTTCGGAGGGGTTTTATGCGCTTCATGCACTCAAAGGCTTTTAATTGAAAAAACTCGCTTAGAGAAAGGCGTGTTGAAAAAAGAGGATATTCCAGTCTCGCACTTAAAGTTTTTAAATAGTTTAATCGAGTTAAAATAGAACATGAAAATTGTTATTTCTGGTTTGAGCGGGTGCGGGGCGAGCACGGTTTCCAAACTTGTGAGCGAGAGGTTGAAAATTAAAAGTATTAACTACACTTTTAAAGACCTCGCAAAAGAAAAAAACGTTAGTTTTTCTGAAGTTCAAAGGAACGCTTTGAAAGACAAAACTGATTTTATTCTCGACTCGAAGATTTTAAAAATGGCTAGGGGTGATTTCGTGCTAGCTTCAAGGCTAGCGTGCTGGTTAACTGATTATAATTTAAGCGTGTGGCTTGAAGCTGGAGTTGAAACTAGAGCGAGAAGAATCGCTGAAAGAGAGAATAAATCTTTTAAAAATGTTTTAAAGGAGACTATTCAAAGAGACTGGGAGAACGTAAAGCGGTATGAAAAAGTTTACGGGATTAATGTTTTGAATCATTCTTTCGTGGACTTAGTGGTTAACGTTGAAAGGTTTAACGCTTTTCAAACCGCTGAGTTGATTTCAGAAGCCGCTGTTAAAGCGAAGTTGAAAAGGAATAAGTTCGCCTCTCTCGTGAAAAATAAGATTGAAAAAAATAGGTATTAAAAAAATGGGTTTTTATGACCAGTGTAAAAAAAGAGAGAGAGGTTTTTAACAAAACTTTTTACCCCCAAATAAACTCCCTCTCTTTTTTTTAAAAGGAGTGTACAACCCTTTCAACGTCAATCGCAACTCCTTTTTTCGACTTCAACACTTCACTTGAACTCATTAAAGCTTTCCCAATACAAACTAACTCTCCCTTACCAGTGAAAACACCCACGATATCATTCCTAGTTATAGACTCGTCTAAACCCGCCACGCCTGGAACCGCGAGGTCAGCTCCACTGGAAATTGAGTGCAAAGCGTAATCGCTTGCAATAACCTTTTTAACCTTCATCATTTTCAAAGCGTCTTCAATGTTTAAAACAATTTCACTTAACCGCTCTCCCTTTCCTTGAGAGTAAAGCCACTCAGCGTCCACAAGCTTTTGAAGAATAACCGCTTGACTCTCTTTAAAAGGCCCGCTCTCCACTCTTCTTAACTCTTCCATTTCACCTCCAACCCCTAAAAACTCGCCAACGTGAAAACATAACGTTCTAATATAAGTTCCACTCTCCACTCTCGCTTTGAACAAAACTTTCAATCCTTTTTTCTCAAGAATTTTAAAATCGTAAACCCTTCTCACCCTTAATTTTTTAGCTACAGCGCTGGCGACAGGCGGTTTCTGGTATATATCACCTGTGAACATTCTCACCGCCTCTTCTAACTTTTCCCTCTCAACCTCGCCTCCAAGCTTTAAAACACCAACGTAAGTCTTAACATTATTTTTAAACAACACTGCAGTCTTACAAGAGTTTTCAAGAAGCACTACTAAAACCCCTGAAACATTATAATCAAGAGTTCCAGTGTGACCCGCTTTTTTTAAGTGTAAAATCTTTTTAACAAAACTAGCGGCTTCATGACTTGTCGGCCCTACAGGCTTGTCTAAAACTATAACACCGAACTTCAGTTTCTCTTCAACACTCCGCTTTGAAGGTTTCACACCCTTCTCAAACTTTTCTTTAAGCAGTCTAATCATTTCCTCACAACGGTTCTAAATGCGAAACATTAGCCCTTCTAATCTTACCCTTAGCGTCCTTAACTTTCACAAAGTTAGAGTCGATCACTTCCACGATCTCCACTTCCCTTCCAGCCCTCCTCCCTCTTGTTAAAACACACTTCCTCCCAACTTTTATAACACTCATCCTCCAAACACCTCTGAAAAAAAACTCGCGGGCCTCCCCCTTTTTTTTTAAAATTAAATGGTTTAAATTTTTAAACGCTACCGTTCAAATCTTTTTTTTTAATGTGAACATTTATAAACATTTAGCAAAACCCTTTTTTTTTAAAAAATTGTTTAAACCTAGCGGGGGGGCGTGGAAGGGTTTTAATTTTTAAGCGTTTCAAGGTGTTTTTTGTATAGTTTTTTAGCGTTCTCCACCTCCTCTATTTTAAGAGGGTAGGTCCTGTAGTCAGAGTAGGATATTTTCATGTTCTGGTCTTTGAATTGTTTTTTTATTTCTTTTATTTGATCGCCTGAAATTGTTTTCAACGCTATAATCGCGCCGCAACTTTTACATTTCATGAATAACGCTTCTTGATCCCAAAATTGTTTGTAACCACAATTCCCGCAGGTTACGATTGTTACTTTGATTGTTTCCGTCATTTTGAAAACCTTTTTTTATTTTCTTTAAGCGCTTCAACTCCTGGAAGCTTCTCCCCGCTTAGAAAGTCCAGTAAAGCGCCTCCAGCTAAGCTGACGTGTGATATTTTACTTTTATTTATTTTAAACAAGTCCATCGCTTCTATTATGTGCCCCCCGCCAGTGAGGGTGAAAGCTTTAGCGTTTTCAAAACTTTTCAAAACTATTTCAGTTCCAATTCTAAAATTTTCATCTTCAATTCTCCCCATAGGCCCTTTTAAGTATATGGTTTTCCCAAGTTGTATTATTTCAGCGTATTTTTTAGCTGTTTCAACTCCAATGTCTTCCAAAGGGTTTCCTTGGGTTTCAGAGTTTTTTTTAACGTCAACTCTCTTACCGTTTATTTTAACAGCGTAGTCAATAGGACCTGCTATTAATTCAGGGTATTTTTGCAGTAATTGTTTAAGAGTTTCTAATGGTTTCCCCCATTTTTTCACTTCCTCTTCTTCTTTCTCTGATAAAGACCAGCCTTTTGTTTTAGCGTATAAAACCGCCATAACCCCGCCGAGTAGAACCGCGTTCACAATATCATTTTCAAGAGCGTATTTCATGAGCTTAACGTCATCTTCAGGTTTAGCGCCGCCGAGAACGTACACGACTGGCTTAACACCCCCGTGTATTTTAGAATTACTTTCTATTTCTTTTCGCATTTGTATTCCAGCGCATGATTGAAGTGTTTGAGTGAAACCGGTTATCGAGCAGTGGTTTCTGTGGCTTGCTGAGTAAGCGTCGTTAACAAAAAACTGCGCTAAAGGCGATAATGTTTTAACGAGAATGCTTTTCGCGTGCTCTTCAGGTGTTAAGTCAAGCATTTCCTCAGCTAGGAATCGTATGTTTTGCAGTAGGATAACCTCTCCTTTTTTCATTATTTTTATTCTTTCTCTAGCGTACTTACCGATCGTGTCGTCGATGAATTCAACGTTAAAACCGCAAGCCTCTGAAAGTTTTTGAGCGTGTTGCTCCATTGAAATGAAATCCTCACCTCCAGGCCTTCCTTGGTGGGCTATTATCACGGTTTTACAGTTTTTCGATTTAAGGTATTTAATCGTGTCAACGCTCGCTTCTATTCTTTCAGTTGACTCTATCCTACCATTTTCAAGTGGAGTGTTTATATCAACTCTTAAAATGACTGTTTTCTCTTCTAATGGTAAGTCTTCAACAGTGTAGTAATCCATTTTTTTCCATCTTTATTTATACATGTAATTCACAAGCTCCACTAGTTTAGTTGAATAACCATACTCGTTGTCATACCACGCGAATATTTTAACCAAGTCTCCTATAGCGTTTGTGAGCTTGCCGTCTATTATTGAAGTGTGCGATTCTCCTTTAATGTCAGATGATACTAGTTCTTCTTCTGAGTACTTCATAACTCCTTTCATTTTAGTTTCACTTGCTTTCTTAAGCGCTTCATTCACCTGTTCTTTAGACGCTGGTTTTTCAAGTTGAAGTGTTAAATCGCTTATAGAGCCTACTGGCACTGGAACTCTTAAAGCTATGCCATCCATCTTGCCTTTTAACTCTGGAATCACCTCGTGAATAGCTCTAGCCGCGCCTGTCGAGGTTGGAACGATGTTCACCGCTGCCGCTCTAGCTCTTCTTAAGTCTTTATGCGGGAGGTCTAGTATTCTTTGATCGTTCGTGTAAGCGTGAGCGGTTGTCAGAAAGCCTTTCACTATTTTAAACTCGTCCACCATCACTTTTAAAGGAGGGGCTATCGAGTTAGTAGTGCATGACGCCATTGAAATTACTTGCATTGAACTGTCGTATTTCTCCTGGTTCACACCCATTATTATCGTAGCGTCAGCGTTTTTAGCTGGAGCGGTTATAAGCACTTTCTTAGCTCCAGCGGTCACGTGTTTTAAAGCTTCGTTTCTTTCTGTGAACAACCCGCTGCTTTCTATCACTAAGTCAACACCGTAGTCTTTCCACGGTAGTTGAAGAGGGTCTTTAACAGCTAACACTTTAATTTCACTCCCGTTGAACGCGAGCGTCGTTTCAGAGCTGGTTACATTATCGTTTAAAACTCCAAAACTTGAATCGTATTTAAGAAGGTGAGCTAGAGTTTTAGCGTCTGTTAAATCGTTTATAGCGACTACCTGAAATTTTTGTTTGAACTGCTCGTTTCGCATTGCTATTCTAAAAAAAAGCCTGCCTATTCTTCCAAAACCGTTTATCGCGACTCTAACCATTTTTTTCAATTATTTTGTTAACCTCTTCTGTTTTTTAAAGCTTTTCTTTCCACGCCCCCCTAAACCGTTTTTCCCCGAAGTGTTTAAAACCATTTTAAGAAAACCGTTTTTAAAGTGGAGACTCTCACAATTATTTTTTAGGCGAGAGTGTGAATTCGATTTTAAAGTTTAATTGTTTTAAACGGGAAACGAAACATTTTTTACTTTTCTATCTTCTAATTAAGGTTCATGCGTGTAAAGCCTAAGCAGTATTCTTTTTTCAACGAAGATTTAGAGTTGGAACCCCTTCCAATTCTTAAAGAGCATTACAATGAAGTTAAAAACTGGAATATGAACAAAACGCAAGTTTCAGATTTCACGCGTTTTGGTTTGAAAGTTCACGCGCATATTTTAAACGGGGGTAGTGTTGACGATTTTAAAAAATCTTACCCGATCAACCCTTTTCTAGAAGACTTGACACCTAACTTTTTAAAAAATAATAATTACGAGAAGTATGAAAAAGCTTTTGAATGGTTTAAAAGTTTTGAAAATAAAAAAAAGCAGTACATTCAAGACGTTCAATATTTTAACAAGAGTTTAAAAGAACTGCGAGAACACTTCAATAAAATAAATTTAAGTAAATTTGAAGACGAGTACCCTAACGCTTTCAAGTTTTTCTTCACCGGGGGGACTGGTTATTTTAACCGCGGAAGGCTTGAAGATCTTCTTTTTTACGCTAAGATCAAGCCAGAAGAGTTGAGAAACGTGGAAGGGGTTAAAAAAAGGTTAAGTGAAAATGTTATAAGAGAAGCGTTGAAAAAAATTGAAAAAGTTTTGTCGAAAACGTGAGTGTTTTTTCAGTGTTTATTTTAGGTTTACTTTAGCGAGTGTTTCATAAGCAACCCCGTTCTTATCGAAAACACTTTGTTTCAAAAAAAAACTGTCAGCGTTGAAAGAACCGAATGTTTTAGTGTTTTGTTCAACCCATTTTTTTAAATTGCATTTTTCTTTTACTCTCCCGAGGGTTAAGTGGGGTTGGAATTCCCGGTTTTCAGTTTCAATTCCAAGCGAGTTAACAGTTTTTTTTAGTTGATCGTGTAGTTTTTTAATTTCACTGCTTTCCACTCCAATCCAAAAAACACGAGGGTTTTTTTCAGAGGGGAACACTCCAGCGTTTTTAAGTTGTACTTCAAAACTCGGGAATTTGAATTGTGAAAGTTTTTCCGATAGGGCTTCGATTTTTTCCTTTTCAACCTCGCCTAGAAATAATAAGGTTAAGTGGAGTTGTTCTTTTTTGACGAGTTTAGAATCGCATTTAACTTCCCGCTGGGATTTTATAACCTCGTCTTTAATTTTTTCAGGTATTTCTATGGAAAAAAAACAGCGCATTTTTCAAAACTTTTTAACGATCGAAAGGGTTAATTATTTTTTCGCTTAATTTTTTTCGCATGCGTTTCGTTTGGAGGGTTGGAGGGCCGGCTGGAGCGGGGGTTAACAACACTGGTTTAAGTTTCGCTAGGACTTTCATGAGAGCGGGTTATCATGTTTTTATGAACACTGAGCTTCCTTCTTTGATAAAAGGAGGGAATAACACTGCGACTGTTAGGGTTGAGGATAAAGAGGTTGGAAGTCCTGTTAAAGGTGTTGATGTTCTTCTAGCTCTTGACCAGAACACTGTTGACTTGTATAAGAGCGAGGCTAAAAGTGTTGTTTTCGGGGAGGGTGTTAAAGCAGAAGGTTTTTTCATTCCCATGCAAGAGATTGTAAACGAAGTGGGAGGGGAGAGTGTGATGAGAAACACCGTGGGTTTGGGTTTCACAGTCGGGTTAACCGGGCTGAGTTTTGATTTTTTGAAAGGAGTTTTAGAGGATGATTTTAAAAGTAAAGGTGAGAAGGTTTTAAAAGGTAATTTAGAGTGCGCTAGGAAAGGTTTTAACCTCGCTTCTAATTTTAAAAATGTTTTAAAATTGGAAGGTTTAAATAAAAGTAAAAGAATGCTTATAAGCGGGAATCACGCGATAGCTTTCGGCGCTTTGAAAGCGGGTTGTAAGTTTTTTTCAGCTTACCCTATGACCCCCGCTTCTCCTATTATGGAGTACGTCGCTCCTTTAGAGAGGGAGTTCGGTATTGTTATGAAACAGACAGAAGATGAAATCGCAGCTGTTAACATGGCGGTTGGCGCTAGCTTCGCAGGGGTTAGAAGCATGAGTTTCACAAGCGGTGGTGGTTTCAGTTTAATGGTTGAAGGTTTAGGTTTAAGTGGTATGACTGAAACTCCTGTTGTTATAGTTGAAGTTCAAAGGCCAGGGCCTAGCACTGGACTGGCTACTAGGACCGGGCAGGAGGATTTGAAGTTTGTTTTAAGCGCTTCGCAAGGAGAGTTTCCAAGGATTGTCGTAGCTCCGGGGGATTGCAAGGAGCTTTTCGAAGAAACGGTTAGGTTGTTTAATCTCACTGAGAAGTATCAAGTTCCAGGTGTTATTTTAAGTGATAAGTTTTTAAGCGAGAGTTGGGTTGACTGTGATTTTCTCGAAACTAGTTTAAAGAATGAAAGGAGTTTAGTTGATAAAACAGTTAAAGGTTACAAGAGGTATGTTTTAACTGAAAACGGGGTTTCTCCTAGAGCGGTTCCCGGGAGTGATAATATTTTCAGGGCGACGAGTGACGAGCATGACGAGGAGGGTTTTTTTGACGAGAGTGCTGAGAACAGGTTGAAAATGACTGAGAAGAGGTGGAGGAAGGTTGAGTTTATTAAAAAAGATTTGAAAAAACCAGTTTTGGTTGATAACGAGGGTGATTTAACTTTAGTGGGGACTGGGTCGACGAAGAATGTTTTGAAAGAAGCGGTTGAAGTTTTGAAAGAGAAGGTTAAAGTTAATTTTCTTCATGTTTTATACCTTTCTCCTTTTCAAGAGGAAGTGGTTAAAATTCTTGAGTCAAGTGGAACTGTTGTTTGCGTTGAAAATAATTACACAGCGCAGCTTGCAAGTATTTTAAGGGAGAATGGTTTGGATGTTGATTATAATCTATTAAAGTTTGACGGCAGGCCTTTCACTGTTGACGAGGTCGTGGAAAAAATTTTAAAGTTGAGAGGATGAAAAATGAAGGTTGAGGATTTAAACACTAAAACAACACCTCACTGGTGTCCAGGTTGCGGGGACTACGGGGTTTTAAACGCTTTGAAAACCGCTTTGGTTGAGTTGAATATTGAAAGGCAGAATGTTGTTTTAGTTTCAGGCGTTGGGTGTGCTAGTAAGATTCCACAATGGGTTAATGTTTTCGGTTTTCACACTCTTCACGGTAGGCTATTGCCGGTTGCCACGGGCGTTAAAATAGCAAACAAGGATTTAACTGTTATAGCCGCGGGGGGTGACGGGGATTCTCTTGGCATTGGTTTAGGGCATTTCGTTCATTCTTGCAGGAGGAATATTGACTTGACAACGATTATTTTTGATAACAAGGTTTACGGGTTAACCACTGGTCAAACCTCGCCTACAAGTGATAAAGGTTTTGTTTCCAAGTCCACTCCTTTTGGAAGTATTGAAAACCCTGTTAACCCGGTTTCTCTCGCGATTGCAAGCGGGGCTAGTTTCGTAGCTAGGGGTTTCGCTGGCGATGTGAAGCATTTAACGGGTTTGATTGTTGAAGGTGTGAAGCATAAGGGTTTCAGTGTTATTGATGTTTTACAACCTTGCGTTAGTTTTAATCATGTTAACACTTACGATTTTTACTCTCAAAGAGTTTATAAGATTGAGGAGACTTCTGACCGGTTTGAAGCTTTCAGGAAGAGTTTCGAGTGGGGGGTTAAAATTCCAGTAGGTGTTTTTTTCAGGGAGGAGAGGGAAACACTGGTTGACCAGATGCCTCAATTGAAAGGCGAGGCTTTAAGTAAAAGAAGTTTAAACGTGGACTTGAAAAATCTTTTTGAAAGGTTCACTTAAAACTTTTTAAACACTGTTCTTTCCCAACTCGTTGTTTTCTCGCTTGAAAAAAAAATTTTTTTTTAAACCATCGCGTTTTTTTAATCTTCCCTCTAAAAAAGTTTAAGTGATGAAAACTTTAAATTCTTTTGAACTTGGAATCGCGTTTAGTTTTGGTTTTCTTTTTACAGCCCTTCCAGTTTACTTGTTTTTAAGTCTCACTGTGATTCCTGAGTGGGTTGCAGCTTTCCTCTCGCAATGTTTTTTAGGTTTGCTCGGCTGGAATTTCACTCTCACGTGGACTGGAGGTTTCCCGGTTTTATCTAATGGTTTTTACTCGGTTCAAATAATCGGGTTGTGCAGCGGGGTTTTAGAAATCTCGGTTTTAGCAGGGGTTATCTTCGCGAGCATGAATGTTTCTTTTAAGAAAAGGTTTGAAGGTTTTGTTTTAAGCGTTTTTTTCATAGAGTTTTTAAACACTTCAAGGATTGTTTTAAGCGTTTTAGCTTTAGGTTCAAAGAGTTTTGTTTTTTTTCATGATTTTCTTTTCAGGTTGACTTTAATTATTGGAATTGTTTTGTTTTACTTTTTCTGGTATGTTCTCGTTGAAAAGCAAGATTTTTCAAGGTTAACAAGAAACAATTTTTAGAAGAGTTTAAAAGTGAAAGGGAAAGGTTAAAATTGTTGAACTCTCCTTCTTTTTTACATGTTAGGTAAAAAAGCGCCGCTTCCAAGCCACTTGGAGAATTTTGAGGTTTTAAACAAGCTTAAAGAAGAGTATGGAGCTGAAACGCCGCTGGAGTTTTTGAACGCGCATATCGCGCAGTTGAAGAACATTAAAGGCGGCGATTTTAAAGAAGTGCTTGAAAAGTTAAAGAAAAGCAAGTTTAACATTTATTATAAGGGGGTTAAAATCCCAAAAAGCGAGGTTTCAAATATTGTTGTTGACTTGATTGAAAAAGGTTGGCATAAAAAGTTTGATGATATTGCTTTCGGACTGCTGGTTTCCTCGGTGAAGGGTGGGAACACTTCTGATAGTGATATTGCGAAAGCTTCAAATTTAGAGGTTGACTTGAAGAAAAACTCGCCTTTAAACGCTTATAATACAAAAGATGAGCGTTTTATTGTTGAAAATTACGGTGATTATTATAAGTTTAAAAACGATCCTATAGCAAGGGAAGTGCTTGTCACTGCGATTAGAACTCACACTCGTTTTCGAGACTTGTATGAAAGTGTTAGGGATTTTGAGACGAGCGCTGAAAAACTCAGGTTTTTGAATAGTTTGGAAGCTCACTCTGACAGGTTGCTAGCTAAAAAAGAGAGGCCTGAAGAAGCGAGTTTGATAGTTTCGAGAACTTTGAAAGCTTTTAAAAAATATAGAAGTGATGTTGTGGCTAGGGATGTTTTTGAAGCGAGTATGAAAACTGGGGTTGATTTTAATGACTTGTATAAAATGGTTAAAACTGTTGATGGGAGCGCTGCTAGGAAAGGCTTGGTTAAAAGTTTTGAGGTTTTAAGAAGTAGGGCGCTTGAGGTTTTCCCTGAAAGCGTGGTTGGAAAGTTGAATGCTAAGAGTGTTTTTCAACTTGGCTCTGACTTAAATGAAAGCGTGGTTGGAAAGATCGCGCGTGACGAGTTGGCTAGAAAATTGTTTCTTTTAACTAGAGGTTTAGATTTAACTCAACCTGTCTACTCTGAGTTTGGTTTGAAAAGCGCGCGTTACCCTTACATTAAACCTGATGATTTTGTAAAGCTTCATGATTTAAGCGTAGAGTACGGGGTTGATTTTGAAAAGCTCGTAAAAGCTTACGGTAAGAAGAATAAAGAGTGGTTGAAGAGGAATTTAAACTTGGTTTGGAGTGATATTAAGCCGGGGGGTTTAAAGCCTGTTGAATACGCTGATTTAATGGAGAGAATGAGAGGGTTGAAAGTTAAGGATTTGGAGACAGGGTGGACGGCTTTTAATCTGGGGGTTAAGCCTGAAAAGTATAAGGAGATTGAAGAGCGCGCTTTAAGCGTGAACGTTCACCCTTTTGTTCTCGTCGACGCGTTGAAAAAACGACGGGGTTTGAAAAACTGACGCGCTTCCATTGCGGTTGCTTTGTAAATTTTTTAAAAGTTAAGTTTTTTAACTTTGTTCAAGTTTATTTAAAGGTTTATGAGAAAAGGTTTTATTTCCACGCCGTTGCTTGGAACTATTATTTTTCTAACCGCGCTTGTTTTCGTGGTTAATTTAAGTTTGAGTGAGAGGAACGCTGTGTCTCAAGTGACTGTTAACGCTTATGATAACAGGATGGTTAGTTTGATTGACACTTATAACCTCGACGCTGCCACGCAGATGACTAACAGTATTAAGGCTAGCGTGGAGGGTTTTTTAGGCCACGGGTGTTGGAGCAGCGCTTTCACCATTCCCGCTCATGATAATAAAACAGATTATAATTTAACTTATGACCGCTGGTATTTTTGCAATCAAGTTTTGAGTTTGATTAAAAGCATTGCCTGCACTCAAACAAGCAGCACTAATTGTTATTATAGTAACGGAAGTTCATGCAATCCTAATTCAAATGGGTGTTCTTGTAATATTAATAGTTTTATTAACACTTATGGTTTGCAGCAGGAGCTGGCTTATTTAGCTGAAACTCATAATTTTGAAAGTTTTAATATTTATTCTACTAACGCTGAAAACCTAAGCAATCTTATTTCAAGTTCAGGCGATTATCAAAGTTTTTGTAAAGCTATTTTAGGAGACCCTTTGTTTGACTGTAATGGTTTCGCGGCAGGTGTTTTTGAATGCTGCGCTAACGCGCCTATTAATAACACTCATTACAATGGCTCGCCAGAATGCGCGCCTAGCGCTAGCGATGAAAATTATATTTATGGGTGTGAGAATGGAACGTTTTACTTTTTATTGAATCTCACTGATAAAAAGGTTTACAAAAACCTTCCTAGAGTGGGGGCTAATGATTCAAGTGGGAATGTTTTGAATTCTAATGTTTTAGCTTACGCTAACCCTTACTTTTATATTAACTACCCGTTGTTTAAGTATTTTAACGCTACTTACACTGTAGTGCAAACCGTCATCAACGATTTAAATTTCTCGAGGTGCAAATATAATTCAGCAAATCCAAATCCGCCAAGTGTTACTTGTCAAACTAGCCAGCTTTCTTCGTCAAAAGTGGCTAATGATATTAATAATAGTTTAAACTCGTATAATTTTTTGTTGAATTTTACTATTGGCGGTACTGGCGGTACTAATTTTCAATGTGCTGGCAGTGACTGCACGGGAAACTTCACCAAGTTTTTTTCAAGCGGCACGTCTTACTTTAACGCTTCTTCTCAAAACATGCCTGTTCAAACTAATGACTCCACTCCCTTGTATGTTGTGGATTTAAACCAGCCTAACGCGTTTTGTATGTTAATAGACTGGAGTAACGCTTTTTCGTATGTTGGCAGTTGAAAACTAGTTTTTTTCAAAATAAGTGAGGGGGGAAGGTTTTTGTTTTAAAATGTTTTTTTGAAACAAAGTTTTTAAAGAGTTTAGTTTTTAGGTTGAAAGTTTTAAAAAAAAGCGTTTTTCTCCTTTGTGAAGGCGAGAATCTTAAATTTAACGGTTTATTAAACTTTAAGGTTTCGCTGACGTTTCCAATGTTTAAACTCTAAACTTTAAAATTTAAGTTTCTATTTTTATTCAAGTGGTTGAAGAGGGGGGGTAACTGCTTTTTAAGTGGTTTTAGCGTGGTTTTAGCTTTGCGGGCGTTGTATGAAAAACATTTTAAATAATAAGCATTCAATTTTAAGGTGATGGATTTCAAGGCTTTGGTTGGAGGTTTGAAGGAAAGGTACGAGGGTTTTGTTTCAAAGCTTGAAGAGAAGGGTGTTCCTCACGCTAGGCTGTTAGTACCTTTAACCGCTCTTCTTGTAGTTGCAGTGGTTGTTTTTTTGGTTTTTAATTCTTTTTCAATTGTTTCTTATAAGGTTAGCGTGGTTGATTTGAACACTTCAAGTCCTATCGCTGGGGCTAATGTTAGTGTTTTTTCTAACGGGGTTTTGGTTGCGAGTGGTTTAACTGATTCTAATGGGAATGTTGTTTTTAACTTGAGTTCAGGGGGTTACACGTTTTCAGCTAGTTCAAGTGGTTACGCTTCTTCCCCTCCTATTCAATTGGTTAACGGGGCGGTGGTTAAGCTTGAGAGTTTGGTTCCGCCGAGTAAGAGTGTTGTTATCAGTGTGGAGCAGAACGGCCAGCCTGTTTTCGGTAATCCTGTCACTTTAAGTTTTAGTGATGGGAGTAGTGTTAATGGTTTAACTGATATTAATGGTAACGCGAGTGTTCAAGTTCCTGTAAGTGAGGTGAGCGGGGGGGCGAGTTTAAGTGTTAATGGGAATGTGATTCCTGTTTCAAGTTCTGAATTATCTAGTGGTTTAGTGGTTGTTAACTTGACTTCAACTTCACCTCAAAACGCTGTGCTTTACGTGTTGGTTTCAGCTTCAGGCCAGCCAGTGTCAGGAGCGCAGGTGAGTGTTTTGAACGCTGCTACTCAGAGTGTTTTAGCTAGTGGTTTCACTGATTCTACTGGGAGCGCTTCTTTTAATGTTAGTTTAGGTTCGACGGTTTACGTGACCGCTTCAGCTGCTGGTTATGGGAGCGGGTATTCTAATAGTTTTGTTTTTAACGCTTCTCAAAGTGTTAACGTTCAACTTTCAAGGGTTTCAAACGCTAACAGTAACTTGACTTTAAGCGTGTTGGATGAGAACGGGAATCTTGTTTCAGGCGCTTCAGTGCTGGTTTTCACTCAGAGTAACGAGCAAGTTGCTAGTTTAACAACTCAAGGCGCTCCTCTCAGCATTCCGCTCGCGCCTGGTGTTTTTTACGCTAACGTTCAATACCCTGGCTACCTGCCAGTTGTTGTTGAAAATCTTAAGAGTGGAATGGTTAAGAGTGTTAGTTTAACTCCTTTAACCGCTGGCGGTTACGCTAATGTGAGTGTTTTAGTTCTAGAAAATGGTGAAGCGCTGCCAGGCGCTAGCGTGAGTTTTTACACTTCTGATGGCTTGTTTTTGTTTAACAGTCAGAGTGACGGGAGTGGAATGGTTGAAGCTTCCCTTCCACTGACTTTAAACTCTCAACCTTATAGTTTTTATGTTAACGGTTCTTACAATTCTTTAATTGGAGAGAGTGATGTTTTTGAAATTGGTAATGATAACATAACCCTGCCGCTCGCAGCTCCTCCAGCGCGGTTAAGCGTGAGTCTTGTTGACTTCACGTCTAAAGCGCCTGTAACGGGTTTTGTTAACGTGGTCGTCGGGGGTAATATTATTAACACTTGTAATGGAACGAGTTGTGTTTTGAAGGTTCCTGGCGAGACTGGTTTTAATTTGAACGTTCAAGCTCAAGGCTACCTTCCTTTCACTTCAAGTGTTTTAACTTACGCTTCAGGTAGTTTGAACAGTTTAACCATTCCGTTATACTCTTTAAGCTTGGTTAAAGGGGCTAGCGCGAGTTTCATCGGCTTGTTTGACTCTAATGGCGAGAGGGTTTTGCAAGTGGTTAACGGGGCGAGTTACACTGCCAGGTTTTTGGTTAGCATGCCTGTGAGCACTTCAAGCGCTTACTTTTACGTTAGAGTGGGAGAGGAGGGGAATTCTTCCACAGACCCTGCTTTTATAACTGGTTACACTCCAGCTAGTTTTATTCAAACCGGGGGGAGTTACCCTCAGGATTGCACTGCAGGGGATAACCCTTCAAGCCAAGCGAAGTGGTTGTTATGGAGTTTTCCAAGAGGTTTCGTTGGAAGCAAGGAGGTTGACGTTAAAATTCAAGTTAGTTTGAACGCTTCACCTTCAACGCCTATTGTTTTGTATTACAAGGCTTTCGGAGAGCTTTCTAATGGTTTAAGCGTTTTCTCTCCTGTGAACACCGTGTTAAGCGAGAGTAATTTTAGTCTTTCAAGTGCTTGTAACTCGAATGATTTTAATCAGAATATTCCTTTCTCGCCTAACCCGCTGGTTTGCAGTGTTATTAATAATCACGAGTTTTGTTATTCAATAAGTTTTTCAAGCAACGGGTTTAACAGTTTGAATTTCAACCCTGTTTTAGGCCAGCAGTTTCAAATAAACTTGAATGTTTTAAGTGATGTTGGCATTAACGGTCTTATTTTGCACGCTCCTGGTTTTAAAGTCACGCAAAGTTTCAGTAGAAGTAAAACGCTTGGTTTTCAATCTTCAAACGAGGTTAGCACGGCGTTGCAAGAGCAGGTTTTAAGCGCTAGTTCAAACGATGTTGGAAGCTTTCTTCAAAACTCGCTTAGCTCGAGCGTTTTTTCAGGTGAAGGGAGTGGGATTCAAATTCCTTTCACTGCGAACGCTAACCAGCTTTCAAGTTTAAGTTTAATTTTAACTCCAACCACTCCGACGTTTTACGCTCCTTTAAGTTTTAACTTTCAAGCTGACGACGGGTCTGCTTTAAGTTTTTCCAAAGTTTTAAGCGTTCAAGGCGCTGGGAGTTTAAACGTTCAAGTTTCCCCTAGCTCTTGGACCGCTCCAGGTAGTGTTAACTCTAAGATAACGGTTACAGACGCTTTCGGAAACCCGGTGGGCGACGCTACGGTTAGTTTAACTGAGTGTTACGGGAGTCCTTTTAATGGTAACCCGCCTGCTGTTAACAGTCAAGGAGGGGGTGTTTACTCGTTCCAATCTCAATTGTTCGGAGGCGGCGTGGTAGGTTTTAACGTTCAAGCTCAAGGTTATAAGAGTTATAGTGGTTGTAATGTTAATGTTAGAGAGCAGAGTTTTCTCAGCGTCTCGCCTTCAAGCCTTGTTTTTTCAGGTGACTCGCTTAACCCTATTTCACAACAGGTCACGGTTCAAAATCTTATTAACAACCCTGTTAAGGTGAGCAGTGTTGTTAACTGTTACACCGGCCCGAACATTTTCACCGTCACCCCTCCTTTTACTAGTATTCCAGCTAGCGGTTCCACTCAGTTAAGTGTTAACGTGATTCCAAACTCAACTGGCAATTCTCAATGTGTTTTAAACGTGGTTGGAGTGGATGGGAATTCAAGAGATTCAGAGCAAGTGCAGTTGACTGGGAGTGTTTCCTGTCCTGAGTGTGTTTTAAACCAAGAGATCGCTTATGGTTTAAGTAACCTTCCTTCAACCATCCCTCTTTACCCTACAGGGCCTCAAACAGTTGGCCAGATTGTTTACGGTTTTAACGCGATTCCAGTTCAATTTCCAACAGCGCCTACTTGCAGTTTAACTTTAACTCAAGGGCCTGGAGGTTTAGGTTTTGCCGGCGGGGTTTACCCCGGGTTTGCGATGACTCCGCAAGGCGCGCAGTTTGTTCAGTACGGGTGCCAGTCTTGCACTGATAACGGGGATGGGAGTTTCGCTTGCCAGGGTTGCCAGAGCGGGTGGCAGGGAATTGTCAGTTGCGAGGTTTGCCAGCCTGAGAATATTGAAGCGCCTTCCACTTACAGTAGTAATATTTTAACTAGCAGGCCTGGCTATTTAGTGTTATGGCCTAGCGCTACTTGCAGTGGGTGCGTGTCCCCTCAGAACGCTGGGCTTGTAGCTTCTTCTTTAACTAGCACTAATGGTTTGATCTCGCTTCCAATCGCGCAGCAAGGGTTTTACGCTGGTGTTTTCGGAAGTCCTTTTATGAGCGGTTGGTACCCGGGTGGTTTCGGCATGGGTTTTCCAGGGAGTCCTTTCAGTATTAACAGTTTCGGTCAAGGCCAGGCTAGTTGTACTGCGAGTCAGATTCAAGTTTCAGCCCCGCTTAACCCGTTCTACCCTATCTCAGGGGTTTTAACCCTAAGTTTTTCTAATGGCATGACAGCTCAAATTCAAGTGGTCGGCCCGCCTGCTGGTTACATCGGGGTTATGGGAATTAAAAACGCCACTCCTCAGGAGAAGTGTAACCTTCCTAACAGTTTCACGGTTAACCTTGATAATAATTTTAAAGAGGTTAGCTCTACAAACGCGCAAGTGACTTGTAATTCTAAGATTATTTTCAGCCAGGTTTCTCTTACTCTTCAAGGTAAGAGTTTGAATGGGAATCTAGGTTGTCAGATGAGTTTAAATAATAACGTTATTAGCGTACAGGGTTGTGATTTTTCAGGTTCTGACAGCGCGTCGCAAGCTATAAGAAATTATTTCAATGATAATGGAAATCTTAATGGTTTAAGCGGTTCGAGTGTTATAGGCATTCCAGGTTTAGGTAAGAGTAACGTAACCGCTACGATTAACTTCACTGTTAACGGTGGAGCAGCGTCATGGATTCAAATTTTTAACGATTCAGACTTCACTGTTGACTTTTCTAATCAGGTTATAAAATGCCCTGTTAACGGTTTAGGTTTTGAATTCGCTTTCCCCTCCCCATCGACCAGTCAAGGAAAAAGCTTAAAAATAGTGTACAACAACGATAGCGTGGGTAAAACCGCGAGTTTTACTCTTGACTCTGTTAAATTCAGTCCAAGCAACACTGGCTCTTACCAGTTAAACTCTTCTCAACTCGCCCAAATTCTTAATGAAAGTGATGATAAACTGCCTTCTAAGGGCGAGTTTAACTTATCTGTAAGTATTTGGAGTGGAGGTCAAAGTTTAAGCACTACCACTGTCAAACTTAACTTCACTGACTGCGGCACTCAAACACCGCCTGCGCCAGCTCCAGCACCTGCTCCAGCGCCAGAGAAAACGCCTCTTCCTTCACGAAGTGATTTTTCTTTTTACCAACAGTTTAATGTTGGAGGTTTCAAGGAAAACCTTTTCACTTTACAGCCAACAACACAACCCTATAGTCTAGTGGAGGATGGATATGTCTTGTTAACTCCAAGCACGAGGTTTATCATTCTTCATAAAGGAGGAGATTTTAATGCTAGCGTGGTGTTAGAAGGGCAAAATGAAGAAAGTGTTTTCCCGTGTACAGGGGATAATGAGTATGATTGCTTACTTTCATCATCTTCAACTTTACAACCGTTAAATTGTGTTAATGTAGTATTACCACTTGATAAGGAGTATGATTGCTTACTTTCATCCTTTAACGTGCCTAGTGGTTATAAGGCGGTTGTTTTCAGCGCTGATAAACTATTTAAACAAGCAAATAAACGATTTAAACAAGCAAATCAACCATCTTATCGTTTTGTGGTTTTCATATATTTGAATAATAATAAAGATATTTATTATGTTAGTAACTTTAAAGATGGAACCATCACTAAAGCCGGACAGCAGACAAATAATGCAGCTACGTTGTATATAAGTTATAACTACCTAGCAAATCCAAACATTCTAGGAAGCGCAGGTGAAAATAGTTTATCTGCTTGTGACACTCCAACTCCACACGTTATTGGTAATATTTGGGTTTTCAAAACCACAATGGACAGCCCAACAAAAGTGACTGGATACTCAACAGGCTCTTTCGATATAATCTCAACAACTAGTGGAAATACGCGTTTAAACGATAATCAACAGTTATACTTGTATGGTTGTACTTCAAGTGTGAATGATTTAAATTCAATAAGTCCAAAAATAGAGAGTTCAAATTCAAATTTCCCTAGTCCACCAATGAGTAATCCAAAAGTATATATAAATAATAATGTGGCGGAATTTTATGAAAGCATACCTCAAATATCAGTAAATTCTGAAACTGTAAAAATTAGATTAACTGTTGGAGCAAATTCTCGTTATTATTGCCAGTCGTGGCCTAAATCAGCAGAGGACGTTTGTGATGGAAGCAATGGTAATTCTGAACCTCAAGTGCTGTCAACTAATTCTTAGTTAAAACTAGTCAGGCGGGTTTTAAAATTTTGAAAGGGAAGTTGAAACCAGGTGGTTTTTCAACCGCGGGTTTCCCCCCCTGGGTTTTAAGTTTTAAAAGGTAGGTTTTTTAAATTTGCTTATTTTAAATTTAAAGTGATGGCTTCGATTTTGAAAGAGTGGTACTATGCTTTGGAGGATAAGTACTACGATTTCATGGATTC
>Ga0078972_1003074_pt1 | contig 51598 bp, 48 predicted proteins | sample YelNatPaOPGAMG01_FD_67568 | JGI IMG/M metagenome (GOLD analysis project Ga0078972, IMG submission 67568) | Hot spring thermophilic microbial communities from Obsidian Pool, Yellowstone National Park, USA - OP-RAMG-01 (SPADES assembly) (version 2) | ecosystem: Environmental > Aquatic > Thermal...
TCGAAAAAAACGAGTTCCACCAACGGCGATAAACGCATGGAGTTCGTGAACCGAGACTTCAGTGCCGCTATCAATATCAGGAGATGTGCAGTTCTGAAGACGAGACCAGAGGAGCTGACGCGATCCAACGTCGTCGGGCCGCCTCTCAAGGTCAAAGTGTATAAGGAGAAGGAGAAATCGATAGCATGCAACCGGTCAAAAAAGGCTGGGAGGCGTCTGTGATTGGGTATATATACTCTCTATGGTCATGAATCGTTTAACTAATCAATGATCGAATATCGCGAACGCTTTTGTGTAGTCTATGCTAGTTTCAGATTATACTGGAACACTGAATCACGCACTCTGTTCCTGCCTTGCGAATGTTTGAGAGCATATTTAAAGATAAAGCCTCGAGATTCGAAGTTGAACAGAAAGGCTTCGCGGATGCATGCGTGGTAGTAGAATTCCCGGGCGTCTTTTCGGAAAGGCAACTGTCAACTTCTGCCTCTGGAATCCGTTACAGTACCATAATCAGGATATTTCGAGGCATTCTCGAACAAGAGTTCTTCAAGTATGCCATGTCATTATCCAGCCCATTCATGCAAGCCCCCAGGCGTCTCCTTTCCTGACATGTTGCATCGCTCAAATCAAGCAGTCTTCAATGTTTCGCTCTTTCTGCTTCAAGGCAGCTCGTGTCCGCAGTGATTCGCATCTCTGGACGGTTACGGAAAAATCTTGAATTGGTCCCTTGATAACTTATCCGCAAGCTCATGCCAAATATTCTCTGAGCTTCTAACTTCAAAAAACGAATTCCATTCCAAAGATAGTTCCTGATCTTCTTGTGCGCATCAACGATACAGCGTCGGACTGCACCGAGATCCATTCTCAGGATATACTCTCAAAGCCTCCTGTCTCTTCTGTATGCGTGGAATTGGGTCTTGCGCTTGGGCTTTAGTCATCGCAGCGATCATGTGTAGTGGAAATTGCGTCACCGCAGTGAATGCAGGAGGCGCAGAAGTATCAAAAGGTGCTGGCATTTTCTGCCCCATGGCAGTTTCCGTCCGATACTTGTTCCATCGTGGACAACATCGTTTGCCAAGAATCCTTTATACAAATCGGAATACCGTGCCCACGCATGTGCAGCGTACAGAGAACGTACCAATGGGATCGTCCGATGAATCCTGTGATCTTAGGGTACAGCACGGATTACGGAAACTGAGAAGAGCATGCGGGAGTGCTTTCCCCATCCGTCATGGATACGTACCTAGCGATGTAACAAGCTTTTGCGCGCGACAAGGCACCTCTCGGAGAACAAGGTAAGGTGGATGTATGCTAATAACTCAGTACAATCAAGTGCCACCGGTGCGTAGAACGCACCAAGGATGTATACTAGGACGGGAATCGGCAAGCGGACCTTAGAACGCAACTTGTTCGAGAGCATGGAACTCGTCGATGAGTGCTGGAAGCTACAAAATGGGGACTCGGACGCTTTTAGCAACATACTTCGACTGCCGAATATGGAGCCGGAGGAAAATGAGAGACTCGAGCTTTTAACGCCAGAAATAAACGAGCAAACTTGAGATCAATCGCAGAAAACGCACGTAAGGTCCAGTTTTGATGAAAATAGGAAGAGTCCAAAACTTTAGAGTGCACGCCCGGGTCACTGAACCCGTTCATCTTTCATCCACCCTGGTTGTAGGAATGATTTTATGAACCAGGAGTCCCACAAGGGTGCTCCTAATCGATACTCAGAGAAGTGCCCTCTACACTGCTCTGCTCCGACGCCCCGGCGCTCCATTTGCCACAGACCAGACTTGTCTTTGGGGCAGGGGCATGAAAAACCAAGGAGCACCTCGTATGAAGCATTGATCCTCTGGCAGCGACACAGTGAACGATGCAGTCTGCGAGTCGACGTCCGCAGAATTATGCCTGAAGATGTAGCCGTTTCTAAGTGCGCCCCATCAGAGCCTTGAAGTCTTAAGTCCGCGAGTAAGCGTCCGCAAGGATGTGTCCTAAGTTACTGTGAAATTTCCGTATAATAGAGCTGTTGTTTTCGGCACTCCAAGAGTCAGGAAATCGATCAGAGCTCTTTTCCTGAGGAGAATGCTGCCGAGCTGGAGCTACTGGGATATAAAGGCGTTTCCGGAGGAGCCAGTACCTCTTGTTCTAATAAACGGCAGCAGTTGCATATCCTGCAGGTTCTCGTTAGACACACCGATGGTGCCTCAATTTAAATAGGAATCTGCACCTGCACGCGAAACGCTGTGTTGTCCAGTAGCTCGGCTGCAGCGAGCTTCCTGGGGCGGCACAGGGCAGCTTGTAGACGAGTTTACACAAATTGCGATGCCGTAGACGCTCGCCTCGTTCGACTCCAGTCCTGACTGCAGGCAGTAACGAGCGCTTGCATCGGTGCCGATAAGAAGCACAAATCTTTACGTTTCGACCGCTGATGCATTGTGGATTCGACTCGAGCCAACGACCAACTGAGCAGGCGACGTCTTGAGAAACAAGCAAACGGCACACTGGTCATGTAATGAAAAGCAAGTTGCGAGCATTTCTCGTCGGGCTCCGGACGTGGCGAGAGCAGGTCTCAACGCGAAAGCCAACGTCCAGGTGGCGCAGCCGAAGCTTGGTATTCGACTCTGCTTCATCGAACCAAACTGAGGTATATACTTTTAAAAAAAAGTAATGTGACTGTCATTGCAACAAACAGTCCCTTTAAGGATCAATACAGGTAGCAAAGCCGTAAGGTCAGGCTCCTGCCATCGAATGCCCACCAGAACGATTGTATCGCAAGGTCATCCTTCGCTGCAAAAGGTACAGTGCGCAGTAGTGGTGCCGCTCTCCTCGTATGCATTTTACCAATAGATTCGTCAGACGCTTATTTCCTGATGTGAACGGCAGGCACGACAACCGCTTAACGGACCTTGGACGCCGACAGGCACAAAACCTGTTCTCGTAGAGCTCCAAATCTACACAAACATACAAAAGCATTCACACTAGCGCCGGACTTTTCGCTCCGCTTTCGTTTGTTTTGTTGAGCGTCCCTTGCTTTGTATCGACTAGCTCGATGGTTTCGCGCTCGGTGCCATCGCCATCGTTGCTGATCGAGTGGCTTCGTGAACTCGACTGCCGTGTTGCGGCTGCTTTCGCTTCAGCGGTGTACGCCCGTCGCCTCTGGAGTTTGTCCCAGCCAAGCCTTACGCAGTTCACCGCAGAGAAGAAGCACCAGATTCCCTCGTAGACAACAAAAGGCCAATAGAAAATCATAGCTGCTGCAGCTGTCGCTAACGCTCCGCCCAGAAAGTTCGCAAATGAATAAAGAATCGAATCTGGCCAGCGCTCCAGTCGCCATACTCGAAACAGGTTCAACAAGAATGCTAGTAGCATCAGTGCGACGCCTACTGCGCCTATCGCCGTGGAAGCGGGACTCTCCGTACTGAACATTTCACTGAAAAGCGAAACACAAAACCTTGAATAGATTCTGAACGCATACAGAACCAACCCCAAGACTCTTTGCGTTGCAAGGCGACTTGGAAATCTAGTTTGTATCAAGAAATGAGTCCCAAGGCCAAAGCTTGTAAGGCACGCGGGCAGTGTTCCGCGTTCACGACTCCAAGTTTGCACAAGTGCTTCCCAAATGAGTTGTGCAAGCAGTGTTTCGAAAACTGGATTCTATGCTGATTACGGCGAGTTTGCTTCGCCCAAATTTAGAGTGAGGATACGAGCTATGCAATGTTCGTCGACGTTAGTCGCTAGCATGCGAACACGTCCCGGACGTATCTCACTTTACTCAAAGCGTCGAGCGACACGCGTTCTACGCGGTAGAACGGTGTCCGTAGGATCGATCCTAACGGATGCAGCCGTAGAAGTTCCGCTTTGTACTACACTGTCTCAGGTGCCTCGCGCACTCGTGATGCGAATCCCTGAACGCTGTCTGCCTTCGACAGGGTATAAGCTACCACGCATGAAGAGGTGGATGGATTTGCAATTCGTGAGTTGTGCGTTGCCATGCATCAAACGATGTACGCAGCTATGCATTGCAAGAAGTATGCGCTTTCGTGTGTGAAAACGAAAAAGCAGCCATGTCGTGAAGCGCTCCTGGTAAACAGCTGGTAGTGGGCACTGACTGCATATCTCTTGTATGGTGATCTCCGCAATCGACGTGTGACGGAAACGGTGTGGAATCTCGCAAAGCATGCGAAACTCGGCAGTATCTGATGGGATGTCTCTTGCAAGCGGACTCGGGAATTCCTCTGGAAATGATTGACAGTCTTTATTAATGTTAGTCGCGGGTCTTTTGTGAGACACAACATTTCGTTGCACAGGCGCAGTTGCGACTCGGGCTTTACCCGAATGTTGCAAGAGCCTCACAGGTGATTACAGAGTATTCGATGTTGTTTTGCATGCATGCCATTATGGGCATGAAAAGCCATTGCTGTCGGTTTCGATGCAGTCGTCGTCAATGACGAGTGTTCATCGGACGCTTGCTCACAGAACAGAGCATCCCTTGCGAATCACACCTGAAAACTCGGATAGGTGCACGCGCGATAGGAAACGTGGTATCACATGTGTGCGCTGGGCTCCGTTTCAATCGATTTGGACAACGCGTATCCTCGCATGAACCTGCACCCAGAAGAATAGGGCTCTGTTCAAAGAGCTTTCTTTGAGGCCCAAGATCGGCATTCGTCTAGCCCATGAACGAGCTGCATATAGTCTCTCACCTCAGTTGAGTTCCGCCTCCAGGTGCATACCATCAAGTGCTGTCTCGCGGTATATAGCAGATGTGCTCGATGTGCAGTCGTTTCCACAAATCAAGTATCCGACGTAAAGTATGGACATGGTAGTCAAGGATCCTGGCGGGCCGTCATCTCCAGGTGCTTGAAAAAACGAAAATTCCCCTTCTCGCCAAACATCGAACGAAGAAGAGCAAGTGGCGAAGAAAAGGAATGAGCAGATAGACCAGAAAAAGTATTTGCCCGACGGGCTGATGACTGTACTCTAGTGGCACAGAGGGCATGAGTTCTAGTAATTCGTACCAATGTGCTTTCAGCCAGTGTCAAGAAACGCAAGGTGTTGGTGAGCTGAAACCTCAGCGCCGCCATCAATATCAATAAATGTGTGGTACTGAAGACGAGACACGAAGAGCTGACGCGATCCAACTTCACGGAGCAGCCTCTAATACTCGAAATATACACGGAAAAGCTGAGGCCTATTGCGGGGAGGCGGTCAACATAAGGCTGCGAAGTGTCTGTGAGTTGGCGTATACGCATATATACGCTATGGTCGCGAAAAGTTTTCCCTTCATTGTCCCGAACACCAGATATCGTGAGAACTCATGACAGGCTTTTCCGCAACAGTCCATAGAAACCAGTATTGTAGGTCGTGGTTCCGGGTGCTGTAGCTAGTTACCAGCGCAGTACTGAGACAAGGCCAATGGCCCGTATCCGATGCTCGCAATTCGCTTCCCCGTGAACACCGTTCGAGAGTTCTTGTCGGGTACACGTTTGCGCTGGTCGTCGAAGGCGCCGTCGTTGGTATACTGGCTACTGGCTAGCGGAGAAATAGAGCATTCTGGGTACAGGTTGCTTCTGAGGGAACTCGAGGCTTCGAAGCGATAGGGCAGGTGTCATGCCTGGGTGAGTCAGCTGATCGGCAACCGCGCAGCGCTTCGTGTCATCCACACGGGAACGAAGCGAAAGTGCTGCGGTTTCTGCACCCTAGTCGTGCGATTGCGCTGTTCTACATTCGTGGGTGAATGATAAGGTCGGATACGCGACGTATGGAACCAGCTGCCTCGGTGCCTTCGGTTTTCGCTGTTCCGATAGAGGACGTTCTGGCCGCTGTTCAGGGTACACGCGTTCAGTGCATAGATCCTAGTTTCTTTTCGTGTTGGGGTCGCCAAGAACGAGCACGATCGTATCGAGTCTGGGTGACAGACGACTTTCTGGAGTTACGCAGTTGCCCGTCGTGGCCAAACCTCTTCTGTCTATTCGATCTTGTCGCTGTGCGTGCTGATACGTGTGCGCTATCTCTTGAGTTCCAGGTATCGAGTATGCGCCTGGAGCGCAGCAATAGCGGCTCGCTGAATTCCTTTGTCGATGAAACCGTGCCGGCAAGTCGAGGTCATACGAATTCTGCTCCCATCGCAAAAGTACGACGACTTGTTCTCGTCTTTGAACAACAGCGGATCATGCATCAGTGGTTGAACGCATTAACCGCATGTGCACCCTCGTCATGTCAGTTTATGCTGCAAGCGCTACCAGTCCAGGGATCAAGGAGGTCGAGCAATGAGCGGCGTTGGCAGGGGGCACACATTCTCGGATTCCACGACGAGCTGGGCCCCATCGATGGACTCCACTGGCGCGGGAAACCCTTGACCACTTATCCTAAACACGGCGCTGACGGGCGTTACGTGTTCTTACGTGTCCTTGGTCGCGGATCGATGGGGGAAGTCCTACTCGCGATGGACTTGTATTCCCGTCGCTTCTACGCTGTGAAACAAGCTATTCTTCGTTGTAGATTTGATGCGCAAACGGGCTCGCTCCGTGATACGAGCGCTTGCTGTGACCACAACAACGAGCGAATGTTGATGGAAATGGAGCTCATGCGAGGTCTCCGACACCCTAACCTCGTGGAGTTGATCGATATCCTACCCGCTGAACGTCGAGATGCCTCACAGGCACCATCGGACGCCGGCACTGAAGCGATCGTGAATGGCGACACCGGCCGCGATTCCGCGCAGCCTCTGCCGCCTTTGTTTCATGGCGCTGGTGACCGTCGCACTTGGCAAAAAACTGATGCGAGCCTGGTGTCGAGCACAGATCCCAAGTCTTGTAGTGCTTCACCCACAGAGCAAATGAACGGTCAGTCGATGGATTCGGATCTGCCTACTGCGAGTGATTCGCTCGTGCTTGCTCGCGAGCGTGATCGTTTGCGTTGGATCCGCGATTCGGGGCTGAAGCCTCTAGTATCCGATGGGTCATCGCGAGAGCTGAGTGTACCGCTCCAATTGGTCGTCGAGTTTGTACCCGGCTTCCCGGTGCTTCAATCCAACCAACTCGTGATGAATCAGTCTTTATCGGAAGATGTTGCGCTTTTCGTACTCTGGCAGGTTGCGAACGGTCTTGCTACCTTGCATGCTCGAAACATCGTTCATCGCGACATCAAACCGGATAACCTGCTGCTCCATGTGGACGGCACCATTAAGCTGAACGATTTTGGCACAGCATGCGTCGCCGATGCACCCGATGTCCAATGTCTGGTCGGGGCACCCGCTTTTGTGGCGCCCGAAATTATTTCCAGAGTGTGCCAGATCTGCGATGAAGAGGACGACGACGTGAGTACGCACACAGCGAGATCCCTGGTTATCGATCCAATAAGAAATCCCGGAGAGCGTGGCGCTCCCCAGTGCATTACCAGTGGAGCAACCCCGGATTCCGAGATCAGTAAGCGGAGCGACATCTGGTCGTTGGGGGCAACGCTCTATTACCTTTTGTTTGGTCGACCACCATTTCTCGGGGACACCCTATACGAACTCTGTGAGAACATCATGCACCAGTCGGTAGCTTTCGACCGAGACCTTCACCGAAAATGGAGCAACTCGAGCGGGCGTAGTACGGATCGGGCACGACCTGCACCCTGGTATCGCAGGCGCCTGTCGCGTACCCGTTCTAACGCGCTCAGCGAAGCGTGCACTGCGCTTCTCCAGGGCATGCTCACAAAAGACCCGCGAATCCGACTTGATATTCACGGTGTGCTTGCTCATGCAGCACTGGATAGGTATAGACACATGACCGTTACCGAAATGGAGTACTTTACAGAACGCCTGCGCGACCAATCAACCAAATCAGGTGCGTTCCGTCGGTAAACTGCGTTTCACGCAGCACTTGGATTTTATGGAGGTCGTCACCAGCGCGTACCCCATGACATTGTAAACTGTACCCTAAATGTCGAGTGACCGCGAATTGCCTCCCCATGCAATCCGGAGCATAGATAACCTCTGTGCTTCGACCATTCCACTCTAAAATTCCGAAAACTAGGTTGCACTTGATCACTGGATTCGCTGTGGTGCACATGCTGCGTTGTGTCATTCGAGTCGTCTTGTGCAACGACGGTGAGGTTTGCTCCAAACCCGTCTCAGATTGCAATGGGTTTCCGAACCGCTCGATCTGTTCATGACCAGCGCTTTTTCTCGAACTTTTTCTCAGAAATAAGTTCCCGACATTGGAAGTGCAGCGAGAATTGCGTATGCATTCATACGTAGGTTACGGTTTTTCGGTCATCTTTTGCAGTGGCTCCTTCGATGCTGTGCCGCTGAAATCCGTTACGTTACCGCCACCAAAATGAGTTAGGATGTCCTCAAACTAGGGTTCTTAAACTAATTGATTCCATTGTCCAGTTTATTCGTCCGAGCGTCCACATTTCTCCATATCTTACGAGTGGGATGCTCAAATCGCCCATTCTTGAACTTGCCGATCTGTCTGTTTCAAAGCAACTCGCGATCACAGTCATTCGCGCCACTGGATTGACGACGATAAAAACTCGACGTGAGCCTTGATGACTTGTTTACAAGCTCGTGCTATACGTTCACTGACCGTGTCGCGCCAAAGAAACGATTCCGTTTGAAAAACGAATCCGCTCTTCTTTGTCGCCATCAACGAAACAGCATTCAACAGCAGTGAGATACCGCTCACGGCATATGCTCCAAGCGGGTCAAGTCTCCTCAGGTTTGCGTGGGAAAGGGTCGTTGACCTGTACTTGAGTCATCGCAGCGATTGCTTCCAGTGCAGCGTGCGTGACCGTTTTACACGAAAGAAGCGTAGATCGGTAGAGATGTTTTGGTTGCTCCTGTAATCTGGATTCTCAGTAAGGTACTTGTTTCGTTATGGACATCATCGCGCCCAAAAATCCTCTGTCAAATGGAACAGCATGCAAGTGCGTCGGACAAAGCTCTCGCGGATGGCATCACCCAGAGCAAACCCGTTGTCACAGGATAAGGCACCGGATATGGCAACGGAGGAAGGCATCGAGGCGAGCCTTCTGTACATGTCAAGTCCATGAACCGAGCGATGAAGCAGGCGTTCACGCACCACAGAACTGACTTCGGAGAAAAAGATGTAGTGGCCGCACGGGAATACCCGAATATAGTGAATCGTGATCGTTGTGAAAAACGCACAGAGGCTCCATACATCTAAGAAGAAAGTTGAAAACGATGCGTAGATCGCAACGTTTGCCCGTGAATGAAAAGCGTGAACCAGAACCTGAAAAAGCATCATCAGAACTTTGACGCTACCATCAACATCTTGCGACTGCTTACAATCAAGAGTGACAAACAGTATAGATAGCTGTTTTTAAACCCGGATATAATACGTAGCAGAATGAAGCAGTTGCAGAAACTGCCCGCCAAGGCTCGTGCTGATGCTGATGTGAAGAGACCCCAACGTTCGCATCTGCGCTCGACTAAGCTGAGTTTACCTGTTCCATACTAAGCTGACATGGGTGTTAAATCTGTGCGGCAAGGCGTACATTGACAGCTACAGACGCACTTGGCTAGTGTCCGCATGTGGGACAAGGCCCGTATTTCGAGCATGCCTACGCAGGATAAAACCCCGAGGGCACCCAACGAGGTCGGGCGTGCATCCACCAGCATAGCAAGCGATACCGCTCTCGCTGCTTCGCTCTTCGGCTAGCCCAGGTTCCTGGTGTTGAGTCACGTACCGTGCGAAAGCCGCGCGCGAGCAGTTCACTTTTTTTCACGTATACGCAATCATATCGAGTGATGGAAAATCATTTTTTCTATAATTGCCCAGGAAATACGTTCTTGGTTTATGCATTCGGCGCTCGAGCCGCACCATTCCAGAGCCTTGCTCCAGGTGAGAACGCATGCCTCAGTGTTGGCGAGGAAAATCGAAAGCGCTCATCCAACGCTCGCTGTGAATTTATTCGAAAGCCTCGTGCTCGCTCGCCGAGACCAGGCCAAACAGAATAGCTTATAAACACAGAATCGTCTAGGGCGATATCATGCACTTTGAAGCGATATATGACAACCACATTGAAGAGGCGCTTGAGGAAGCATTGGGGCTCGCATTCGCGAAGGAAATCTGCTTCGCGCTCGAGCGCTGTATTCAAGACCGCATGTTATCCCAAGATGCAATGAAGTCAGTTATCGTGTTTCGCAAATTCTTCGGATACCACATCCATCCGTCCGAGGCCGAGATGCACACGACAAACATCGACCATCTGAAACGGTTCTCGGGAACTTTGCAGCGTCTCTTCCGAACCTGCTGCCACCGCGATCTCCTCAGTCACTATTTCGTCGTTTGTCTCCATCGACGCCCATGTATCGCTTCCGCCAGTCCCCCAGGTCTGGGGTTACCAGGGTTCGGGTCCAACGCCAAAAGGGTGCGCCTCATGTAGCGCTCAAAATTAACCTACGTACGCTAGGGCTTACTGAGGTTGGTTTGATCCTATCGGGAGCTGTGCTCTGGATCTTCCGATCGCTGAAGTAACAGGGGGCGCATCAAGAGACTCCATGAAGGCCGTGTTCAAGTCTCTGAACCTGCGATCAGGCCGCGCTCCATCTTGTGTCCCGAGCGTGCCTTCAATTGTCAAACGAAGGTTCGATCGAAACCCTTCCAGAGGATTATGGACAACTAGCAGCGCTGCGTCCGGAGCTCCTACAAGCAGTTGCTTGGCAAGGTACGTCAACCGGAGAGCAGCTGGGCGTGGCTTGCTTGAGAAAGAAGCTATGCAATCTGGGACGGCGTGTTGCATCTCACGTTGTTTGGAATATTCTTCCTATTGACATGTTTTCGTAGGGATGCTTCAGCAATAGCCTCAGACTGATTCTTCTGCTCCGACAGGTTTTGTCTCCTGTTACGCAAGGTCCTTTCATTCAAGAAGAACTTGCTCTTCATTGTATGGTGGACTCTATGCCTTCTCCTGTGCTTCTCCGGGTGAGATGGCTGCGGTCGCTGCACCCATCTCCCACTGTACCATCGGAATTCAGATGGTCTGGGTGTAGAGCGTGCCCGGAATTCTTCCTTTTCTAAGTTCGTGCTATCGACTATCCCTCGAATATGTTTTCATTACCGTTACCCTGCCGAGCACATCAGCGGACTGAATCGCACGTTTTCGCTCCCTCCCGCGAACGAGAAGAGCAGCAACAGAGCAGTTGTCAGCTGATGAACATCGAGAACGACTTTTCGTGAGAAGAATTATCAAAGAACGGCATCACGAATGCGAACGATCCGTCCCTTAGTCCCTGAGCGTGAAAATGGTGTTTGACAAAAAAGACAGCGCCGTCGACTCGATTGAGACAGCAGGAAAATCTTGGAAACGAGCTGCTCTCCGCCAGTCTCAGCTGTGTACTCCTTGACCGCTTTTGAATGACAGGAAGCAACGCAGTCGATGAGAATGACACAAGAGCTTAGGAAGGAGAGGCCATGAAACGCGTCGTCGAAGGATGAGATGTTGGACGATTCTGTCCGTTTGCCGAGTCATTTGCGACGAAACACTTGAATCGCCGCCAGCTCTAATGTTGTCGGAATGCTCGCTTGCGTCTTCTTTAAAAAACGGCGGTTTGTCTCTCTTTGGCCACTCATGCGCAGGTCTATCTTTTCTCCCGAATGCAGTCTCATCGAGTGAGAAGAACACTCGTCCCAGCTGAAAGAAGCGTTCGTGTTTCAGTACTATATCGATAGCGTGTGCTCTTCAACGCGCGAATTTATCGCATACAAGCGCACGTCTTCCACTGTCAATCCGCGTCTCTCCATCACCGCTGTATAAATGGTATGGAAACACTACATCCTGTGGCTTCTCTGACGGTACCTCTCAGAGAGCGTAACGAACGGAGAGGATTCATCACGAGACTGCCGTGGACGTAGCGTTTGGTGCGTTCCGTGTCGAGTGCACGACGTTCAGAATATGGACAAGAAAAAGAATCCACCATCCACGTGCTTACCTTTGCAAGATTGACTTGCATAATTGAGGTCGTTTTTCGCAAGCCAGCGGTGGCAGCATCAAGTCATTCTGCGACTTTTCTCTAATCTACAGGATGCATTGCTTTTCTTGGGACCCTGCGAGAAAGACAAACCAAAACGAAAAGCGCGTGCTGTACACGTGTTCCAGAATTCACTGGTCTGAGTATAACGACTACAAATCTTTCTTGGTATAGGATGGAGGTACCAGTGTGCGGCTATCTTTGGATGCTGCTAGGCGCGGGCGTGGCGTCATGGCCAGCCGGGGCTCCACATCATGCTGTGGGCGATCCCAGGCCTGCTCCGAGGCGTCGGATGATTCTGGTGCTGTTTCGGAGTGCTCCTCGCTCATAACCTCGGGGATGGCGTAATTATGCGGTGGCCCAACAAAGGGATCCTCCTGAGGCGGTGCACGAGTAGAGCGAGACGCTGAACGATACTCACCGACCCAGGACTGCACCGTGTCCTTGACGCCGTGCCACCAGTGGCTTATCGTTTCTTGGGCTTGGTCAAGCACCTCTCGCACATCTGTGCTCAGCGATCGGTCCGTTTCTTGGGGTCCACGATGCTGCTCGCCAGGCGTAGGCGGCGAGGAGGTTCCGCGCGACCCCAATCCGTCTCGGTTGCGCTCTCGAACGCTAAGTGCGACTGCCCACTCGCGATCGAACTCTGCTTGTAGGTGGCGAGCTAAAAGGGCGTCCTCGTCAACAACGTTGTCGTCTGTGCCTGCTACAGGTTCCGCGTCGTTATCCACGCTCCCGGACGTGCACTGTACTAGGTCACAGTCCCGCAACACTTCTTCGACATTCTGCGGTTCAGAGTTACCTTCTTCCGGTTCGGAAAGGTTGACAGCGCTTAGATGCCCCGTGTCATGCGCTTCCTCCAGGAGATACGCTGCAGCCCGCTCCACGTTGTTTCGATGAGCTTCAAGCACTAGCTCCAGCTCCTTTCTACTGCGTTGCGGAAAGAGCGCCGCTAGCGCCTCGAGCGCGTCTGTCATGCCGCTGACGTCCACCAGCCGCCCTGTTCACTAGACACGCACTCGCGAGTGAGAAAATACACCCGGTTACGTTCGCAACTGCTTCTCGGCGAATGCCCTGTTCACAAGACACGCAATCACGCGTACGATGCTCAGAGTCGTGGCGTTCCTAATTTCTATTCAACGAATGCCGTGTCGATCGCCTCACGAGCATTCAATGCATCTCGATTGTTTGCAGAAGCGTGGGGGCGTCTCCGATATCGAGTTCTGCTAGACGAAGGCTTTTGGATCTGGAGGATGATTGGAGTTCGGTAACGAACGTGGTATGACATGAATTTGAGGCGCCTTTCGAGCACATATGGGTCTTTTCGATGACCGCTCTCCCCGAGCAGTATGATCTAGTTTTGCAGTCTTGGGTAAGCCATGGGCATCGCGTATGCGTTGCTTATCAGAAGAAGCGGTGTATATGCTGTTGGATTGAGAGGTATACATGATTGCCGAGATCGAGCTCGCTCTCGAGAGGGTACGCTACGAGCGGTCCGGTAACGCTCCTTCTAGCGATTGGCCCGGGGAGGTCCTTGCGCAAGTCGCATCGCTCATCCTGTATATATGTAGCTGTTCACGATGATACCCCGTCACGTCGAACGTGTGCATCCACCTGTCCGCCGTTCACAAGGAATAGAGCGTAACAAGCAGCAGCACGTGCGCTATAGTTGAGGGAGTTGTTGTTTGTGTCCTACTCACTCTTCTTCTTCTGCTACTGCTGCTGATGCTAAAGGACTATATTGGTATTGGATGCGACGGAACAAGCGGTAGGAATGGACGGGAAATCGATAGCTTCATGGAAGAACTTTCATGGATGAAAAGTGGACATTAAATGATCGCGCGTTTCCGCCTTCTCGGCACAGTGATATTTTCACCTTAAAAAGAGATATCCAATAGCAGATACCGTAACACTGGAACAGGAGCGGCATCTCGACCAGATGCGCACGAGATCACGGGCGCATGCCTTCACCACAAGGGCTCATGCTTCAGTTTCTAACACGTTCCTCTGACTTTTTCCACGGTATAAGATCCATGATCCCAACCAGATTTCCTCTGGTGGCGCTCAAGCTACAGAGGAAAATGAAAGAGGCCTCGGTGATTCGATCATATGGCTGCTCCAAGAAATGACGCACCTGTTCACGAGCGAAGACTCTGTCGACGGAAACGCAAACTGTACATGGAGTCCACGCACGTCTAGAGGTTTCCATTGATGGTGTAAAGAATCCTGGATCCAAACAAGGAATGTCTGGGGTGGCTATGTGTAGTAACCTCAAGCGCTCGAACACCTACAGGTTCCTATACTCTTTCAACTCAAGTACGTATCATCCTTGAAGTGTCGTATACCACGAGATCAAAATCTCAACGCAATATACCGCACAGATCCAGGACGCATTGCCTCTAGTATATGTTCTTTACTGAACGGTGCAACGAGGACTGCACTTCTCTTTCTGGTCAGTCGTACCGCAGTACTCAGACCGTGGAAGAACGCTGGAAGAAAGAAGTATATGCGCTCCCCGCAAAAAAACTGTCATTGTCAAAGCGTGAACGCGGCCAATTGTGGAAAACAACCTGTTGATTACATTACGGAAAGCAAAAGCGACGATGGTAGCCACCACGGAGTCCCTGTTTCTCAAGAGCTTGTTCCCGTGATCCTACAAAAACTGGGGTGCAGTCGCCTAGAAGAGCCCTCATTCATGCACGGCTACATTGCATCGAAATCGCAACGACAGCGTTCCTCGAACGCCGCGAACGGTATGAAGAACAGGTACGTTGGTTGGTTTTTTCAGTTGATGGGACTTTCTTCGGATGAAACGGCAAGAGCATATGCGGGTATGCGCGGAGCAGGGAGCTCGTTATATTTACGATCAATCTCGAAGAGAACGACGACGACGTCGACATCTGCTCTAGCTGCACTGAATTCATTTGGCGACCTCAGTTTCGCTCCTAGAGAAAGCTCATACAACAGCACCAATCACTTTGTCGAATCATTGAAGACTTTTCCTTCGCGTCTGGCCACGGCCTTCTCTTCAACAACGTGGTATTCAACCATTCTTCTTGCGTACAACCGTTTGATGAAGCTATCGGAGAAGAATTGAATTTCGTTCATCTGTGCTCTCCGTGGTTCGACAGTTTCTTAGGAGTGTTTTCTATCGTGGAAGGTAATGCTCTTCCACTGGAAGAATCGCAGAAGCGTTCAGCTCACAGTGACACACCCGGGCACATTTCGTCTTTCGGCCGCAAGTCCTTCTTCTTCAGGGAAGCTCCGCAACTAAAGACACCAATAGGTGCGTTCATTTGAAGAAATAAAAAGTCCAAGGGATGAGCTTGCGAGGGAGGGGGCGGAAACACACCAGAAGGTCGAGAAGGAGAAAAGACAGCCGAGCGCCTCTGCGATAGAAAAGCATGGACTGCTGGCAGAGCCGCAAATGGGACGGATGGCACGAGTTCGAGGACTATTTGCATTGATGAACTCAGCTAGCGGCAAGAAATGCATGGAGTTTCTGAACCGAGTCTTCAGCGCCGCCATCATGATCAGGAGATGTGCGTTGCTGGAGATGATACGCGCAGCTGACGCGAAGCAACTCTATCGGGCAATGTCCCAGGTTCGAGGTACGCTGGAATAGACTGAAACCGCTAGCAGGGGCTGGCAATTTTTACTGGAAAGCGTCTGTGAGCAGATAGTCATTTAACCTATCGTCGCGAAACTTTTCCGCTCTACTGACTTGACTTCGTGGCACACACGCGCAGCGTACTAGGATGAGGGGCGAAACGCGAGCTGTCGTTACTGGACTCTTTGTGTACCCCATAAAGTCGTGTCGAGGTATCGCCATAGAGCAGAGCGCGCTCAGTCTTACGGGTTTGGCTTACGATAGGCTCTACGTCATCGGTCGCCCCGGGGTAGAGGACGGAGGCCGTACGGCGCGCTTCGTGTCTCAAAGACAAGAGCCGCAGCTATGCCAGCTTGTTCCCGAGCTCGACCTCGAGAGCAGCACCTTGAGGGTGCGCTCGAAGGTAAGACCCGAGCTGGAGCCGCTGGAGCTGCCATTGGAGGTGTCCAAGGAACGCACCGCCGACACTCAAGTGCGCATCTGGAGCGACATCGTACCCGCAATCGACTTTGGCGGTGAAGACTGGTTCGCTGCTGCGCTGGACGATCAACTGTCTTATCCAGTTCATATCTACCGAATGCCGGCGACGTTCGAGCGGACTGTTGACCCGGAGCGGGCGTTCCTGTCGCCGTCATTCGACAGCGTGGTGGGCTTTGCCGACGCGTTTCCCGTATTGCTAACCTCGATGCAGTCGCTTGCGGAGTTAAACCGACGAATAGCTTCTCAGTCTGGGGTGGCCCACCAAGTGCCCATGAGTCGCTTCAGACCAAATATTGTCATTGACGCGCTGCCGCTCAATGAGGAACGAGTCTCAGCAGTGCAGCGCAGGTCTCTGGAGCCCTTCGAGGAGGACACCTGGAAACGAATCCAAATCGGAGAGCAGGTCACGCTTCTAGTCGCGAAGCCTTGCAGTCGTTGCCGAATCACGACGACGGATCAGGATACCGGCCGGGTAGATGATGCATTTCGGGAGCCGCTGCGCACCCTAGAAACTTTTCGCAAACAACCCCTTGGGCTGATATTTGGTCAGAATTTGGCACCGGAATACCCACGGCGATCTGGACAGCTTCTTCGTGTCGGTGATGTAGTGCAGGTGCTCGAGTGGCAGACCAACGATTCTTCACCGTGGTGGTGGCAGCGGCTCTATCGCGGTTTCTGGGGACGTGCGTCCCGCCCTGAGCGTCCAACGGCGTCGTAGCGAAGGAGCGCGCGACTGCTGCCTCACAGAGCAGGGACTCGCGGACACCAAAACCAGCTTGAACGTGGCATGCCGTTGATCTGGACAGGTTATGAACGCTCGTGACACCCATCTGGGCACCATGGTTGTGCAACCTGTACCGGACACGGTTCATTTTGCGCTGCAAGCGACCTGTACGCATTCGGGCGGAGGCGATCCTGCCCGATACGCAAGTCCAAAGCGTGTCCGCAGCAGCGCTCGGCCCGTGGTGCACACCACGTCGCATACGCTGCGCACTGGATTCACGATACATAGTCTGGCAACGCAGTCAGCAGTCTAGGCGTCGCATGGGCTGCGCACTGAGGTCACGTCAGTAACATGGGATAGGCTCCGGTTGCACAGGAGACGCATGATCCCCAGCGCAAGCTGCAGTATCCTCGCCGTCGATGCGGATCATCGCGCGCATACAGGCCTCCATGTGAGCAACTTTGTCAACAGCAATCCCTGGACAAACACAACGCAACAGTTCGGCAGCGGTACGCAGCGGGACCGGGTATGAAACACCCTCATTCTTGTCCAGAATCGATGCTCGCGGCAGGGAGCGTACATCCACGTGCTGCAGTTCGATAGCGCGCGGCGTGTGACAAACCCACTGATGCACTCGTCGGCGACGCACAACGCTATTGCTTCGACTGGTGTGAACGCCGTACCGCGCTCGTTGCGTCAAGCGTGAAGCCTGCACCGTGTCCTCAGGGACCTGTTCCCCGAACCGGGCAACCGCAAGCGTAACCGATGCGCAACGTCCGCAACGCTACGTTGCCCAGCACGGTGTCATATACCGAAAGCCGAGTGCATGGTATCGGGATTTGCAGTTTGCACGAACTGAAAAGCGAACGTAAACGTCAGTTTTATGCAGTCATTCACTTCATGTTTTCAGCGACTGAGTTCATCCCAAATGGTTTATCTCTACGCCTGCACAGAAACGCCACCAAACACTCGCCCTAGCCTGCAAGGCACTGTTGCGATCGCCATCACTATGAGATGAGCGAAATGGCCTCCAAAAGCATACCGTGGCACGCGCACAGCACGCTTACGCTGCACCGATATGGATTTCGTTGCTAGCACTCTGTGGCATCCTGGAATTTGTGTTGATCGCCTCAAAAGCGAACCACAGCAAGAGATGTGCTGGAAACCTTGGCAAGGGTTCTGCGTACCGACCAGAGCAGTCTGGCGGGAAGCTCCCGACGATCTGCCGGCAATGTAGGCACTCGATTTTACATCATGCTCGAAGACTCGCTTTTTATCCTGCGGGTGCACGTAGATGTGCGACAAGCGCATGAACAGTAGCTGAAACCGCAATTGCCTCACCAGGAAACCTAATAAATTCACAATGCGTCAATGCACAAGCACTCAACTACACATACCATCAGTCTACTATCGTACGTTGCATCCATCAAACAAGGCGTCCTCTGAGCGCGCACATGCCCTGGTACCCAAGGCCAGCACGTCCACCCGATCGTTCGATATCCATGCGCATCCATCCAGGTTGCGTGTCCTTCTAGTGCGTGCCCGTGCTCGCATACGCAACTGCAGCACACGCAGCTGGGAAAAGAATGCCCCCGCGCATGATCATCGCCATCATGATCTGTATGCTTGCACAGTCGTATGCGCAGACGCAGCAGCATCACGAAGTCCTATATGGCATACATGAACCCTAAATGATTAAGATCTCTACATCGCCGGCGATTGATGCGCGCGGCCTCACGTCGACGACGGGCGATGCGATCGCAGGCGAGCGCGTCTGGCCTCCGTCGATGCTCGACGGAAGGCGCCGCAGCGAGCACGCGCACAACGAGCCGCAGCGAATTGCGCAGCGCCTTGGACGATCCCGTAGACACTTGGCGTGTTGGTGTCGATATCCCCAAACGCGCGATAGGCCTACCGCTCGAGGGCGTGGTCCGTGTCTGTGTGTGTCGAGGTAATTTGTTTCAACATTCCTTACTTAAATTGAAGCGCAAAATGGTGCTGGGCTTTAACGTTGCTGGAGCTGTGCGAACAACAGCGGTGCGGGAGCGGCCACCGGTCTGCGGTGTAGGGGCTCAGAGCTCGCGCTTTCGCGGTGACACTATGGTAAGCGTGGCGAGGACTCGCGCGTTTCTCGCGGTGCCGCCTTTGCGCAGTACACGCTTGCCCAAACCAACACGACAGACATGGCTGCACATGCAAACGTCGACGATGCAGAAAGCGCGCTATGCGGAGAAAGCACCGCGAGGCGTCCACAAAGAAGCTGCCGTCGGTGCTGTCAAGTCGGAGGCGCTTCAGCGCAAAAACATTCAGCGTCCAGTGATGGTCGGCGTTGCGGCTGACTCTGGGGCGGGCAAGTCTACCTTCTTGCGCCGTGTGATGCGCATGTTCGGCTCCGATATACCCAAAGGTCATACGCCGCAGGGTGAGCTTATCACGGTTATCTGCTTGGATGATTGGCATAATCGCGATCGCCAGGGCCGCAAAGAGGATAACATCACGGCTTTGGATGAAAAATGCCAGAATTTTGACCTGATGGCAGAGCAGCTTGAGGCGCTCAAGAATGGATTCGATATCATGAAGCCTATCTACAACCATGAGACCGGGCGGATCGATCCACCCGAGCTCGTTTCTCCGAACCACATCGTGGTTGTCGAGGGTCTACACCCCATGTACGATGAACGAGTGCGCAAACTGCTGGATTTCTCGGTATACCTCGACCTGGATGATGAAGTGAAAATCGCGTGGAAGATCCAGCGTGATATGGCAGAGCGTGGCCACACACTGGAGGCCATCCTTGCATCTATAGAGGCCCGCAAACCCGATTTTGAACGGTTTATCTTGCCGCAACGACAGTATGCGGATGCCGTCATCCAAGTGAAGCCAACCGAGCTCATACCAGAGGACAAAGAACGGAAGATTCTGAAAGTTCGCCTCTTGCAACGCGAAGGCGTGCAAGGTTTCAAGACCGCCTACCTCTTTGATGAAGGATCGACGATCGAATGGATCCCATGCGGACGACGTCTGACCTGCTCCTACCCTGGCATCAAGTTCCACTACGGCCCCGAGAGCTTTTACGGTGCAGACTTTTCGACCATTGAGGTGGACGGCGAGTTTGCCAAGCTCGAGGAGCTCGTCTACATTGAGTCACATCTGTCAAACACCGGTACCAAATACTATGGTGAGCTCACCCAGCTCATGCTGGCAGCGCAGAACACGCCCGGAGCCTACAACGGAACAGCATTATTCCAGACGATCATCGCTTTGAAGATTCGTGAGATCTACGAACAATTAACTGGTCGCAAGGTGGACCCCGTGGTGCGATCGTGACCATCCTGAACCGAAACGTTGCTCGTTTCGACATTTAGCTCACGTGAGTGCGCTCTATCACGGCAAAGGTAAAGTTGGTTCGGAACGACGTTCGTTTCCTCCCGTACTGAGACTTGATTTCGTTGCGGAACACGGCAGTGATACCGTGTTCCCTGAGGACGCGCAGCCATTTTCGCAGGTACTATGGCTGTGCGCCGGGCGTCTCAAAAGCACTGCAGACGATCTGTGCAGAGGCTGGCGCTTCCTTTCAGCGGCTGCTATGCACTCAACCTGTGCGATGGAAACCTGCTGTACAGCCTCGAGTCGTGCTCCAGGGCGAGAACGCAACTAGACACGCGTCCAAGGTTCGCTTACGCTCGAAAGCATCATCGACTCAAATCTGGAAGTTGAAGCGAGCGTTTGGGGCCAAACGCAGCCTTGTTCTTCTATAAAAGTGTCACACCAGTAGGAATAAGCAGTCGTGAGAAGATGCATCGCGCAGCGAGACTGTGTCGCATCAATCGTTATGCGAGGTCCACGAACTCGCTGCTTCGTCTGGAGTCTCCCTTAACCGTTTCCAGTGCAAAAAAGGTATCGTTGCAGTCGATGAACTTCAGGATAAGCAGCTAGAGCGCTAGGGGACCTCTCGTAACCGATTCGTAACGACGTCACTCGTTTCCGGCGCGACAAGCCACCGTTGCTGCGTATGGACAGAAGCAACTGCTGCTGCAGGCGCAGAGCTAAAGAACAGTTCGAAGCAGGATCACCTGCACTTGGACGTCCTGAGAAACAAGCTCTAGTCTCGCTGTGAACACTAGGGAGACCGCCAGTTTTGCAGGGCGATCGCACTGCAGATACCAAGCACCAGACACACCGTTAGCTCGACAGCCTGCAACCGACCTTTAGAAGACTCTTCAGAGGCACTAGGCCGTCTCATGGGTGTCTGTTGGAGTGATTCGGAGGAATCCAGTACGAAAAAACGGCCTCGTTCGAGAGTGGTCCCTGAATTAACGCTGCAACCTCGAGGCAGGACGAGCCCTGAGGAGCGTGCTCAGGGAAACGTTCGCTCCGCAGCCGCAGCTACAACCTTCGTACTGCATAGCGTGAGCCGGAACGCACTTTCCACTTCGCAGCACGAGCAGCAACAGCAGCAACAGCAGCAACAGCAGCAACCGCAGCAACAGCAGCTATGGCGACACCCGCTAAAGCCCAAGGCGGCAGAGACCATCTTCAACCTTCCGTCTTGCGACTTGGTGCGATTTCTTGGCCAGGGGATGCTCGGTACCGTGGTATTGGTGCGCGAACGCGCCACTGGCAAGTTCTATGCCGTCAAAGTCATGTCGCTGCAACGTGTGCGGCAACGCGGGCAGGAACGCAACGTCCAGCTGGAACTTGAAATAGTGCGCAACTGCGGGGCACACCCATTTATCGTGAAAGTCGAGGCCGGGTACCAGACTCGCCAGGCGCTGGTGCTGGTGCTCGAGTATGTCAGCGGAGGCGACATGTACAACCTACTAGAGCGCTACCGATGCATTCCAGAGGACGCACTTCGTTTCTATGTCGCTGAGTTAGCGCTGGCACTCGGGCATTTGCATGCGCGCGGTTATGTCTGCCGCGACCTCAAAGTGGAGAATGTACTTATCGATAACCGAGGTCATGTGCGTCTAACGGACTTTGGCTTGGCAGGTCGCGATGCCGACGGCTGCACTGATCGCAGTGGCACACCGATCTACCAGGCACCAGAGGTGCTGCGAGGCGAACGCCATGGCCGTCAAGTCGACTGGTGGGCACTCGGCATTCTCGCCTACTTCTTGCTGGCAGGAACACCGCCCTATTACGCGCCAACCGAGCGGGAGGTCTATCGCATGATTCTGGACGAACGCTCCGAGCCAGCGTGGCAAGGTGGTTACATGACCGGGGCCAGTGCGGTATGCAAGGATTTCCTGCGTCGTCTTATGGATCGAAATCCGCGGACTAGGCTCGGCAGCGGGGCCAGCGGCACAGCTGACGACGTCGACGAGGTCTTGGCACATCCGTTCTTCTCTGGGGTCTCTCGACGGTGGCTCACGGAACGCGGGAATGTGTCACCCACACTGCTTAGTATGATGAGGAACGATGATCAGCCTGGCATTGATGTGGATAAATTCTTACGATATCAAGTGGTTCCACCGCTGGAGCCGGCAAAGCAACCAGCAGCGGATTTTGAACCTGTAGATGAGGATGTTCTACGAGCGGATGAGAATTTGTACGCTGCGCTGACGGGTGATAATCGCCCCCAGGCCCAGCATCTTGCCAATATGGTTCAAACCTCCACTGAATCGATGGCTAGGGCGAAGCTGACCACTGAGAACGCGTTCGTTCCCGGTTACAAGGTGTATTTCTGGGGGGAGCACCATGGCGATGTGGTCGCCAACAGAGCGACCCGCCGCAGCCCATGGAGGTCGGGGTCCAGGCACGGGTTGGGACGACGCTCACCTCTAGCTCACGCAAGAGCCAGTGAAGTTGCTGTGCCACCTCTCGCCGTCCAGCGGACATACTCGATGCCTGCCTGGATTGGAACAGTTGACCAGGACAGGGCCGAGCGGTCTCCGACGGAGCGTCGCCCGTATAGCGGTCGCACCGATCAGAACAGCGCCGTTGCTCAGGCGTTCGGAATCACATCCACGACTGGCAGCAGTATTCAGCGTCACCGAGAGCATGACTTGAAAGCATTTCGTTCAGCGAAGACGCTCGGAAAGCTGTGGATGCGACTGGGTAGGCAGCAACGCTTGGCGATCCGCTCTGACGGAGATGCGGAAGAGTTGGTGCTACCCACGTCCGTATCCAGCTCTGACGTTAGCGCTATGCATGGAAACGTGGATAACGACGCAGACGAGGAGTCGAGTGGCATATGGGAAATTTCGGAGGCACAGGAGACGCCCCAAGCAGGCGCGAGTCGATCACGTACTTCGATCGGCTTGAATTTTAGCCGCACCCGTCAGTATCTCTTCGAGCGGACCTGGACGGGCACCGATGATGACGAAGGTCGCGTCTACCGCCTAGCGGGGTAGCACGAGTGTCGAGCAACCAAGAAATACCCATATGTTCATGTTTTTCCAAAAGCTGTGGGCAGGCAGGAAACTTTACGAGCACTGCGTTTGTCGCAAAACAGCGAACGGCGACACAGAGCCACCCTTCGGTATGCTCTGATCGATCCAGGCTGTGTCGCCTTCTTCTGCCACGACGATGGGGTCAGAGGTATCTAGAACTAGATATCCGTGAGTTCAGTGTATTCAGCAAAGCTGGGAGCGCACCTGCTTCCCCAACCATCATGGGACGCTCATAAGGACACCAGCCACGGCTACAGCACAGGGCCAAGCTACTGGACTACTCTACCAGCAGATGCAGCGGTAGAGCTGACGGACTCTGGCGCGCGCTGTCCGGGTGTACACTCATATGCAACACAAAACCCTGGTAGCCACTGGTGGATCCATTAATCGTATCCTTATTCACGACCCCGAGACGTGTTTGGAGTTCGTGAAACGCAAAAGCCGCTGTATACTGGAGCGATGGACTTCAGGATTTGGCCACCAGCATCAGTGGCGAACCTATGTGGATATGAATTGCTGTATTCATTCCACATCTTAAAGAGCTTTCTAACCATCGCCGCACACTGGAACAGTGGCTTGGCCGGGAAATACCTCTGCTTTTTCGCCTTTGTGATCAGTTTGTGGCGGCGGTAGCAGTGGCTGCGAATCCAGCGTCTGAGGCATGTTTGGTCGTGCAGGGTCGCTAGAACAATCCAGCCTCTACCCCCTATGAGAGCGCTTCTCTAGGACTAGAGAAAATACCTCATATTCAGGGCGGAGGCGTGGTCTATTTCCGGGTTGTAGGCAAAAGCAGTGGATCCGGAGTAACCCAGCCCGAGACATCGATTCGCTGATAATCATAACAGCGTTTCTCTGGGATCCAATATCGTTTAAATGAAGCAGGGATCATCGATTCGCTGATAATCATAATAGCGTTTCTATGGGATGCAATTTCGTTTAAATCAAGCAGGGATCATCGATTCCACGATGACCATCGAGGTGTTTCCACGGGGCGCATAGATGCACGCTCCCAGATGGGCTCGATACTGTACGACTGCCTCTGGCACACACACTGCGAACGCAAGGCGCCAATCCTGCATAGGAGAAAAGGTTTTGTGGCGTTTCGTCTAGCTACCCAGCGTTTACAAGGTACCTCTCACGAGCTCAAGTAAAGGGTTACCTGACGCGGCTCCAGGTGCTTATCCGGGGCGGCAAAAGAGTGGTTCCTCGCGCTGCATCTCAGCGTGAAGATTTTTTGGTGGAAAACGCGTTGGCGCAGCGCGCTCCGTCGTTTGCTTCTCCGCGAGGTGCAGCATCGATATCCTTCAAACCCTGATGACTCCCTGGCCGGACTGGCGGGAGGCGTTCCCGAGCTGGGCGCGGCAGTTCCGATACGGTGTTTGGATATTGCTGGCAGTCTTGCTATTTATCCATATTTTGGCGTTCTGGGGTACTTTGTGGCTGCTTCAGAACCAGTCCAACCGCACAGAGCGACCAAAGCAGGAATAGAGAACGCTGCTCAGTACTGGGCGGCCTTATGGCACTCTACCAGAGATGCGAGCGGGCATACATCGGATGAAAATGGTTACCAAGTTGCTGCAACAGGTCTTTGTGCTGGAGCAAGCGCGTGCTAGGCCTGGGCCAGAGGATTGAACGCGGAAATACTTTAAAACTCTCAAAATTGCGAGCGAGCCGTTGCACATATGGTGCGGAGCCGGAGGTCACGCCCTAAATTAGTGTCTAACAGGCTGTGGATGCGATCTGAAAAGCGCTTTGCACCGCTGTGCAGGCTTTTGCCCTCGCATTGCGCTCCGCTTCGACTCATGGTTCGCGTTTCACATCCTGCTTTTCAAGGAGTCCTGTTATGGCCAACCCATCTGCCGAGCAGACATGGGGCATTCGCTGAACGTTGACGAGCTTCTGCGGTGATCACTCGAAAGCCCGCTCGCTTGTAAAGAGAGAGTGCCCCAGCGTTTTCCCTCTCTACGTGGAGATAGATTGTGCGATGCTGCCACGCTCTGGTCTGCGACTCGCACTGCGCCAATAGATATCGGGCAATACCGCGTCGACGATAGTCCGGATGCGTCGCAAGGTTGTACAAGTAGACGCGCCGCACGATTCCCTGGTTACAATTGCGGCCGTGTGCGCGTCCGGAAACATTCTTACCCGCTATACGTTCGAGAAGATCAAGCAACGCGGCCGTGAATGATGTCACCTGGACTCGCACAGGTTCGAGCGACATTTCCACTATACCGACAACCATCTCTGCAACTGGCTCCGAAGCGCCCCCTGGTGCATGCAGACTATCGCGCGGCGGTCGCGGCGTAAGCGCTTTGTCTTTCGAGCATACAGACGTCTTTGCTATGAAAAGTCGGTGGTTATTTGGCCGAAACTTCATGCGTAAGCGGAAACCTAGCCAAGCCTCTAGCGTCAACAAAAAGAGCTCCCACTCTTCTCGCCAGCCGCGGGAGAAGGACTCAGGTGCGCCAGCTGAAGACTGATTATCTTTCACTTGGTGCGCAGAATCCTGTGTGGCGTTACTGCGGAAACAGATTGCGTAAACCTGAGCGGCCTTCCAGACCTCATCAGCCGTGCAGGCCTCCTGCACACGAACTAACGAACCGCTGCCTGTTGTCGACAGCAACGGTGCGCCCTGAATTGCAACTTCCGGTACCTTGACCAACGGTTTCTTCGATTTATTCTCCGTCGCCAGTGTGCATTTGGCCGCTTTATACTGAGCACACAATCGGGCTCTGATAATAGAGCTCTGGAACGCTGCGAATAGCTTGCGAGCCATGATAAACGGAGATCACCAAACGAATCTTAGGCTGAAGACGCCTCGCACTGGGTGCGCACGCGCGCGCTCCTCTGGATGTCTGGATTGTCCAGTCCTTCATGTTTCTCCCGTGATCTCGGTTTGCATGGCCCCTGGCCCTCTGATGTGTCGTGTAGCTCTATTGGTATACTTGTCCAGCTTTTGGGACAATCAAAAGATTCGGTTTCTTTGTCATCTGATCCACACCAGACCTTGAAAGTTTTATCTGTGACTGTTTTCTTTTGTTATCTTACATTTGGGGTTTCAAATTTGCCGATTTCTTCTGTTACTCCAGCACCATTATCATCCGTGGAACGATATTGGGAGCATTTTGCAAGTACCGATTTCACAGCTTCTTGCCACTTTCTCCGGATTTATTGCATAGACGGAAGTTGCGATCTACGCCTCGCTCACCATTATCATATTCGAAGTATACAGGCTCGATACGCGGTTGGTATGCGTGAGATTTGGCTCTGGTCAGCAGCACCCATATGTCCAGAACATTGCCTGCTTCAATCGCCGTCCTGTGGCAGGTGAATGCTTGCTTCCTCGCTCGGTGAAAATCCTCTACGGGCGCAGAGGGCTCTCCTCGATGTGCTCCTCCATTTTCGCGTCCGACGCCGTATTCTATGATCGCGAGCATCTTTTGGACGCCCCCTCGGTAAGTGCTCTGTCCGCTGCACACGTGATTGCACATTGTTCAACTCGATATTCTAGCATCCGATTCCGTGCACGCTCCTCGTTTTTCTACGTACCCTTCTAAAAAAGCTGACCCATACAGGCAACGGGCATCGATATAACTTAGCCATATGCGAGAATCTTGTCCACAATTTCCAACCGCTTGCGGCGATGCGGCGTAGGCTCCAGAGACTCACTTTTGCTTCGCTCGCTAGTTTGCCAGACCGTTCCTTCACTCGTGCCCGTCCGCTGGGACGATTATGACAGGCGCGGAGTTGAGCTTCACGACCGCACATGAAAGTCGGAGTGATCGAAAGTTGCTCCACCAAAGCGTTGGCCGTTTCCATAGGGATGTCGGCCAGCTATTTGAGTCTCACGGAAGCGCAAATCTAGACGCACGTAGTCCTTCGTTCGAGGCCGATGTAGACCGCATTTTGGTGAATCTGTGCGAGACCATGCGTGTGCGAATCTCACCGCTCGTCCGAGTGTTTCGTATTCTGATCCTTCTTGCGTTTCTAGCCCTCATAAGAGTTTGATCTCTGTGGGAACTTCGAGTTGTTGACGAACGATCCCCACTTGCAATTGACTTCGACGGAGCACAGTTCGCCACCTGGCTGTTGCGCAAACCTCTAGTTCGCCCATTTATTCTCCGCATATGCATCTTTCTTTGTCTTATGTCGCTCCTTGTTTGTCTCCTAGTTCATGCATACCTTCGATTCTTCGGGCAAAAATGCATACTTCGCTTCATGAACTCGATATTATAGAGCAGTCCTTCCTCTTCTTCGACGCTCTTGTTCTGCATTTGATGCAAATTTCGTACCTCAGCGTGAATGCCAACCCAGAACGAATCGAAAAAGACGCGCAGTGAAGCGCTTGTCAGAGCGATCTAGAGGCGCGTTTGCAAAAGTCTATTATACTCTTCCAATGGAAAACTGGAATAGCACTCCAAATGCAGAACCATCATCGCTTTTGTGGGCGGGATATCTCCTGGCAGCAGATCCGTCTTGTAACTCACATCTTCGTCTTCCATGGACATTCAACGGAGATGTGTCGCGCTATCTACATCCTCCGCGCCGACGGGCTTCGACGAAGCTCCTGCCATGAAGAGCTCTCTCGTGCCGTTGCACCTTGTGATCGAGTCATCGCCCGCTGGTATGTACGTCATAGAATCCTTTGTCCGCCTGTGTCGCTGCGCGCTGAAACACCTCAGGATTGGCATGAGAACTTTCACATCATGGTGCACCTTTGCGCCATCGAAGTCGTTTTGATTCACAAATCAAGAGCGGCCTTTGACATCGCAAAGACGCTCAGCAGGGAAACGAAATGCGTGCGGGGTTGGTGACGGAAGGAAGCGAATGACGTGCATTCGGTATGTGCTCGGGTAGACTGAGGACAAGAAAAGCCGTCGGTTTCTGTAGCACCTCTAATAAGTCCTCCATTTTGACATGGGCTCCGACACACCCGAAGGACAAGGTCATGAGCGTGAAGTACGTACGTTCCGGGAGTATGCTCTGAAGAAGCACTTGTTCTATGACGTTGTCAACATGTTTCGGCTACGGCAAATACGTTCCGGGATGTACCTTAACGACCGCTGCGTTGTAGTGTAGCGATGAGCGCGTCTACTCGTCCGACAGAACACCCAAGCTATGAGCGTCGGTTAACTGGGTATTACATCCAAGCGTGACGAGTTTTGCTGGGGACGGTATCTACCTCCGTGCCAAAAACTCTAGGATTTCTTGAATGCTCTCACAGAATCATTATCCTAAAATGCCGGGTGCGCGCAGAATGTGCATGCTACTTGATGGATAGAGTGTCTCTACTTACGCTTTACGGATTGTCCATCTCTGTTTCTCATGCATAATCGTAATTCAGCAATCCACAAACGTTAGGGAATATTGTCAAACAAGCGTCAACGATCCCAAGGGCCGCGGTCGCCGCAACAAAAGAGTCGAGCACCAGTCCATTTCGAGGAGGATCCAAGCTCTCGAACAAGCATTTGCCTTTCTGAATCTGCGCATAGTAGCCCGAAAACGTTTTCATTCTGGTCGAACCATGAAGAATACGTTGGGGCGCATAAGTTGGTCCATCTCCTATTCTTTGCTCTTTTCCAAATGGAAGATAATGTATAGAAAGCAATTTTGTTTCTGATGGTACAAGGACTGGAAGAAGAATCCGTATCGTAGATGTCCAGGAATTTCGAACTCTCTATGCTTTTTTGATGCAAAGCTATGGTGCAGTTTCCATTGGACACGATTGCCGCGATGGCTCAATTCCAAGACACTGTTCCGTGCTAACAGAAAACAAAGAAGGCTCTGGGAGCGTATCCAGTGAGAGGTTTCCTGCCGCCTTTAAATGCAGTTTTCTCGATGGCTACATACTGAAAAGGATTTGTCATTCGAATGGAGTCGGGTATTTCAAGCGATACCTTCAGAGTACGTTCGGCATGAGCCAGTCAAGGAGTCTTTATATATCGACGTCAAATGCTTCCCTTCTTCCACCTCGCGTCACGAACTGCTGCATTCACGAGTTGCTGTTCAATGAAAAGATCAAAACATGGGTAACACGCAATTTGAGCATGCTACTCGTAAGGAATAGAGAATCATAGACGCCTGTGCGTATGCATTTGATCATCATTTGGGTTATTTGACGAACCTTTGTTCAACGGCGCCACGATGCATCTTAAAGGCGGCGACTTGCTGAATTCTAGCGGCGAAGATTCAATGGAGCCGTTCCGAACATATGACCAATAATCCCAGAGCTAGGTATGCATCCGTATGCCATAATTGCTGTATCTTGAATGTCTAAGCTGTGCAAATAACAAAAGTTGGGAATAAACGAAATGCAGGAACAGAGCGAGCGCTTTACGATTCCACAGTCAACTGACACGGGTGTGGAGGCGTGCTCGCGGTTCCGCCATCGCGTCCGTCTGCTGGAACCCGAACCCTAAATCCATCGGTTTATCGAGGTCCGTCACGATCACTTTTATCATCAGCTCATTTTCCATAACGATTTCCTTGAGACCATATGCTTCGCACCCTTGCAGTGTTGCAGCAGAACTATGTGGTCTTCCGTTCATTGATGAGAAGACGCCCCGCAGCGGATAACAGATGAAGCGCCCCCCCCCCCGGCTACGCTACAGCGTCGATATCTTCAGGTTTCGAGGCTTTAGAGGTACATAACGACCCACTGGCCTCCATAGAGCAGCATGCATTTGGCTGTATTCACAGCATGCCAGCTGGTCATCCTCGGCATGGAGCATGCGCAAGCTTTTTGGCAACAGCCGTATCGGCGGGATATATTTCGCGGGGATTTTTCTGCCGGAGCAGAAATTCTTGTGAAATTTTCACATGATCGTGGAGGCGTCGGGAGCGCACACTGATCGACAGGCGAATAAACGCTGAAGGTACGAAACAAGCGTAGATTCTGCTGCGTCCGTTGCTTCTGTCGCCAGTGCAGCAGGTAGTGTGCACGAGCAAGCTACCTTTTCGATCGAACCAGATTCATGGCTCGCTCGGGCGCTCGCCAGCATCCAGCTGTAGTCTTACTTTTCATGGGACAGTAGCTCCGCTCTCTGTTAAGAAACAACTGCTTATATTCCCAGTCGAAGAGGTGTTCGATGACCATGGCTCTTGGGAATTTAGTCCATTGCACAAGAACCAAGTGAGGATCTTTATTCCGCGCTAGTTTTGTTGAAACGGACTCCTGCGAACAAAAAATGCACAACCATATTGCTACACATCGATTACTGACTGAGGCGGATCACAAACTGAGGCTGCTTGCATGTACTTTCAGCGTCGCATGCCGGCGTCAGACTGAAATAGAACACTGAACTGCTCGCTGCGTTTGTGCCTTTTGTTTTTACAGACATTTTTATACTTACAGCTTCGACATTCGCCTTTTATCAATGATTGCTTGCGTATCCACACGTGGTTTCCAGAGTCTCGGTCGAGCTCCCCGAGTGGATAATTCGAGTCTCTGCCTCTGTACCTAGCTTCATTATCGTCATCGAAATCATTCGCTAAGCACTTGTAGAGAACTTTGTGAAAGAAACGAAATCAAAAGCCGATTCATACTTGCAAGCGTCCACTCTTCCCTTTCCTTGAGTGAACCATGCTAAAATCACACGCTGCTCTTGGTATAGGTCTTTCTGTTTCAAAGTAACTCGTCCCGCAGCGATTCGGCCGACCAGATTGAGGAGCAAAGAGTACACGACGCTGGTCTAGAACGACTTTCAAAGGTCGTGCCGAAAGTTCGTTGATATCTAACGTAATGTGATCGATTCCGTTCGAAAAGCATGCTCTCCCCTCTTCGTGACGATTAACGATACGGGATTCGATACCGTCGTGGTACATCTCTCGAAATACGTCCTTAGAGGTTTCGGTCCTTTCTGCAAGCATTAATAAGGGTCGAGGGCTTAGAATTCAGTCACGGCGGCGATCGCTTTTTTCGGGGAGTGCGTCAACGCTCTTCACGACGGAAGCACAAGCGGATAGGAAGTACTTGGCATGGAGACCAGCATCGATATTCCTTCCAATGTTTTGTTCAGTCACGAACAACGGCGCATGCCACAAATCTGCTACAGAATCGAACAGTGTGGGTTCGCATACGCAACATGCCGAGCGCTTGTACAAAGTAGATTTCCCAAAAGAAGCCCACAATCCCAGGTTACAGCTCAGGACGCGGAAATGGTAAAGAGCTTCCAGGGGAGCCTTCTGTACCCATAGCGGGCATGTAGCGAGTGACGACGCAAGCTTTCACGTGTCACAGCGCGACCTTTGGAAGAGTAGGCTCGAGGAGGAATCGGATACCTGAGCATAGCCGAGTGTCATCGCTGCGAAGGGTGCACCGAGGCCGAATAGGAAGAAAATGATTATGGTACACGAGGCGAAGATCGCAACTTCTTCAAGTGCATGAGCTGCAATGACAACAGTCGGTAGCGGTCTCATCGTGGCGTATGCGCAACAATAGAAATCCTTCGACTGCTGGCAAAGGAGCTGGAGAAACAGAATTAACTGGCTACTGAAAATGGGAAATGAGAAACGCAAAGGAAGCAGTCGCGGTAAAAGTTCGCAGCCGCTCTTGTTGAAGACACTGGGAAGAAACCAAAACTTTCACGGGGACTCCTGTTTTGGCTAGGAGCAACCCTTACATTTTATTCTGACCCGGTTGCAGAATATTATGGTCCTCAAATCAATCCTGTCCCACCCTGGCAGCGCTCTATAGCCTGAGATCTGAATCACTATGCAATGCACCGTACATATGAATGGCGTATTGCTACTAGGATATCTATTCGTTCCTGAACAGTTCAAAGAGGGCCGCATTCCTCCTTTAGGCTAGGTATACCACAGTACTCAGATAGCCGACGAAGACGTAAGGGAGGAAGAAAACGCGCCCTGCGAAAAAGCCGATACTCCCAAACACTCCTTGCCCGTTCATTGCAGAGAACGACCCGTTGATTAGTTTAAGGAAAGCAAAAGCCACAATAGTAGTCATCGCGGGTGTCTCTGTTCATCACCAGCTTGTTCGTATGGTCCTGGAAAGACTTGGATACAGTCGCAAAAAAAAGAGTTCTAATTCGCCCAGGGGCATCTTTCAGGGAAATCGCAACCAAAGCGTAGCTAGAGAGTCACGATCCGCATGAAGCCCAGGTACGTCGGATTTTTTCAGTCGATGAGACTTGCTTTTGATGAAACGGTCGGAAAGTATATGGGTATTCGTGGAGCGGGGAGCCCGTTGTACGTAAGGTTGAGCTGGTAGAGAACGACGACATTATCACCTGTTCTAGCTGCACTGTATTCATTCGGTCGCCTCAGTTTCAAACATAATTGAGGCTCAAACAATAGCAACAACAGATTCGTCGAGTCACTAAACACTTTTCCCTAACGTCTGGCGACATCGCTCTATGGAACGGAGTTGTGTTGCATCGTTCCCCTTGTGTTTGAGCTTTTTGCCGAATCTATCGGGGTGGAGCTGATTGTCATTCCTCCTTACTCATCGTAGCTCTACCCGATCGAACGAGTGTTTTAAACCGCGAGACGTAATGATCGCTCTACAGGGTGAAACGCTGAAGCTTTCAGCACGGTGACGAGTCGGGTCACTTGTCAATTTTCTTCCGCAAGTCCCTCTCCTTCCGGGGAGGTCCTCTTCGAAGGTCATAGAGAAAAGCGTTCACTTGAAGAAACATAAAATTCAAGGTAAAGTTTTTGACTTGAAAGTCGAGGTTCCTGGAGGCGCGTTTTCGCTGGTTTCGACACAAAACGGAACAAATCCTCTTCTCCCCGACCACCACGCAAAGAAGATCAAGTGAAGAAGAGGAAGAATGGAGGAGATGGGCGGAAAAAGATGTTTGCCCTTCAGAGCAATGAGGAGACGAGTGATACAGAGGTCATGATTTATAGCAACTTTGTATTGATGAGTTCACCCAGCGGCTCTGCACGCATGAGGTTCGTGAATCGAGACTTCAATGCCTCCAGGCAATATCGGACGACTTGTGGAGCTGAAGACGAGACCCCCAGAGCTGACGTGAGCGAACGTTGTGGCGATCTCTGGTGCTCGAAGCGTAGAAGGTGAAGCTGAAGCCGATACCAACCGGCCGATCGAAAAAGTCTAAGAGGCGTCTGCGAGTGGATATGCATTTACCCTGCACGGCCGTAAGGCATTTTTTGTTTCAATAACATTTGTATCACGACCAAGGTAACAGAACTTTCGCTCAGTACCGACGAAAATCGATCCTCAAAACGCAGCCCAAACAACACACCCCTGGTCAAGCTCAAAATCTTGCGGACTGTGGCACAGTCGCCTCTAATCCTGAAAGTTCTTTGGTACCGCGGCGGCAGATGCAGGGTCGGCAACATCCGTTGCACACGAAGGTGTTGCTCATTCACGAAAAGGTCTTGCATTGCTTCTATGACTCTGCTTCTGCCTGATGTCGGCTAACACTACTACCTAGAGCAGCAAGTGTGGTTCGAGCGGCATTGGAAGCTATATGGACTGCAAGATCCGGACCGTAGTGATATTCTAACGACCAATCATCCAGCGGATCTGCTGGGAATACAAGCTCTTGATCACGTACCACGCGAAACCCAGCCAGCGCCGGATCGGGAAAAATGCCGCTCTGTGCAGGAGGCTTCCTCTCCGAATCTAAGCCTCCGATACCTGCGAACATGTTCAGTTGAGCAGCCTTATTCGTGAACGAACCACCGGGCGACGTTCCCGTAGACAGCGGTATACCGAGCTGCATCGGTGAACCAGGCTGGAGCCCAGACAATCTCGCGGCAAACGCCGACGGCACGCTTCCGGTTGTGAGCCCGATGTTGGACGAGCGTGAGGGTATTCGCGGTGGTAACGAGTCCGAGTAGCCTTCGGATTCGGCAGATGATACCGGCGGTGGTCGACTGAGTCGCCCGCCATCCGAAGCTTGACTCAAAGCGCGCTGCTCTCGCATGATCGCCTCAGCAAGCACTTCGTTGATCATCTGCAGCTCGCGTCGCTCAGAAAGATACCGCCCTCTGCGAATTTCAGGAGACGTTGATGTCGGAGCAACAAACGCTACACTCCGCCGTGGATTCCAAGCGACCACTGGTGCTGGATGGGGCCACAACGGATGATAACCGGTCCGCAGCCACTCGACGCCACATTCGAACCCGATTTCATACAAGGCTCGAATTTGCTCTTCGCTCAAATATCCCGCATATTCATAGTCCGTTAGCGTCGAGTCTTCCCTCAGTATATCGTGAATGGACTTCATACCTTCGAGGAATGAGTGCAGCTCCCTTGCAAGACAAATTTTGGACCAGCAATCTAAGCGAAATCGCTGCAAAATATCCCTCAGTTTTTCAGACCTGCGATCTCGAGCAGAAAGCAGCGCAGCACCGCATATCTCAATGCGGATCCGCGTGTCGAGACCGAGTTTCGGCAACGCACAGGTCCATGTCTCTCGGAAGGCATCATACGAAGTCTCGTATCCTTCAACAATCTCCCTGTACCCATGGCCGTCATCCACAGAGACGCGAATGTTTGCAGCCTCCCCACGTTGAGCTAGAGCATTCAGATCCACTACACCAACGAAATGGATCGTGAACTGCCGCATCGGGCTCCAGATGCTCCGCGCGGGATCCTGTCCGGCGTCTGGACCGACCGCGTCACTCCATATCTGTACGGTGAGTGTCTCACAGGCCGCCTTCCTGGACCCTGGATTCGAGTCGACAACTTGAAAATCTGTGCTAAAGCAGGTTACACGTGCGCATCGCAAAGGATCATCGCCGCCGCTGCCGTCGTCCTCAATCATCTGGAAGGTGTGTTCGCCTCCCGCTACAACCGTCACATCGAACATTTCGGGATTTTCCAGTCCAGCATCCGCGTCAAAATTCTGATCATCCATCAGGGCCGCAAAATCGTTCGCTATGCCGCTTCGACATCCCGGGGAGGATGCGAGAGGAACGATCGCACCGGATGCTGCGAACACAGGCACATCGTCGACTCCGCCATAGACGCATATCCAGCGATTGCCAGCGTATGCCTCACCGGATGGCAAGTGGCGCCAAGTTCCCGGTGGTAGCCACAGGACGCGGCGAGCGCACCCCACAGAGGGCAGGATCGGTTCGAGGAAAGGCGCCACCAGCAGCTCATCCCCGAAAAAGTACTGCGTACAGCACGCAGTGTACACGAGCGGATTCTGCGTCGGATACTGGTAATACAATGGACGGCAAAGAGGGGTGCTTTTGAGCGAGGCCTTGACGCACTGCGAGTATATATAGGGGATGAGGCGATGGCGGTAACGCAGCGCTGCCGTCGCCGCCACAGCATACGTTTTCTCGTAAGACCACGGCCAGCGTCGTATGAATTCTGACTTGTGGCCATGGAGGCGAAGAATCGGTGAATATACGCCCAGCTGGACCCAGCGAACGTAAAGCTCGCCATCCGGCTGAACACCTCCCATAAACCCGCCTATATCATGAGACCAGAAGAAGAACCCCACATTCGCTGCTGTTGCAGTGATCACTGGTTGCACCGCTAGTGATTCCCAGGTGCTGTGCGTATCACCGGAGAATCCCACCGGGTAACGATGGTTCCCGAGACCTCCGTATCGAGAAAGGATCAGTGCTCGGGGCTCAGCACGCCCAAATTCTCGTGCAGAGTCCAGGCAGTGCAGATGATTCAGGTATATGAGCGGGTCCAGGCCAGCGACGCCTGACTGCGTTCCTTGCTGCCAATCGATCCACCAAAAATCCACGCCTATTCGTTCATGTGGATTATGCAGGAACTCAAAGTAGGCCTTCATGAAAGATGGCGAAGCGACGTTCAGGTACAGCGGTGTTCCACTGGAAGCATCGACGCCGAGCGCAGTGGCCATTGCCGTATACATTGATTCATGAGCATGGACTCCATCAGCGGGGTGAACATTTAACCCGATCCGAACACCCAATTGTTTCAGGGCCCTGAGTGCCTCGAGCGGGTCTGGGAACAGTTCTGGATTCCAAGTGTAACCGGTCCAACCGGGCAAGTGCCAATCCATATCCAGTATGCACACGGACAGTGGAATGTTTCGACCATTTTTCCATTCATTGACCCACTGGATAATCTCCGATTGGGAGTAAGGCCACCAGCGAGACCACCAGTTGCCGAGAGCATATCGCGGCAGGAGTGGAACTTTTCCTGCGATGCTGGTGAACGTCTGCAGTGCACGGGAGTACTGGTCGCCATACGCAAATACATAGAGATCCACTGATCTCGGATCTCGCGCTCGCTCACAGATCCAGCCATGAGCATCGAAGATAGGTGATGTCGAGTCGTCAACAATCGCCCAACCTCGTCTCGAAATGATGCCGTTCCCAAGATCGACATACCTGCCAAAGTGGTACTCCCGTTGGGAGCGCTTATCGTACGCCCACCCGTTTGCCCCATCCAGTGTCCGGCATGTACCGCCACAGTTACCAATGCTGGGATCGGAGATTCCGAAGACAAACTCAAATGGATTCACCTCACCAACGGGCTGCGTTATCCAACCAGCAAGGTTGAAATCGCTTTGCAGGCCCGCAATCGGACCAATGTCATTGAGGATGATCCGCAGGGCTCCATTCTCGAAAGCACCATGAGACTTCGCGGGATCGTATAACAGCGTGAAGACTTTGGTTCTGATCAGGAGCAGGCCATCTTGCCTTCGACGAACGCTCATTTCAAACTCCTGCCCAAGATCGCGCCGCCAAAACCTCATCGTCGGGCGATCCTCGAAGCGATTGTGCGGCGGATTGAGCGGTACACACTCGCAACGCACTGCATATTCGTTTAAAACTGTAAATCGAGCTTGAAATTCGCTGATCCGATTCGGATCAATCCACTTCCCACTGACGATCCTCTCTTTCGGAGCCAGGGGCGAGCCCCAGCGCGCGAGGCAGAGTGCGGAGCTCGAAGAAGGCTGCAGCAAGTGCAGCGGCACACTCAATAGCCCTGCTGCCTCGGCAGTTTCATTACAGGGGGCAACCGCGAAAGCCGCTGTTCCCGTACTAGCTCTAGCTGGTTCATCGGCGGCAGCGTTTGGGAGCGAGCTCACAGCGGGCAGTCCCAAGATACCCCGACGCCTACGATGCGATCGTTGAGAGAGCGCACCCAGGGAGCCCGTCAAACCAGCAGGGCTTAAAGGAGGCGTTGACTGCTGTCTTGGGGTGTCTCCATAACTTCCAATATTGTAGCTGTACCTACAATCCTCTTTAGAGAGTTTGGAGTCACCGTTCAAACCCTGTTCCGAGGAAAACATGATGCAACGGAAGTGGCTAAGCGCATTGACGTCGACTGCGAACAGGCGCAGTGGAACATCTTCGATTCCTTGGAGCTGCTCCTCTTTGCTGGGGCGCTGCGAAGGGGTTACACGACAATGCTGCTGCATCTGAGATGCTTGTGGCAAGCAGCATCTCGTGTACCGGAGCAGAAAGTCTCCGCGGCCAGTTTCAAACGGTTGCTGTCCACAGGAAGTTTTGCTAAAGAGTCTGCTGCATCGGGGACTGAAACCATGCGAGGCGCCGGAGGCTTCTCTCTTTCAGTCACAGAAGAGTGCGTGAGGCGATTGAGGGAACTTGCCACGCGTGCACCGAAGCACTTGCCTTTTGCGCTGCGGGTTACAGTCAACAGCGGGGGCTGTGCAGGTTTCCAGTACGAGTTTAAGCTTGAACACAGTGGACCCGCAGCGGAGGACGTTGTTTTCGAGAAAGACGGCGTTCGCGTTTATGTGGACGCGATCAGTGCTCCGTTGCTTTCTGGCGCAACAATCGACTATGAAGATGAGCTCATACGGTCAGCATTCAAGGTAGAGGGGAATCCTAACGCCGAAGCAAACTGCAGCTGCGGAACAAGCTTTGCGCCCCGTTTTTAACGTGTTTCAGGAAAATATCGTTCGAAACAATCGAGTCGCTGAACTTCCATGCGACGTGGCATGAGCCGTCTTCATAGTCGCTGTACGTATCCCGCGTGTCGGCTATTGAAGTCTTCAGCTCTACATGGATGTTGCGACGCAGCTGCTTTGGCTTATGGCAATGGGGTCCCTTCAATCGTCGAAGTTGTCGTCAACCAAATCGCTCTGACCCACAACCAGCTTCTTTCCGATTGCAAATTATGCGCTGAGACAGCATAGAGTCTTAGAAGAACTCTTGATAAGCATATTCAATTTCGACGAAAGGGCTGAGCGCCTGCGATGGCCATCAAGCGCTGAGGTCAACAAGGCTGGGTACCATTGAGGCACCTGACAGATTCACTCGCACGGGCTTTTTGCTATCCTTGCTTTCAAAAGGAAGACTTTTAGAAGGGTCCACACGTTGATCCAGTAGAACTAGGACTCGCATTCGTCTGTTGGAGGAGAACACCTACAAGCAAGGAAAGCCCTCCAGTCTGCGTAGTTCCCTGTTCTGCTTTGCAGGCCCATTTTGTATGCTGTTGTAAATTTGTCCATAATACCATGGAACCATGCTTGCGCATATACAGAAAGCTAATGAAGCTGGCGCATAGCACCTTTGCTCCACATTAGTACTGTTCAGGGGTCGCAGCATTTGCTATGACGTAGCGGCGTCACTCAAGCGCGTTCGCCTGCAATCGGAGCCACTGCAACGCTGCAGACATCGCTGCAACATGGATAAGGGCGCTCGGCGAAGCTCATAGCGTCTTTCAACTCAATCCGGTAACACCCGGCAGCGGTTTATAGCAAGAGAGCTAAATGTCTGTGAAGTGTACCGTACAGATCACATACGATTTGCCTGTGAGACATATTCTTCCGGAAAAGTGCATGGAGGACTGCATTGCTCGTTCAGGTCCGTCATACCAGAGTACTCAGATGGTAGAGGAACACTGAAAGAAACAAAGATATACATGCTGTGCCAAAAACCGATGTTCTCAAAGACTGCTTGCGGTCCATGGTAGAAAGCGACCGGTCGATCAACTTACGGTTAGCAGCTGCCACGATGGTAGCCACCACGGGAGTCGATGCTTCTCACCAGCTTGTTCGTGTGGTCCTGAAAACACTGGGGTGCAGTCGCCGAAAAGAGTCCTAATTCACGCACGACTATCTTCGATTGAAAACGCAACGACACCGTTCCGGAAACTTAGCGATCAGCACGAAGCACATGGACGCCGATTTGTTCTTTCAGTTAATGAGAATTGCTTCCGACGAGACTGTCGCTGCCTATGTGAGTTTTCGCGGAGAGTGAGCCCATTGCATGTACGATCGAGCTCGTGGAGAACGACGACATGTTCATCTTTTCTAGCTGCAGTATATTCATTTTGCGGCCTCGGTTTCGCTCACAGAGGAGGCTCATACAACAGCACCAACCAGTTCGTCAAATCGTTGGAGAAAGTTCTCTAACGTCTCGCGACGACCCTCCACCGGAAATTGTGATGTCTCAGCATCCTTCCTGCATTCGAGCCTTTGCCGATGCTATCGGGTAGAGCTGCCCGTTTAAAATGGTATCGCACCAGAAACAGGGTCTCGTCTCCAGCACCGCACATGGTCTGGTATTCAAAGCAGCGTTAAACTCGCGGCCTACAAACTGCTTGCATGCATTGACGTTATTGGAATGCATCAATGCGAGGATTCCTCGAACTCCTGCCCTCCGTGCCACCAGTGTGTCGTTATAGTTCCCTCGGGCATATACTTTTCTCGTCTACCTCCTTCTTCTTCAGCTTTTTCGTCACTTCCTCTTCATCGCTCGATGGTCGGCGAGAGGAGGTTTTTTCGTTCTTTCCCAGCAACCGACGATGACAGGCCTCCTGGATCCTCGAATTCCATGTTCATTCCTATCCGGCGGATTTTATATTTCTTCAAAATGAACGCACTTCGTTATGCTCATAGGCAAGGACCTGCCCAGACGGAGACGGACTTGCGAAGAAAGACAAAATGTCCTCCCATGTCGCCGGGTGCTGAACGCTTCAGCGATTCACACAGTAGAGCGATCATAATTTATCTCGATAGAAAACACTCCTTCGATGCGGTTCAAACACGAAGCGTACGGAGGAATGAAATACACTTCAACCCTCCGAGAGATTCTGCAAAAGCTCGAACGCAAGGGTAAAAGTGGAACACCATGTTGTCCACTGGAGGAACGTCGAAAGACGTCGGGTGAATGTCTTCAACGATTCGTTTTAGAGGGTGTTGTTGTTCTATGAGCCTTCTCTTCGAGTGAAACTCAGGCCGCCATGTGAATCTCAACTGTTAGAACAATTGATACCCTTGCTCGCTTCGAGTTCACCACAAGCTGTTGGTAAACAGAGACGCCAGTGGTGGCTACTAACGTCGCTTTTGCTTTCTGCGAGGTGATCGACAAGTCGTTTTCTACCATTTGCCGAAAAGACGCTCTAAAAATATCGGATTTGGCACTGGGCGCAAATAATTGTTTCCTTCAGTGTTCTTGAACAATCTCAGTACAGTGGTTCTTCCGAACTGAACGAGGAATGCTGGCCTCTATGCGCTGTTTAGTTAAGAATATATCCTACAGGAAATTAATCCATGAGCTATAGGGTATATTGCATAGTGATGTAGATCTTCTGCTCTATACTGCAAGAAAGCATTCGATTGGACACAGCGAGGAAAAATAGAATTGTATTGCACAGCGGCAAGGAGGATTCTCAGTCTTAGGCACTGTTTACGCGTGGGGACTCCAACTTCGGTGTGAAGGATGGAGCGCGCTGTACTGTATTCATATTGGAGGTCATCATCTTCATACCGAGTGCGCATTGTACTAAACCTGAAAAAGGTGGACTACGAGTACCGCCCTATAAACCTTCTGAAGCTCTCGCAGGGCGAGCAACCGCCTGCAGAGTTTCTGCGCTTGAACCCTGGAGGCCAAGTGCCTACGCTTTTGATTGATGGTCACGTACTCACGCAGTCCGTTGCAATTTGCGAATATCTCGAGGAAGCAGTAACTGGGGGTGTGAAGCTTCTGCCTGAGGACCCCGCTCAACGTGCTCAAGTCAGGCGCGTTGTGGAGATTGTGAACTCTGGCATACAGCCGCTCCATAATAGTGCAGTACTTGACTACCTTAGCTCAAAATTCGGTGACGCCGCCAGAACAGAGTGGTCGAAGCATTGGATCCATAAGGGGCTGATCCAACTAGAGACGATATTGCAACACTCTGTAGGGCAAGGGCCGTACAGTTTCGGGAAACAGCTGACACTCGCTGACGCGTTTCTTGTACCACAGATCGGTCATGCTGAGCGTTTCGGCGTCAACATGGAGGAGTTCCCCACATTGCGAAAAATATACCATACTTTGATAGAACTGCCGGAGTTCGCTGCTGCGCATCCATCACGACAGCCGGACGCAGAAGAACATCTCGCTTAATCGCACCGTCAAACTCATTTTACTCGATTTATCGAAACTGTCCGAATAGCTGGAGGCAGAGCGTATGTCTACCGGGCAAAGGACAAAGGAGCTGCCTTGTGACAACAAGAACCAAATACATCTGCTTCACGTGAAAAATTCAGCTCCGCAACGACCTCTCCATGCGTCTTGCGGAGCGTCTTCCCTTTGTAACCCAAGCCTGCTATGCGGCGGACCGATGCTACTGCGGTAACTTGAGTGACGGAAAGGCATGTCAACGTATAAGGAGGAACGGTTTGCGCACTAAACTGCTGGTGGGGACAAAGATTGCGATAAGGCTTTTCAAAAAGCGAACCTTTAGCACGAGTTTCGGCCGCTTCGACTCTTTCAAAGGATCGTAGGCGTCTTCTTGCACGCCAACGCGGCCAAATGATAGCCATATCTTGGAAATGCTCACATACCAAAGGGTGCCCACCACCTCGCCGAGAACTTCCAGAGATCTCCTAGAGCAACCGCTTCACCCGCCTGCGGCCTCAGCAGTGTCGATCTCATTCGCAGTGCTGCACAAGCTGCCGGACGGCTTTACGGTCGTATAAACTGCGGTTTCTGTTTCTCGCGCATAGTCTCTGTTTACCTCTTAGGGTCGCGAGAGATAAGGAATACATCCAGCTGAGCATCTGACGCAAACTTTCGCAGCGCAACTGACTTGAAGATGTGTCCGCTCCAGACTGCAAAGTCTGACGGTATTTTCGATGTATCGACACATGCGAGCGAACTATAAGCGTTGTTCTTGGGAACCAGAACCTCGCCGCGCACACCATGCTCGCAAGGAACGATCGCTAGAGTATCCGCGGCGAGCAGGAGAGATTCTTCCTTCTGGACATAATCGTTGGTTTGCGGAGGCCGCTGCGCGGCCGTAATATTCAGCGCAGTCAAGCCAGTGCGTTGCCCTCCATCTCCGTTATCTAGGGTGCGCCAGAAGAGGCACACAAACAAGTCGTCGAGATCAAAAGGTTTTCTCGTTGTTCCCGGCTCACTTGGGAATATTTCAGGAAGGAATACCTCGAAATCTGTACCGGAGACGAAGCTCAAGAGCTCCGGATCATCACCGCTGTGGCTCGTCTCAGGTTTTGAATGTAGCAGCAGATTTGCCTTGTCATACTGCTGCAGTGCAAGTTTCGGAGATGCGAAAGTGAACAATGGCTCGTACCAAAGATACTGTCCTCGATGGCAAGCGTGCAGATGTTGAATTTCTAGTGTCATTCCGTTTGGATTGACGTTTTGAATCTGTAGCCCGATAATGGTACCATCACAGTTTCCATAAGAAACAGCGGATCCTTGTCCTGTGATGGAACTTGGGCTGGTCGTCTCCAAAGCTAAGTGCTCAAGGTGGCATGGTAGAACGCTAACCGAGTCTTCAGCAAGGACCCCAATTCTGACAGGCAACAGCTTTGACCTGCGAGCCGTTGGTGTTTCAGAGGTCGAAAAAATCAGAAGTCGAAGAAAACGTGGAGCTATCCTCAAGTCCATACTCCGTTCGGATATATGGTGACGACACCAGAGCGCAACCTTGAATTCGAGGGAGTCGCCATGCTGCAACGTGCATCGAACTGAAACCACGCGGCGACCATGCTGTACAGTGACCTCCGTGCTTGATGACGTGCACTGCATGACGCGCATCGACAGGTCAGACTCTGGGCTCCAGCTCAGAGATATGTTGTGAATATCCACCAGTGAAGAATTCGCAAGCGTTATGCTTGTGTGCCAAATCTCGCCGTTCATCACAGTTTTCGGAATCAGCGGAGTGTTCAAAGTAAGAAGAGGTGCAGGCGGACCAACCTCAACTGCTAGGTGACCGCACGATTCGCGTGAAGATGCCCCCAAACCTTTCCTCAAATCCTTTGAATTCATGGCTTTTGGCGATTCATTAAGCTCGTAAAACGCGTAGCATATTAGACTAGGCTCGAAGAGAGGCGAATGCACCCTCCAGCTGATGCCCTCGACCTCGAATGCCCCGCTCTCTGATATTGCAAATACGCCACGTAGAAGCCCGTCACTGTTGTGTGAGATGCGGACGGTCTCTGCGGTCTCTACTGGCACACAAAGTCTCGCTGAAGATCCAGATTCACGCAGTAAATGATTCATAGAAACTCTACGCATTCGGAGTATGATATCGTCCAGCTCGATTGGCGCTCGCAGCGGATTCTCCAGCCGACACGTTACGACAATTTTTTCTCCAGCGGAGACCCGGAGCATGCCGTGGACGTGGCGCTCCTGTCCGCCAAGCAAATCCATCACAGTATCGAGAGAAGTGAGCTCTGCATCCCAATGCTGTTGATCAATACTGGCTCCAGCCGCTTCCAATGTGCGCTGTGCTTCGCGGAATGCATCCAGTGCTCCCCACATTGCCTTCCACTCACTCAATTGTGGAGACTCGAGAATGCGGTTTTCCTCCGCAAAAACGATGCTTCGATGATCAAGAAGCGGGAAACGACAGCTAGATGCTCGAGTTGCTTCACCGAGAGCCGATGCGACTAACACGGTTTCCCGAAGGACAGCGATATCGTCAACCCTTGAGGGCTTCAAATCCGAGAGAAAGGCTGTGTAACGTTGGTATGCATCGGAAATGTTTCCGCACATCCACGCGGTGCGTCCAGTGCAAAGATTCACGTACGCTTCTATCCAGGACCAAGATTTTTTTGCCAAGTGATCGCAAATCCGGGCGAACAATCTATGCCCCTCGTCAAAAAATTTCGCAGCGGTGAAACACTCCGCCGCCATAGAGAGGCACATCTGACATGTACGATGGCGTCGCGGTCGTCGCAGGACTCTGAAGCATTCTCCAGCGAGCTCCAAGCAGGCAGCTGTACACAATTTGCGCAAACGTCCCAGTGCATTTGGAGCTTTGCGCAACCAGTCTATTTCGGGTAGACTTTCTTCTAGAAGCAAATCCGCCGCACGTGATAGATTATTGTATTCGATGCAGGTGGTTGCCAACAGAGTAAGCGTTCTTACCGCATCTAGAAACCTTCCAGCATTTCGGTAGTTTTCCGTTGCATGTTGTAAGAGTTCCATTACTTCCAAACTTTCGTTGGAACCTTTGAGGATAAGCGCGATCGCTTGGCATTCAGAAGCAGCCGCTGAATATATCAAACTGTGATCGGCCCTGAAATCCGATGAGAGCATTCGAAAGACGGCTAGCGCCTCTGAATATTTCTCCTGAGCAACGAGCAAATACCCTAAGAAAAAAGCTCTCATTTCAGCCGAATTCCATAAATAGATATAAGGCATAACGCGGGGACTAAGTCCCAGTCGATGACCAGGGATGACCCCTTCGCGAGTCTTTGACTGTCCGGAAGAGAACCAGGCTCTGAACTGGTTGCGGACGATTCTTCCCGCGCGATCTCTTTGATCCACGCGTGACTCGATTTCACTCTGAATAATCGAATGAATCCATCGCCCGAAATAAAGTGAAATATATTCACGAAGATCCGCAGATCTCGACCATTCTGCAGCATCCACCATGATTCGGGTGCCCCGTGATCCATCTTGAGTGCTGAACTCTATTTCAGTCCGCTTCATGCCATCGCTACCGGCTGATGATTCCGCAGAAATTTCCAAAATGAATAGAGGTCGTCGTGAATCCAGCGTACCTGTATGAAAGCGACAACCCGTAGCATCGTCACGAAGAAGACAATTTAAAATGTCATCTTCGGAGTCATTCACGCTCGCAAACACGACCTGGGCGATGGGATGATCAAAAATGAAGTGCGGTAATCCAAATGGCGCTAGACTCAGTACACGGAGGATCAACGATGACGCATTGCCCAGAGACAGCTGCTCGCGTTTTTGCTTTCGCAACGCCGCTTGCCAGCACCGAAGTACATCTCGAGGCGGCAGAGCACCGGAGGAAATGGGGCTGTTCCAAGCAAGCGCGTTATGAGACTCGGAGGAAGGGTCGTCTTCCCTCAAATTTAAGTACTGCACAGCGTCATGAACGCTTAGAAAGCGAAGAAACGGTGTCGGCGTTGCCCTCGAGTCTTCCGACCCTGCCCTCGAGAGATTCGTTTGTTTCTCGGTTTCCGTCAAGGAGACACCAAAGATTCGCGGTGCAGCCTGAACTGCAAGCTCAGCAATAGAAACACTGCCCAATGAACGCGCATCGAAAAGCTCATTTCTCTGAAACAGCTCGGCGAAAAGCCTCTCAAGCAGAGTTTCCACGCCTGGCGTTGCAGCGACCAGAACCAAGGGCGCTGTGCGGAGCTTGAGAAAGCTCTGCAGAGAATCGGACAACATTAGGTGCTCGAATTTCAAGAAATAATTCACTTCATGAAGGAGCACAACAACGTATTCTATAGCTTTGCTAGGAACAGTTTGACTATGTTTGGTTAACGGCACCGGTGGCGCTTGAATCCCATGGATTAAAGTGGTATATGGCCGCTACACCCATCTCCGACTTTAATGGGACACTGCAGAGTTCGTTTTGTTCCTGCCTTTTGGTTTTGCTCAGAATATTTTTAGAAGAGCAGCCTCTAAATTCCAAATGCAGCAGTGTAGGTGTAGAGGTTTATGCGAATGTATTAAGATTCTTTGTGGTCTTTTCGGAATGGCTTCTTCAACATATTTGCGGCGGATTTCGTTGCGCTACAGGGAACAAGATGATTTGGGACGCACTCGAATAGGAGTTTCCAGAATAATAGATATCCCTGTTCAAAACATAAGCATAAGTCTCTAGTTTCTCTGATCCGTAAGCGTAGGATGCTCAAATCACGCATTCTTCAAGTTTTCGATCATTCTGTCCCTATGACAACTCGCGGGCGCTGCAAATGTGAACGCTGAATTTATGAGGAAACAGAGACTCGACGACGCCCCATGAGAAGTTGTTCGCAAATTCGTGCCGAACCTTCACTGCATTTGTTATGTCAATAATCCATTTCAAATGAAAGACGAAATCTTACGCCCTTTTTGGCCCTTAACGCCACGGAATTCGACGGCAACATGACAACAATCACAGGATGTGCTTCCAGAGGCTACCGTCCCTTCTGTTTGAATAAAAAAGAGCCATTGACTCGGACTTGGGTCATCGCGGCAATCGTTTTCAGTGGAGATAGCGACAGCGTTTGCATGAAGGAAACGTATACAGATAGATATTTTTCGACTTATCTGCGCTCTATTTTCATTCCGGTTTTCGTTTCATTTAGGGTGACGTCGCGCTCCTAGAATACTTTTCCGAGCGTGAAATCGCGCGTTTGCGTCTGCGGCCAAGAGAGTTCCTGCGGAGAGCATCGCCCAGAAGAAGCGCGTGCTCGTAAAGTACGCTATCGGGCCTGGAAACAGAGGGAGCGTTGAGGCAATCCTCATGCACCCCTCAAGAGCAAATACGGAACAATGAAGCCAGCCTTGATGCTCTGCGGGGCGGTGCTCTGACGAAAGCTGTGGTGAATCTGTGGGATAACCTCACCGCAGACATCAATCATCGCTGCGAAAGGCGCATCGAGGGTGTGTTCGCGGAATATGAAGAAGGCCAGCGAAGCAGAGATCGCCATTCCCGCTTGTGCGTGAAGCGCATCGGCGAAAGCCGCTAGCTTCGAAATCGGTAATTAAACGCTGCTATCAACATCCTTCGACTACGGACATTAGATGTGGAAAGACGGAAAAAGCCAAAGTATTCAGAGCAAGAGTTCTGTGTTGAATAAAACCAAAAAGCGTTCTACGAGCAAAGAATTCAAATAAACACCCTGTCGCAGACGCCTCCCAGCCCTTTTTCCATCGGCCGCCTGCTATAAGTTCCAGTTTTTTCCCAAGCGCACCTCGAGCCTGAGAGGTTGCCCCTTGAAGCGGGATCGCGTCAGCTCTGCGGGTCTCGTCTTCAGCACCGAAAATCATCTGATATTGACTGCGGCGCTGATGTCTCGGTTCACGAACTCCTCGCGTTTATTGCCGTTGATGAAACGAGCCAATGCAAAGATTGCGCATATTCGTGCCTTCTGTGCGAAAACAGTCTCGTCATCATTCCGTCAGGCAAGCACCTTCTTTCGTCTATCTCTTCTCCTCTTATTTGCCTCGTCACTTGCCCTGCTTCGCTCGATGATCAGCGACGGAAGCACTGTTTTCGTTTTTTGTCGAATCCGGGAAGGAGGGGACTCCAGAATTCTCGACCTCACTGTCCATACCTCCCACCTGGCTTTATAATTCTCAAAGTGAGCACTTTGAAGGCCCATGCTTTAAACTGCGAAAAAGCATTTTTTTCAACGCACATTGGGGCGAGGCACGATTGAGGTCAAAGTCTTTAAGAGGTAGCCCCGAGTTCGCAAAGAGGGAACTCGGTGGATTCTTTGCCAAGCGATGCACAGTGCTCTGTGGTCGGAGCACGATGCCTTGCTGCTAGCAAAATTTCCGGCCACAGCAAAACCAAGATCATTTCAGCTCCTCTCCGAACACTTTTGCACTCTCAAAAGATCACCGATTCTTTCAATCTTTGTAACAGGTGAGAATCTATTACGAAATTAAATATTACTAATAGGGTAAAAGATATTCTGGAAGCTCGGCCCACACGTCTAATCACATCGATCGCTCATTGTGTCACAATCGAGTTGTCCTAGCGAAGCTAATGAGGGATATTCGAGAATGTCTCACGCTGAAACATCTTCGAGTTCAGGTTCTTCAGGAGCCGAGGGCATTCGGCATTCAAAAAAAAGCGGTTCTGAGCGAAGAATATATTTAAGTTGCTTTTCAACGTGCGACGGGGGCTATGCTCGAACAAAAATCGGACTCGTCTAGACTGAACGAAACTCGCCCAGGGTATGCGTTATCTATCGAGTCTTTCGTTTCTCGGGCATCTTCTAGTGGCGGATACATCGCGAAACTGCATCTATCTGGAGCATGTAGCAATATCCTCACTTTTCAAGCAAACAAAACTGGCTATTGTCTCATTTCCTATATTCTGAACTGGCTGAGCTCGCTCGTGAGTTGCAGTTAGACATGAACTGATTTCCGTAAAGCTGTTGCGCCATGAGTACAAGCGTCATAGGACGAGACGCGAAGCGGAATAGAGCTTTTACTCCTGTAGAGCTCTGCGTCGTCATGAAAGGAGTTTCGAGAAGCTTTCGATGACGAAAATCTCGAAACGACTTCCCGGAAGTGCTCTTTCGCGTCCGCCCGAAGTAGTGTGATTAAGCACGTGGCCGTTCTGTGAGTTATTTGGAACGTCGGACTCTTCGAACAAGTTTGCTAGCCAGTCTGCACCAACAGATACGCTTAAATATATATTTCGCTGAAGAAGTGCACCTAAGCGTTTTGCTAGCCTGCGAGAAGCATCACTGCACAGGGAGTAGTCCAGCTGAGGCAGAAGCAGCGTGGGTTCTATTATAGTATTCGCGTTTCTTCTGTCACCTGAGAATAGTTGCAACGCTGTCGAACTCAAAGCAAGCCTGGAAGCTTCTCCGGAACGAATGTCTCTTCCAAGCCAAAGCCAAAAAGTTTCTGGTCCGATACTCACTGACTGAAAGCAGAAGACGGAACCTTCGAACTCCTCCGTTGTGAACCTAACGTCCATACTTCTAAACAGAAAGGTATCGATTTCTGTTTTTGTTATGGCCTGCTACACGCCAAACAGATAACGCGGAATCCTCACGTTAACGCTAGAAAGACTAAATTTCAAATCCATTCAATATGAATGGCTTGAAGCATCCAACATAGAGCTTACCGAGTTGCGCGTCAAATAGTCCTTCTTTGTACCAAGCTGATTGAGATGTTGGACAAGAGCCTAGTACTAATATAGCCAAAGACTCGATATTTCCAGATATCATAGTGAGGCAAGTTATATTGGTTGCGCAATTTCCGACATTGTTTACGGATATGATAAAATAGACCGAGATGAATCGCTTCATGTGGTCAAAAATTAGAAAGCTCGCTGGATTTTAATCTGCAGACGGCAAGGCATTTTGATGCGGATCTTCGAATTTCCTCGAGTGCGCTGCCGACAAATTGTGGGCGCTGCTAATGGGATTTCTGATCGAACTTAGCGTTACAGGTTCCCCAGAGGAATACGAAAAAGTCATTGAAACCTTTACAATTTTTCCTATGGATCGCCGACGCAGGTCCGGCGGAGCTCCGGAAAAAGTCTTTTATTTACAGTGGATTCTTTTCAACGAGCTCGGCCGGGAGACTACGGATTCGAATCTTCAAGAACTGTTCGATTTGCTGTAATTGAAGTTTGTTTTCCTTGGTGATAATAGTGATTCCAATGCCCCTTCGGCCAAATCTTCCACACCTTCCGACTCGGTGCACATAGATGCTCGGTTTCAACGGCACATCGAAGTTGATGACGAGTACAACCCCAGGAATATCCAAGCCCCTGCTTGCAACATCAGTTGCCACGAGAACGTTCGTCGTTCCCGAACGAAACTTATCAATCGCTGCGACCCGCTTGTCCTGAGGCTTTCCCCCATGAATGCCCTGAACTTCAAAGCCACGGAGTGAGATTTTCTTCTCTAACCAATCTGCTTTCTTCGACTCGTTCGTGAATATTATGCACTGAGATCTGACCAGGTATCGTGAAAAAATATCGAAGACTGCACTGAGCTTCCATTTTTCTTCAGGAACTTCAACACGATAGTGCTGAATGCCAGCGTGCCAGTATGCTTCCGTGCTGCCTGTTGTAATGAAGTGCATGTCCCTTCGAAGGAAATCATGCAGACTCTCCATACCTGACATTGATGCAGTTGCAGATACGACAACGACTTGACAAGTTTCTGGCATTATTCTGCAAATACGGGACACTTGTTTCTCAAGGCCAGCCGAAAGCATCTCGTCAATTTCATCTATGACCAGCAAGCGCACCGTGTTAGCACTCATCGTTCCTGTATTTGAGAACTGTTGCAGAATTTTCCCAGGTGTGCCGCTCCATACGTGCGCAGCTCCTTTGACCTGGACTGCACCATGGCATACCGAGCAACGCAGGCACACGTATTTAGAACCAATACGCTCGATCAAAACTGCTGTTTGCTGCGCAAGCTCTTTAGTCGGTGAAAGCAGAACAGCTTGGAGGCAGTTTTCTGCTGGGTTCACAACGTGGTTTACTGCTATGGCCAGCAGTGTGGTTTTCCCGCTTCCGCTGTGATCCTGCAATATAATATTCTCTTCTTTTATAATAAAAGGAAGGGCTTTGGCCTGGATTCCTGAAGGAATAAAAAAGGAGCACCGTAGTAGGCCACACTGAACTGCTGGTTTTAAGCCGAAATCAAGAAAAGATTGCTGCATGTCAGCAGACTGCGGAGGCAAATCGTCCCGCCACCACCTCTCCACAAATATGAGCACGCTTTCGCTTCCGGCAGAGGCAGCCCCAGGTTTCACACACTACTCAAGCTCCGGCGTTGTCCGAAACACACTATCCTACACACTGCTCCCCAGCAGCAGGCGCGGAGACTGATGATCGTCTGGTCGGCCGCACGGCGCGCGGTGCCATGCACTGGAATCGGTATGCAGCAGGTACCACAGCCTGCAGCGTATACGATTAGAAACGGCTATACTGAGCTATGGAAAACGAGGTCTATGTTTTGTTGCAGCGAACCTCAGCCATAAATTGAGTATTCCCCATGAAAACCAGGAACGACCGTTCCAGGCAGAGCTTGCAGACGTTTGTTGTTTCGACGGTAGGTTTACCACGACGCGCATAAAAGTATTCCGCTCAGGTGCGGGCCACAAACACAGCCTCGAGCACAGTGCTCCTGCGAGCCGCGAGCGCCTTGATAACGTGTTGAGTAACGGGAGCAACGCGAACACAGCGGCGATGTGAACAGGACGTGCAGTCCTGCGGCCTGTCGCCCGCGAGATAGCGCTGTAAGAGTCGCGGTGTCGGGCTTTTTCGCGGACGCTCGCGTGAGGCCGAGTCTCGTGCAGCGCCCAGCGACAGACCACGTGCACTCGTGCACTCGACTGCGCGCTGCTGCCTGCATGTGCAGCACCAGCTCGGATACCAGCGTCAATGCCAGAGCTATCGAAACGCCAGGCTAGGATGGGCCAGTGAAGCGCTCGCTCTGTGCCTGCCTTTTGAACATTTCCCCGACTTTTCCTCGATACACGGCCTCGACATTCAATGTGCGGCTCTAACTGCTACTCGACTCAATGTTAGAGTT
>Ga0078972_1003075_pt1 | contig 51585 bp, 49 predicted proteins | sample YelNatPaOPGAMG01_FD_67568 | JGI IMG/M metagenome (GOLD analysis project Ga0078972, IMG submission 67568) | Hot spring thermophilic microbial communities from Obsidian Pool, Yellowstone National Park, USA - OP-RAMG-01 (SPADES assembly) (version 2) | ecosystem: Environmental > Aquatic > Thermal...
ATGGGAACTTGCATCTAGATTCGGCACCGGGCTATGCCACATATATAAATTATTACAGTCAGACACCAACATATATCAACCCACAAGGCGGCAATGTCGGCATTGGGACGACAAGCCCAGGAGAAAAATTAGAAGTTTCTGGCAACATTAAACTTTCTGGCTATATTAATGTTGCTGGAAGTTACATAAGAAAAGTTGGTGGCTCAATTGTAATTAGCGATGTGTAATTTCTTGTAAGAATTAAGGAAGAAGAAATAGAGAAGATTAAGAAAAGTTTGTTTGAACGTTGTGTTACCGACTTGTACTTTTATATGTTTGCTAGATAATAATTCTTATGAACGAGATAACTATTAAACTCCCTAAAGAAATAATAGAAGAAGCACAAAAAAGAGGAATTGATTTAAAAGAAATAAAGAAGCGTTTGCAAACATTTGCTATTTTAGATGTAACATCAAGAATGAGCAAGCTTTCTTCAAAAGAAGCTATTGATTTATCTAAGAAAATAAAAATTTCAGCATGGAAGAAAATAAAGAAAGAATTAAAATTGTAGTGGATACTAACGTTATATTTTCTGCTTTATTGAGTGAGGATAGTCTTGCTAAGGCTATTCTCTCAATTTTAAAATCTGAAAAGAAAATAAAGTTGCTAATACCGATGAAAGTATTTCAAGAAATTGATCTGCATATAGGAGAATTGAGTAGAAAATCTAGAGTTCCGATAAGGGTGTTAAAGTATTCCTTTGAATATCTTACTGATAATTTTGAGAAAATAGATGAAGGTAATTTAGAAAAAGAACTAAAAGATGGATTAAGATTTGTGAATGATGAAACGATGCTCCATTTGTTGCAATAGCCTTGATTAATAAACCTTGTTATATTTTAACTTATAACATCAGAGACTTTAAGAGAGAAGAATTGAAAAAAGAAGGAATTCTTGTCGTTAGTCCTAATGAAATGTTGGAAATAGTTGGAGTGAAAAAACTGGATATTAACTCGCTTATGAAAAGGAAAGGAAATATAACTCGCTATTTACTTAAGTGGTTGGAAGAGCACAAATTATAAATCTATTTAATTACTTAAAGCCTCAAACTTAACACTTTTTTCGCTTGTGCCAATTTCTATACAAAACCTCATAAACAAAAAGCTTAAATACCCTAACAACAACACTATAATATGAAAAAAATGGCATTTAAATAACAAAAAAGTGATAGTATGAAATCTAGCAAAAGCGTTTCGCTTGACATAAAATACTGGCAAGCTTTAGAAGAGTTGAGAAAGAAAAAGGGATTGCCTTCTCTTTCCAATGCCTTGGAAGAAGTTTTGAAGGAGTATTTTGGTGAGGAAAAATGAAATTAACAAGAAAAGAAAAAGAGGCTTTGGAAGAATTTGTTGAAGCTTGCAAGAAAAAATTAGGGGAAAGTTTAGTTTCCATCGTTCTTTTTGGCTCAAGAGTTAAAGGTTATGCGAGAGAAGATAGCGATTATGATTTATTGATAATTGCAAAGAATTTGCCCGACATAAAAGAAAGGCTTAATCTGTTAGAGGAAGAAGAGAATAAAATTTGGGACAAATACAAAATAAAAATTTCTTCTTTGCTTTTAGAGGAAGAAGAAATTTTCTCTCCAGTAAATCCTCTTTTGTTTGGAGTCCTTTCTGGCTATAAAGTTTTATTTGGAGAAGAAAGCTTCAAAAAAAATTTACAACAAGCAAAAGCTTGGATCGAAGAAATGAATCCTATCTATGTTGAGGGTGAGAAAGAATGGAGAATAAAAGAGTTGATAAAGAGTTAGCAAAAGAATTTTTCTTAACAGCTTTAGATGATTTGAAAAGCGCAAAGCTTGAGTTAGAAGGAAAAGTTTTCAACAACTCTGTTTATCATTCTCAACAAGCTATAGAAAAAGCAATAAAAGCTTTGTTGATATTGCATAATCAATTCGTTGAAACCCATTTTGTAGCTGATAGAATTAAAGGTTTAGTCGATGATAAAGTTGTTGATTATGCGAAAAGCTTGGAAAAGAACTGGATTATCACAAGATATCCCTTTAGGAGAAAGACGGAAATTTGGAGCCCAAGAAAAGCTTTTACTGAAATTGATGCGATAGAAGCTTTGGAAAAAGCTAAATTTGTTGTTAGTGAGATTGAAAAGATTTTGAAAGAAAAATATGGTTTAAATTTGGAGGAAGGAAAATGAGCGATTACAAAATCTTTGACGAAAAAGAAAAAAAGAAAGTTTTTGAAATTGTAAAGAGGGAGCTTTCAAGATTCGGAGTAAGAAACTTTTTGATTTATGGCTCTTTTATTAGGAGGAATTATTCAAGAGATTTGGACATTGCAATTTTTGATAAGATAAGTGAAAATAAGCTTAACAAAATAGCTAGTAGCTTAGAGAGGAAAATTGGAATTGAAGTTGATATCAGAAGATTCGATGAGTTGCCAGAACCAATAAAATACTTAGTTTTGACTCAAGGAAAAGGAAGAATTGAAGAAAAGTTTAGGAAAGAAACTTTTGATTTTCTTCGTGCTTATATAGACTTTGTTGAGTGGTTGAGAAAATGGTCGTAGAAAAATATCAATTAATAGAAGAGCTAAAAAGAAGAATTGAAAAATGGAAAGAAGATGAAAAAGTTAGTTTTGAAATTTTTAAAAAGGACTTAGATAAACAAAACTCCATTTGCTATAACATGCTTATAGCAATACAAACAGCAATAGACTTAGGTAACTTAATTATTGAAAGAAAAAAGTTGAGAGCGGCGTCAACATATGCTGAAATTTTCGAAATTTTGGAGGAAGGAGCAATTATTGACAAAAAATTAGCAAAGCAATTATCGTCTCTAGCTAGATTTAGGAATGTTTTAGCACATTTATACTGGAAGATAGATTACAAAAAAGTTTACAAGGTTCTGAAGTTTGGAAGAAGAGTTTTAGAGAAATTTTTAAAGGTGGTTAGAGAGCATGAGTTATGAGATCTTTGAAAAATTAAAGAAGGAAATTTTTGCTAGAGGAATTTTTTCTGTTTTTCTACTCATTTTACTTTTGCCTTTAGCTAAAGCAAGCGTTGTTTTGAATGCTACAGATTTCATTGGTTTTAACATTTCAGCAAGTGAAATTGCAAGAATTGTTTCTGGCGGCTTAATAGTTTCTGGAGGATGGGTGAATGCAACTAACGCTAATTTCAGTCAAATTTGCTTAAGTGGAAATTGCAAAACTTTCTGGCCGAGTAGTAATTTGGTTGGAGGAAGCGGAAGTATTGGATACATTCCAGTTTGGACGGCAAGCGATACTTTAGGGAATTCTCTGATAAATCAAACAGGTGGGAATGTTTGGATAACAAGCGGGAATTTGATTGTAGTGTCTGGCAGCGTTGGTATTGGAACAACTAGTCCTGGGGAAAGATTAGAAGTGCTTTCTGGTGGAAATATTAAACTCAATATTTTCCCTGCTGATGATACAACACAAGGATTGGTTAGCATAAGATTTGATAGTAGAGATACTGGTGGCAGTACCCATACTTGGAGAATGTACACAGCCCCAATAGCTGGCGGGTGGGGTGTTGCTCCAAATAGCATCGAATTTTGGGAATATCCACCTGGAGGAGGTTCATTAAGAAGATTTGTTATTTTAAAAAACACTACAGCATCCCCTAGCGTTGTTGCGATAGATGGAGCAGGTAATGTTGGGATTGGGACAACTTCACCTTCCTACAAACTAACAGTTAGTGGGGGAGATATCTACGGTTCTAACAACCTTTATATTGCAGGTAATGTTGGTATAGGAACGACTAATCCAGTTAAAAAGTTAGATGTTGTTGGAGATATAAATTCAACTAATGCTGTATACTCAACAAATGGTTATTACGTTGGAAATACTCAAGTAATTGATTCAAGTAGAAACGTAATAGCTGGAAGCTGGGTTAATGGGACTAATGCTTACTTTACTGGAACTATTTATGGAAACATTCGGGGAAGTATAAGCCCAACTGGGGATATTAACATGAATGGCTATTCTATTTACAATGCTAATTGGGTTAATGCAACTAATTTAAATGCTAGCAATACTGTTTATGCAACTATAATTAGAGGAGCAACGATTTACCAAGGAGCTAATCAGGTTATTGATACTATAACTGCTAATGCTCCTATTAGCATTAGTGGAAGCAGTAACTCTAGAACAATTGGGTTGAATTACGATACTGGTAGTTTTACTCTTAGTGGAAGTAACTTGGCTTTGAGTAATACAGGAGTTACTGCAGGAACTTATGGCTCTGCTTCTCAAGTTGCTCAATTTACAGTAAATGCTCAAGGTAGAATTACCTCAGCAAGCAATATTAGTATTGCAATAGATGCGTCTCAAATAACAAGCGGAATAATTTCTGGAGCTAGATTAGATAGTAATGTTGCTTGGTTGAATAGAAGCCAAACTTGGACTGCTAGCCAAACATTCAATGAAAACGTTTGGTTTAATAAGAATGTTTTCATTGCTGGGAATTTGAGCTATGTTAATGTTAACACTTTAAACGTTAATGGAAGCTTGATTCCTATTTTTAACAATATGTTTGACATTGGAAATTCAAGTAATAGATGGAGGGATGCTAATTTTGCTGGAAGTGTTAATACGAATAATTTGGTAGTTAGTGGTTATGTGAATTCAAATTTAATTCCTGGTAGTGATAATAGTTATGATCTAGGATCTTCCAGCAACAAGTGGAGGAATATTTTTGTTTACAATATAAATGGGGGTTCTCCAATTACTGGTTCTGGTAGTACTAATTATGTAGCCAAGTTTACTGGAAGTAATACTTTAGGGAATTCTATAATTTATGATAATGGAACGAATGTTGGCATAGGAACAACTAGCCCCGCTTATAAATTGGATGTGGCTGGTACTATCAGGGCTCAGGATGTTTTTTCGGCTGGAGGTCAAAATCTCATTATAGGTGATGACACTTTTCTTACTGATATAGATGTAGCTAATACACTTGGAATTTATGGTTTACAAGATAGTACACAAGCTCATATAAAGTTAGGAAGCAATGGTCCTACAATCTCTGGAGTAAATGGTAACGTTGGAATAGGAATAACTTCTCCAACAGCAACTTTGCATATTAGCTCAACAAATCCTGCTGGAGCAATTAATATAGTAAATACAACAACTGGAGCAAGCTTACTATTTGTCAATGCTACCACTGGCAACGTTGGTATTGGTACAACAAATCCGCAATATAAATTGGATGTAAATGGAGATATAAGGGCTCAGAATGCTTGGCTAAGAACCACTGGAAATACTGGATGGTATAGTGATAGTTATGGAGGCGGATGGTATATGAGCGATTCAACTTGGATAAGAACTTATAATTCGAAAAGTGTTTGGACTGATACAGGATTGCTTGGAAGTAATGGAGGATTAACAATTGGCTATGGAGGAGCTAGTCCACCTTCAGGAGGAGCAATAATTGCTGGAAGTGTTGGGATTGGGACAAATAACCCACAAGACAAGCTTGACGTATACGGCACTATTAGAGCAAGTTATAATTCTTCATTTTATTCTCAAATACTTACTGATTCGTCTGGACGTATGTCTGTATATCCAGGTCCTGCAGACAATATGATTCTATTTGGGCAACCAAATACAGATCCTGTTAAAATAACATTTACAAGATATGATGGAACTAATTGGCATGAATCTTACATTGGATATCTAGATACTAGCAATCAACTACAATTAGATTCTAATGGAGGACAAGTACAAATACCAAATGATGGTTTATATGTCTCTGGTAATGTTGGCATCGGGACAACGACACCAAGTGGAAAATTAAGTGTATATATGAGTTCTGATTGGGGAAGTGTTCATATAGGAGGAAGCAATCCAGATTTGTGGTTCGATGGCGGCAGTGATAGTGTATTTTGGATTTCAAATAGAGGAGCTTCTAGTGGCAGAACATCAATAACATATGGCAATACTGAATTATTTACAGTTTTAAATAATGGCAACGTCGGCATCGGGACAACATCGCCTACAGACAAATTAGATGTCCGAGGAGTTTCAGATTTGAGAGGAATAAAACTTTATTACGATACTTGGGAAAATGCAGGACAGGGGGACGGAGGCGCAAAAATTGTCAACGATAATGCTAACTATAAAGCATTAATGATTGTTGGTAGTGACCAAGCGCAAGGTAAAGGAAGATGGATTAGAATGTGGGATTGGGTTACGATTGAAGGTACAGGCGAAGCAACTAGTAGTTTCAGAGCACCAATTTACTACGATAGAGACAACACAGGTTACTATGTTGATCCTGCCTCAAAATCAGTAATGAATTATATAACTTTCGGTGGTAGCGATGTATCAACAATAAATTTTGCAAATAATGGACAAGGATTAAATTGGGGTAATAGCTATAGTAGAATTTATGATGATGGTCACTTGAGAATTAACACAGACGATAATATGTACATTAATGCACCATCCTACTTACAGCTTAATTCACCTACTGTTGATATTACAGGAAACATTCAAATAAACGGAGGGGCAGCAACTGGAACCAATGTAATAAAAGGTTTAAGATTTTTCTATGCTGGCGATGAAACCCAAGTATCAACAACAAGCACAAGTCCTGAACTCAAGAAATATTTTACTGCAGTTTTCGATGACACATATGGAATAAAACCAAGGTATATAAACATCATAGCAAAAATTTGGAACTCTGGCGGCTATACAACAAGCTTAAATGTTACTCTAGAAGGATGTGCTGGTACAGTATTATCAACCGCGTCGACATCACCAACTCTTATTAAAGGATGGATAGACGTTAGTAGTTGCGGTAATAACTACTATCCAACAAAAATTTATCTCTCAACAAGCGATGCGAGAGGAACAGCATACAATGATTTGATAGAGTTCTATTATGTAGAATAAAAAAGTTTATAAATAAAACTGCTCGAAAAAAACAACAAAAATTTTTGTTTTCGACTTCAAACTCTTTCCTATAAGATTTTCCGGCATGCATGCAAAAGATCGAATAATTATCTGCAATATTTTAAAACAGAAACTGCGAGCTCTCGATCTTTAAAACTAAATAAAAACTTAAAAATAAATCTATACCCAGATAGTTTCCACCAATCCTGACTCTACAATATCTTTATCTTTTGTTATCAATTTTGCCCCTAGAATTTTAGCAGTAGCAGCAATTATTCTATCATGTAATTCTAAAAAGTTACTCATAAAACAGCTAAAAACAATGGCAAATTTTCTGAATCTAAAATTAAAACATCCTTTGGATATTCTCTATGGGGCTTTCCAGCTTTAACTTCAATTTTTAAATTCCCAGCGATGCAATCAATCTCAAGCTTATTTCTGTAGTAATAAACTGAACCAAACTTTCTTTGCAAATGAGATTGAATTATCCATTCATAAAGTGCGCTTTCTAAATACTCTTCTCCACTCCACAAACTTAAACTCTTAGCCAAAAATGGGTCCAAAAAGAAAAATTTTCTTTCCTTTCTCCACTTTATTTTATTCTCTTTAAACAAAGCAACATCTAAGATAAAAAGCCTTCTAAACATTTCCACATACTCTTGAACGGTTTTGTAAGAAACTCCAACATCATTACCAATAGTTGAAAAAGAAAGAGGAGAAGGAGCTTTTCTTAAAATGCTTGCTATTATCATCTTACTCAATTCTAAACTCTTTTTTGCTCTTAATATCTCGCTTTCAATCGAAGAAATTAGCTGAAGTTCTGAGGTTGGGTCTTCATTAATAGAAAGAGGAAAGCCTCCAGATTTTAAATAATTTTTAAACTCTTCTCTTATCTTGCTTTCTTGGCCAAATAAAGCCTTCATATCCTCTTCTATATTTCCTTTGCTTCTCACTTCTATTCCTTTAATTTCAAGGAATTCTTTGAATGTTAATGGAAGAACAAGAACATCTTTACCAAAACCTCTCCTTCCAGGAAAAAGTTCTGCCTCTCCTTTAAGTTTTAAAGAAGAAGACCCACTAACAGTAATTACATCGTTTTTGAAAATTCCCATATCTATGTAACTTTTAACAATCCTCCACCATCCTTCAATATTCGTGACTTCATCAAGGAAAATAAAAGAGTTTTTTATGTTTTCCAATTTCTTTATTTCAAGGTATTTATCTAAAATTCTTTTTAAATTTTCTAACGTTGTTAGAGGAGTGCAATCAAAATAAAAAATGCTTTTAGCAGGAAATTTCTTTAGAAGTTCGTTTATCAAAAGTTTTATTCCTGTAGTTTTTCCAACCTGTCTTGGACCTATAACAAAATTTAGAGAGAAAGGTTGTAAGGATATTTCATTTATCCATTTTGGAATCCATTTTACTCTCATCGCTTCCCATTTTTCTAGAGTATAATCTTTCTTTCCTTCGAACCAAGGATTTTGCTTTAATATTAATTCTTCCATTAGAAATTTTACTTCTAATAGTTTATAAGCCTTTAGAAGTCAAACTTCTAATATACTGCAAAATATATTTTTCGATAAATATCTGACACAAAGCCTCTTTAATTAAGTTGGTGTTTGAAAACCTGAGCGCCTATTATTTTGCATCTCAACAAGAGCTATTTTTAAATATATGCTGACCATCATAATGATATGGAGCATATATTTTTAGATAGAGAAGAAGAGCTGAAATTTCTAGAAGAAAGATTCAGAAAAGGCAAGCCTGAATTAATAGTGTTATATGGAAGAAGAAGGATTGGAAAAACTTCTCTAATAAAAAAGTTTATAGAAGGTAAGAAAGCAATTTATTATCTAGCGACAAAAGAAAGAGAAGAGAAACAAGCAAAAGACATTTCTCAGATTCTATCAGCAACTTTCAACGATAAAACTTTAGAAATAAACCCTTTTACAAGCTATAGCCAAATTTTTTCTTATCTTTACGAAAAATCAAAAGAAGAAAGACTGATTTTTGTTATCGATGAATTTGGTTATTTGTTAGAAGCCTCTCCTTACATTTCTTCTGTACTTCAAAAATTCTGGGACGAATATTTTTCTAACTCAAAAATTTTCATCATTCTTTGCGGCTCAACAATTGGAATGATGGAATCTTTGCTTAGCCAAAGAAATCCTTTATATGGAAGAAGAAGTGGTCAGTGGAAGCTAGAAGCTCTTGATTTTAAAGCTTTAAGAGAATTTTTGAAAGAAAAAAGTTTTGAAGATGTTTTGAAATGCTGGTTTGTTAGCAATGGAATTCTTTTTTATGCAAAAGAATTTAAAGAGTTTGAAAATTTTGAGGAATTTTTATTGAATACTTTCTTTAATAAAGGGCATATATTTTATGAAGAGGGAAGAATTTTGATTTCTGAAGAGTTGGGAGAAGTACCAACTTATTTTTCAATTTTATCCTTTCTTTCAAAAGGTGCAAGCAGACAAATAGAAATTGCCAATAATGTAGCTATGAAGCCAACTTCATTAACAAGATATTTAGAAACTTTGATTAGGTTAAGATTCATTAAAAAAGAACCTTTGATTACAAAAGAAAAAAGCAAGAAAGTTTATTATAGCATGAACGATAATTTCCTCCATTTTTGGTTTAGGTTTGTTTATCCGAATAGACAATTTGTTGAAAAGAATGAAAAAGAGAGAATAAAGGAATTTTTAGAAAGAGATTTGAATGCATTTTTTGGAGAAAAGTTTGAAGAGTTTATTAGAAGCAATATAAGAAAATTTTTCGAGAATGTGGAAAAGGTAGGAAAGTGGAGAGGTTTTGGAGAAGATAGAAAAGTCGAAGAAATAGATGTTGTTGGAATAAATGAGAAAGAAAAAACAATTGTTTTTGGAGAATGCAAGTGGAGCGAAAATGTAGATGCAGAAAAAGTTTTTAAAGAGATAAAAGAAAAATCAAAACTTGTTGATTGGAATAGAAATCAAAGAAAAGAAATTTTTGCTGTATTTGCAAAATCTTTTGAGAAAAAAATAAAAGAAGAGAATCTTTATCTTTTTGATTTGAAAGATATAGAAAAACTTCTACAGTAAAACTGATGTTAGCGTGAAAATTCCAATAAAAAGAGAAAAACTAGTAAGTTAGTAGGGGATAAGCTTGATTTTTTCGACAAGCCCTAAAAAAAGATTCTTGTCCTTTTTGTAACTCGAAAGGAAGGCTTTTATAAATAGTTGCCAAGTCTGAACTCTAAAATAGTATAATTTCAATTAGTAGAATTGTGATTATACAGAGTTCAAAGACAGAATAAAGAAGAAGAAAATGTTTTTCTTTTTGACTTGGAAAACTTAAAATATTATGAAGATAAACAATAAACTTCAGGTAAAGGTAAAAGATTTTGAGGTAAAACTACAATACCAGAAAATTGGTACGGAGAAGAAAGATAAAAGTCTGTAGAGAATTAAAATATATGAGCAGAATAAGAAGAAAAAAGAAGACTACAACTTTAAAATTAAAGCTCTTTAAAATCTTATTAACATTCGCAATTGTATTTCTGCTGTTATTTTTCATCTTAAATTCTCACACTCCAACGAAAGTAAACGAAACTTCTCAAAATCAAACTAATGAGACTTCAACTACTACAACTACCACATCTTCTCAAGAAAACATTAGCAATATCTCAACAACAAACACTTCTGTTGTGATAATAAGAAAAGCAGGAAGAATTCAAATTGTATAAATTTTTAAACCTCTAGAAAAGAAAAAAGATTATGAAAAAGATTCTTGTTATCATACTTTTACTCTTGCCTCTAATATTTTTCCTTCTTTACTTCTCTTTCTTTACTTTAAAAAAAACAGAAAAAATTGCAACTACAACCACTTCTACTATTACCCCCCTCACAACTACAACTACTCCCTCTCCTTATATTCCTGTTCCGATAATAGAAACTCCAGGAAAGAACGAAATCTTTATTTATGCTGACAAAATTGAACCAAAAAGTTTAGAAATAAAGTTGGGGGAAGCTATTACTTTTATTAACAAAGATACAAAAACGCATGTGTTAACATTTCCTTCTCCACCATTAACAAAAAATCTACCAGCAAATTCAAATTGGCAATTTCAATTTACTCAAAAAGGAAGTTATTCTATCAACGATGAAACAAATGGAATTTCAATTTCAGTAACCGTTAGCTAGACAATTTTTATTCTTCCCCTCCTTATTCCTATTACTCCACCACAACTCCAGCTACCATCCCACTTGCATTGGCATAAACCAATTTTATCTCCTGGTATCAGATTTGTTACTCCATAGCTTGTGTAAAGAGAAGTATCACTGCTGTTCGTTCCACAATAATAAAGCTGACCATCATAAACAGCGTATCTAGAGTTTGTAGTACCAGCATTATTATGGGCAATGTTTTCACCAAGAATGCAAGCACTTGCCCCTGCAGAAGATAATTCAACTAGAGGATAATAACAACTTCCATCATGAGCGCAATTATTTGAATTACAACACCAAGCTCCAACACCATCTGGGTCTGCTTTACAATCGTTGTAACATTCTCCTGCTGAGCAAGCACATCCATTTTCTTTCTTACAAGTAAAAGTTAAAGCTGAAGTTACTCCTGTGCAAGCAAACTCTTGTTGAGAACAAGTAGTTGCATAGTAAGTATTTACAGCATAAGTACAAGAAGGACAAGTATAAGTTGCGGAAGGACCAGAAGAAACTGCAGAGGAAACCGCCCAACAATTGCTTGTAATTTCTTCATCCACTCTAACAAAATCTACCCATAAAGTTGCATTGTAAGCTTGTCCGATAGCTGCCGTAGTCATGTTAGCTCTAACATAACGATAAGTTCCCGTTACTGTTGTAGTATGAGCATTAGTATAAGTATAGCCTAGGCCAGTCTGGCCAACTCCCGCATTCAAATAATCTTTATCCACATAGGTCCAAGTAGTTCCATCGTCGGACACAGAAATGTTGTAAATAACTTTAGAGGAAAAGCCAGTTTTGGTTGTTGAAGTCAATTTTCCTAGCCAAAGAATTATAAATTTTCCATTATGGCTAGCACCAAAATCCCATGTCCAACTTGCCATGTAGCCAGCGTTGTTAGAAGCATCATAAATGCTAAAATATCCCCAATATCCGTTTCCTGTATCTGTTGTATTTCCAGGGGAAACTTGAATGGAATCGCCATTCGACCAAAGCGTTGGTAAGTTTGGGACTGCAGTTTTTTGATTTCTACAACTGCTACAATCTGAAGCCTTACAAACATAAAGCTTAATCGTTTCTCCTACCGTACCATTTGTACAACTTGGACAAGAAAAAGTTACAGTTCCTCCTCCATATTGAGGGTCTGGAGAATCAGAGACTGAAGGCGGGGAAGGAATTGGTGTTGCTGCAAGAACTATTTTTCTGGGTATAAAAGAAAGCAATAAGAAGAAACTTAAGATAATTGCATAAAGCAAAAAAGAATTCGTTTTACCTTCCATAATTATTATTTTCGTTTTTAAATTAATCCTTAACCATCAGCAAATAGGTTGGAATTCCCTCTACGGTTTTTTCAATTCTATACTCCTTCAAGAAATTTTGAAAGCTTGGATCAGAAAGAAAATAGTACTCTCCTTCAAACTCCATCTCAATGAAAACTTTAGGTTTTTCCTCATTCAATTTTTCTACAACTTTTTCCTCTCCCTCAAACTTTAAATGAGAAAGATAAGAGTCAAAATAATTACCAGAAATTTTTCTTTCTAAAATAAAAGAAGCAAAGTTAGTTGCTACTGGCTCCCCAAATATTGTTTCATTTTTAGTTGTATAATTCTCTACAAAATCAACGATTTCACAAAACTTTCTTGTATGTGTTGGATTGAGATAAAAGTCTAGAGTAGCAAGATTTGAGAAGATTGAAATGAGTATTATTGTTGGAATTATAAGCTTGATAATTTTACTTTTTGAATCCTTCCAAACTTTAGCTGAAGCGAGAATGCAAAAAGGTAAAGAGAGGAGAAAGTAATGGTAAAAGTTGATTTTCAGAAAAAATAAAAGGAAACTATCTACAATTAATGGAATCAAGGAGAATAAAAGCAAAATCTTCTTTTTTTCTGTGTATGAAATGAAAGCTGAGATTAAAGAAAGGAAGAATGTAAAATATCCAAATTGCCAGTATTGTGAAGAAAATGGCTCTGAAACTCCAACTTTCTGAAAATGATAAAAGATAGTTTGAAAGATGTATTGTTCACCGAAAATAAAAACTAAAGAAGAGAAGGAAAGAAAGAAGAGAATTGTGAAATAAACAAAAAATTTCAAAGCTTTTTGTTTTCTTAGATAGGCAAGCATTAACAGAAATGGGAAGTAGAGTATTGAGAAATAGCGAAAGAGGAAGGAGATGATAAGCAAAAGAGAAGAAAGGAAAAGTTTATCGTCTAAGATAAAATAAACTGAAAGCAAAAGAAAAATCATTGCTTCCCAAACTCCATTTTCGATAAGTGAGAAAGATAAAAAGGCTGGCGTTAAAATGAAAAAGATACACGAAACAAACCCGGCTTTTTCATCTCTCAATTTTTTCATTATTAAGTAAAGCATTAAAACACAAATGGAGCTTGCTACTAAAGGCAACATTTTTGCTATAAAAAATGATACACCGAATATTTTAAAGATAAAAGCAAGCAAATAGACCTGAAGAGGTGGATGAGCAAAAAAGAAATCTTTGTACAAAACTTTGCCTTCAGCTAAGTTTTTTGCTACATTAAAATAAAAACTCTCATCTGAAAATGTTGGATGAAGAAAAAAACTCCTAGCAAAAATGAAAATTAAAATTAAAAAAATTGAATAAACAAAAAACTTTTTATTTTCTTTCATTTTTTATCACACTTACAATTTCTCCTCCCCAAATTAAGATTTCAACAATGTAAACAAAGATTAAAACTAAAAATGGTATATGAAACTTTGAGAATGGAAAATCTACACCTTTAGACAAAGGTGGGAAGCGAATGTCAATAGAAATATAACCATTAACTAAATGCTCAAAAACTCCGCTTCTTGGACCATTCTTAAGAGTTAAAGGAAGATAGTGTTCAAGCAAAGGATTTGCTAAAATTTGAAAGCTATTTTGCCTTATTAGCCAATCAGACCTCATATCCATATTATTCCAATCATAAGCCAAATCTTCAGCTGGTTGTAAACCCAAAATGTTAATGAAAACACTAAGAGAAAAAAGAATTAAGAAAATCCTTCTATCAATTTTTTTGAATGCAAAAATTAATGGAAGAGAAAGAAAAGGTACAATTGGTACTAAATATCTATTACCAAAACAATAACCGCCCCACCAATTTCTTCTCATAGAGATAATGCTCACAAGTAAGATCAATGCTAAAACAATCAAAATACTCTCCGCTTTATACTTTCTGAACATGAAAAAGAGGCCTGGAATTGAAAGAAGAAGAATAGGAGAGTAGAAAAACAGACCTCTATAAGGATAGAATAATAGGCGAAGCATTACATATGGATTTGGAAGAGTTGGCATGAAATGAAAATGCTCAAGCAGTTTTTCGATAAAGGAAATATCAAATCCCATTGAAACGATTTCATTCTTTTTCAAAGAAAGCATTGATAAGAAAGACTGAGGATAGGCTGTTCTATAAATTTGTCTATCTATGTGAGAGCTTGCAAATTCGAATGGATTATTAAAAATTGAATAGTTATAAAGAAGAAGAGGTAGAAGAGATAGAAGCAATCCAGAAACAAAAAATGCTGAATCTTTTTTCAGAAGAAAACTGTAACCAATCAACAAAAACGAAACTAAAATTACAAGTTTATCAACGACTACACTAAAACCGCCAAAAATTCCCGCTAATAAAAGAAGTTTTTTACTTTTCACTTTTTCATTTTTCAACTTAAAAAGAAAAAAGAAAGATAAAAAAAGAAAGAATGTTGAAGTTGCATGAGTCATAAAATGCAAAGCATATGGAAAAAGTAGAGTACCAAAGCCGAAAGCCAAGGATATTAAAATTCTTTCTCCTTCTTTTTTAAGAAAATAACTTGAAAGTTTGTAGATTAAAATAGAAGTTAAAGCTGAGAAAATTCCGGAAGTAAAAACTGTTAAGAGTATCATTGATGTAAATATGAAAAATCCTCTATCAACATAAGTTATTATTGCAACAGAATCTTGAAGTTCAGTTATATGAAGGTCGCTTCCTGCATATTTTTCTTTAAAGTCAGTTGGAAGGAAGCGATAAATAAAGGACCAGACTGTATAAATTGTAGAAGCGAGAAAAGATAAGCCTGGATCTTTATCGGTATAATAATGTCCGTTGAAAAAAGATCTATCACCAGTCTGATTCGCAAAAGAATCTATTTCAAATTTTTTCTCTTCAGCAATCGCTCTTGTCAAAGAAAAATTCGACTCTTCATTCCAGCCATACCATTGAACAAAAATTAAATAGACAAAAAGCAATGAAAGGAGAATTTTGAGCTCACTTTTCATAAAATTAGATGATTTATTGAATTAAATTTAAAACAACGGAACAAAAATCCTCTGAAGTTAAATTGTTTGGTAAATCTACTTTTTTGTTTATAATCAAAAATCCTTTCTCATCAAAACCAACAGCTATTACTCTTCTTAATATTAAATCATCGAAGCTTAAGCTTTTACCCGAAATGGAAATTCTATCATCCCGAATTATTAACGGTAAATTTCTCTTTAAAATAATTCCATTTTCAAATTCTTCAACATTAAAAACTTTTTGCCCAGAAGTCAAAGCTTTAGCATTTTCAAAAATACTTTTTAATTCATCTCTAATCTGCTTATCATTTACAAAAACTTTTAATTCTTCATCTAAACCTTCTTCAAAAGTATAAGCCTTGGTTTTTGAAAAATCTACCTCTCCTCTATAATCGAATTCAAGTAAACCAATTTCTTTAAGAATTTTGTTTATATCAATTTTATCAACAACTTTTGGTGGAAAGATTTCTTTCACTCCTCTATTCGAAACTATAATTAAAATCTTACCAGGCTTATTAACCTTTCCTATAAAATCATCAAGCTCGATTAAATATTTTTCAGTTACATTGCCGTATCTCTCTTTTTCTTCCTCAGTTATATAATCTTTAAATTTTTCTGAATGGGCATAAATCCAAAAATATTGTTCGATTCTTAAAGGCGAGGAAACAACAAAAAAAGTAATTATTGGTTTAAATTTTTCTCTTAAGTAAAAAAATTCTCTTGCTTTTCTATCAAGCAGATAAAACTCATAAACTAGGTCTTTCTCTGCTTTATTTTGAGGAATCATTATTTTTAACCAATAAATTTTTCTGAAAAATTCTGTTATTGGATTTTTAAAGAGCAATAAAGCTTTTGAGTCATAAATTTCATCTGGACATTCTTTTTTTCCTTCAAATTCATCCGGAACTCTAAAATATCCTTTTTCTGGAGCACTCGGCCAATAAAGCGTACCAAAACTTATATTTCTCTTTTCAAGTTCATCCCATAGAGAATTTCCATCGCATCTAGCTAAAGAACTCCAAGCAGAATAAGAATCAAGTTTTCCTGCATTTGTAAAAGCTGCAAAAGTGCCATTTGTAATAATAGCTCGGAAATGAGGTAGCTTGTCTTCTTCAATCATTTGTTGGAGCACTTCATAATTCAACCCATCCAACCCGATTACTAAAATTTCCTTTTCTGGCACTTGAAACAAAAAAGTATAGAAGTATGGATAAAGAAAAATGAGAAAAAGAATTGAGAAAAGTAAAACTAAAATTAGCAATTCTTCCTTCATAGTTTAGTTTTGGAACAAAGATATTTATTCCTCACAACAAGAATTTCTTATGCTAAAAAATTTAAAAAAAATCTATTCTTCAAAAGATGTGATATTAAGGCTTGCATTTACAGATTTAAAGCTAAGATATGCTGGCTCATACCTTGGTTTATTCTGGTCTTTACTTGAGCCTCTTTTGATCATTTTAGTTTATTCGATAGTTTTTCCTCTTATATTAAAGGCAGATTTTTTCGAATGGTTCCTTTTTTTCATTTGTGGCTTAATTCCCTACAGGTACCTTAGAAAAGGAACGATGGAAATGACAACTTCATTAGTTGATTATTCAAACATACTTGAGAAATCGAGAATGAGAGCTGAGAATATAATTTATGCAAAAGCAATTTCAACATTAATCTCTTTTTTGATAGAACTTTCAATAGTTTTTGTTCTAGTTAGCCTTTTTGTTAAACCATCTATTTTCATTCTCCTTTTACCTTTTGCTATAGGAATAAGCTTTCTAATAAACCTTGGTTTTGGGTTTTACTTTTCAGTTATTTATCCTAGAGCAAGAGATATAAACTACATACTTTCAATTGTTTTCGAGGCTCTCATGTTTTTGACGCCAATTGTTTACAAAATAGAATACATACCAAGCTTGTATCGAGGGATATATTTGCTAAATCCAATCGCAAGACTTGTTTATGTTTATCAAACAATTTTTCTTTATTCTTCCCCTAAATTCAAGGAATATCTTTCAATAACAAAAGAATTAATAATTCTGTTTTTATTTTCATTGCTCGTATTTATTATTGGATATAGAAAGTTTGAAAAGGAAAAAGAAGCTAGCTTGGAGTTGATTTGATGAGTGTAATTGAATTAAAAGATGTTTGGAAGATTTACTCAATGGAAAGAGAAAAAGCATTAACACTCAAAGAAAAATTTGTGAATATAGGCAAGAAGAGAAGAAGAGAAGAGATAATAGCTCTTAAGGGAGTTAACCTAAACATAGAAAAAGGAGAATGCTTTGGAATTTTGGGAAAAAATGGCTCCGGCAAAACAACTCTTTTGAAAATAATCGCTGGCATCTTAAAACCAAATAAAGGAAATGTTAAAGTAGAAGGAAAGATTGTCCCTATACTTACCCTTGGTCTTGGTCTTCAAAGAGAACTAACAGCAAGAGAAAATGTTTATTTGTACGCTTCAATTCTTGGATTATCGAAAAAGGAAATCGATGAAAGATATGAAAAGATTGTTAATTTCTCTGAATTGGAAAAGATGATGAATGTTAAGCTGAAAGATTTTTCTGATGGCATGGTAATGAGGCTATCTTTTTCTGTAGCATTTCATGTTGATGCGGATATAATATTGATAGATGAAGTACTAGCCGTTGGTGATGCCGCTTTTCAAATAAAATGTTTAGAGAAAATAAGAGAGCTTAAGAAAGAAGGAAAAACGATAGTTATGGTGTCTCATTCTCCTGACGATATAAGAAGATTTTGTGATAGAGCATTAATTCTCGATAGAGGCGAGGTTATCTTCTTTGGAGAAGCAAGAAAAGTTTGCGAAAAGTATGAAGAAATGATAGAAAGCGAAAGGCTAAAAAGATGGAATGAAGAAGCAGAGAAGGAAAATAAAATTAAATTTGATGCCTTCTTTGAATATCCCTATGTGCTGAAAAAGGGAGAAAAATGCAAAATAACCGTAAAAATTAGAGATGTTTCTCAGTTACCGAACTTATTCTTTGAGGGAAGGAATAAAGTTAGGGTTTTTAGTAAAAAAGTAGAAAATGAAAGAGTAATTTTCCAGACAGACTCTTTACCTTTACCAGAAGGAGAATATAACATTTGGATAGAATGCAATGGTAAGTTTATAACAAAAAAACCTTTCAAAGTAGTTGTAAAAAATTCTAGAGGGAGCAATGAAAATATGATTTATATACCTTTAAATTCCAAACTTCCTTTTGATGGCTTGACTCTAGTTTTCGGTCAAACGGTAGAAAAGGAATACGAAGAATATGAGAACGGTAAAACTTTGTTTGTATTTGAAAACTTGGAAAATCTAACTAATGGGGGGAACGCTTGCTTATTTAATGGAGACAAAATTATTGCAGTAGGTAAAAAGGAAGATGTTTTAGAAAAACTCAAAGAAGAAGTTTGGCAATATTTAGCAATAAAACATTTCAAAGATATTTTAGCAAAAACTGAAATGGGAAGGAGTTTGATTAGATATGAAGGAAATTATTAAAAAGATTTTAGAAGTTGTTGGAAGCGAAGATATTGCCTTTATTGGAACAAAAGAAGAAGCAGGAATAAAGACAATTAAACCGAATGAAATAGAAGTTTATCCGAAAAAATTTAAAAACATAATTGTTAGTGATATTGAACATCTTGACAAAGAGAAAATGAGAAAGCTAGCAGAAATCTCAGAGTGTATTTGGATTTTAACCGATATGGATAAGCTTATGAGTAAAATTGATTCAAGCATCGAAAGTGTAATTGAAAAAGGAGAATTTAAAAATATTGAGGAGGAAGAAAAAATAGAAATTTTGAAAGATTTTATGAATGGAGAAGCAAATGTTGTAAACTTTGGTTTTCCTGAGTTAGCCATAATTATTTCTAGAAAAAATGTGAAAATTCCTACTCAAATTAAAAGAGAGTCTTTCACTTCATTTCTTTTAAACTTGAGCATAGTGGAATACTTAAAGCGGAAATTAGAGAAGATAGAAAAAGAATTAGAATTAGAAAGAGAAAGGAATAAAGTTTTAAGCAATGAATTAGGAAGACTGAAAAGAGAGAAAGAAGAAATAGAAGCTAGATTAAGAGAGGATTTAGAGAGAATGAAAAGAGAAAAAGATAGGTTAGCTAAAGAGATGGAGATAAAAAGAAGAAAGTTTGAAAAAGAAAAGAGAGAAGCTGAAAAAAGATGGAGAAAAGAAATTGTAAGATTACTTAAGGAGAGAAAGAAGCTAGAGGAAGAGAAGGATAAAATGAGGAGAGAGAAAGAAGAAATAGAAGCTAGATTAAGAGAGGATTTAGAGAGAATGAAAAGAGAAAAAGATAGGTTAGCTCAAAATTTCGAAGAAAAGTACAAAGAAGAACTGAAGAAAGTTGTGTTTGAGATGGGTTTGAAATTGGAAGAAAAAGAGAAAGAATTAGAAAGAATAAGGAAGGAGGAAAAAGGCTCATGAAAGCTTCGATAATTGTTTGCTCGATAGGTAGAGAAACGCTTTTTGACTGTCTCAAATCTTTAAAATGTCAAGATTATGATGAATACGAAATACTAGTCGTTTCCCCTGAAAGAACAATAGAAGAAAAAGTTAAAAGTATGGATGTAAGATTCGTCTTTTCTCCTAAAGCAAACGTATCTTATCAAAGGAACCTAGGAATTATGGAAAGTGAAGGAGAGTTTGTGTGTTTTATTGATGATGATGCCATTGCTTCTCCACATTGGGTAAGAAATCTTATAAATTCTTTTATTGATGAGAAAGTTGTATGCGTAGGTGGGAAAATTGAATTAAAGCTCGAAGGTGATATTGATGAAAAATTAAAAAATATAAAGCCTGAAGTATTTAAGGGGTTTCTAGGTGGAACATTGCTCGGAGAAGAAAGAATGGAAATAAAACAACCTTTACTCTGGGGATCTAACATTTGTTTTAGGAAGAAAATATTTGATGAAGTTGGCTATTTCGATGAAAAACTAGGAAGAACACCGGAATTAATGCTTTGCAATGAAGATATAGAAATTCAAAGAAGAATACTTCAGAAAGGTTTTAAAATAATTTATGAGCCAAAGGCTTTAGTTTGGCATAGAGTTCCAGCAGAAAAATTGAATGTAGATTATTTTATTGAAAGAAGTTTCTGGCAAGGTTATAGTAATGCTCTAGCTATAAGAAGGGAAGAAGATTTGAAGAAATTTGTAGAAAGAACAAAAAATCCACTTTGGAGTTTTTTCCTCAAAAAGAAAATTTTTGAAAATTTATTTGAAACGTTTATTACAGATGATGTAAACGAAAAAATCTTTAGATACCAGAAAATCGGGATGGTTGTAGGTTTACTTGAATTATCCAGGTGAGGAAAAAATGGAAGAACTTAGTAAACAACAAATTGCAAAGTATCTATTATCATATGCTACGCTTTTCCCTTTCACAAAACCATTGTTTGTAAACATTGGATTAACACATAGATGCAACCTGAGATGTAAAATATGTGAAACGTGGAAATTTGGTTTAAGACCAGAAAATGAACTAAAGCTGTTCGAGTTGAAAAAGATTATCAATGAAATTGGAGAATGGGGGAAAATAAACGTAAGTTTTGCAGGAGGTGAACCTCTATTGAGAAAAAAAGAGCTACTGGCATGCATAAAACTTGCGAAAAAATGGGATCTTCCAACGCATGTTACAACAAACGGTCAGCTTATAGATAGAAAAACGGCAGAGGAACTTGTTTCCTCTGGCTTAGATTTTCTGCAGATCTCTTTAGATGGAGCAAAAGAAGAGACAAACGATTATATAAGAGGAAAAGGTACTTACAGAAAGGCTATGAAAGCAATAGAGGAAATCAAAAAAGCAAAAGAAAAATTTAATTCAAGCCTAAGACTTTCACTTACAACCGTAGTAACTGATAAAAATCTGGATGAATTGCTAGAAATAGTAAAGATCGTTAAAGAGCTTGGCTTGTATGAAGTTTCTTTTAATCCTTATAATCTTGACACATCATACATGAAAGAGAAAAGCTATGAGAATGATGAATTTTGGGTTAAGAAAAAGAATATACCCAAGCTCAGAAGGATTTGCAAAAAATTAATCGAAATAAAAAAGAAAGAAGGTAGAATAGGTACATCATTTTTTATGCTTAGAATGATGCCAAATTATTTTGAAAAGAAAAATAAGTTTAGAGATGGTGTATGCCTTGCTGGATTTTCATACATGTATATTAAACCAAACGGAGATGTCGATGTTTGTGGTAAAGGACCTTCTTTAAATGTAAGAGAAATGTCGATTAAAAAAATATGGTATAGTTTGAATTTTGGAAAAACGAGAGTAAAAATAATGAAGTGTACTCGTCCCTGTTTAATGCTTTGTTTTCCAAGAATAGATTTAAAGAGTTTAATGGGTGAATAAAATGAAAAGTATCTATTCCGACTTTCTCACTTTTTTAAAAGATTTTTCATTGAATTGGCTATCCTACTATCTTAACTATCCACTCATAAAACCATGGAGAGTGAATTTTGATATAACACATAGGTGCCCACTAAAATGCATAATGTGTAATGTATGGAAAGAAAAGGTTAATGTGTCTAGGGAGCTTAGTTTAGAAGAATTAAAAAAACTTGTTAATGAAATAGCTGATTGGGGAATTGATCATATTTCATTAGCTGGAGGTGAAACTCTAGTAAGGGCAGAAGATGTTGTCAAATTGATAAAATATGCTTCCAATAAACCACACATGAGAATAGATTTAATAACAAATGGTTATTTGCTGAATGAAAAAGTTTGTAAGAAGCTTCTGGAAGCAAACGTTTCCAAAATTTCTCTCTCTTTAGATGGAGCAAAAAAAGAGACGCATGATTTCATAAGAGGAAGAGGAAGTTTTGGAAAAGTAATAAAAGCAGCTAAGATGCTTGTGAAACTGAAAAGGGAAATGAAAAGCAAAGTCGAGCTTGAGTTCACAACTGTTGTTATGAGACAGAATTTTAGAGAGTTAGTTGACATATTTAACTTAATGGAAAAAATAGGATTTCAGTATGTTAATTATCAAGCCGTTGTTCCAGATAATACTTTTACGAAAGGCTTAGGAGAATTTTATAGATTTTATCAAAGTGATATGTGGATAAAAGAAGAAGAAATTCCAGAACTTGAGAAAGTCATTAAAAAACTCTTGCTACTAAAGAAAAAAACGGGAAAGATAAGGAATAGCAGAAGATATTTGCTTTTGTTGCCCAAATATTTCAAAGAAAAGGAGAAATTCAAAAGTGGAAAATGTATAGTTGGTTATAGTTACTTGAATATCGATCCATATGGTAATGTAAGTGTTTGTGGTTTTGGTCCAAATCTTAACGTTAGAAAACTTAAACTAAAAGAATTATGGAAGAGTAAAGAGTATAAAAAGACAAGAATTCTTATAAAGAGATGTAAAAGACCTTGTATGATGCTTTGTTATGAAAAACTCAGCTTCAAAGACTTTCTAGAAAGATGGTTAGAGGTGAGAGGTTGGATATAAAAGAAAAAATGAAAAAGGCTGAAAATTATCTAAAATTTTATTTTTCGTACATTCTAAACTATCCTCTCATATATCCAAAGGAAGTAAACTTTCAAATGACAAACAGATGTACCCTACAATGTAAAATGTGTAATATATGGAAATTACCTAAAAAAGGAAGAGAACTAAGCGTAAAAGAAATGAAAAGAATTTTAGATGAAGTTAAAAACTGGGAAAATACGAAGTATGTATCTTTTGTTGGAGGTGAAGCATTAGTTAGAATGAAAGACACTCTCGAGCTAATTAAATATGCAAATTCCCTTGGATTTCATACAAATCTTGTTTCAAACGCAACTCTGTTAAATGAATCTGTTTGTAAAAAACTTGTTGAAGCAGGTTTAGAAAGAATAGCCTTGTCTTTAGATGGTGCAAAAAAAGAAACACATGATTTCATAAGGGGGAAAGGAAATTTCGATCAAGTATTAAAAATAGCTAAAATTCTTGTTGAATTAAAAAAGAATTATAATTTAAAGGTTGATTTCACCACAGTTGTCATGTCTTATAACTTTAGGGAACTCATCGATCTTTATTTTTTAGCAAAAGAAATTGGAGTTGATCAATGGTTTATTCAGGCAGTCGTTCTTGACAATACTTTCAAAAATTTTGACTATAATTCTCCTCTTTGGATAAGAGGAAAAGATTTAGAAGATTTAGAAAATGTGATAAAAAGGTTGGTTTATTTCAAGTTGAAAGATGAAAAATTTATCTATAACTCAATAGAGTATTTAAAAGCGATACCAAAATATTTTGAACTAAAAGGAGAGTTTAGAATTGGAAAATGCATGGCTGGTTATTTTACATTGAATATCGATCCATATGGTAACATTAGCATTTGCAATTATGGGCCAAACATAAATATCGAAGGAAAAAGTATTACAGAAGCGTGGAAGAGCAAAGAATTTAAAAGAACAAGATTTCTCATAAAAAACTGCAAAACACCATGCATGATGCTTTGCTATCAAAGATTCAACCTTTCAGAACTTGTAAAATTGTTCTTCAAAGGTGATTAAATGGAAAATCTATTTTTAAGAGTTAAAAAAGGATATGGTCCTGTTCTCCTGATGCTATCTCCAACTGATTATTGCAACTTGAGTTGTAAAATTTGTTGGAGGCTAAAGGAAGACGTAACATTTGCTCAACCTTCTTTCCAATTTCTAGCTAAAATTTTGAAAGAAGCAAAAGAAATGAAAGTCGAGACAATTGATCTCACTGGTGGTGGAGAACCTTTCTTAAGAAAAGACATAATTCCATTAATGAATCTTGTAAAGGAATATGGAATGAGGGGGGCAATAACTACCAATGCAACGCTAATAAAAAAATCTGATGTCGAGAAAATTGTGAAAATGAAATGGGATGAAATAAAACTTTCCTTAGACGGCTCTTCGCCAAAAATAAACGATTATATAAGAGGAAAAGGCGCCTTAAAAAAAGTTCTAAAATGTATCAAAATGTTTCAAGAACTCAAAGAAAAAAACTCAAGTCCTTACCCATCTCTTAGGCTTTGCTTTACTATAACAAAAACGAATTTTACTGACATTCCGAATTATATAAAATTCGCTAAAAGACTGGGAATAGATGAAATAAGTTTTTCTACTCTTTTTGAATGGGAATCAAACAAAGAATTTTGGATAGAGAAAGAACAAAAAGAAAAACTTATGAAGGTTTTAAAAAAAAGCTTAGAAATCTCAGAAAAAGAAGAAGTAAAAACAAATCTAAATTCGATAATAAAGTTTGGAGTTTGGGAGCATCCTGAGCCAAAATTTTGTTTTGCCCCATGGTATATGCTTTTCATTAATGCACGCCATGAAGCAATGATGTGTTGCACTCTTGCTTCGCTTTATCAAAACAAACTAGGAAGAGTTAGAAGTTTAAAAGAAGTGTGGCTTGGAGAAAAGATGGAGAAGTTAAGAGAGAGAATGAAGAAACGAATGTTTTTTAAAGAGTGTAAAAGATGTTTACCTGATTTTACTCAAATGTTTGATGAACTTTACGAAAAGGTGGAAAAATGGAACTTGAAGAAATAAAAAGAAGATTAGAGAACTGGGCTAAAGGAAAGAAGGAAGGGCCTGTAAGGATGGAACTTCATCCAACTGATAAATGTAATTTGGGATGTATATTTTGTTGGAAAAGGAAGGAAAAGAATCCAACTAAAAAAGAGCTTTCTGAATCTAAATTATTACAAATAGTAAGAGAAGCTGCAAAACTTAGCGTAAAAGAATGGATAGTCTCGGGGGGAGGAGAACCTCTAATGAGAAAAGAAGTTACATTAAAAATTCTAAAAGAGATAAAAAAGTATAAAATGTGGGGTCTACTTACGACAAACGGAACGTTGCTCGAAGAAAAAGATGCGGAAAAATTAGTAAAAATGGGATGGGACCAAATTCAATTCAGTATTGATGGTCCTAATAAAGAGATCAATGACTTTTTAAGACCCTCAAACTCTTTTGAAAGAATAACCAAAGCTGTAAGAACTTTGAGAAAAGTAAGAGAAAAATTGCATTCCAACAAACCTTACATAGGTTTTAACACAATAATGAATAGAATGAATTTTGATAAAATGGATAAAATGATTGAATTGGCAAGCGAAGTGGGAGCAGAATTAGTTTTCTTTGAACCAATCTATCCAGGATATTCTGATATCGACCTTTCGATTCCAAAAGAAAAGAAAAAAGAATTAATAAACTCAGTTAAAAGATGCGAAAAATTAGCAAAGAGTCTTGGAATAGATACGAATGCTAAGGATTTTTTAGAGGTACAACTTGCTGATAAATCGGATTTAAGGAGAAAGATACTAAAAGAGGTAGAAGATGTGAATGGATTTACAGGGACACCTTGTTTTAGACCATGGTATCTTATGGGAATTAAGGCATCAGGATTTTCAGGCTGTTGCTCCACATTTGAGAGAGGAGAATTTATTCAAGGGAAGCATTTGAGTGAAGTTTGGTTTGGAAAAGTTTTTAACAAAATAAGAGAAGAAATGCTAAACAAACAAATTCCTAATTATTGCTCAAAATGTAGTATTGTTGTTTTTAATGAAAATAGAATGCTAAGGAAGATGATGCAACATGGATGAAAAAATTAAAAGATTAGCTATGTGGACTCAAGGTAAGAAGGCGCCACCACTAACTTTAGAACTTAACATAACGAATAGGTGTAACTTGCGTTGCAGAATGTGTTGGCTAAGGTCTACTAAACCAAGCTATGAAGAAATGAAAGATGAAGAATTAGGAAGAATAATTGATGAGGCAATCGCTCTTGGTATAAAAGAGTTTAGATTTCCTGGGAGTGGGGAACCTTTAATGAGAAAAAAAGTGCTTTTTGAACTAATGGAAAAAGTAAAAGAAGGGAAGGGAAACGGCTTACTTATTTCTAATGGGACCCTTTTCTCTAAAGAAGACGTAAAAAGGTTGGTCGAAATGGAATGGGACGTTTTAACAATAAGTCTTGATGGACCATCTCCAGAGATAAACGATTATATAAGAGGAGTAGAAGGCTCCTTTAAGAGTGTTATAAAAACTCTTAACTTCATAAGAAAATGGAAAAGGAAACTTAAAAAAGATAAGCCTTGGCTCAGGATGAACACTGTACTTACAAACAAAAATTATGACAAACTTGAAGATATGCTGAAGTTGGCTAAGAAATATGACTTTAGAGAAGTTTTGATTCAGCCTATGACTGTGTTCTCAAAAGAAGGAGAAAAACTAAAAATTAATAATGTGGATAAAGTAAAAAAATATCTTATTCATGCAAACAAAGTTGCAAAAAAACTTAAAGTTAAAACAAATATGAATACAATCGCAAAAAATATAAAAGTAATAGAAAGTACAAACGAAATGGAAAAAATGATTAAAAAAGAAATGGAAAAGGTTAGAAATAGCTTTTTAGCTATACCATGCTTTGAACCATTTTACAACTTAATAATTTTACCAGATGGAAAAATTAGTCCTTGCGCAATTGCAGGTGGAATAACAGAAGTTAATGTTAGAGAAGAAAGTTTAAGAAAAATTTGGTTTGGTAAAGCTCTTGAGGAATTCAGAAAAAAGTTGCTATCCCAAAAACTTTTTACTTTTTGCTCTCACTGTTGTATTCCAATATTTTTGGAAAACAAAAGATTGAGAAAAGAGCTTGCAAAGGTGGTTTGATGAATTTTGAAGAAGAGGCTGTTAGAAGATTGGAAGCATGGTATAATGGTAAAAAAGCTCCTCCATTACATATAGACATAGAACCGACTTCTTCTTGCAATTTAAAGTGTAGATTTTGTTGGACTAGATCTGAGGAAAGGGTGAGAAGTTGCCAATATCAAAGAAAACTAACTAATAAAAGACTTATTGAGATAGTGAAAGAGGCTGCGAAGCTCGGAGTTTTGGAATGGGAAATTGCAGGTGGATGGGAACCTATGACCAAACCAAATGTTGTTTTTAAAATGATGACACTCATTAAAAAGTATGGTATGTATGGTTCAATAACAACTAATGGAACACTTTTTACAGAAAAAATGATAAAGAAACTTGTGGAAGTAGAATGGGATAGAATACTCTTCTCTTTAGAGGGCCCGAATGCAAAAGTTCATGATTATTTGACGCAAGTGAAAGGCTCTTTTGAGAAAGAAACGAGAAATATTATGCTTTTCAAAAAGTGGAAAGAAAAGCTAGGTAAAGCTAAGCCTACTTATTCGATTCATTGTGTATTGAACAATAAGAATTATGATAAGCTGGAAGAGATGATCGAACTTGGATATGAGTTGGGTTGCAATGGAGTAAATTTTGAGCCTTTAATGATATGGTCAAAAGAGGGAGAAAAACTGAAGTTAAACGAAGAACAAATGAATGAACTTAAAATTCATATTGAAAGAGCTTTAAAAAAAGCGAGAGAACTTGGAATATATTCAAATGCAGGGGAATGGAAAGAAAAAAAGCTTGTGATAAAAAGAGATATGAGAGAAATACTCAAAGAAGGTTTAAATTCAGATGGAGAAAATCTTTTCAATTCGCCTTGTTACATGCCTTGGTTAAACATGGAAATTAGAGTAAGTGGAAGAGTTACTGCATGTAGAGTTTGTAATGATGAAACCGGGTGTGAAAATATTTTGGATAAAAGCCTGGAAGAAATATGGTTCGGGGAATATTTTACCAACTTGAGAGAAGAGTTTTTAAAAGGGAATCTCCCGAATTATTGCAGAGATTGTGCAAGCGGTTTAGTTATAAGAATGAAAAATTTGAGAAGTGCGCTCGATAAAAAAGTAAGAAAACGATTTCATATATAGGAGATGTAATATGGATGAACATGAAATAGAATGTTATAGAAGGGTATTAGACTGGTTTAAAGGAAAGAAACGAGCCCTTTTCAAAATAGATATAGAATTACATAGAAGATGTAATTTGAAATGCCTTTCTTGCTCTAGAAGAGCATCACCAGATTATGAAAGGCTGAATGAAATTTCAAAACAACTTGAAATGCCCTTGGAAAAGTGGTTGAGCATAGTAGATGAGGCTGCTGAACTTGATGTAAGAGAATGGCATATTGCTGGTGGTGGAGAGCCAATGTTTTTACCGGAGGTCACCATACCCGTCATGAAAAGAATTAAAAAATACGGCATGCTTGGAATAATAACAACAAATGGTACTCTTTGGAATGAGAAAATTATAGAAGATACAGTAAGAATAGGGTGGGATAGAATTCATTTTAGCATTGACGGTCCTAATGCTGAAGTGCACGATTATTTAAGAGTTATACCTGGGACTTTTAAGAGAGTTATGAAAACTATAAGAAAGTTTAATGAATTGAAAAAGAAATATCATTCAGAAAAACCTGTGCTGAATATAAATATGGTGCTTTCGAGAAAAAATTATATGCTTTTACCAGAAATGATAAAACTTGCGAGAAGATTGAAAATAACTTTTTTGTTTGTAGATCCTTTAATAGTTTATTCAAAACTTGGTGAGCAACTGAAAATGAGAAAAGAAGATTTAGAAAGGTTTCAACCGTTTCTTAAAAAAGCGCAAGAACTTGCGAGAAAATTTGGAATTGAAAATAATTTTAGTGGACTACAAAGCAATTTAAATGAAGAACTCATAGAGAAAAGCAGTAGAATGCATGAGGTTGTTGAAAGAGATGTTGAAAGAATGGAAAAATTAAAAGTAAGCAAATTCTTAAAAGATTTTCTCACAGTGCCTTGCTATAAACCATGGTTCCATATGACAATAAAATGTGATGGAAGAGTAACTTCTTGCGATGTTCCAATAAAAGGTGGTGATAACATAAGAGAGAAATCCATTAAAGAAGTTTGGAATGGTGAATATTTTAATTGGTTAAGAAATGCCTTATTATCTAAAAAAATACCAGATTTTTGCGCCCAATGCAATGCTAGTCATACTACTCAAAGAAGGAAAATGCGATTGGAAATAATAAAATTGATTGAACCAAAAGCATTTGAGGAGGCGTGTAAGATTTATGGAATTGTTTAAGTCAAGGATAGAAAGATTGGCTAAATGGGCGAAGGGAAGGAAAGCGCCACCTGTAACAATCGAACTTGTGCCAACGGATAGATGCAATCTGAATTGTTTAAGCTGCTGGAGAAGAGGATGGAGTGAAGAGCAGCTAAAAAAGAGGTTTGAACAAGAAATGAGTGATGAAAGGTTATTAAAGCTTGTAGATGAAGCAGTCGAATTAGGAGCAAAAGAAATAGCGTTTGTTGGAGGGGGGGAACCTTTAATGAGAAGCGTTACTCTAGAGCTTTTTAAGAAAATGAAAAAATATGGATTGATTGGTGATCTAGTAACAAATGGTACCCTTTTTACAAAAGAATCTATAGAACTTTTAGTAAAAATAGGTTGGGATAGAATTAAATTTAGTATAGATGGTCCTGACCCAGAAATTCATGATTATTTAAGACAAACAAAAGGAGCTTTTAAAACTACGATAAAAAATATTAAACTTTTTTCTAAAATGAAAAAGAAGTACAAAAGTGATAAACCTATATTAATCATTCAATCGGTACTTTCGGTTGAAAACTACAAAAAATTGCCAGAATTAGTAAAACTCGGACATGAAGTTGGAATAAATGAAATGACACTCCTACCATTAACTGTATTTGATGAATCGATGAGAAAACTGAAATTAAATAGAAAGCAGGTAAAGGAGTTTATTTCAGTACTTAAAAAAACGATCAAAATGCAAGAAAAATTCGGAATTGGAGGAAATTATCATGAATTTTTAAATGAAGAGTATATTTTGAAAACAGAAAACATGAATGAAGTAATGATGAAAGAAATGGAAAAAACAATAAAAAAAGAATACCCTTATTCTAAAAACCCTATCAAAAATTTTGAATTTCTTCCATGTTATGCGCCTTGGATTCATGTTACTATACTTCCAAACGGTAATATTGCACCCTGTTTTAGCCCATGGGTTTGGAATACGAATGTTTCCATAAAAGACCATTCTTTAAAAGAGTTATGGTATGGAGAATATTTTAATAAATTCAGAAGAATAATTTTAAGTAGAAAGTTACCTGAAAACTGTAAAAAATGTTGTGTTTGGGAAGTGTTTAACAATAGAAAAATAAGAGAGGGGTTGCAAAAGATGTTAGAGGGATAAATATGAATGAAATAGAAAGATTGATGAGAAAGATAAAAAGGAGTAGGGATAAAAAAACCATGCTTAAGTATGTGGATGAGCTTCTGAATAAGTTAAAGGAAGAAAATGAGATTTTAAAGCTCCAACTTGCAGCAAGAGAAAGAGAAAGAGACGAATATAAAAAGGAGCTAGATGAAATCCATCAATCAATAAGTTATAGGGTTGGTAGATGGATTGCAGAAACAAAGATTGGAGGTTGGTTAAAAAAAGTTTTGAGAAAATACGTATTTAAGTGAATAGTTTTTATTTTCTAAAGGCATTTTAAGTTTATGTTTAGTTATGATAGAGAAAGAATAATAAACGAAGAAAGAATAAAGAGGCTTGTAAGCTGGTATGAAGGAAAAAAAGTAGGTCCTTTTCAAATAGATATTGAATTACACAAAAGATGTAATTTAAGATGCTTGTTTTGTGCAAGATATGAAGAACATGAAAAATTAAACAAAGAATCAAAAAAATATGAATTACCAAAAGAGAAATGGATTGAAGTAATAGAAGAAGCTAAGGAAATTGGTGCTGTTGTTATAAATATTGAAGGAATAAATGAACCCCTTCTTGTACCGGAAATTTTCTTTCCTGTTATCAAAAAAATAAAAGAGTTCGGAATGTATGGAATAGTTACAACAAATGGAACTACATGGAATGAAAAACAATTAAAAAATCTCGTAGAGATTAACTGGGATAGGATACACTTTAGTATTCATTCAACAAAACCTGAAATTCATGATAAACTTACACAAAAAAAAGGAAGTTTTAAAAGAGTTATAAAAAGTGTAAAGCTTCTTAATAAGTGGAAGAAAAAACTTAAATCGGAAAGACCTATGCTTAACATAAATGTGTGTGTTAACAGATTAAACTTTAGAGAACTACCAAAGATGGTAGAGTTGGCTCATAGGCTTGGTGCAGATTATCTTTTTACTGAACCGTTGATGATTTATTCTCCTATTCAAGAAAGCTTAAGGATAAACGAAGAAGAAACAAAAAAACTGGAAAAGATAGTAGAGAAAGCTAGTTATCTAGCAAAAAAATATGAAATTGATAACAACTTTGGTACGGAAGATAGAAATCTTGAGGAAGAAATAGTTGAAAGCGCAAGTAAAATGAAACCTTTGCTAATAAAAGAAGTGAAAAATTTGAATATGAACTTTATATCTACTCCTTGCTTTAAGCCATGGACTCAAATGGCTATAAGATTCGATGGTTCCGCAACTTTTTGTGGATATGCTGAAATTAGGGAAAACGTGAAAAATAAAAGTTTAAGAGAAATTTGGTATGGAAAAATTTTTGAAGAAGCGAGAAGCAGAATGCTAAAGAAAGAACTTTATCCTCATTGTAATAAATGTGTTCCAAGCGATTTTACTCAAAGGAGAAGATTTAGAAAAGAATTGATTCAAGCTTTGAGTGGAAAATATGGTTGATGAAATAGTAAAAAGAATAAGTGAATGGAAAACAAAAGGAAAAAGTTATCCTTATCAGATTCAAATTCATCCAACTAATTATTGCAATTTGAAGTGTATTTTTTGTCCAACAAGAGCTTTAGTGAAAGAGCTTGATAGAAAAAAAGAACTAACAAGAAAAGAATGGCTAAGGATAATCCAAGAAGGCAATGAACTTGGTGTTAAAGAATGGCATATTTGTGGTGGTGGTGAACCTTTCTTTTTTAAGGAAGATACTCTTGCAATAATGAAAAAAATAAAGGAAGCTGGAAAATATGGAGAAGTTATTACTAATGGTACTTTCTTTCAAGAAGAAATAGCAAGAAAAATTGTTGAAATTGAATGGGATAAAATCTATATAAGCTTAGATTCGCCAATCGCTAAAACACATAATTTTCTCAGACAAACAAATTGCTTCAATACCATCATTGATGGTGTAAGAAATCTGGTAAAATTGAAGAAAAAGCTAAAGAAAGACAAGCCCGAGATATATTTTCATATGGTAATTTGTAATGAAAACTATTGGCAAATTCCTCAAATGGTTCAACTTGTTTATAAACTTAAAATTCAAGGATTATCGCTTAACGCTTTAAACATATGGAAGCCAGAAATCAATAAGTTAAAACTAAAAAAGAAAGAAGAGAAGGAGCTTTTAAAAATATTGGAAAGGAGTAAAAAAATAGCAGAAGAACTTAAAGTTTCTACAAACATTCAAGATTTTTCGAAATTTCTTTTTGTAGAAAAAGCAAATGTAATGAATAAAGCTATGATAGAAGAGGTAAGGAGAGGTAAGGATCCTTATGCTTCCATAGCCTGCTATTATCCTTGGTATAATATTTCTATATTTCCGGATGGAAGAACCTTACCTTGCTTTATTTTAAAAGATGAAGGAGAGAATATTAGAGAGAAAAGCCTTAAGAAAATTTGGTTTGGAAAGTATTTCAATGGAATAAGGAGAAGATTCTTAAAAAATAGATTAAAAGATGATTGCTCAAAATGCAATCCTTGGAACTTGCCAAAAATGAAAGAAATAAGAAATAAAATTGCATGTAAAATAAAGAACTTATGAAAAAATTAATCAAATGTCCATATTGCGGAAATAGGTTTGAAATTAGTTATGCGAGAACATTTGCTTGTAGCTCATGCCCCTCGGTAGTTCAATGCGATTTAGTAAAATGCCCGAAGTGTGGAAAAGAATTTCCAAAAAACAACTTAAACTTTTTAACTCCAAATGTTATTTGAGGTTTCCCCATAAGTTAAAGATGTTGTTTAAAATAAAATTGCAACTTTTGCCTTATTTCTTCGTTTCTTCTAAACTGAGAAAAAACACAATTTCCACATTCTACTGGCAATTCTTTTTTTATAAATTGCTGACGTAATTTATTGAACCATTCATCAAACCATACCTCTTTCAATTTTGTTTTTGACCAATCTACTTTAATGCCTTTACCAGCCAACATACAGCAAGCAGTTGCTTCCCCTTCCGGTGTTATTAGTAAATGAAGAAAAGGTTCGTAACAAGCTGCAGATGTAAGGCTGGGGGGAAGCGATGATATTTCTTTTTTTATGATTTCATCGATTCGTTCATCCTGTTGAAAGTTTAAAATATCGCAAGCATTAGTATGAATACCAAATTTTTTAGATAGGATATCAACCTCTTTTAATACCTTTCTAAGTTTTGAATTCTGTTTGCTCGAAAGCTTATATTTTTCTACAAATTTATCAAACACGATAAGAGGGATAAATGTTATACTTTCGCAATCAACTAAACTAGCAAATTTTACTAATTTTGGCAAAAATTCAAAATTTTTATTTAAAACAACTGTATTGAATACTATTTTCGGTTTGTCTGTTTTTCTCTTTTTCTTCTGTTTTTTGAACTCTAATAAAACTTTTTTAACCCTGCTAAATGTTCCGGGTACATTTTTTATAAAGTCTTGTATTTTAGTATTTGGAGCGTCAACACTGAAAATTATCATATCCCAACCAAATGAAATTACCTTTGTTATATCAGTATGAGAAAATAATGTGCCATTAGTATTCAATGTACCATAAGTGTTGTATTGTTTGATTTTCTTCATTAATTTCAGTATAGTTTCCTTTCTTACTAAAGGTTCCCCTCCTCCAGTGATGAGAAATTCTTTTGCTCCTAACTGAATTGCCTCTTCTGTAATTTTCAACCAAACCTCATCAGGGAGTTCTCTTTCTTTTTCTTTCTCTGGATTATAAATTATGCCTTTTTCTTCTGCTCTTCTTCTACTTGCCCAAGTTCCGCACATTATACATCTCAAATTGCATCTGTTTGTGGGCCAAAGCTCAAGCGATAGAGGTCCTACTTTTTTCCCTTTTGCCCATTCAATCAATCTTTGGATTTTTTCTTCCATAATTTCACCGAAAGCTCTTTCCTTATAGCTTTATTTTCATCAACTAAAGGAACGCAGCATCTCGAACACCAAGTAGGCAAGCTTTTAGTTATAGCTTTTCTCATTTTTTCAAAATCTTTAAGCCAAATTTCTTTCAAAGATCTTCCATTAAGTTTTGCTCCATCTTCTTTAGGCCATTGAGCACAAGGTGTTATAGAACCGTCAGAATTTATATTCATCGTATACCAAGGAAGAAGGCAAGGTGGAAGGTTTTCTTTTTCCTCTAATATTACATTTTCCATTTTATTGGAATAGATGTATAATTTTTTATTAATCACGTCTTCTAAATTTGTTCCTATTCTATGCATTTTACTAATTTCTTTGGCTTCTTCTAAAAATTTGTTAACTTCTAAAGCCTCATCCTCTTTAATCTTAAGATCTTTGGCTTCTTCTGTGAGCTCAATCAACGGTAAAACATAAACGAAGTTTATTTCAAAAGGCGAAAGCATTTCAATAAGTTTGCCAAGTTCCTTATAGTTTCTGTTAGTAAGAACAAAGTTTATCTCTACAGTTGGAGAATTTGAATTTAACTTCTTTTTGACTTGGTAGAAAGTTTTAATCACATTAATTACTTTATTAAAAGATCCGCTAACGCCTCTAAGAAAATCATGCGTTTTCTTAAGACCATCTACGCTAAACCGTATCAAATCCCATCTCATTTTTACAATTCTCTCAATGTCTTTTTCTTCTAAAAGAGAACCATTCGTTACTATAGAACCGTTTATTTCATGCTTCTTTATTTTTTCCATGCTATCAAGCAAAATTTTTTTTCTTAAGAATGGTTCACCACCTAAAACTCCAAAAACCTTTATATCTGTCTCACAAATCTCATCAATTAACCTCGAGATTTCTTCGTCGGTCAATTCTTTTTTTATTGACTGAGATATTTTTGGATAATTGCAAAATTTGCATTTGAAGTTACATTTTTCTGTAAAGAAAATATCAATTTTTGTTGGAAATTGTTTTTCTCCATTAAACCACTTCTCAATTCTTGCAATAGTTTCCTCAAGATGTGACATTAAATCACTTTCCTTAATTCCTCTCTTATTTTTGAATTCCAGTATAAATGAGTTGAAACACAATTTGTACAAGCCTCAAAAAGATTTCTACTTATCATCATTTTTCTAAAAGCTTCAAACTCTTCTCCATACCAAACTTCTTCGAAACTCCTTTTACTTACGCTTATTTCCTTTTTGCAAAAATCTGAAAGAAAAATTGTGGAACAAGGACCTACTTTTCCATCAGCTTCAATTTTTGGCCAAATCCATGGTTCAAAGCAAGGAATTTTTAAAAAAGGATTTTCTTCATTTTTAGAAATTTCAAGAATTTTCTCTTTTAATTGCCCTGTCTTTTCTATTTCCTTTATTCCAAAAAGCATGTCTAAATTCGTTGAAACTCCAAGAGAAGAAGCTAACTCTTTCCACTCTGGAATTTTTTTCAATATGAAATCTCTTTCTTTTTTATCAACTTTTAACTTTTCTACTTGAGGATTGCTTACAAAAACAGGTTCAAAAGTTATATTTTTTACTCCAAGAGAAGAAGCAAGTTTGATTATTTCACCAAGTTGAAAATAATTGATTTTCGAAACAACTGTGCTAAATTCTAAAATTGGGATTTCTTTTTTCTCTTTCTTCTTTTCCTCATTAAAAAGTTTAATGTTTTTAACAATTCTTTCGAAAGCTCCCTTTACACCTCTTGACTTATCATTAACTTCGGGAGTAGCACCATCAACGCTAAAAATGACATTATTCCAATTCATTTCAACAACTTTTTTAACATATTCTTCTTTCCATAAAGTTCCGTTGTTTACGAGTCTACCAGTAACTCCGTGCTCTTTTATTATTTCCATCATCTTTAATGTTGTTTCTGGAACCATCATAGGTTCTCCACCACCACTAATCTGAATTATATCAACTCCCATTTCACAAAGTTCTTTTGTTATTTCAATCCATCTTTCTTTAGGCAAATCTTTTGAAACATCATAAGGATTAAGCCTTTGAAAACAAAAAGGGCATTTAAGATTGCATTTATTAGTAGGATAGACTAGAACTTTATGAGGTGGGGCTCTTTTTCCCTTAGACCATTTCACTAATCTTTCTATAATTTCTTTCATTTTTTAATGTTGTTTCGTAATTTAAAGTTATGAAATACAGAAAGCTGGGTAGAACAAAACTTGAAACTTCTATTATCGGAATGGGTGGTGGTGCCTTTGCTGGAAAAGAAAAAACAAGCGAACTAGCATATAATGTTATAAAAACTTCTGTTGAGAAAGGGATAAACTTACTAGAAACTGCTGAAGACTATGGAGAGGAAAAACTTTCTTCGGCTGTAAAAGAAATGAGAAACACGATAATTCTCGTATCAAAATCTTTTTCCTCTACAAAAGATGAGATGGAAAAATCAATAGAAAAAAGTCTAAAAAAGTTACACACAGATAGTATTGATATTTATATGATGCATACTGTCGATTCTATCGATAGTCTCAATTTTAGGATTAAAAACGGTGTCTTAGAAGCTTTAAAAGAAGCAAGAAAAGATGGAAAAATAAATTGGATTGGAATTACCACGCATAATATTTCAACTGCAATTGAAGCCATTAAAACTAATGAGTTCGATGTTATTGAAGTTCCCTATTGCATAGGGGCTTATGAAACAGAAAAGGTTTTTGAATACACTAAGAAATATAACATTGGTGTAATTGCAATGAGACCTTTAGGTGGAGGGATTCTTGTGGATAGAAGTAAAAATAACAAAATCATGAACATGAAAAATGCACTCGAATATGTTCTTTCTAATAAGAACATTTCATGTGCCCTTGTTGGGATGAGTAGTGTTGAACATGTAAAAGAGAATACCATGATTGTCGATTCTTTACAATTTTCTAAAATTAAAAGAAACAAAATAGAAAAAGAAGTTGAAAGGCTTTTAGGGAAAAACTTTTGTAGAGGATGTTTAGCTTGTATGCCTCTTGAAAAATATGGATGGAGTTTTCCCATAGATCAATTTATGAGAATGGAGACATACTATTCAATTTATAAAGATAAGAATGTTATCTATGAGATAGGAAAATTTAGAGAATTACTACAAGATTTTATAAGAGATAAGAAAATACATAAAAAAATAAATTGCCCGTATAAAGTTCCGGTAGTGGAAAAAATAAAAAAGCTTTATAATTTAATTGAGGGAAAATTATGAAGCTGGAACAAGTCTTTGAATTCTTGTTAGTTTTAATTATCTTTTTTCCTCAGATAAGTATTGGAGTTAAATATATTGATCATTGCCCAACGGATAATACTTACATTTATGAAGATACAATTTTTGCTCCTAATTTATTTTGTAATGTAGAAGATTCATTAGATAGACCGCCTTATAAAGGCAAACAAACAGGTGTATTAATTATCATGAATAATGATGTAACATTGGATTGCAACTTCATGACACTAAATGGAACGGGAACGAATGGAACGTTTGAGGATAAATTTAGATTTGGTATATTTGCTGATGGGTTTAGCAATATAACTATTAAAAATTGTATAGTTCAAAATTATGGTGATGGTATTTTACTTATTCATGTTACAAACTCTAAAGTTTTCAACAATGTAGTAAGGTTCAATGAAAATGGTATAGTTATCGACAATACAATTCCAAGTTACTATGAAAAACATCAAAGAAGTTTTCCACTAAAGCCAAGCTATGGGGGGAATATGATTAATAATAATACTGCAATTTCGAATGGGCATTCCTATTTACTTTTGTTTTCAAACGGAAACCAAGTTTTTAATAACTATGCTTTTAACAATTCTTTTGGGTTAGAGCTAGAACACTCTTCATATAATAAGATATATAACAACCTTATTGAAAATGATCGGGGAATATTCATTCAAGATGAATCTAACGAAAATTTCATTTTCAATAACTCTCTTTTAAGTATACCCACGGTTGATGGAGCAATTAAAATTACTAACTCTTCTAAAAATTATATTTATAACAACTTTATCTATTGTTTTAGAAAAGAAATTGTAGATAATGGCACGAATAATAAAATTGAAAATAACATAGTAAAAATAGAGAATAGAGAAACTACTCAACCTCTTTTATCACGCTTTTCAGAAGAAAAAAAGATATCATCAAATTTTGTTATTTTCTACCTTCTCCTTTTTTGTTTTCTTGTCTTCATTTTGAAATACAAAAAGAAATTTTTCTCTACTGATTAGCTTAAAACTTAAAATCTATGTAAAAATATTTAAGTATGCATGTTAATAATAATCATGTACCTTAGGAGAGACGTTATTGAGTTTATTCTTAAGTCATCTGACAAATTTCAACCTACCATCGAAAAGATATTTTCATTGAAGGAAAAACTTTTTACTTCAGCGATATCAATTATAGTGTTGGAGTTGGAAAAAAAGAAGTTAGAAAAAGATTATAAACACCTCTTTAAAAAAATAGAAATTCTTCCTATAGATAAGAAGCTTTTGGAAGGCTCTTTTAAAATTAAAAATAAATATAATATTTCTATTTTTGACTCTATTGAGATTGCTTCATGTATGAGAATTAAAGATAAATTCTTAACATTTGATATAAAAAGTTTTGAAAATATTAAAGAGGTTAAAATAGTAAATCCCTCTGAGTTATTTTCTGAAGAGAAAAAAGATGTTAGAAGTATTTTCTGATTTCTCGATTTTCAAAAAATTTATTTCCACAACAATTCCTACACCACTCAAATAATTTTCCATCAAATAATCTTCTTCTAACTTGATTAAATTTTCTCCCATACCAAATTTCTTTAAGACTTTTTGTTTTAATATTTTCAAAAATTCCAGTAGGCGCGTCCGGGCATGGAGATACTGATCCGTCCGCGAAAATTCCGCAATAAAACCATGGAAAATAGCAAGGTAAAGAATTTTTGAACTCTTTCTTCATCAGCTCGTCTTTATTAGAACTTTTTTCGATAATTTGAGTATCATAAAAATCGCGAACATTGCAGTTGACTTTATATTTTTTCGCCAATTTTTCTAATTGTGGCAACATTTTTTTGAATTCTTTTTGTTGATTTTCTGATAGTTTTAACAATTTAGCTTCTGGTGTAACTATTATCATTGGCTGAATACACACATCTTCAAACCCCATATAATATGCAAATTTTATCATATCATCAATTTTATCAAAATTCTTGTTTGTCAATACAAGAGCCATTATTAGCTTGGGTTTGATTTTATTGTATACTTTTTTGTAATAGTTAATCTTTTTTACTGATTGACAAATCTTATTAAAACTACCTTTAAGTCCTCTTAAGTAATCATGAATTCTTGCCGTTGGGCCATCGATACTTATAGTTAGTTCATCTAGATTTATTTTAACTAGTTTTTTTATTGTTTTTTCATCCAGCAAGGTTCCATTTGTAATTAGTTTAACATATCTGTTATAATTTTTAGCAATGGTAATAAGAGAAGTTAATAAACTTTTTCGTATTAAAGGCTCTCCTCCGCCACAAAAATGAAAGTATTTTACGCCCATTTCACATGCTTCTATAGTAACTCTTTTAAATGTTGAATCGTCCACTTCATTAGATTTATCAGCATAAAGTCTATTTCCGCAAAAAAGACAATTTAAATTACACCTATTAGTTACTCTTATCTCTAATTCATAAGGTGGTTGCTTAAAACCTTCGAACCACAACTTCACATTTCTTGCTATTTCATCAAACATATAACTATTATTTAATTCCAAGCTATATTTTAAAAAATGAAATATTTGACTCCAAACTTCGGTATTCAACCTCAACTGAAAATTGTGCAAATACAACCTACAAACTCTTGTAACCTAAATTGTATTTTTTGCGACCATAGAAAGCCTGTCAACGAAGTATCACTTTCTGTTTGGAAGAAAGTAGCAAGGGAAATTAGAATTTTAGAACCAGCTAAAGTAACTATAACAGGTGGGGGAGAACCAATGGTAGCAGGAGAAAAAACTATAGCAATAGGAGAAGAAATAAAAAGAAATCCTAATATTGTTGGAGATATTGTAAGTAACGGAACACTTTTCAACGAGAAACAAATAAAGAAACTTATACGTATCCAATGGGATAATTTAACATTTAGTATACACAGTCCTATTTTTGAAGTAGATAATTTTTTAAGAGGAAAAAAAGGCACATTTGAGGCAACAATAAAAACAGTTAAACTCATCAATGATTTAAAAAAAAGATATAAATCTTCATTACCAAAGTTGAGCTTTATTATGGTTATTACAAGATATAATTACAATCATGTTGAGAAAATGATAAAATTAGCTGCTGAACTAAATCTAAATAGTGTATGTCTCAGATTAGTTAATGAAAACCCTTCTTTAGGAATTAAAGTTTTTCCTACTGAAATACAAATGAAAGAATTAATGAAAGAGATAGATAGAGCAAAGAAAACGGCTTCTGAATTGCATGTCGATTTGTTTACAGAATTTTCCGATGAAGTTTTCCTGAAGAAAAGAAAGAGAAAAGAAAGAGAAAAGAAAGAGAGTGTATACTGTACAGTGCCTTTTTTTGAAGCGGTAATTTTTTCAGATGGAATTGTAACACCATGTTGTCTTTTTTATACCAGAGAAGGAATGAAGGACAATTTTTTTAAAGAAAATATTAAAACAAAAAGTTTAAAATCTATTTGGTATGGAAAAACATTTAATCTTTTTAGAATGAAAATGATAAAAAACGAGCCTTTAGATTTATGTTTGCACTGCACTCCAGACTCGCGATATAAACATGAAATATGGTTTAAATATACAAAGAAAAAAGAAGTAAGCGAACTCAAAAGGCTACTCTAATTTAAGAATCTAATCTACCAGCAATTTCTCTAGATATCCATCATCATCAATATGAGAGATTATTTCTTTTTTTAATCGTTCTGATGCTTCTTTAGCATCGCATAAACTACACATCTCAATAGATTTCCCTTTCGCGAAGCTTTCTCTCAACTCCATAAAAAATTTACTAAACCAAATTTTTTCAAGCGAAGTATTTTTAATATTTAATTCTTTGAACCTTCCACCTAAAGGACAACAGGGGCTTACATACCCGTATGAATCTATCAGCATCCCTAGAAATGGTTCAAAACAATAACATTTTGAGATTCTCTCTTTCTCATTGGTCAAATTGTTTGTATTGGTAACCTCATTCAGTTTAATTTCACTATTTTCCTCAACTATCCTTTTGTCATTGGACTCAAAAAATATGCCAAGCTTTTGTGCCAATCTTTTTGCTTTTATATAATTCTGAGCAGCAACCTTTATTTTTCTTTCATCTAAGTACAATTTAATTCTTTCTACTTCCATTTTAGTCTCTGGATGAACTCTTAATTCATTTAAAATTAACCCACTACATCCTATTTTTTTAGCCACTTTCACAAATTGAATTAATTTATCATAGTTATAGGAATGAAGTATTGCATTTATATAAATTTTCGGTTTGTCCGTTTTTCTTTTTTCTTTTTCCTTTTTTAAAGTCTTTATCGCTTTAATTACTTTTTTAAAAGCTTTTATATTTCTTAACATGTCATGTATTCTTTCAGTAGGTCCATCTAAACTAAAGTTTATTCTATCCGCCCCTATCTCAACTAACCTCTCTATGATTTCTTTTGTGAATAAAGTTCCGTTGGTTGTTATCATTATATATGCAGTTTTGTCCAATTTTTTAATTTCCTCAATCATGGGTAAAGTTTTATTTGACAGAAAAGGTTCTCCGCCTCCTGTTATCCACCACTCTTTTATTTTTAACTTAACGCCTTCTTCAACAATTTTAAATACTTCTTTCTCTTTAAGCTCATTTTTTATGTTCACTCCACCTTTTTCTATCGTAGATGGGGTTGGACAAAAAACACATTTGGAGTTGCAAAGTGCAGTTGGATAAAATATTAATTTATAAGGCAATGCTCTTTTCCCCGTTAACCAATGGATTATTCTTCTTCGTTTTTCAAACTCTAAGAAATCTAGGTCTCTCATTTGAAACCCTCTCCAAAAATTTACCAATTTTGATTATTTCTTTTCTATTCTCTGGTTCGAGTTGGTAAAAATGTTCAGCCAATTCTCTCATAATCCTGTATTTTTTAAAAATAAGCCAAGGTTGCTGTGAACATTCTTTGCATTGTGGCAGCAAATCTCCAGAGAAAATATGATTTCGAATATTCTCAACATGGGGATGAGACCACATAGACATTATACTCTCATCTTTAACACTTCTATTGTCTTGATTAACAAAACATGTGCAACATGGGCTAACTCTTCCATCAGCAATTATTTGAAGATAATACCAAGGCTCATAACATGGAAGCGAGAGAAATTTTAAACTCTTATCTTCTACATTGGGAGATTCTGTATTTTTTTTCTTCTTTTTTTCAAAGAATTTTGATTGAAGTAAACCTTCTATACCTAAAGAAACACCGTATTCCTTTTCCTTTTTCTTTGATTTAATAAGGTTTCTGTAAAGTTCTTTCCATTGATCTTCTTGCAACGCTAAGCTCTTTGACTCAAGAGTTTTGACAATTAGCTGAAGTAACCCAATACCATTCGCTCCAATTTCACTCGCCAATTTCATGAAGTCTTCTATTTTATCGTATGTCAAATTTGTTATTATTGTACTAAAGAAAATTTCAGGCTTTTCCTTTCCGTAGATTTTTTTGTAATAAGTGATTTTTTTTATGTTGTTTATGGTTTTCTTAAAGCACCCCTTGCAATTTCTTAAATAATCATGAATTCGAGCCTTTGGACCATCTATGCTCACCTCTATTCTATCCCATTCGTATTTAACTAATGTTTTAATCACCTCTTCGGTGAATAAACTTCCATTGGTTGTTAGTAATCCCCACATCTTGGAATTCTTAATCAATTTTATTAATTTTAATGTTAATTGATTTCTTACTAATGGTTCGCCGCCACCTGCAATTCTTACAGCTTTTACTCCTATTTTACTGGCTTCCTTTATTATCTCACACCATCTCTTATCCGAAAGTTCTAGTTTATAATCCGCCAGACGATCTTTTTTCTCCCTTTTCTTTCGATAGTCACAAAATAAACAACTCAAGTTGCATCTGAATGTTGGCCAAACTTCTAAAACTACTGGTGGTTGGGGATTTCCTTTAGACCATTGGAAAAGTCTACCTCTCCTTTCTTCACTTATAATTTCTTCCATTACATCGCCTCAAATGGATTTGATTGAAGGTACTCCAAAATCTCTTTTTTATCATCAAAAATAGAGTACAAATAAAATAATTTTATGACATGTTGATCTTTTCCTGTATAACCAAAGTTTGGTAATTTTTCTATTTCAGATTTAATCAATTCATAAGAATACTCTATCTCTTTTGCTTTTTCCTCCCATTTTAATCCATTGATCTCGTCAAATCCCATACCAGGACTTAAATTTGTTGGTCTTAAGTTAGTTATTCCATACTTTTCTGGATTTTCTGTTAATTTACTGTAATGTAGCTTAAATTTATGGAGATAGACAAAATTGATATATCTTTTGTTCCTTCTCAAGAAATTTATAGTATTCTGTATATCTTTTTTTGTTTCATGAGGGAGTCCACTGATAAGCTCTATTTCGTTCCAAATACTCAATTTATCAGATAATCTCAACATTTTTTCTATATGTGAAATGGTTGTTCCTTTCTCAATGTATTTCAACATTCTTGGAGAAGGCGATTCTACGCCTAATATCAATCTTCTAGCTCCGATATCTCTCAGGCCTTTGAGTATTTTCTTGTCTAATCGAGCAAAATTTGCGCAATCAGACCAAATAAGGTTAAGATCCTTCTTTTTCATAGCATTAATAAACTTTTCGGCTATAACTCGTGTTGGATTTACGTTTGGGTTGAAGAAAATGAAAAACCTTGTTTTATACTTTCTCGAGAGATACTCCAAATCATTTGCAACATTTTGTGGATCTTTGAAGATAAAGTTTCCCATTCGTGTTGTGCAAAATATGCATTGATTTGGACAACCAATCATGAAATAATAGGGCAATACCAAAATCTTTTTACTACCTAGTCTATTTTTTTTAATATCCTCTGGTATTCGTTTATACAGTTCCAATGGAAGCGTATCAAAATCGGGAATAGGAACTAAATCTTCTACTGTAGTACCGTCAAATTCATGAAATGGAAAAAAGTTCTCGACTAACTTCGTGTTCACTATGACATTCTTTATCGGATTGTTATAGGTATCTTTAAAAATCTTGACTTTTGTCTTTTCTTTAATTTTGCTTTTTCTTTCCATTGAAAGAAGAACGTCGTAGAAGTCTAAGTGTCCGACGCTAGGTCTTGGACAATATATATCTATAAATTTTAAGATGTCCTCCTCTGAAAACCATCTTAAAAATGCCGCTGCCCCCACACCACCAACTGCAATACCCGCTCCAGTTTTTTCTTTTATTAGTTTAGACATTACAATGGTTGTACCAATAGAAGCAAAATTCCATTCATCCATGATAGAGAAGCCGACAATATCAAAACCATTCAAGTTAGTAAATTTTAAGATTCTTTCAGCTTCTTCCTCCAACTCCCAATCACTTCCTTTCTGAAGAAATTTTCTAATTCTATTTTTATCATCAAAAATGTGCAGGTTAATTTTCTTTTTTGATATATGCACTTTAATATCAAGATCATCTTGTTGAACTTTATAACCTTTTTTCTTAAGAAACGAAAAAACAACTGGCAAGCTTATTGAAGGGACAAAAAGTGGCTCTAAGAGATAAAATTGAATATTGTGTGAATGCAACTGTGGTGGATATACTAATTTTATTCTCATTTTTTCACCACAAACCTTTCATATTCATTTTTTTCTTTTAAGTATTCAAGCAACTCATTCCTTATTTGTTTCCTCAATTCAGTTATTGTACAATGAGAGCATTGAGGTAAAGGTATTCTATTTATTCTTTTTTCTCTAATTTCATTAAACTCTTTGCTATACCATATATCTTTTAGACTTCTTTGCATTACATTAAGATTTTTAATACCAAAAGATGCAGACGTGACACAAGGCCCGACTTCACCAGCAGGAGTTATAGCAAGGTTATAAAATGGTTCATAGCAAGGGGATGTGAGGAACTTGTTTTGAATGTCATCTTCTATGATATCATCAGTTGGTCCTATTATTTTTTCTTTACCTTTTGTTAAAAGAATTTGTAATCTTATTTTATTCTTTTCTGCCAACTTACGATATTTCTCTGTCAACTCGTAAAATTTTTCTATCTCGTTGTTATCCATAATTAGTTTATATTTCTCTATTCTCTCAGCATTGTCTTTTTCCACTCTCATGGGTGTTATTATTATTTCCTCTACACCAACTTTATGAGCTAACTTTATCATTTTGTCTACTTTATTATAATTTTTTGCGTTTAAGACCATGTTTATAGAAAGGGCTGGATTTTCTGTTTTTAACTTTCGTTTCATTTTTGTTATATTCTTCAAAGCCCAAACTACCCTTTTAAATGTTCCCTTCACTCCTCTTAGATAATCATGGGTTTTTACATCTGGGCCGTCTATGCTAAATTGAATCCTGTCTAAACCATACTTAACGATTTCTTTAATTATTTCTTTCGTAAATAAAGTTCCATTAGTTGTTAAAAGAAAGTATGAAACTTTAGAATTTTCTTTTATTAACTTAATCGTGTTTACTGTAACATCTGGCCTTAATAAAGCTTCTCCTACTCCCAACATCTCCCAATCAACTACACCTAGCTCTATTCCTTCTCTTACTACATCTAACCATTTTTCTGTAGGAAGTTCTCGAGAGAAATCAAATTTCCCCTCTTCTATGCATTTGGGTACACCACAAAATGTACATTTCAAATTACACTTTTGGGTTGTAAACATAGTAATCTTAACGGGTGGTTGAGGAACATTATTTAGCCACCCATACAATCTTTTTACTCTTATTTCTCTTATTGTATTTAAAACTTCATAGGAGTTCATTTTTTCACCACTCCCTCAAGATTTTTACTTATTAATTCATTTATTTCTAGATGCGTTAATACACAATTATTACATTCCTCCGGTAAATTTCTCTTCATAATCTCCTCTCTGAATTTTCTAAATTTTTCTCCGTACCAAATTTCTTTAAATGACTTTGTTGCTATGTTTTCCTTGAATTTACTCAACGAAGAACATGGCCAAACATCACCATTTGCTTCTATTTTAGGCCACAACCATGGCTCATAACATGGTAAATTATTATAATACCTGCTTTCAGATTTTTTAAGTATATGTTTCTTTAGCTTTCCTGTTTCCTCTAGTATTCTTATTTTTTTTAACCTCTCAAAGTTAGTACCTACGTTATACTTAATTGCTATTTTCTCTGCTTCTGGTAAGATTTTATTTAGAAAAATTTCTCTTTGAGCTAAATTTAATTTTAATTTTATTACAGATGGATTATTTACAGTAACGGGTTCTACATTAACATTTTTAATGCTTAGCGAATATGCTAGTTCAATGAGTTTAGGTATTTGTAGATAATTTACATTTGTAAGGACTGTATTAAATTCTAGAATAGGCGCTTCTGACTTTAATTCACGTTTAATCCGATTGAAAACTTTTATTGTTCTTATTGTTTTTTGGAAAGCTCCTTTTACTCCTCTTAAATAATCGTGGGTTTTTGCATCTGGACCGTCTATACTAAATACCATATGCTCCCATCCTATCTCAACAACTTCTTTTATATGCTTATCTTTCCAAAGAGTTCCATTAGTTATGATTCTTCCCTCTACTCCATATTTTTTCGCTATTTTCATTATACCTAAGGTAATATCTGGTACCATCATTGGTTCTCCACCACCACTAATTAATATTTCATTAACACCCATTTCACAAATCTCTTTTGTTATTTCAAACCATCTTTCTTTTTTAATGGTCTCTTTTAGATCATAAATTCCTAACGCTTGAACGCAAAAAATACATTTAAGATTACAAGCATTAGTAGGATAAATTTGAACCATTTCTGGGGGAGCCTCTTTCCCTTGAAGCCAAAGATTTAATCTTTTTGTTATTTCTTCCATTTTCATACATATACACCAAAAACTTTTTTTATTAATTTACCTATAGAATAATTACCAATTTTCTTTGAAATTTTATAAGAAAGGGAGGATTTATATCTTAGTAGCTCTTTCTCATAGTCTTTTAATTTTTTAATATGAGATGCGTTTAATTTCATTCTTAATAATAAAACTTCATCTCTCAATGCTTTATTTTCTTTTATTAGGTCAAGAATTTCGTTTCTTAAGAAATCGACATCTCTGTATCTTAATATAGCTTTTTTTATTTGTCTCATTTCGTTTATCGTATTAGGTCTGCACTTGTCACAAGAAGGCGGAAGTTGTCTGAGAGTAAAAAGTTCTCGAACTTTCTGAAATTCTTCTCCAAACCATACCTCCTTTAAACTTTTGTTTCTAATATTCTCCTTGACTAAATCAAGTTCTCCACAAGGAGTAACAGAGCCGTCTACCCTTACCATTAAAAATAACCAAGGGGCATAGCATGGTATAGAAAGCAAAGGATCTGTATTATTTTTTACATCTTCGGTTAATACATTCCTTGCTTTGCTTACATTGGAAGTAAGTGTTTCATCAAACTCTCTTTCTACTCCAACAGAACTTATTGTTGGTAATATTCCATATTTCTCTCCTAATTCCCTTGCTTCCTCAATATAAGTTGGTAATTGAGAAATGTCTTCCTCTCTCAATCTCAATGGCTCAGCCAAAGGTGAAAAGAGAACCATTGGTTCAACAAAGATCGCGTCTGCGCCTAATTCATGTGCCATTTTAACCATTTCTGGCAATTTCATGAAATTTCGATTGTTTAAAACCATGTTTATAGTTACTGAAGGAAGATCTGCACCTAGCTTTCTTTTCCAATAGCTGAATCTTTTAACAGTATTTGCTGCCTTTTTAAACGTTCCTTTTACCCTTCTAAGTGAATCGTGAGTCTTTGCATCAGGACCATCTATACTCACACATACGCTGTCCCATCCCATCTCAACAACTTCTTTTATATGCTTATCTTTCCAAAGAGTTCCATTGGTCGTTAGTTCCCCAAACATATCGTATGCTTTTATCATTTTCATAGTAGCTAAAGTTACATCAGCTCTCATCATCGGTTCGCCGATTCCAGAAATATTCCATAGTTTTACCCCTAACTCTCCGGATTCTCTTGCAAGCTCTACCCATCTCTCTTTTGGCATTTCAACGCGTTTTGATTCTTCGTTTAAGTCGATAGGAGAAGCGCGTCTTGAACAAAAAATACAATTCAAGTTACATTGTCTTGTTATTTCGGCGTCTATTCTTACTGGGCCGGCCTTTTCCCCCATCATCCACTTTTCTAATCTGAAAGAATAATCTCTAACCCACAATTCTTTTTTAAACGTTACAACATTGGTAACGGGGATTATCTCTCTGTATTTTATTCTTTTCATATTAATCCTCTCTTTTTTAAAGCATTGGCCAAATGTATTTTCATATCAACTAATCCACATTTAGAACACGAATCAAAAATTTTTCCCGCCAATATCATTTTTCTTATATCATTTAATTCTTTTGAATACCATATTTCTTTTAAACTTTTCTCGTTAATATTTAATTCTTTCAAACCGCTTCCACTAGGAGCGCATTTACCGACATAACCTTCCGGAGTTATAAGCAGAGAATAAAGAGGTTCGAAGCATGTTACTCTTAATGCGTTATTTACATTCACTTGTTTATGTTCTTCTGGAGTCAATTCTACCATATCTGTATTTAAGTATAAACCCAATTTTCTAGCCAGAAGCTGAGCTTTAGAAATTTGTGTTTTTAGTTTTTCTTTTTCTGAAGGAGATAGAACTAAAGATTTAATTCCATTTCCTAACTCCCAATATATTCGCATTGAATGTAGTGCAAGTTCTTGAACTTTTATTCTCGATAGGAACTTTACCATTTTAAGTATTTTTTTAAAATTTTTCTTGTTTAACACCATGTTTACTTTAAGATAAGGTTTGTCGAGTTTAAGTTCTTGCTTCCATTCTACAAAAGATTTTAAATTACTTATTGCTCTAGTAAAAGCACCGTTGACACCCCTTAGATGATCATGAGTTTCCGCGTCTGGAGCGTCTATACTAAAAATTATTCTATCTAGTCTTAACATAACAAGATTTTTAATGTCTTTCTTCTGAAAGAGAGTGCCATTGGTTATAAGCTCGCAGTCTGTTATACCATTAAAAGCTTTTATTGTCTCTATCATTGAAATTGCTGCCTTATATCTTAAAAGGGGTTCTCCTCCACCTATAATACTCCATTCTCTTATTCCTATGCTCAGCCCTTCTTTAACAACTTCAACCCATTTCTCATCTTTTACTTCGTCTTTAACATTATACATTCCTTTTGACCTTGGTAGAGCATTTGGGCAAAAAGAGCATTTTAAATTACATCTATTTGTAGGTATAATAACTGCTTTGAATGGAGGAGCAATTTTATTTTTTAGCCATAAAGAAATTCTGTGCAATTTTTCTTCGTATAATTCCATACAATTTTCTTTCTAGTATAAAAATATAAGTCTAAGAAGCAAAGGTTTTCATACATTCTTCTTTTTTATTCGCATCTTCAATCTTTCCACAAAACGTTTTTGCAGTTGTTTTATCCAGCGCATTCGCATATAAGTTTGCTTTACACATATTTACATCATCCTTTTCACTAATACGTTCACACCATGAAATAGCTGTTTGGAAATCAAACGAAGCGACGATAACAGCATGACAATGGAAAGAATTAGACTTAATACTTACTTCGTCACAAAAACTTTCAGCTTTAGTTAAATTAACACTGGAAAAGGCAATAGCTAAACACCAAAGTTTTGGATCACCATTAAGTTGACTACAGATTTGATTAGAAGCTTCTTGTGAATAAGAGATCAAATTGGAAGCCAAACAGTAAAGTACTCCTTCTTTTGAATTTTTTGAGCGTGTCGCACAATCGGAGAAATATCCCTCACAAAAATACTTAAGTGTTTCATTTGTAAAATTGCAAACATCTTCAACTTTTAACGTAGTTCCAAGAGTGCCGGAAGTTTCAGTGAGCTTAGGTTTTATTGAAACGTTTGAGATGTAAATGTAAATTGCTAGAATAATCAGAAAAAGTATCGTAAAATAAATAGAAAGTCTTTTAAGATTTTCCTTCATAATTTAACTATTTTCCTTCATTTTTAAGCTTTTTAGTTTGATTTAATTACTATAATAAGAATTTCACTGCCAAGTAATAAATAAGGTTTTTCAGTAATTTTTAAAAAGGGCGCCAAAGGTTTTCTTGAATTTGAAAAGGGCATCGTTTTACATCATTCCGGTAAAATTCCGAAAGAAACGAGTTCTCTATAAATTCCCTCAGCAATTAATTTGTGGCCCAGAGCATTATAATGTTTATCTTTTTCATTAAGGAAATACTTGGGGGAATTGAATGAAGTTAACTTTATCATTATCCAATTGTTTTCTGCAGCAAATTGTTCAAGTAACCTCATTTCTTTTTCATTGCCACTTAGGAAAAGTAAAACTACTTTTATATTATTTTCTTTACAAAGTTCTGCGAGTTCTTTTAAAAAATTCCCAGCGTTCTTGTCCCACACGTCTCTCCAATTTTTTTGAGTAACATGAGATAACCAGATTTCTGTTGCTAACTGAAATAATTGTATGCGGGTATTCAAATCTAATAATTTATGCTCTTGCATATAATTTGATTCTAGTTCCTTTTGGATTTCTAGTATTTCGGTAATGTTAATAAGATCATCAGAAAGGTATTGCAAAATTACTAAATCTGGGTTAAGAGAAAGCCCTTTAGTTTTAAATAGTGTAACTTTTTCTTCCATACTGTAACCGGGAACGCCAAAGTTTATGACTTCATACTTCCATTCTTTTTTGTTCATATTCAAAAGGTTTTCGAGCACTTTCACATACGTTTCATTTAATTCAACACCATGCCCAAAAGTATGAGAATCTCCAAGAACAATAATTCTATAAGTATTGGGAGGTTTTTCTATGGAGTATTCATAATCCCTTAAACCATAAGAATTAATTTTTACAGTAGTTGCTGGTAAACAGATATACACTCCATCAAAAATACCTGAAGAATTTGGAACTAATATTCGTCTAAATATTCCTTCATCATTAATTATTTTAATATAATTCTGAGGACAG
>Ga0078972_1003076_pt1 | contig 51572 bp, 49 predicted proteins | sample YelNatPaOPGAMG01_FD_67568 | JGI IMG/M metagenome (GOLD analysis project Ga0078972, IMG submission 67568) | Hot spring thermophilic microbial communities from Obsidian Pool, Yellowstone National Park, USA - OP-RAMG-01 (SPADES assembly) (version 2) | ecosystem: Environmental > Aquatic > Thermal...
GCTTGTTCTTCCTTTTCAGCAGGAGGTCGGTGGCTCGGGCGAGAGCGCCGTCCAGGGCTTCTAAGCCCATGGCATTACCCAGGACGTCATTCTCCCACCGGGAGAGCCTGGACTGGCTGGCTCCCGCCTCATGGCCCTTATCTAACGCCAGCCTCAGCGCGGGATCAATCCTCAGATAATCGGCATCATGGCAATCTTCATAGCCAGCGGCCATCTGGTAAACCCTCTGCCGCACCATCTGGACTAAGGAATGCTTCGTATGGCTAGGTGACCTCAAGTCTTCCAGGCAATCTTGCATGGGGTCGATGATCCTGAAACGCTCATCTACTTCACGCAGAAGGATGAACCCAGTATCAGAGGAGATGGTGGCGCCCTGGAAATCGATCCTGATGGCCTGGTTAAGATTTGGCCTGATGGCCTCTTTCTGGCTTTCACCACTAGCGAGCACCTGGGAGCCCCCAATTTGCTAATTTACTCCCTTATATCAGTGAGTTAGGTTATTTTCTAGCATTTTTCGCCGCATAATCCGTGTTTATCGGGATGTCACCAATATGGACTTGACAGGTTCCTGCTAAATTATAATAGTTTCCGAAATGATTTCTTTGACCCGTCAAGAAAAAGTCGGTAACCCTTTGCAGACAACCACTTGAAAAATAGATCAATCCTGGGAGGAAGTCATGAGCAAGTATAAGAAGCTCCTGGTGGCGGTGGATGGTTCGGCATCGAGTATGCATGCCCTGGAAGAATCATTTCGGCTTTCCAAAGAGGGGACGGTGGTGGTGTCCGTGGCTCCTCCCTTCACGGTGGACCTGAGGATCGGGGCAGAGGGGGAAATACAGAAGATGCTGAAAGAACCCTGCGAAACGGCCCTGGCCAAGGCAGATGAAATGAGCAGGGCCGCGGGGGCCACCATTATCAGCATCTGCGCCATGGGCCTGCCTCACGAACGTATCGTCGATCTGTCGGAATCGGAGGGCTGCGACCTCATCGTCATGGGGGCCAAGGGTATGCTCTCGCTGGAAAAGACTTTGATGGGCGACACCACCGCCAAGGTCATCGGTTACAGCGTCAAGGACGTGCTGGTCGTGCCGGAGAAGAGCACCCTGAATCTTGATAAGATCCTGGTGGCCACCGATGGTTCGGAATATAGCCGCAGGGCCCTGGCCAGAGCCATGGATTTTGCCGAATCCTATGGCTGCGAAATGGATATGGTCTCCATCGTGGAAATCCTGCCGGAGATTTATTCCATTGCCCCGCAAGCGGTGGCAGAACGGGTGGAAAAAACCGAAGAATACTTAGCCGGTCTTAAAAAACAGGCGGCTTCCCGGGGCATTACCTCCCGGGGATTCGTGCAGGACAGCGCCGAACCCTACAATGTCATAACGGAAATAGCCCAAAAGGAGCAGGTCGGGCTTATCCTGATGGGGTCCCACGGGAGAACCGGGTTATCGAGGATTCTCATGGGAAGCACGGCCGAGCGGGTCATCGCCCACGCCCCCTGCCCGGTCCTGGTGGTGAAAACCTCCTGCTAAACACTGACCCAGAGATACGGGCACGGGCGGGTTTCAAACATGCCCCTGCCTCTCTGGCTCTTCTCGTAACACAAACCCGGCCAACCAAAAGGGAACCCCTCAGGAGTTCCCTTTTGTTGGCCGATGCAATAGTTACGGGATGGTTTTGCGAAAAAGTCCCGGTTAATGGCCGCCAGACTTCAGGACGCCGGAGGCGGCGGCCAGCAGCACCAGAACTTCCAGGCTGGCGATAACCACGAGGATGTATTCCCTGCTTTTCAAAAACTTAAAAATGACGCCGATATAACAAACAATGGTGACGCCGGCCAGGATAACAATGGGAACGTAAACCAGGAAATCTCCATATCCCACTTTCCCCACCCAGTCCCAGCCGGGTTTAATATTGGCGGTTTGCATATAGTGGTGGCTCGATTCGGTCCAGAGTTGGATAATGTCCTGCATAGGGACATAGGAGCTCAGGATTCCTGACAGATAAATAGCGAAGGCTATAATCAGCAGGGCAAAACTGAACAACGTCAGTCTATTCAACAGATTGGCATAAAATAACTGCGCTTCAGAGGCTTTTAAGGGACTCATAGTTCCTCCAGCGTAAGCTTAGATGCCGAAGCCCTTCAGGATGGCCCGGGTGCCGGCAAAAAGCAGCAAAGCGATGACGATGTAACGGATGATGGTCGGCTTGGTGCGGCTCAGGATGGGGACCCCCACCCAGCTTCCCAACATGATGCCGATAAGGGAGGGCACGACGATGAGGGGAAGCATGGCCCCACTGTTGATATAAATCCAGGCGGCGCTGGTATCGGTGATGGAAAGCAGGAACTTGCTGGTGGCCACGGATACTTTGAGGGGCGCTCCCATCAGCAGATTGAGCACCGGCACATTGGCCCAACCGGCTCCCAGGCCGAACATTCCCGCCATGACGCCGATAATAACAAAAAGGCCAAAAGCGTAGGCGCTGCGATGGACCTTCCACTCGACGTCCTTGCGGGTGGAAATGTCCGTATAGGTTCCATGAATACCCAACATCAAGGCCAACTTGTCCATTTCCTTGACCTCAGGGTATTCCGACTTCTTGGCCAGAAGCATGATGACCACGATGCCCAGGATGGTGACGCCCAGAGCGATCTGCACCACCTTGGCGGGCAGGGCCAGGCCCATCAAGGCCCCGACGATGGAGGCGCTGGAGGCGATCAAGGCAGTGGGCAGGGCCAGGCGCAGGTCAGCCATGCCCACCCGCAGGAGCCCGGGGCCGGCGGACAAAGCCCCGGACAGAGCCACCAGGAGGCCGGCGCACCGCACAAAATCAAGGTGAAAGGGGAAAAATCCGCTGACGATGGGAACAAAAATGACGCCACCGCCGACCCCTCCCAAGACCGCGACAATGCCCATCACAAAGGTCATCGCCAAAAGGATCAGGACCCAGGCCCACCAGGGAAGGGAACTTCCTGGTCCGCCCGGATTAGCGGCCCCCAGGGCGGTGCCGCCCATGATCCAGAGCCAGATTCCAAATGCCGCCAGAAGAACGAGAATAAAACCAACCCGTTTGCAGTATGTCTGTCGATTGGCCATGTGCTCCCACCCCAAGTGATCAGGACTCTGTATTCCCTTTAAGGCATCAAGCTGACACTCGTATCCATTGTGTAAATGAACAACCCTTGTGAATTTTTTCTTTAACTATATTAAGGACGAAAGTCAAGGATAAAATAATGGAAATGCTCAGGTTGAAACGGCCCCCGGCCGCTTGAGCAGGCCGAGAACCGGGCTTGCGAGGGGATAAAAAATTAATCTCCCCATCCCTTGTTCGGTGGTAACCTGGGTGGCGGAGTCAGGATGAACGTCCCATCTTCCCGGCCTTCTCAAGGGTGGGGAGGGGGGGCAGGGAGTCGCGGTTCCCTGCCCCACGTGAAAAGCAGAGCCAGTCGCTACCGGCCCTGTCCCTTTCCTTCTTAAGAGAAGAAGCGCTTGCCGCGCAAAGCCTTGTCAATCTTCCGGGGACATGGTCGGCGCTGACATTTTTTCAGGCCTGGAAGATTTCGTGGGAATCTTCCCAAGGCTCAAGCAGATGCTCCGGCCAGGGGGCTTCCTGGATAAACTTCTGGATGGCAGTTGTCATCTCGGTGATATTCTTAGAGATATTTCGTAGTTGCGGCATCTTGTGATCCCCGTCAAGGGAGCCCAGGGAATCACTCACCTGGCTCAGGGAGTTCCACACCTCATAGACCAAGCGCCCCAGGAGGAACCACACCCGCTGGTCCACCATTTTTCCGGCCGGGGGTTGGGGCTTGGGGCTTTCTGCGAGGATGTCGGCGGCCAGTAAATTCATGAGACGGCGGCCAAGATCCCCGGGGAGCACCGGCCACCCCAGATAACAGTCAATATCGGCTTCGTAGGCTTCCACCGGCAAGTCAACGCCATAGCCCCGGGTAAGGACGATGGTGACTACCTCGGGATTCTGGCATTTAGCTTGGTCCAACACTTGCAAGCCGCTCAGATCCCGGCGGGTGGCGCCGACCATGACCACGTCCAGCAGATAGTTGCCCATCTCTTCCAGGGCCGTGGTGGCGTCGGGGGCCAGGAGAACCTGAAAGCCCTGCTCCTGCAGGATGCCGCCGATTTCCTCGAAAACGCCGGTACCATCTTCTACCAGCAAGACCTCGGGACGGTCCCAAAAATTGGGAATATCATCGCCGAGGCCGATGCTGGGATCACCGCAACTGCAACTCGTGGTTTTATGCGCCTGCTGGGCCATGAAGCCTCCTTCCTCGCCTTGGGAGCGCGGTGTGTGACGGAATCTCGGGTGCAGGATTTAAAAGGAACCGGATTTTGGTTTTTATTGTTTTTCGGCAAAATCAGCCAGGTGAATGAACTATATTTTTGCTGCCTCATCAATTAATTACTCAAGATGCCCCGGCGGGCAGTTGTCCACGATGGGGGAAATGTACGTCTTACCGGCCCGGATCTGGCAGATGGCAGGTAAAAGAGACTGATCCATTTCCTCCTTGAGAACGTACCCTGCGGCCCCCAACAGGCGGGCCTGCTGGACATAAGCCTTTTTCTTATGCATGGTGAGAAAGAGAATTTTCACGTTCGGGTGTTTTTTTTTGATGAGCTGGGCTGCCTCCATTCCCCCAAGTCCGGGCATGGAGATATCCAGGATGACCAAATCCGGCTTTACCTCTTCAAGCAGTTCCAGAAGTTCCTTACCATCTTCGGCTTCTCCGATAATCTCGAGGTCCTCCCCAAGTTCAATTTCCTGCCGAAGCAAACGACGAAATTCGCGATGATCCTCTGCCAGGACAATATAGTAATGAGCCATAAAGGTTCTTATAGTACCAATAGTTTTTCTTTCAGCAATATTGTTCGTGGTAATAACTGTAGAAGGAGTGGAAAAAGAATGGAATAGGGCGTGCTGCCCATTTTGATGTGGGTAGAATTACTTAGAAGGATGGGCGGATATTACTACAGAGAGGTGGATCAGCAATAGCCTTTGTGGACGGCATACTTAATGAGATCGGCGATGCGCCGGACTTTCAGCTTTCTCATGATGTTGGCCCGGTGGTTCTGGACAGTGCGAAAGCTGATGAAGAGCAACTCTCCTATTTCTTTACTGGATTTACCATCGGAGAGGAGTCTGAGAATTTCGCGTTCCCGCTGGGTCAGGACATCCTGAGGGGTTCCATCCGGCTGGATGCCGCGGCGGAGCAGTTCCGGCAGGACCTGGGAAACAGAGGGAGAAAGGTAGGTCTTGCCCCGGCGAATGGCGGCAACGGCCTCGATAAGCTCCGGATCGGCATCTTCTTTGAGAAGGAAACCTGCCGCGCCGGCGGCCAAAGCATGAGAAAGGTATTCCGGGTTCTTGTGCATGGTGAGCATGAGAACCTTCACCTCAGGATAAAGGGCCTTGATTTCATGGATGATTTCCAGGCCCTGTAATTTCGGCATGGAGATGTCGAGGATGACCAGATCAGCGGCAACATCCTGGAGAAGAGTCAGAAGTTGTGCACCATCAGCGGCTTCGCCCACTACTGCCACCTCAGGGATTTCTTCCAGAATGCGCTTTACGCCGCTGCGAAACAGGGCGTGGTCATCCGCCAACATAACCCGGTAGGCCATCATCATTCCTCCTCTGAGATCAAGGGCAGATGGGAGGAGCGAGCCAAAAGCGTTGAGGACCGATACATCTAATTTTCTATTCTACCACAAGAATAACGGTCGAGAAAAGGCGTTCGGTGAGGTAAGTCATGAAAATGTGGTTCGATTAAGAAGCGGCCGGCGAAAGCAAGGTGTACGGGGGAGAAAAAAACCCCCAGGGCTTTTCCCCGGGGGCGTACCTGCTTGAGGACGTATCCCGACTGCCTTATTTTTTTTCTGTGCCGGGTTTTTCAGCCGCCGGCATGGCTTCGCCGGGTTTCGTTTCTCTGGGCGTCACTTCGGGAGCTTTGGGGGTCTCCACCGCCGCCTTATTTTCCGGTTCCTTTTTGGCTTCGGGTTCCTTCTTTTCGACAGCCGGCTTTTCCGCCGCCGGTTTGGCGGGCTTGGCTTCTTCTTTCTGACCGCAGCCCACCACCAAAATACCGGCTAGGAAGATCATGACCAACAGCCCTGCCAAGCGTCTCATACGACCTCCTGTGTTTTCGTAAACTTGATTCTTGTTGCCGGGGGAGGTTATTCTCCCCAGACCAAATCTTTGCGGATCCAGCCGATTTCCTGGTTTTCCACATAATACCCGATTCGTACCCAGCCCTTTTTCGCGTTGAAAATTTTGTAAACTTCGCCACATTTCACCTGGGTCACCACGGGATAATGCAGACCAGGGCCCTTGCGGACATTAACCTCCTCCGGCACGATCACCGCGGTCTGGATATTTTGGTTTATCAGGGAACGATGGACCCAGCCCTCATTATTCTGCCAGTCTTTGATCTGAACCCATTGCCCCTGGGTTTTCTCCAGCTCCACCGGGTAACCCAGGTGGGCTTGAAAAATGACCTCAGCTTTGAGATTGGGGGCCTTGCGGACATTTACCTTATCCTGGCCGATGCTGGCAGTGGTGGCCCAGGCTGGCACCAGCAAGATTATAAGCCAGGTTCCTGTGAGAAAAAAGGTGTTTTTCATGGTCACCCTCCTTATGGAAACTGTTGAGACCTCCCCCGAGGCAGGGATTCCATGTGAGGTTATGCCATGTAAGGTATTTATGCGGTTATGAAAAACCGCGGGAAAATCGCTTAGTCCGATGGAGCAGAACCTGCTTACACGACTGGCAATGGATCACAACGTGAAAAGGAGCAAGAGATCAACAGGAACAGCAGCGGCAACAAGATCTTGCTGTCATTTATCCTAATGAAGGAGCAGGGGATATGTCAACCCTTTCGGTGTCCCGAACAAATAATTTTTGCTGGACATTGCTTCTTTTTTTGGAAAGCACCATTCATATCGGACGCTTAGCCACTTCCACCCTGGGTGTTTACCGCTCCCGTTCAAGATACGTCCGGGATGGCGAAAAAGCATATGAGAGTCGGAAAAGGGGGGATCCATGGTTTCGGCAGGCGTTGTTAGAGGAAAGGGTGAGAGATGGCGACCCCTTCGTTAGCCGGGTGATTGCCGGTAATACAGGGCAAATTCTTGACAATTTGTTTTTCTTGTCCTTAAAATCGCTTATACTGCTCCCCTTGGTCTTTGGTCCAGAGATGCTTGACAGTTCCTGTTCCGCCGGGGTGAAGGCGGGACCATGCCTGCATGACCAGGCTGTTGCTGCTGAACCGGGGAGACTGAGATACAATAAGCGCGGCTTGACTAAAGACGGGGCTGGGCCGATACATATCAGGAAGGGGAGATGACATGAAGGGCGAATCCGAGGCCTTATCGTACCGCCGCCGGTATCGTGGCCTGATCGGGGTGAAAAGCAAGATGCCCATCCGGGACATGTCGGTGTTGGGCCGCATTTATACGCCCGGGGTGGGGGCGGTGTGCCGGGAGATTGATAAAAATCCGGTGGCATCCTACAAGTTAACCTGCCGGGGCAACTCCATCGCCTTGATTTCCGACGGCAGTGCCGTTTACGAATTCGGCAACATCGGGGCCCTGGCGGTTCTTCCCAAGCTCGAGGCCAAGAGCGTCATCTACAAGACCTTTGCCAATGTGGATGCCGTGCCCCTGGCGCTGGCCACCCAGGATGCCGATGAAATTGTGGAAATCGTGCGTATCCTGGCCCCCTCCTTCGGGGGGTTTTGTTTAGAGAGTATTGCGGCGCCCAAGTGTTTCACCATTGAGAGCCGCGTCCGCAAAGCGGTGCGGGTGGCCGTGTTGCACCACGAGTTTCATGCGGCCGGCATCATTGTCCTGGCCGCGCTCTTTAATGCCTTAAAGGTTGTCGGCAAAAAGCCCGAAGACGTCCGGATAGTCATCAACGGGGCCGGGGTGTCGGGCATCGGCGTGGCCAAGGGTCTGTACGTGGCCGGCATGAGAAATGTGGTCCTGTGCGACCGGCACGGCGCGCTCAGGGTTTACCGCACGGAGGGGATGAACTGGGCCAAAAGTGAAATCGCCCGGCTTCTGAGTTCCCATACCTACCGGGGATCCCTGGCGGAGGTTATCAAGGGGGCCGATGTGTTCATCGGTCTTTCCGACAAAAACCTGGTGACCCGGGAGATGGTGGCCTCCATGGCGCCCAATCCCATTGTTTTTGCCCTGGCCCTCCCCGAACCGGAGATCAGCGAACCCGAAGCCAAGGCGGGAGGCGCGGCCATCGTGGCCACGGCGCTCTCCAGCAGCGACAACCAGATCCGCTCTTCCCTGGTGACCCCGGGGTTCTTCCGGGGCTGCCTGGATGTCGGAGCCGAACGGGCCAACGTGCAGATGTACCTGGCCGCGGCCCGCTCCATAGCCGGTATGATTCCGGAGGAGAAACTTTCCCCGCATAACATTATCCCGCGACAGATGGATTGGCACATTTCCCCGGTGGTATCAGAGGCCGTCGCCCAAGCGGCCCAGGAGAGCGGGGTGGCCCAACTGGGCCCGGAAGAAATGTCCCCCCGCAAAGTCCACGAACGCACGGAACGCTACATTTATGAAGGCGATTTGGCCTGGCTTCCCCAGGAGGGCCAGGATTATGGGAAAATGAGCATCAACGAGGAGGCCCTGGAGGTTCACCGGCGGTACCAGGGGGTCATCCAGGTGTACACCAAGGTGCCCATCAAAGATGAGGTTATTTACCGAAAGCTTTACGCTCCGGAGGCCGTGGCGGAAGTGATCCGCAAGATCCTGGACGATCCCATGGCCGCGTATGACTATACCAGCAAAAACAACCTGGTGGCCATTGTCACGGATGGCAGTGCAGTTTTGGGGCTGGGGAACATCGGCCCCCGGGCGGCCCTGCCGGTGATGGAGGGGAAGGCGGTCCTGTTCAAGACCTTCGGGGGGGTGGAGGCTTTTCCCCTCTGCATCAGCACCCAGGAGAGCGACTTGGTCGTGCGGCTGGTGGAAACTATCGCCCCTGCCTTTGGCGGCATCAACCTGGAGGATATTTCGTCGCCCCGGTGTTTCGAGATTGAGCAAAAGCTCAGGGAAATCCTGGACATCCCCGTATTTCATGACGACCAGCACGGCACCGCGGTGGTGGCCCTGGCGGGGCTGCTGAACGCCCTCAAGATTGTGAACCGAAAGATCAGCGACGTCAAAATCGTCTTCAACGGCGCCGGGGCTTCTGCCATTTCCACGGCCAAGATCCTTATTGAGGCGGGGGCCCAAAATATCATCGTCTGCGATACCAAGGGAGCGATTTTCCGGGGGCGTTCGGCGGGGATGAACCGCATCAAGGAGGAACTGGCGGAGTTCACCAACCCGGAGCGCGTCCGGGGAAGCCTGGGGGATGTATTGAAAGGCGCCGAGGTTTTCATCGGGCTGTCCGGTCCCAATGTGCTCGACCAGGAAATGGTGAAAACCATGGCTCCCGAGCCCGTGGTCTTTGCCATGGCCAACCCCGACCCGGAAATTCACCCGGATGAGGCCAAGGCCGCCGGCGCAGCAGTGGTGGCCACGGGGAGGAGTGATTTTCCCAACCAGGTCAACAACTGCCTGGCCTTTCCCGGCATTTTCCGGGGTGCCCTGGACATCAGGGCCCTGGCCATCAATGACGCCATGAACATCGCCGCGGCCCACGCCATCGCAGGACTGGTGGGGAAGGACCTGTCACCCGGGTATATCCTGCCCAACGCCATGGATTTCCGGGTGCCGCCGGCGGTGGCCGAGGCCACGGCCCGGGCCGGGATTGAAACCGGCAGCGCCCGCATTCACATTGACCCGGAGCGGGTCGGCCGCCACACCCGGGAATTCATCTATGATGAGCGCCTGTCCCTGATCGGCGGATAAAAAAATCAGGCAGAGATAAAAATCGCCACCGGCCTCGAAGTTAATTAATGTGGTTTGAGAATTTGTGCACACTCTCCGACAGGGCAGTTTGGGGGGAGGCAGGCGCGTACCATCATCACTCTCTCAATTTCATCTTTATCTCCCTCAGGGTCAGCTTAAAAAAGAGAATTGTTATTAAAGAGGAAATAGTAGCAAAAATTTCTGTACAAGCACCTGATTTTTTGAGATAGTTGGGTTAATTCGTTTCTGGAGCAGCCGGGGGGTCGGGCTCCCGAATTCCCTAAGCGGTCATCCTCAAGGAGGTAACGCGACCCATGGATGTACTCCTGCTTTCCCGATTACAGTTTGCCGCGGCCACGTTTTTCCATTTCCTGTTTGTGCCCCTGACCCTGGGGCTGTCCGTTCTCATCGCCATTATGGAAACCATTTACGTCAAGACCGGCGATGAGGATTATCTGCGGGCGGCGAAGTTCTGGGGCAAGATTTTCCTGGTTAATTTTGCCGTGGGGGTGGTGACCGGCATTACCCTGGAATTTCAGTTCGGCACCAACTGGTCACGCTACTCACGCTACGTGGGCGATATTTTCGGCTCGCTGTTGGCCATCGAAGCAACCCTGGCCTTTTTCCTGGAATCCACCTTTCTGGCGGTCTGGGCTTTCGGGTGGAAACGGTTGTCTCCCAAGGCCCACGCGGCCTGCATCTGGCTGGTGGCCATCGCCTCCAACCTCTCGGCGGTGTGGATTCTCATCGCCAATGCCTGGATGCAGCACCCGGTGGGGTACGTTCTCAGGAACGGCCGGGCCGAACTGGATAACTTCCTGGCAGTGGTCACCCAGCCCTTCGCCTGGCAGATTTTCTTCCATACCATCAGCGGCGCCTATATCCTGGCGGGCTTTGTGGTTATGGGAATCAGCGCCTACCACCTGCTGCGCAAGCAACATATCGAGTTTTTCACCAAGTCGTTTCGGATGGGCCTGGCTCTGGCCCTGATCTTTTCCTTCGGTGAGCTTATCCAGGGTCACATCCACGCCTCGGAAGTGGCCAAACTTCAGCCGACCAAGCTGGCGGCCATGGAGGCCCTGTGGGAAACTCAGACCAACGCCCCTCAGACCCTCTTTCATATTCCGGACGAGAAAAATGAGCGTAACTGGCTGGAAATCGGGAAAATCCCCGGGCTGTTGAGTCTGCTGGCCTATCACGACGTCAATGCGGAGGTCAAGGGTCTGAAGGCCTTTCCCCGGGAAGACCGTCCTCCGGTCATGCCCACGTTTATCGCCTTCCGGGTCATGGTGGCCCTGGGCTTTCTCTTTGCTCTGCTCACCCTGATCGGCGTTTTCAAGCGCCACAAACTGGTGGACAGCCCGTTGTATCTGAAAGTGATGCTGTGGAGTATTCCCCTTCCTTACATCGCTTTGCAGGCGGGCTGGATGGTCACGGAGGTGGGGCGCCAACCCTGGATCGTTTATAACGTCATGAGGACCAGGGACGCCGTGTCGCCGCTTGCGACTTCCCAGGTGGGGATTTCGCTGGCGGCTTTCCTTGTGGTCTACGGCATTCTGGGCGTGATCGCCTTTTCTCTTATGCGCAGGTTTGCCATTGCAGGGCCGGAACCGGTCCCGGTCCGGAAGCGGGAGGTGTGAGCCATGCTGGGGGTCATCTGGTTTCTCTTGTGGGGCGTGCTCTGGGCGGTGTATTTCATGCTGGACGGCTCCGACCTGGGCCTGGGCACAGTGATGCCGGCTTTGGCTAAAAACGACACGGAGCGCAAACTGGTGTACCGCTCCATGGGTCCCTTCTGGGACGGCAATGAGGTCTGGCTGATTACCGCGGGGGGGGTAACTTTTGCTGCTTTTCCTGCCACTTACGCCGTTCTTTTCAGTGGTCTTTATACGCCGCTGATGCTCATTCTTTTTGCCTTGATTTTGAGGGGCGTTACGTTTGCCTTCCGGGGCAAGGTTGACGATCCCAAATGGCGGCAGATCTGGGACCTGTGCCTGGTGCTGGGGAGCTTCCTGCCGGCCCTGCTGTTCGGGGTGGCTTTTGCTAACCTGTTCAAGGGCCTGCCCATCGACGGGGAAGGCATCTACCAGGGGACGCTCATTACCCTCCTCAATCCTTACGGCATTGCCGGGGGTTTGCTTTTCGTGTCCATTTTCGCCATGCACGGCTCCCTGTGGCTCACCACCAAAACGGATGGCGACCTGCAGGAGCGGGCGGGGGCCCTGGCCAAGAAGATCTGGCCGGTGGTGTTAATTCTGGCGGTGATTTTTCTTCTGGCCACTCAGCGGGTCACGAATCTCTACGACAATTATCAGGCCAATCCGGTGCTGTTCATGATCCCGCTGGTGGCTGTGTTTGCACTCCTCAGCACCAGGTTTCTCATGGCCATGTCGGCCTGGTGGAAGGCCTGGATTTCTTCCGCCCTGACCATCACCAGCACTGTCTTGTTCGGGGTGGTGGGCCTTTTCCCCAATCTCATTCCCTCGAGTTTAGATCCCAAATTCAGCATGACCGTGACCAATTCGTCCTCGAGTCCTTTGACCTTAAAAATCATGCTGGCCGTGGCTCTGACTTTTGTGCCCCTGGTTATTGCCTATCAGGTGTGGGTGCATTATCTTTTTAAAGACAAGCTTGCGGATGACGAAGTGGCTTACGAAGAGACTCATTGATCCCAGGGAAGGGGCTCATCTGCCATATCAGGGAGCCCCTTCCCTGCCCCCCGCCGGGGACCACAAAGGAATTTCATGCATCGAGGCCGGCCCAGTTTTCGGGATTTTTTCACGAACCTTAACGCCCCCTTCCCCCGGTCCACCAAGGCCCATCTGCTTTTTGGCAACAACTGGTTGAAAATCAGAAAACTCAGCACCTGCTGCGGCCACCTCGGGGAACCGGGCTGCTGACAGCGGGATGGCGGCCCCGGCGAGGGCTGCGTCCTGGCACCCACCCAAGACTGATTATCTTTTCGGAGAACCAAGGAGGCACCTTTCATGTCGGAATCCATACAATGGCGCGACAACCTGGCGGAGGCGATGGCAGAAGCAAAAAAAGCCAACCGGCCGGTAGTTCTGGAATTTCACCTGGAAGGCTGACCCCATTGCGGCCGGTTGGTCCGGGAGACCCACCAGGATCCGGCAGTGATCAAGGCGGTCAACGAGGGTTTCATTCCGGTGCGGCTGGAAGGGCGCAGCCACATGGACCTGGTGCAGAAATATGGGGTCCGGGGGGCGCCCACTACCCTGCTGTTCTCGGCGGATGGTCAGGAAAAACACCGATTTGTGGGGTTTCAGGCCCCGGAGCAATATCTGAAGGAGCTGAAACAAACCTTCTGAGGGCCGACTCTCCCCTGGTTCTTCCGGAAAGGCAGCGGCCGCAAAGGGAACAGCGGTTAAAGGGCGGGAGAAAACAAGGCGGCCAGGTTGTGATCAGAAAACTTTCTCACCGGCAGGTCCGGCGCTTCCGACACATTATTTACGGATATTATCGGGTCCATAAGCGGGAGATGCCCTGGCGGCAGACCCGCAACCCTTACCACATCCTGGTTTCCGAAATCATGCTGCAGCAGACCCAGGTGGAGCGGGTGATGGGGAAGTACGGGGACTTTCTCGCCAAGTTTCCGGACTTCAGGACCCTTGCGGGCGCGCCCTGGCCCGAGGTGATGGCGGTGTGGCAGGGCTTGGGCTACAACCGGAGGGCCTTGTCCCTGAAACGTCTGGCCCAGGCGGTGATGGAGAACTGGGGCGGCGTTCTGCCCGCCAAGGAAGAGGATCTGCGGTCGCTGCCGGGCATCGGTCCCGCTACCGCCGGAGCTCTCCTGGCTTTTGCCTTCGAGCAGCCGGTGACCTTCATTGAAACCAATATCCGGCGGGTCTTTCTGCACTTCTTTTTCTCCAGGCGAACAGGAATCACCGACGGGGAGATTCTTCCCCTGGTGGCAGAAACCCTGGACCATGAGCGGGTCAGGGACTGGTATTATGCGCTGATGGACTATGGGGTGGAGCTCAAGAAAACCGGTCCTAACCCCAACCGGCGAAGCGCCCATTACTCCCGGCAAAGCCCGTTTAACGGCTCCAACCGGGAGGTGCGGGGCCGGATATTGCAGACCCTCCTGTCAAGACCGGCCCTTTCCGTGGAAGAACTGGCCCGAACCATGGGGATAAGCCATACCCGAACCAGGGCGGCCCTGGAGCAGTTGCTGGCAGAAGGGTTTGTCATTCGCCACGATGAAAAGGTGTGCCTGGCCAGGCACGTTTGACTTACAGGAACGGCAAAGGACCCTGGCTGCACGACTGTCACAAGATAGCCTCCGGCGGCATGTTAAGGCAGTTTTCCCGATCAAAAACCACAGTTGATGGCAGGAAGCGCCTCTTTCCAGCCACGACTGGCGGGCACGGAGGTCTGCCCCACCTTCTCTGCTCTGCATTTCGGCGCCTTTGCGGTCACAAGAATCACCGCGGAGGCGCAGAGATTCATGGTGTTCAATGACGCATGCGGCGGTGGATAATGCGGTGCGACCTCTCTCACTGGGCAGTTTCTGCCGTCTTTTTTGCATCACCTTCACTGACCCCATTAAAATGCATGAATAATGAATGAGTTAGCCATTCGCTGACCTGGCACTCTTCTTGCTTTGCTGCCTTCCTGATGAGAAATGCTGACGGCAAGACAGCGGCAGGATGCCCAGAAACCTGGGAGAGGAATCTCGCGGCGCTGCAGGCTCGCCCGGCGGGGCTTGACCTCCTGCCCGGCCTGCCTGAAGGTCCTCCTCGCTTTCATACCGTCCGGATTATAGCTGGAGAGGTTCCCAGTCTCCAGATAGTGAGCGATGAGGGGCGGCGTGTTACCCTTCACAGTACCAGGCGGGCCCTGGCTGAGGCGGAGGACCTGGCCCAAGCCGCATCCGCGGGGAAGGCCCGGTATCTCCTGGCCTTGGGAATGGGCTTGGGGCACCACCTGATGGCCCTTTTACCCCGCCTGGGTGAAGAGCATTACCTGATCATTGTGGAGCAGGAACCGGAAGTTCTGTGGGCCGCGCTTGCCACCCTCGATCTTACCAAGCTTCTGGCCCGCCCTCGCACCATGCTGGTTGTCTGCCCTGAAGCACAGGAGGCGGTGCGGCACCTGCGGCAGAGTTGCCTTCCGGGGGCCGGGAACGGTTTGTCCTTCTGGGGCCATCCCCCTTCCCTGCGGGCCCGGAAGCATTATTACCAGGAAGTGATTTCCCGCCTGAGATCCGTCAAAGGAGCCACAAGCCTGCCTTTGGGCTTAAAAAAAGACAGCCTCAGGGTCCTGGTGATAAATCCGGATTATTTTCTTATCCCGGAGGTGATGCGGGCCTTCCGCCGGTTGGGACATGAGGTGCATCTGGCCCTCTTTGACAAGCGCCGGGAAGAAGGAAAAGAGGTTCTTCGACGACTTCTGGCCGACGTGCGGGAGTTTTCCCCTGACCTGGTATTTACCATCAATCATCTGGGATTTGACCGGGAAGGCCTGCTCCTCGACACCCTGCATCGGCTGCGGGTGCCCTCGGTATCCTGGTACGTGGACAGTCCGGCTCTCATTCTAAGCTTGTATGACGGCCCTCAAAGCGATCTGGCCTTCATCTTCGTGTGGGACCCCACTTATATTCCGGCGGTGCGCTCACTCGGTTTTGAGAGGGTTTTCCCGCTGCCTCTGGCCACCGACCCGGAGATTTTTTCCCCGACACGGGCAGTGGGCAGGCGACCGCAACAGGTGTCTTTTGTGGGGAACTCCCTGGTGGGTTCAGTGCAGCAAAAGCTGGGGCGTCTCCCGGACAGCCAGGATTTTCAAGAATTATTCCAGAGACTGAGCCAGTCTTTTACGCCCCAGCCTTCCCGAAATCCGCAATCCCTTTTCCTCGCTGAGGAAATGGAGAAAAACCCGTTGGTTCGTGATCTTGACCGGCAAGGCCGGAGCGACCTGGAGGCGGCGCTTCTGTGGAAGGCCACGCTGGAATACCGCCTGAGATGTGTCAGGGAATTGCTTCCCTTTGAGCCGGTGATTTATGGAGACTCAGGGTGGCGGGAGCTGCTGGGAAACCGCGCCGCCTTGCGGCCGGAAGTGAACTATTATGACGAGCTTCCCCAGATTTACCACGCGACGGCCATCAATTTCAATGCCACCAGCCTGCAGATGAAAGCCGCGGTGAACCAGAGGGTTTTTGACGCGCCGGCGGCGGGGGGGTTTGTTCTCACGGACTTCCGGGAACAGTTGGCCGAGCTTTTCGAGGTAGGGGAGGAAGTGGCCTGCTATGGGGAGGCGGCGGAGATTGGTGATCTGGTGCGCTATTACCTTCGGCATCCGGAGGTCAGAGAGAAGATGACTGCGAAGGCCCGGAGCCGGGTGTTGGCGGAGCACACCTACCGGCACCGGGTGGCAGCCATGCTCGACACCATGCGGAGGCACCTGTGACGGAGGGGAAGGTTCTGGTGGTGCAGTTGGCCCGGCTGGGGGATCTGGTGCAGACATGGCCGCTCCTGCGCCGGCTGCGCCACCAGGATCCGGCACGTCCCCTTGATCTGCTGGGGGACCGAACGCTGGCGGCCCTTGTCGATGTAGGGCCGGATCTGGACCACTTCTGGGAGGTGGACATGAGCGGCCTGTCTTCCTTGTGGCAGCGTGATCCGGCGGGGGCGTATGACCGCGTGCAGCATCTGGCGGAGGGTTTTCGGAAGCGGAATTACGATCTGGTCTATAACCTTAATTTTTCTCGCGTGGCCCTGTTGTTTTCTTATTTGGCGGGGGGAGATGTCCGGGGATACCGGCCGGTGAAAGGGGGACGGGAATTTCTCCGGGAGCCCTGGCTGGCGCTGGTGTATGCCCTGGTGCATGCCCGAAAAATCAACCGGGTGCATTTGAGCGACGTGTTTCGCCACCTGGCTCCGGCAGGCGAACAGGAACCGTTTCCTGGGGCCCCGGTGGCGAAAAAGGGGGAGCCGATTATCGCCCTGCAGGTGGCCACCAGGCATCCCAAACGGACCTGGCCTTTAAAGGCCTTTACCCGGCTGGCCGGACTTCTAATAAAGCGATTGGGGGCACAGATCTGGTTGGTGGGCACCAGGGCCGAAGCTTCTCTGGGAGAAGCACTCAGGGAGGGGCTGTCCCCCGCACAGCGGGAGCAGGTAATCAACCTGCAGGGGAAGACTGATCTGGGGGAATTGACAGCCCGGCTCCGGGAGTGTCATCTGCTGATAAGCGGGGATACCGGCACCCTGCATCTGGCCGCGGCCTTGGGGACCAGGACGGTGGGGATTTTTTTAGGGCCGGCCTCCTGTTTTGAAACCGGCCCTTATGGGGAGGGGCATTACGTTTTGCAGGCCGAACCGCCCTGCCATCCCTGCACGGAAGCCGGGGCCGCGTGCCCGGAACCTGTTTGTCGGGCCATGATCCCTCCGGAGGCGGTGGCCGACCTGGCGGCTTTCCTGGGCGCCGGCAGGGAGCCGGCCGGTCTGACTCCGCTGCCTGCCGGCACCAGGCTTTATCACAGTGCCTTTGATCCCTTGGGGGTGACCTACTCCCCCCTGGGGACCGGGCATCGTTTTATAGATCTTTTGGGCCTGGCCTACCGCCGGGCCGGGGCCCGGCTCCTGGGATTGGCCTGGCCGACTTCTGAACCTTATTGCTTTGCTCTTTGCGAAGATGACGGGCAGAACCTGGAGCGGCTCTGCGCAGCCCTGAAAAATGGAGGCAGGTCAGGGATATCGCCTCCCTTGGCGAGTTTTCTCACCCCTTTAGAAGCCTATCGAGAGGAACTCCGGAAACAGAAAATCCTTGGCCGGGATGCCGTCGAAGCCGAGGCTTGCCTGCAAACGGTGGAGCAGGGGTTCAGGCAGGGGTTGGAGGAGTGGCGAGCCGCAGGTTAACCGTTTTGAGGATAGCAATGATGGAATATTGGGAGAAAAATATTGATATTTTAAAAGAGAGGCAGCCTGAACTGGCAGAAATCATATCTTGCGCCCATATTCCGCCAGATCACCAGGTCTTGCCCTCAAAAACGGCGGCGCCCTTTCTGCAGGTGGGGCAACAGCGGTTGCATTCCACCTATGACCCTCACAAAGAGGGGGTGGAATGGGCCCGGGCCCAGGATCTCGGGGATGAAGAGGCGGTGGTGATCTTCGGTCTGGGGTTGGGGTATCATGTGCTGCCGTTTCTCAAGGAAGGACGGGAGGTTTGGGTGGTGGAGCCCGACCCTGCCGTGGCCCGGCTGGCCCTGGAACATCAGGACCTGTTGTCCTGGTGGACCAGGGGAGGGCTTTGCCTGGGGCGAAATTTTACTGATCTGCCGGCCGGAATGCGCCTTGTGCCCCACCCCCCCAGCCGTCGCCTCCATGCCGGTTTGTACCGCCGGCTGGCCGCGCACCTGGCCGGGCAGGGGGGAGCTGCAGGGTTTCTGCGCATCCTGGTGGTGGGGCCGTTGTATGGAGGATCACACCCCATCGCCGGCGCCAGCGCCCGAGCCTTCCAGGGTCTGGGACACCAGGCGGAGTTGCTGGATTTTGCCCCGTTTTACCAGGGCTACCAGACCTTGAAGGGGGTAACGAAAGACAAGGCCACGGAGCACCGGCTTACCCAGGATTTACTGAGGTTTCTTGGGGATATCCTGGTGGCCCGGGTGCGGGATATGCAGCCGGACCTGGTATTTTTTCTGGCCCAGGCGCCGGTGGACCCCAAGCTTCTCCGGACATTGCGGAGCGAGGGGCCTCTGTTGGCTTACTGGTTCGTGGAGGATTTCCAGGTTTTTCCTTATTGGCGGGATTTGGCTCCTGAGGTTGATGTTTTCTTTACCCTGCAGCGGGAACCCTTTTTCGGCGAATTGAAAAACCTGGGGCTGAAAAATTTCTCCTTCCTGCCCCTGGCCTCCGATCCGGAGGTTTACCGGCCCGTAACCCTGACAGCAACGGAAAGCCGGCAACTGAGCGCCGCGGTGTCGTTTGTCGGGGCGGGGTATCAAAACCGCCGGGAGTTTTTTCAGGGATTGCTGGATTTTGATGTCAAGATCTGGGGATCGGACTGGAACCTGCATTCACCCCTGGGACCGTTTATTCAGAAAAAAGGCGCCCGGGTTTCGGAAGAGGAGGCGGTGAAGATTTTCAATGCCAGCCGCATCAACCTCAATCTGCACTCTTCGCCGTATCACCTGGGGATCAATCCCGAGGGCGATTATGTTAACCCCCGCACCTTCGATTTAGCAGCTGCCGGAGCCTTTCAACTGGTGGACGTCAGGGCCCAGTTGCCGGAGTTTTTTGTGCCGGAGGAGGAAGTGGCCACGTTTCAAAGCCTGGCCGAGGCCCGGACCAAGATCGACCATTACCTGGCCCACGAGGAGGAACGCCTGCGGATTGCCTTAAACGGCCGAAAGCGCTGTTTGCGGGACCACACTTACCGCGTGCGCCTGGGTCAGGCTTTGGAAATGCTGGAAGATATCTGTCCTGGGAGACTGCCCCAACGGGTCCGGCCGAAGCCGCCCCTGGAGCAGTTGCGGCGGCAATTCCCCGATGACCATCCGGTGCAGATCATGTTGGCGCGAGTGCCGCCGGAGGTGGAAGAACTGAGCCAACTGGTGGACTGCCTGAGGAAGGGGGAGGAGCCTCTTACGGAAACCGAGGCTATTTTCTGGCTGCTGCACGAGTTTCAGCAGGGTCTGGAACGGGGACGGTTTTGATTCTATTCTTCCCTGTCACACCAGCCACAAATCCGCCTGGGGAGGGAAGGTAAGGAGGCTTTGCCGTACTTACTTGGCACTGGCAGAAGGCGGGAAGCTCCGGGGCGTTCCCGTCCTGAGTTGCTCCATTAGCATTACGGCAGTGAGGGAACACAAAGTGGACATAGTGGTCATCAATTTAATGCGCCTGGGAGACCTGGTGCAGACCTCTCCGGTGATCAGGCGGTTGCGGGCCCAATACCCGGAAAGCAGAATTACGCTGGTGGTGAAGGACCTGTTCCAGGATACTGCCAGGCTAATCCCCGGGGTGGACCGGTTGCTGAGGTTTCCCAGCGTCAATATAGCCATGACCCTGGACCAGGAAGGGGGATGGCCGCAGGCAGCCCGATGGTTGGCAACCTGGCTCAGGGAAAGCTTTCCCCGCCCCCCGGACCTGGCAATCAACCTGACGCCCAGCCGCTTAGGCAGTATCCTGGCCTATGCCACCGGGGCGCAGGAAATCAGGGGAATGGCCCCCAATAAAGCCTGGGAACTGGGTACCAGGCCGGCCTGGGCCAGCTATGCGCTCATTGTTTCCAAGGCCCGCCACGCCAATCCCTTCAATCTGGTGGACCTCTTCCTGCGGGAAGCGGGATTGACCCCGGACGGCCGGGGAGTGGAAGCAGCGGTGCCTTCAGAGGCCGAGGGGGAGGCGGCAACCTTCTTTCAGGACTTCCGAATACCGCCGGACACGGCTCTGGTGGGCCTGATCCCGGGGGCCAGTCATCCGGCCCGCTGCTGGCCGCCGCAGCAGTTGGCCCGGACGGCGTTGGCGCTCCTAAGAAAAAGGCCCTGCCACTTTTTCCTGTTCGGCAGCGCCAGGGAAGCACCCCTGGGGGAAGAGATTGTCCGGCAGATGCCGGAGGCGGGCGCGACCTCTCTTGTGGGACGGACAACCCCGGCCGTGTTGGCCGCCTCTTTGAAACGCCTTGATCTGCTCATCACCAATGACACCGGTCCCATGCATTTGGCGGCGGCGGTGGGGACGCCGACCCTGGCTTTGTTCCTGGCCAGCGCCCGGGTCCAGGACACCGGCCCGGTAGGGAAGGGACATGTCATCCTGGAGCCGCGGCTTGACTGCCATCCTTGTCTTTCACCCTGCCCCCAACCACGTTGTCATGGGGCCATTACCCCGGAGGCGGTGGTCTTCTGGGCCGGGAAGCTCCTGAATAAAGAACCCCTGGTCCCCCAGGACGAGATTCGGGTGCATGGCCCCATCCGGGCCTACCTGTCAACCACTGATCCCCAGGGATACCATGCCTTTCTGCCTTTGGTGCGCCGTCCCCTGGACTCACGGGATTTCTGGCTCTGGGTGCACCGCGCTGCCTGGGGTCAGGTACTGGACGGGCCAACTTTTGCCGATGGAATCATGAAGGCATGGCTGGAAGGTGTCCTCAGCCGGCATTATTTTCCTCCCCAGGGAGATCCACGGGTTCGGTCCGGAGAACACAACCTGGGAGACCTGTGCCAGGCTGCCAGCCGGGGAGAAAGGCTGGCCAGGGAAATTGTCAATCTGGCCGACAGTGATCAGCAATCCACGGTGAGGGTTTTGCAGAAGCTCGAGGCCCTGGGTGCCGTGGATTTGACGCTGCGCCGCCTCGGGGTGGCCTGCCCGGAGCTGGCGGCCCTGGTGGAGTTCTTTTTTCAGGAGCAAAGGGATAAGGACGGGACGGAAATTCCTCGCCTGGCCCGGGAACTTCAGCAAGCTTACGGCCAGTTGCGGCGGCTCGCAGAATTGTCCCTCCAGCGGGTGGCGGAGATGAAAATGATTCTGGGGCTCAGGGATGAAAGGGGGCCTCTCCCGGAAATGGCACAGTCTGTGCAGGAGATATTGACCGACAGGGGGGCATTGCCAAAGGAAAGCGAGGGAATTTCATGCAGGTGACCATCAATGAACAGCAGATCCGGGAAGATTTTTCCCACATGCGCAGCCTGGAGGAGGCCCTGGTGGAACTCAACGACCGCTTCGTGCCACCGGGACAGCAGCTCTTTCAGGTACGGGTGAACGGGGAATTTTTTAGCGAGCGGTACCCCCGGGAATCCAAGTACATGGACCTGAAGGAAATCTCCACCCTGGACCTCAAAACCATTCCGGATAAGGACATGGCCCGGGTGATTCTGGGAGAGGCCGTGGACCAGGCAGAAATCCTGTGCCAGGCCCTTGAAAAAAGTTCCCGGCTCTTCCGGGTGAGTGCCGAGGACGAGGCCAATCATTATTTTGCCCAGGTGATAGAGGCCCTGCGGTGGCTTTTGATGACCGGCGAAAGCGCCTGCCAGGTGCTTGAGGTGGACTTGGGGAAGGCCGTTGCGCGGCATGCGGGTCAGCCCTCTTCTTTTTTTCAGAGCCTCCAGGACCTTCTGGCAGAGATGGTGGAGATCAGTGAGCATGAGGACTACATCCTGCTGGCGGACCTCCTGGAATACGAACTTCTGCCCACGGTGCGAGAATGGCAGCACATCCTGCGAAATCTGTCAAACAGCTAACGGAAGCCGAGTTGGCGCTCATGCTGCGCCTCACCAGAGACCTGGCCACCGCCGCGGCCCAGGGAGACCTGGACCGGGCGTTGGACATTCTGGAAGAGCGGCGCCGGACTCTCAAGGGCTTTTCCTGGCCGGAGAAGGCTGACCCGGAATTTTGGAAGAAGGTTCGAGCCCTCCGGGATCTGGAGGAGGAAGTGATGGCCTTTTGCCGCACCTGGCGGGAGGTGGTGGCAAAACGGCTGCGGTCCCTCAATACGGCCCATTTTCTGCGGATGAGTTATTGCCCCCCCGCGGAGGAGGCGCGGTTTATTGATGTGAACAAATGACGCGCCAGGGCAAAATGTAACCCTGCCATCAGCCCATATTTTTCTTAACGGGGGCGATGCCGGAATCTCTTCCGGCGCAGGCGAAAGTCTGCGGCTGCAGAAAATTGCCGATTGAGTGCAACTTGGTATGAAATGCGGGGGGAGGGCCTGGAAGCAGAGGCTCCCTGCCCTCTCCCCCAATCTTTTCCCCACGCCTCACAGCGGCGGGGTGCCGAAGTTGTCCTGGTAACGCTGCCGAAAGTCGGCAAGGGAGACGCGGTGTTCCTGAGTGCCGGCCTGTTCCACGGCGAAGCTTGCTATGGTGGAGGCCAGAAGCGCTGCGGTGGGCCAGGGGAGCTTCAGGGTCAGGCCCTTGAGGAGGCCCGCCCGGTAAGCATCTCCGGCGCCGGTGGGGTCCTGCACTTTTGCCGGTTTGGCCGGGGGAATGGTCGTCCGCCCCTCGGGACCGATGACTTCGGAGCCCTGCTCCCCCCTGGTAATAATGAGGGCCTGGGCCAGATGGCGAAGATCGGACTCGGAAAGGCCGGTTTTCTGGTGAAACATTTCCATCTCGTAGTCGTTCATGATGATGGCCAGGGCCCCGGTGGCCATCTCCTTCAGTTCCGCGGCACCCCAGGCCGGGATGGACTGGCCGGGGTCGAAGATATAGGGGAGATGCATTTCTTTGTAGCGCCGGGAATAGGCCAGCATATCGGCAAGATTGCCCGGGGCGATGATGGCCAGGGAATCCTTGGGGCTCACCCCGTCGAAGTGGTATTTCGACTCGTGTTTCATGGCCCCGGGGTTGAACCCGGTAATCTGATTGTCCGCCAGGTCGGTGGTGATATAGGCTCCGGCGGTGAATTCCTCATCAATCAGGCGAATCCCGGCCAGCGGCAGGCCAAGCGCGGCGAGCCATTCCTGGTAAGGCCCGAAGTCTTTGCCCCCGGTGGCCAGAATCATCGGTTTTTCCTCCAGGAGCGCCAGGTTATAGGCAATATTGCCGGCCGTGCCCCCGAAGCGCTCGAGGAGTCCGTTGACCATGAAGCAGACATTCAGGATGTGAATCTTTTCGGGGAGGATGTGATCGACAAACCGGCCCGGAAAGTCCATGATCCGGTCATAGGCCAGGGATCCGGAAACAAAGATGTGCATGGTGCATCTCCAACTATAATTTCTCAAAATATTCGAGGGCCTCGCCCACCGTGTACAATGATCCGGTGACCACCACCTGATCCTGGGGACCGGCCAGGGAGCGGGCCCGCTGGACGGCCATAGACACCTCGGGTTCCTGGAGCACCTCCAGGCCATACGATGCAGCCCGGCGAGCCAGGTTTTCTGGTTTGGCCGCCCTGAAATAGTGGGGACGGGTGAAAATCACCGTGTGGGCCAGGGGCAAAAGGGTTGACAGGATGGTTTCTTCATCCTTGTCCGCCATGATGCCCATCACCAGGAGGCGCCTGCCCTTGAGATGATCCTGTTTCAAGGCCCGCGCCAGGGTGTGGGCGGCATCCGGGTTATGGGCCCCGTCCAGAATAACCCGGGGGTCCTGGGGGACCCGTTCCAGGCGGCCCGGCCAGCGGACGCCGGCCAGGCCTTCCCGGATGGCGGCCTCCGGCACCGGGAAGCCCTTTTCCTGGAGGAGTTCTATCACGGCCAGGACCACCGCAGCGTTTTTATACTGGTGGCGCCCCGACAGATTCACAGTCAGCTTCTCCAAGTTGTGCTTGAGCCCCTGGTAGGAAAAGCGGCCCGGGGAAATGCCCCTGGATTTAAAATCCACCCCGCCCACGTACATGGGAGTCTCAAGCTCCTGGCAGCGCCGGCGGAAAAGGTCCAGCACCCGCTTCTGACGGGCATGGGTGACAAGCGGCGCCCCGGCTTTGATGATCCCGGCCTTCTCGCCGGCAATGGCGCTGAGGGTATTTCCCAGGAAAAATTGATGATCCATGGAAATGTTGGTGATGACGCTCACCAGGGGCTGGACGATGTTGGTGGCGTCAAGCCTCCCCCCCATGCCGGTCTCCAGGATGACCGGGCTGGCTCCCTCCTCATGAAAGTATAAAAAGGCCATGGCCGCCGCGAATTCAAAAAAGGTGGGGGGTTCGGTTTCGTCGACAACCTCCCGCACCCGGTTGATCAGAGACAGCAACCCCGCGGCGCTGATATCTTTATCCCGCAGGCGGAAACGCTCCTCGAAGCGCACCAAATGGGGGGAGGTGAACAGGCCCACCGGGTAGCCGGCCCGGGTGAGGATGGCCGACAGCATGGCCGCGACCGAACCCTTGCCGTTGGTGCCGGCCAAATGAAGGTATCGGCCCTTTTCATAGGGAATGCCCAAACGGGCCAGCAGGTCCAGAGTGGAGGACAGTCCGAATTTGATGCCGTATTTCTGTAAATCAAAGACCCAGGCTTGCGCCTGGGCCAGGTCGGTAAACGCGGTCATCGCCGCTGCTCCTTAAAATTGCTTAAATTCGTGACTCATCACTGTTTCCCCGTCCGGCTTGAAATTGATGATGAGAATGCTCGACACTTCCTGGACAGGAGCTTCTTTGGGCTTCCTCTTTAAATTTTCCTCCAGGGTAAACGGGGAATCCACGGAGGCGGCAGTCGTAACATCGTCTTTTTTCTTTTTGCTGTAGGAATTTTCTTTGGGTCTCATGGCTTTATAAACGTAAGTTATCCCCTCCGGTGTGCGTTTGGTTTCCTGGGGATCGCCGAACAGGGTGAGTATTTCGGTTCTTTTGGTTTTACCGTCCTCGATCCGGTCAACATAGGCGGGATTAAGGCCCTTTTTCATGATAATCTGCCACCCCCCGAGGACAAGCGGCAGGGCGATGATGAACAGGGCGAGGGCACGCCCCCGGCCTTGACAAGGGTTTCCACGGCTGACGCACTGTTTTGAGTCCATATGAGGTGCCTCCCTGAAACAAATGGTAAAATAACGTTTCGTTGTTTAATAACTGAGAAGCACTGCGATGATGCCCCCCAGAAAAATTGCATCAAAGGTGCCGGCCCCGCCGATGGAGGCCACCGGGGCCCCCATGCTGCCGATATCCCCCAGGTGCAGCAGGTCGGCGCCGATAAGAGTACCCATGGTGCAGGCGATATAGGCGCAGGGAGCCCGAAATTCCTGGGGGCACAGGAGCCACGCGCCGACGGCGGCCACCAGAGGGGGTATCAGGCCCGGCACCGCTATACCCAAGCCCTTCACCGGCTTGGCCAGCCGGTACATGACGGCCGTCACCATTCCCAGGACCGCCAAAAGCCCCAGGGACAGCCCAATTCTCTCCGCGATTTTCACAAAGAGATAGAGAGACAAAGCCGCGGGAATGAGGGCTCCCCCCACATTTATGGCCAGGGTGGTCTGGCGGATGGCCCGGGCCGGAGGCAGGCGCACCTGCATGCCGAAATAGGAAATGACCTGACCTGATAAGACATCATGGCTCTCTATGGTGGTCAGGGGGATGTTTACCAGGCTGCCTAACAGGGTGAGAAGGAGGAGCCAGAACACCGTGTGCGGGGGGATGCCCAGGGCGACAAAGGCGTTCCCGATGATCCCGAGCCACAGAAAGGGCAGAAGGATAAGGGTTATCAGGAAGAAAAACACCATCAGGATGAAGATGAGGGGAGGATAAAACATGCCGAAACCTTTTAAGGCGGTTATTCAGCCTTTAATTTATACGCCCTGATTTTAAATTCTAACTCCTCCAGAGAGATTTGCAGCGCCGCGGCGGCGTCCTGCCGGTTCCAGCCGTGTTTTTCCAGCGTATGGAAAATGAACTCTTTCTCCCACTCCGGCGGGGCGGCTTCCCCCTCGAAGGCCTCAGATTCCGGTTCTCGAACCAGGCGCTGGAGTTGGGGAGGAAGTTCCAGCGGACTGAGGACCTCCCCCTGACACAGAATGATACCGCGCTCCAACGTATTTTCCAACTCCCGGATATTTCCCGGCCAGGAATAGCGGCGCATGGCCCGGAGAGCCTCAGGAGACACCTGTTTCACGGGGCTGTGGTATTTCTCTCCGAACCGCTGGAGGAAAAAGTCGACCAGCAGCGGCAAATCTTCCTGCCGCTCCCGCAACGGCGGGAGGGTAATGGGGAAGACATGCAAGCGGTAATACAGGTCGTCCCGGAAGGTCCCCTGCTGCACCATGCTCTCCAGGTTGCGATTGGTGGCGGCGATGATGCGGACATCGACTTTCATGGCCCGGGTGCTGCCCAGGGGCTCGAATTCCCGGCTTTGCAAGACCCGTAAAATTTTGGCCTGGGTGGAAGGCTGCAGTTCGCCGATTTCATCCAGAAACAGGGTGCCCTGATGGGCCAGCAGGAAACGGCCCTCCTTCTTGGCGGCGGCCCCGGTGAAGGCGCCTTTCTCGTGGCCGAAGAGTTCGCTCTCCAGCAAAGTTTCCGGCAGAGCGGCGCAATTCACCACGACAAACGGGCCCTGACGGCGGCGGCTGTTCAGATGGATGGCCTGGGCCACAAGCTCCTTCCCGGTGCCCGTTTCTCCCAGGAGGAGCACCGTGGCATCGGAGGGAGCCACCAACTCCAGAAGTCGGGCAATCTCCTTCATGCGGGAGGAAACACCCAATACCCCGGGAAACTCCAGGTTCACGCCAGTGGTTCTCCTTTGCGTTTGAGTCCGTGCACTACTCCGTGGCACCGGCAGGCGGTGGCGATCAACAGCGGCCCTGACCTCTCGCCCACCTCGGCGGCCAGTTCCAGGAGGCGCCGGGGAGGAAAGCCTCCCACCCCCGGGGCCAACTGCCGGCTGGCCACCACCAGTATGGGCAAGCCGGGTCGGGAAGCCTCCGCCAGTTTGAGAAAGAGGGGTCGGCGTGCTTCCCCGGTCACGGGGCAGGCCAGGGGTTCAGCACAATCATCCGGGCAAAGATGGCGGGCCTGGCTCAGGTAAAGCTCGCCGGCCGGACCCCGCACCGCCAGGGCGGCCAAGGCATCCAGGTCCCAGGGAACCTCGGCCGGCTCCCAGTTTTTACCGGCCAGAGGTCCCGCCAACAGCCAGCCGTAGGCCACATGGACCGGCACCAGGGGCAAAAGCCAATCCCAGGGAGGCTCCGGCCCCAAATGGGCTGCCAGGTACGCGATGGCCTCGTCCGCCCGCATCTGTGCGCCTGCAATCTCAAGAGTCCTGGCCTCTGCCAGGGCCTGCTCCGAACGGTCAATTACCAGGAACCGTGCCTCAGGGTCCTGCCCGGCCAAACGCCGAAGCGCCAGCCGGCCGAATTTCCCGGCTCCCAAAAGAAGATACGACGCCATGAACTCATGGTTGGCGGGGAAAAACCCCGATGACGGTGGGCAGCCAAAGCTTCGGCTGGTCCATGATGGTACCCAGGCGGGACTGCCAGCTTGGTGGCGAATAATATTCAAGGTCTTTGGTTTTAATAAATAACTGGGCCTCGGCGCCGCCATCAAGGTTCAGGGCGCTGTCGATATCAAAACAACTGGCCTTTAAGAATTGGGCCATCTTATACAAAGTAAAATAATTAGTCGACGTGTTAAACACCAGAATATTACCGTTGCGGTCCGCGCAGATCACGGTGCGATAGGATTTTTTGCCGCTTTCCCTGACCCGGATGTTGCCCTTATAGTCCAAGAGCAACGGGAAAGACTCCACTCCCTGCTTCCAGGGGAATTTCTTGAGATCGATCCGGGTGGCCTTGAGGTCCAGGATAGTGGCCCGGGGCAAATCCGGAGACACTCCCTGGGGCTCTGCCACAAACATCCCCTGCATCTGGCTGTTATTTTGGGGCCCAAGGGCCTTGCCGTCCACAATGACCAGCCCCACCGGCTGACCTTTAGGGCTGAAATAGCTGGCGTTGAACACCACCGGCGCCTTGATTTCTTCCTGCCACTTGACAATGCTCTGGGGCTTCTGGTGAAAGATGCGGAAGTTATTGAAAGCCGGGTCTATTTTGACCACAGCCAGGGTGTCCACAGGCTCCTGGTTATAAAAGACCTGGACCTCGGAAAAGGCCAGGCCATGGCTGAGGGCGCGCCATTGCGGCGGGGTGTGGGACCACTGGGCCTCGGCCCGCCAAGGCATGGAAAGGCACAGCCCCAGGAACAGGACTACGCCGAGAATGCGGAGAAACACTGCCTCTCCTTGCAGGTTGCTAAAATATCGGATATTTTACCATGAGTAGGAAATTTGTCCACAAACATCTCCATATGCTGCTCCATCTGGCCGACGCGCACGCCCATTTAGACGAACCGGAACTTCGCCATCAGCAGGAGGCTGTCCTTTCCCGGGCCCGAAAGGCAGGCGTGCGCCTCGTGGTGAATGTCGGCATCAGCCAGGAAAGCTCCCGGCAGGTAGTGGCAAGCGCGGCCCGGTATGCGGAGGTGTTTGCCGCTGTGGGGGTGCATCCCCACGGTGCGGCATCCATGCAGCCGGAGGACCTCACCACCCTGGCCCGGCTTGCCGCCCACCCCAAGGTGGTGGCCGTGGGAGAAATCGGTCTGGACTTCTACCGGCGCCGCTCCCCGGAAAAGGTGCAAGAACACTGGTTCCGGGAGCAGTTGGCCCTGGCTCACACCGTGGGCAAACCTGTGGTGATACACACCCGGGAGGCGACCGCCGACACCCTGCGGATTCTTCAGGAGGAGCGCCGCCACCTCTTAGGCGGGATCATGCACTGCTTTCAGGGCGATCCGGACGATGCCCGGGCCTTTCTGGACCTGGGATTTTTCCTGTCCTTTTCGGGAGTCCTTACCTTTCCCAAGGCCGAACCCCTGCGCCGCGCAGCCCAAAAGGTCCCCCTGGACCGGGTGCTGGTGGAGACCGACTGCCCGTATTTGGCGCCACAACCATGGCGGGGCAAGGTGAATGAACCGGCCTATGTCGCGGCTACGGCTGCTGCCCTGGCCGAAGTGCACGGCCTCACCCTGGAGCAAGCCGCCCGCCGCACCTGGCAGAATACCCTGGCCGCCTTTCGGGTGGACGAAAAGGAAGTAACAAGGCAAATCGCCACCGGCTCAACATGAGATTTTCCCTTTGGCCATGGACCGGATCAGAAGGAACCTGGAAGAGATAAAACGGCGCCTGGATGACGCGGCCCGCCGCGCCGGCCGCGACCCCGCGGACATTCGCCTGGTGGCCGTCACCAAAACCGTGGGAGTGGAGCGCCTTAAAATCGCCGTGGCCGCGGGGCAAACCCTGTTCGGCGAAAATTATGTGCAGGAAGCCTCAGGCAAAATTGCCACTCTCGGTCCAGGGCTTACCTGGCACTTCATCGGACATCTGCAGAGCAACAAGGCCAAGGCCGCGGTGGAGTTGTTCGACCTGATTCACTCCGTGGACCGCCTAAGCCTCGCCCAGGCCCTGGAACAGGCCGCGGCCCGCCGGGACAAGATACAAGACCTTCTCCTGCAGGTCAATGTGGCTGGAGAAGCAAGCAAATCCGGCGCCGCACCGGAACATGTCGAAGACTTGCTTCGTGAAATCAGTAAGATGCCCCATCTGAGGGTCATGGGCCTGATGACCATGCCTCCCTGGTTTGACGATCCTGAGAAGGTGCGCCCCTATTTTCGGGCCTTGCGGGAGTTGCGGGACCGGCTGCGGGATGTGCACGGGGCGGAACTGCCTGAGCTCTCCATGGGCATGACCGGCGATTTTGAAGTGGCAGTAAGCGAAGGGGCCACCTTGGTGAGAATCGGCACCGCCATTTTCGGGCAGCGCCCGCGGTGAAAAAGATTATCCGATTATGCCCCTTGCTCCGCAAAAAGAATAAAGGAATACAGCCTTTCACGTGGGGAGAGGGCCAAGGAGCGGCGGCTCCCTGCCCCTCCCCCGCACCTCTGCGACCATGGATTGTGCTGAGCAAAAAACATAATCGGTAAAGTTTCTTGCCTGCAGGCAGTCCCGAAGTAGGAGGAGAGAATCATGTCGAATATGCCAGACCTCCTGATTTCCTTGGGAAAACTGGCCCTGGCCGCGGTGATAGGCGGCGCCATCGGCTTTGAACGGGAGGCTCATGGCCAAGCCGCGGGCTTAAGGACGAATATCCTGATCTGCGTCGGCGCCTGTCTCATGATGCAGCTTTCCTTGAACATGGAAGCGCTCTTCCACCATTTCCCCGGAGATTCGGTGGTCCGCCTGGATCCGGCCCGGATTGCCTCCTACGCCATCGCCAGCATGGGTTTTTTGGGAGCCGGCGCGATCATCACCGGGAAAGGCATGGTGAAGGGGCTGACCACCGCGGCCGGACTGTGGCTGGTCACCGGCATCGGCCTGGCCATCGGCGCCAGCTTTTTTGCCCCGGCCCTGTTTGCCGCGCTCATCAGCCTTATCTGTCTGTATGGTATGCGTCAGATCAAGGCATTGTTTAACCGGGACACCTACACCATCCTGTCCTTGGAGTTCCAGGGCTTCCATGACCATCTGGAGCAGATCAGGCAGATTCTGGCCGCCCACGGATTCAGCATCAATTTCACCGCGTTCAGACGGGAAGTGCCCGAGAATGTCAGCTCTTACCGCCTGCATTTAACCAGCAAGGACAATATCCCCTGGGACCAGCTCGTCGAGGAAATAGCCAAGACTCCTGATCTCCTCAAGTTCGAGTGGCAGGAAGGCCAGGTGATTTAAACCTCTTCTCTTTTATGCCGATATGCTGAGCCCTGCCAAACTCTCCCCTGCCCCCCCCCGCTTGGGCCTTACCACCACGATTCCGGTGGAGGTGGTCCTGGCCGCGGGCTTCATCCCGGTGGACCTGAACAACCTGTTCATTTCAGCTCCTGACGCCCGGCAGCAGGTTGCCCGGGCCGAGGCCAAGGGTCTGCCTCGCACCATCTGCGCCTGGGTGAAGGGCATTTACACAAGTCTCATGGATCACCCGGAGATTCAGGCCGTCCTGGTGGCCACCCAGGGGGATTGCTCTTACACCCAGGCTTTAGGGGAGCTTTTGGAGCAAGAACAGCGGGAGGTCCTTCATTTCAAGTTTCCCTATCCCCGGAACCGGGAGCGCCTGAAACAGGAGATCGAGGCGCTGATGGCGCGTCTGGAGACCGACTGGCCGGCGGTGGCCCGGATCCGGGAACGACTCGCCCCGGTGCGCAGACTTTTGCGGGAGCTGGACCGCCTTACCTGGGAGACCGGGCAGGTGACCGGGCAGGAGAATTTTCAGTTCCTCATCGCCAGCTCCGATTTTGACTCCGACCTGGAGGATTACGAAGCCAGGCTCACGGCGCAGGTTCAAGAAGCAGCCCGGCGTCCAGCCCGCCGGGGAGTAGTGCGCCTGGGTTTGGCCGGCATACCTCCCATTTTTTCCGACTTGTGGGGGTATCTTGAGGAGTTGGACGCAGAGGTGGTTTTTCATGAAATCCCCCGCCAATTCAGCATGCCCTATGACACCCCCGATCTGGTGGAGCAGTACTGGCGCTATACATACCCGTATGACATCGGCGGCCGCCTGGCGGATCTCGCCGAAGCCGTGCGTGTCCGGCAATTGGACGGCATGATCCACTACACCCAGAGCTTTTGCTTCCGCCAGATGTTTGACCGGACGATGCGGGAACGCCTGCCCGTGCCCATCCTGACCATCGAAGGGGACGGCCCCACCCGTCTGGACGCCCGCACCCGCCTGCGCCTGGAGGCCTTCGTCGATGTCCTGCGGCCGTGACGGATTCGTGAAGGAGGGGGCTCAGGGCCGAGGGTCCTTACCCCCTCCCCCCCAAACAAACCAGACCACCCTGGGTCTGGATTTCGGCAGCCGGTATGTGAAATTGGTGCATTGGCGGGACGGTCAATTCACCCGCCGCCGCCTGGACAGCCTGGATTTTTACCGGGATTTCATGGGGACCGGGCAGAAACGGCTCCAGGTCGACTGGGAGCGGCTGGGGCTGAAGACCCCCGCCGCCCTGGTAGCCACAGGCTACGGCAAAGACCTGCTCAAAGACCTGGTGCCTACCATTACCGAAATCCGGGCAATTTTTCTGGGAGCCCGCTTCCTGACCGGCTGGGACGACTTTATTTTGCTGGAGATGGGAGGGCAGGACACCAAGGTGCTGTATATCAGGGACGGCCGGGTCTTCGATTTTGTCACCAATGACCGCTGCGCCGCGGGGACAGGCCGGTATCTCGAAAATATGGCCCGCTTTTTAAAAATTCCCTTGCGGGATTTCAGCAGCTATTGGCAGGACCCGGTGGTCATTTCCCAGACCTGCGCCATTTTCGGCGAAAGCGAACTCATCGGCCATATCCTGGAGGGAGCCTCCGTGGCCAGCCTGGCGGCGGGGGTAAACGCCTCGGTGAGCCGCCGGGCTCTTACCATGATGCACCGCTACGCCTGTCCACGGCTGGTCTTTGTGGGGGGTGTGGCCCGCAACCGGGCCGTGGTCCATTTCCTCCGGGCAGGCACCTCCTGTCAGGTGCATGTACCCCCGCATCCGCAATTCACCGGGGCTCTCGGCTGCTGCCTGGAAGCCCTGAACATCCTTCGGTCTCAGCCCTCATGAAGGTTCTTTTCGCCAGCCATGCCCTGACCGGCTTCCTGCTGGCCCACTTCGGAGTGAGCCGGGACTGTGACTTACAGGTGGAGCGCCTGCGGGCCTCCCGGCCGGTGTTCCGGTTCTCTGTCCCGGGTGACGGCGCGGGGCTGGTGGGCAAATTTTTTCGGGGCCAGGTTCCCGCCACCCCCCAGGACCGGTCGCTGGAGCAGGAATACCGGAATTACCGGGCAGCGCCGGGCTGGGGCTTGGCGGGCCTTATTCCCCGGCTGGCGGGTCAGTCTCCCGGCCTGCGCCTGGGGCTTCTCCTCGAGGCCATCCCCGGTTGCGATCTGGATCATTATTTGCTGGCTGCGGCCCAAGGGCGGCACCGGGAGACCTGCCGCTCGAAAGTGGGACAACTGGCGGAACTTCTGGCCTTTTTCCATACCCGGCCGCTCTCCCCTTCGCCTGTTTCTCCCGGGCCGGTTTTGGCGTATTTTGCCAAACTTCGGAGACAATTGCAGGCCCAGGGCATCCTCTCACAGGAGGAAGTGGCGGCGCTTGCCGAAGAAAGCGATCTCTGGGAAATCAGGTTGAGGTCCTACGACGACCAGCAGGTGCTCCTGCACGGCGATGCCACGCCTACCAATTTCCTCTTCCCCGATGGACGGGTGGTCGCCGTGGACCTGGAGCGCCTGCGGCCCGGCGACCGGCTCTTCGACCTTTCCTGGGTGGCCGGGGAGTTGCGGCACGCCTGGGGTTGGCGGGGCCGGGATTTTGGGGGGAGCGAAGCCCTCATCCAGCATTTTTTCCGGTCCTATCTTGAGGCCCTCCCCGCAAGTGGTGATCTGACTGAAAGGATTTATGCCCTCAATCCGTTATACATGGCCCTGGCGGAATTGCGCATCGCCCGCAACGCCTATCTTTCCTGGGAATACCGCCGGACCCTGCTGGCGGAGGCCCAGAGCTGTCTCAAACATGGCCGGAGGTTGACGTGAAAACCCTGCTCATCGTGGCGGGTTCGGACCCGGGAGCCGGAGCCGGCCTGCAACAGGACCTGAAAACCGCAACTTTGTCAGGAGCCTATGGCTTCACGGTGGTCACCGCGCTTACCGTGCAGAACAGCCTGGGCTTGCAGGCGGTGCACCCGGTGGCTCCCGAAGTGGTGGCCGCCCAGTTGGACGCAATTCTGACGGATTTCCCGGTGGCAGCCGTCAAGATCGGCATGGTGGGCACGGCAGCCAATATCAGAGTCATAGCCCGGCGCCTCCGGGACCTGGCGGACCTGCCACCGGTGGTCCTGGACCCGGTGCTGGCGGCAGGCCGGGGAGGCGCACTCCTGGAGGAGGAGGGGGTTGGCCTTCTTAAGGCTGAACTTTTTCCCCTCGCCACCATCCTCACTCCCAACGTCCCCGAGGCCGTCCGCCTCACCGGCAGAACCATCGAAAGTCCGGCCCATCTGGAGGCGGCGGCCCGGGAGCTCCAAGCCCAGGGGCCAACCTGGGTCCTGGCCAAGGGCGGGCACCTGGCAACCGACCCGGTGGATATCCTCACCGATGGTCAAAAGTCTTATCGTCTCGAGGGCGCCAGACTGCCCGCGCCCCACAACCATGGCTCGGGGTGCCTGCTGGCTGCGGCAATGGCCGCGTACCTGGCCCAGGGTCTTACCGTGCCGGAGGCCGTGAACCAGGCTCGGGAAATGGTGAGAGCGGCGCTGCGCCATGGCCTCCCCTTAGGGCGGGGAGTGGGGCCGGTCAATCCCTATGCGCCGTTTGGCCGGGAGCAGGCCCGCTACCAGGTCCTGGAGGACCTGCGGACCGCAGCGGCGCGCCTGGTTCGGGAAGACCTCTCCCCCCTCATCCCCGAAGTCATGAGCAACCTGGGGTATGCTCTCCCCCATGCAGAAGGTTATAAGCACGTGGCCGCGTTTCCGGGGCGCCTCATTAAAACGCCCCAGGGTACCATGACGCCCGCTCCTCCCGCGTTTGGCGCGTCCCGGCATATCGCCGCCGTGATCCTCACCGTGGCAGAACGATTTCCACACCTCAGGGCTGCCATGAACATCAGGTACGTGGAGGGAATCGAGGACATCGCCCCTCTGCTGCACCTGCGCTATGCCAGCTTCGACCGGGCGCAGGAGCCTCCCGGGGTCAAAGCCCGGGAGGGCGGCACCCTGGCCTGGGGCGTGGCCTCGGTGTTGGATAATTTGCAGTCCTGGGAAGAGGCCCCGGACCTCATCGGCGATCGGGGCGAAGTGGGAAAAGAAGCCATGATTCGCATCCTGGGGGAAGACCCCATGAACGTGGCGGAAAAGGCCCTGGCCTTGAAAAACGCCCTGCAAGCCGCAGGGAAGGTATAACAGGGGATGGAGAAAACTCCTCGATGGGAGGAGCGCAGCCTGCCGCACCCGGCGCAACCTAAAGGTTGCGGCTTCAAGTCGCTCAATTCAGGTTTCTTTTTGGTATAAGCACAACACGGTATAAATCAATAACCGATTATGTCCGGTGCTCGGCAGAGAGCATAAAGCTTTTCACGTGGAAGGGGGCCGGGGAGCTGCGGCTCTCTGCCCTCCCCCCGCACCTCTGCGATTAGGGATTGTGCAGCGCAAAAGACATAATCGCTAATCAATATTGTGTGGAGCAGGCGCCCTCGCCTGCAACAGACAACCTGGGGAGGTTGTTTGACATGATGGTTGCAGAGGTCTCAACTTCCAGGTCATCTTGAGATTCCCTGGATCAATCCCCTTTCCCGAGAAAAGCCGCGATTTCCATCCCTCCCTGGTCCTCCAGCCACTGAGCCAGTTCCGCGTATCCTGCCGCAAGCAGTCGCTTGGCGGCGGCTGCCTGCCGGAAAATTTCCCTGGGTGAACCGGGAAACCACAGGCGGGCCAGTATGTCCCGGGGGGTTTCTTGCCAGGTTTTCAGGGCGAGGCCAAGTGCTCGGAGATTCCGGCCTTTTACCCGGTGGCGCAAAAATTCCGAGCCGGTCAGGACATCCACCCGGTAATCCTGCCCCCGGTCCCAGCCGAGGCGATGCAGGGCCGCACGGCGCACCAGGCAGGGGTAACAATAGCCGCAGGCGCCAACTGCTTCTTTCTGCCAGCGCCCCGCCACGGGCCGGGCGCAGGAGACGCTCAGGGGGACGAGCTTCTTCAAAAGGCTGCGGTTGCGGCATTGGGCCAGCATTTCTCCCTTGGTCAGATTTTGATAGGGATTCGTTAATTCCTGGGATATGCCGGCCTGCCTCCAGCAGGCCAACAGGCCGTCCAGGAAATATGGGTGGGTGGTGCGGGTGCTGTAAGCCCCCAGGCGGTTTAAGGTGAGGGGCGGATTCAGGCTGATCCAGCCGTTTTCGGGGATGAACAGCGGCAGCCGGCCGGGAAAGGCAGAAGCCGCGGCCAGGCCCAGGGCCAGATACAGCAGGGAGCGGCTGCGCAAGGTGAGTTCCGGGCCCTCAAATTGGACGCGTACCGCCAGATGGTGGAGACGCTCCGGGCCGTACTGGCCGAGAAGCCCCGCGGCCAGGGCTTGTTGGGTGGCGGCCAGTTGCCCATAGTCATAATGGCTAACCAGAATAAGGCGGTGGCCCTCCTCCAGCAGATCGATGGCCCCGGCCAGGGAGTCCACTCCCCCGGACAGGAAGGATACTGCCGTGGGCTGCCAGCGGTGGGGCCAGGTTCCGGCAAATTTCAGGCCATCCCCGGTTTCCCGGGGCTTGAGGCTCCAGTCGTCGCCGGTGAGAAAGTGTAAAAGAAGCGACCAGTCACGGGCAAGTCCGGCCCAGGCGGTGGGCAGGGGGATATCCAGCACGATTTTTCGGGTCCAGGCGTCGGGCCTTTGCCCCCGGAGCACCAGCTTGTCCGCAGCCCAGACCCCCAGGGCCAAAACCAGAAAGGCCTGGACCTGCTCCTGCTTTTCCGCGGTCAGGGGCCAGAGATGCTGGAAATTATTGTGCAGCACCAGGCTTGGGGGCGGTGATTCCTCCAGGTGGACCACCGCGTCTGCCTTCCGGAAGGGACGCCGCTTTCCCTGGGGAGACTTTACATAGAGATAAAAGGGGCCTCCGGCAGAGTTGTTTTTATGAGAGGCGGCGTAGGAAAATTCAGTCATGATGAAGGCCCGGCGTCCCCATAGCGTTGCAAAATCTTCTCCAGGGTCCGGGTGACCTGGAGCCAGCCGGCCAGCGTGCGCCACTGCCCGGTCTCGGGAGGATTATCCGGAACTTCGCTGGCCGCGGCCGCAAGCTCCTCCTGCAACCGGACCAGGCCCTGACGATATTGCTGCCAGCCGGGAGCAGCCGCCTCCAGGGATTCTCCCAGGTCAAAGGCCAGCCGCTGGGAAAAGGCCAAGGCCAGAAAAGACCTGACCAGGGAAGATCCATTCACCCGAGAGACTTCGCCAGGGTCTGCTGTCAGGGCCTTCTCCAGGCAGGCAGCCAGGGCGGCCCCCGCTACAGCCGCCTCCAGGCTGCCTGGTTCTTCCAGCCAGGATTGAGTTACCCCGGGCACCACCTTTTCAGGAGGGAGGTGCGCCAAGTCGTGCAGACCCATGGCTTCCAGGGCTGCGGTCAACCCTGAGGCCGCCATCAGATCGCCAAATTCCCCCAGGGCTTGGGCAGCCTTTCTGGTCAGCCGGAATGCTGCCAGGATATCCTGACCCTGACTGCTGCTTGTTTCCTCTAAAGCCGCCACATAGCGCCGCACCACCTCCCGGGCCTCCATGGGGGCCGCCCCTTCCGGAGACATATACCGGGTAGCTGCGCCCTTGGCCAACCGCCACAACGCCGTACTGGGCCCCCGCCGTGCTGTAGAAGTCCCCATAAGATGAGAGATTATGTTTTGGGGGGGCCTTCTGGCTGGAAACCCGTGCCGCCGGGGTGAGCCTCTTACTCCCCCGGCTAAGCCCCCTGTTCACTATCCTAACACAACTGGCAGGCTGTCGAAAAATGCTTTTCCTGCCGGGTCACAGGCAACCGGTGGCGCAGGCTAACGCCTGCGGCTACAGAAAATTGCCATTTGAGTGCAACTTTATATCACTGGTCATTCTGAACATAATGAAGCGCTTTCGACTCCTTGAAAATACGAGATTCACAGCAATGCTCAGCAGGACAAATTCCCTCTTTTGGTGGCGTTTCAACAGCCTGCTAACCGCCTTGGGCCAGGCGTTTGAGACGGGTGTAGCGCTCCCAGGAGAAGGTGGCCCAGCAGGGGAACAGGGAGTTGTTGTGGTAGAGGGGTTCGTTTTCCAGGTCATAGGGGGAGGCGGCCAGAGCCTCCGGCCAGAGCCTGGTGCCGGGGAGGGGCGAATAAAGGGCCAGGACCGGGGTGGAGCCGAGTTCTCTCACCCGGTGGATGGAGGCGGCCACTTCCTCGTCTCCCTGGCCCGGCAGGCCTATGAGCAGATAGACGCCGATGTCCTTTTGGCTAAAGCCGGCTTCCCGGAGATATCTCAGGGCCGCTTCCAGTTCCTCTGCTTCGAGTTTCTCGTCCAGGCGTTTGGCTCCCGGAGCGGCGGTCTCCACGCCGAGGCGCAGGGTGGCGAAATTGGCGCGTTGCAGCCATATGGCCACCTTCCGGTTGATGAAGCGGGCATGCAAGGCGTTGGGGGTATGGAACCGGAAGCGAGCGTTCCGCCTCGTTAATTCTTCCAGGACAGGCAGCAGGTGATGATCTGCATTTACCAGCAGGGCGTCATCATAGAACGCCACTTCTGTCAGGTTCAGCCGTTTTTGCCAGGATAACAACTCCTCGGCCACTGCCAGGGGGGCGCGGCGCCGGTAGCGGGGCGTCAGGAAGCAGGAGGCGCAATAGTCGCAGGAGAAGGGGCAGCCCCGGGAGGTGAGGAGGGGGATAAAGCTCAATCCGTCAGCCAGGTGCAGGGCCGGGTAGGGGAAAGCCTCCGGGTCGCCTCGGTCCAGGGGTGGAAGTGAGAGGTTGAGCAGGGAGGCCAGGTGCTGGAGGACGGCCTCTTCGCCGGGGCCGGTGATGACCAGGTCGGCGCCGCTGTGTTGCCGGGCGTGGCCGGGGCACAACGTGGCATACACGCCCCCGAGAAGCACCGGTGTCCCGGGAAAGTGCTCACGAGCCAGGCGGATGGCCGCGGAGACGCCGGGATACCAGTAGGTCATCAGTGAAGTGACCAGGATGGCGGCGGGACGGGGAGTTTCGGCTAGCTTTCTGCGAAAAGCCGCTTCAGAGATGCCATAGCGGCCATAGCGCCGGGGAAAGCCGGCCAGGGCCGGGGGCGGGGGCAACACTTGCTTGGGATAGCGCCCGGTGCCGAAGGGGCCGGATCGGGCATGAGGTGCCGCAAGGCAGTCGATCAGGCGGACGGACACACCCCGGGATTCAAGAAGGCCGGCCAGATAAAGGAGCCCCAGAGGCCGGGCAAAAAAGTCATACGCCGCGACATCATAAATCCAGGGGTTGATGAGCAGGAGGAGGGGATGAGACATATCAGGCCTGCAGTGCGGCTTGGCTGGTCCAGGCCAGCAGCAACCTCCAAACCCTGGCAGTGCGGTCATCAGCCGGGGAAATGGCGAGTTCCGTGATCCTGGAGGTTTCGGGGGTCACCTTGACAGGATCGGCCAGGCGCAAACCCGGCACCCAGATAATCCCTTCTTTGCCTGCCACTACGGGCAAGTGCGGCCGCAGCCAGCGGGGAACCTTGGCGTCCACCAGAAAATCCTGCATTTTTTTGGTGCCTCCGGCGCCCTCAGGCCAGAAGCGGTCACCCGCCAGCAGGGGGCGCAGGGTGAGGGGGAAAGCAAGCCGGTCCCCGTTCAACCAGGCCAAGGCGGGGGAGACAGGGTTCCCTTCCGGCCGCGGCTCCGGGAGGTTTCGGGCCTCAAGACGCCAGCCGTCAGGGGACTCCACCATCCCTGATTGGGGGAGCAGGGTGGCGCACGGTTCCGGGGGAGGCGGCAGGGGCGGGAAGAAGTGGAGCTCCCGGCCGGCGCGGGCCACCTGGCAGGTGCCTATGGTCATGGCGCCGCCGCTTTTTTCCCCCCGGGCCAGGTCCAGGAGATTCTTCGCTTGGGCTGAAGTTATTTCCTGGTGGGAGAGAAAAGACCCCAGGGTGCGCCGCAAAAGGCGCGTCTGCAAGCCCGGCGGCAGGGCCAGCAACCTTGGGATGGAAAGCGCCGCCCAATCAGGAGTGATCCGGCGCGCCGCCGAGTTAAAGGCTGCCTCGGTGCTTTCCGCCAAGAGGCGCTCGTCTTCCTGGAGATTGGCCATGAGCCGCCAAACCGCGCTCTTGAGGCGGGGATTGTAATCCTGCTGCAGTTGGGGCACCAGGTCCAGGCGCATCCGGTTGCGCAGGTAGCGGCGGCTCAGGTTGCTCTGGTCCTCCCGGTACGGGATTTTTTCTTGTTGGAGCCAGGCCAGGAGCACAGCCTTGCCCACAGCCAGCAGCGGACGCACCAGCCCCTGCGGGGTGCGGGGCCACATGCCCTTCAGGCCCTCGGTGCCGGCGCCGCGCACAAGACGCAGAAAAAAGAGCTCGACTTGGTCATCGGCGGTGTGGCCCAGGGCGACCCGGTCGTAGGCGCGGCTGCGGCGCACCCGCTGGAGGAAGTCCAGACGCAGCCGCCGGGCGGCCATCTGGAGAGAAATTTTTTCAGCCCTGGCCGCCCCCCGGACATCCCCCTCGCCGCGGTGCATGGGTAGTCCCAAATCCCTGGCGAGCCCAGCCACAAAGCAAGCTTCTTCCCGGGAGACCTCCCCCCGTAAGCCGTGATCGAAGTGAGCCACCCCCAGATGCAGGTCCAAATCCCGGGCCAATCGATGCAGGATATGGAGCAGGGCCACGGAGTCGGGCCCGCCGGAAACCGCCACCAGGACCTGTATGCCAGGTGCAAAGAGTCCTTCGGACAGGGCAAAGTCGCGCACGGCCGGCAGCAGCAGGCCCGGGTCGGCAGGCTCGAAGAGCGGCTGGATCAGCGGGTTTCGGGGTGACACAACTGGGCCACCGCTTCCAGGATAACATCCTTGGAAAATGGCTTGGCAAGAAACCGGTCCACCAGGTTCATCAGGGGAGACGGGTCTGAACTGCCCGGAAACTCGGAAGAAGTCAGGATAACGCGGCAGTCCGGCTGGAGGCTCTTGAGGCGGGCCGCCGCCTGCAGGCCATCGCCGGTGGGCAAGTGATAGTCCACCAGCGCCACCTGGTAGGCATGATCCAGGGTGGAATCCCTGAGCGGCTCGTCATCGGCCCAGGCGGAAACGCGGTATCCCGCCCGCACCAGAATCTCGGTGAGGGCTTCCCGGGTGCCGGGGTCGTCGTCGATGACTAGAATCCAGGCGTCCATGGTTAAGTATAATCGATTCGGCGTCAGACTTCACAGGTCTTAACTATTCCAGCCTCATGGTGCGTCTCCTCCGAGGCTGTGGTGGGCAAAATCACGTGAAATTCGGCGCCCCGGCCGGGGGCGCTTTCCACCCAGATGCGCCCCTGGTTCGCTTCGATCAGGGTCTTGCAAATATAAAGTCCCAACCCCGAGTGGTTCGCATGATTGGGGCGCTGACGATATTTCTCAAAGAGAACCTGTTGTTCATCCGGAGGTATGCCCCGGCCGGTGTCGGCCACCACCAATTCCACTTCCGGGTGGGGGCCGCCGTTCCTGAGGCTGCCCGTGACGGTGACGGTCCCCCCGCCAGGTGTGGCCTCCAGGGCATTAACCAGGAGATTGGCCAGGACCCGCTCCAGAGAGGGTTCATCCACCTTTATGGGAGGCAGGTTCGGTGGCAGAGCCGAGGTCATGACAATCCCCTGGTTTTGGGCCAGGGGGCCGAAGTGATTCAGCACCCGCTGCACCAGGAAGGCCGGGGGCACGGCTTCGGGCCGGAGGGGCAGACAGCCCGATTCGAACCGGCTCAAATATAAGACATTGTGCAGATGCAGGAGCAGACCTTCACTTCTCTGGATAATCCCCTTCAGCTTCTGGTGGGTCTGCGGCGGCAGGGTTTCGTCCTCCAGGAGTTCAATGGTGAGACGCAGGCCGGTCAACGGGGCCTTGATGTCGTGGACGATCATGGACAAAAAGTCGGCGTTGGCCGCAATGCGATCCCGTTCTTCCTGAAGCTGGCGGGTCTTCTCCCGCAAGGCCCGGGTCATGGTGTTAAAGGATTCGGCCAGCTCCCCCAGTTCGTCCTGGCTGGTCACCGGGATGTCGCCCGCCAGTTCTTCCTTGGCTGCCTGGCGGGTGCCTTCCGTGAGGAAGGCAATCTGGCGGCGCATGCCCGTAGAAAGCCAGACGCTGAGAAAGGCGCCCACCAGGGCGGCCGCCAGGCCGACGCCGAAAATAATCAGCTTCAGGGTGGTGAGGGTCCTGTCCAGTTCGTGGCGGTTTACTCCCACCAGTATCAGGTTCTCCCAGGGCTTTTCTTTTTCACCCAGGGGGAGAAAGGTAACGGTATAGGTTTGTGTTCCCAGGCTGAGGCGCTGAATGTGATTCGGGCTGGTGAAGGTGCTGCCCGCCAGTTCCCGGGACCGCATCAGATCCGACACGGCTTTTTCGGGCAGGTCTTTGAAGGAATTGACCACCAGGCGGTTGGCGAAAAAGATGGCCACTTCCACGCCGGGCGGAGACAGAGACTCGACAAAGCCCTTGTCGATGAGCACGCCGGTCAGGATCACCCCCACCAGACGATCCTGATAGTAAATCGGGGCCGAGGCGGAAAGCGAGATGCTGTCCTGCCACTGGGTCATGCGGCTCGCCGGCTTGCCTTCGAGGCCGGAGCGCACCAGGGGGTTGGCGCTGATATTGATTCCCACGCCGCCGGATTCGTGGAAGCGGGCCAGAATGACGCCGTTATTGTCCGTAATGGTCAGGACCTGCAGGCGGGCCGCCTTGAGCAAAGGCATAGCCAGGGTCTTCAGGGTGGCTATGTCTCCGGTGGCAATGAGCTCTCCGTACGTGGAATTGTCCGCCATCAGGGAGGCGGCCTGGGCTACCTGTTGCAGTTTCCCCTGGTATTCGGCCAGAACCAGCCGGGCCACCAGCTCTACCCGCTGCTGGTGCCATTGCAGGATCATGCGGGTGGCCAAAAACTGCATGAGCAGAAGGAGTCCCACCAGGGCCACCACCAGAGACAGCAGATTGACGCCCAACAGCTTGGGCCCGACCTTGGTTCTCAACTTCATGCTTCACAACATAACATATTCTTACGGTTGGAGAAAAGACGCAAATGCCGCGGGACGCGCCAGACGCAGAGGAACGGCTCGGCAGGCTGTTGATACCATGCTTTTCTTTGTCATCCTGAACGCCGGAAAGGATCTCAACCCCTTGAAAATACCAGTTGGTTCGCTTCGCTCAGCCTGACAAATTCCCTCTTTTGGTGGTTGTTCAACAGCCTGCTTAGAAAACCAAAGGAACCTGCATGGCCCGGGCAATCAAATAAAAAAGGGGCATGAGGATCATCCCCATAATGCCCGTATAAAAGAGGAGGAGAATGATGATAAAGCCCACGGGTTCCAGGTAGCGGTAATACTGGAGCAGCCGGTAGGGCAGGAAGGCCGCCACCAGGTGTGAGCCGTCCAGCGGGGGGATGGGGATGAGGTTGAAAATGGCCAAAAAGATGTTGATGGTGCAGCCGTAATAGGACAGCAAAAGCAAGCCGGGGCCTCCCACATGAAGACGCAGGAGAAAGGAAAACAGCAGGGCCAGAAGCAGGTTGCTGCCAGGACCGGCAAAGCTGGTGGTGACTTCCCCGAGGCGGTAGTCGCGGAAATATGAGGGGTTCACCGGCACCGGCTTGGCCCAGCCGAACAGGAGCCGGGAGCTGCTCATAAGCAGAATGGCAGGCAACAGGATGGTGCCGATGGGGTCGATGTGGGGGAGGGGATTCAGGGTGATGCGCCCGGCCAGGCGGGCCGTGGGATCGCCGTTCAGCATGGCCACATAGCCATGGGCCACTTCGTGAATGATTACGGAAAACAACAGGACCACCGCCATCAGGCTCAGGTCGAGGAGGGAAGCAAAATTCATGAGTCTCCTACAATTCCCGCAGCAGGGCGCCGCCGGCCAGGCGCAGGCGTTCCAGTCCCGCCGGTGAGTCGGCCTCGAGGTAAAAGCGCACTACAGGCTCGGTCCCCGAGGGGCGGAAGCACACCCAACTGCCGTTTTCCAGGAGGTATTTGTCGCCGTCCAGGGTGACGTGACCCACAACTTTAAGGCCGGCAAAGGTCTCCGGCAGGGCTTTTATCTTTTCCAGGAATCGGGCTTTGGCTGTCGGCGGCAAACGCAGGTCGAGGCGTTGCGTGTACACGGGGCCTACCCTGGCAAAGAGATCGTCACGCAGTTCCGGCAGACTGTTGCCGGTTTTGGCGACCATCTCCGCCACCATTACGCAGGCCAGGATGCCGTCTTTTTCCGGGAGGTGGCCCTTCATGGAAAAGCCTTCGGCTTCTTCCCCCACCATCAGGGCCTGGCCGTTACTGATGTATGCCCCCAGATGCTTGAAGCCGACTTTGGTCTCAAAGACCGGCCGCCCGTTGGCCGCGGCGACCTTATCCACCAGATGGCTGGTGGCGACGCTGCGGGCGACACCGCCCTCCCAGCCCCGCGTCCTGATCAGATGATCAAAAAGCAGGCCCAGGAGCAGATTGGTGTCGTAATACCGGCCTTCTCCGTCCATGACCCCGAAGCGGTCGGCGTCGGCGTCCACTGCCAACCCCAGGTGCGCCCCGGTTTCTTTTATGCGTGCGGCCAGAGGCTCCAGAAACTCGGCGCTGGGCTCGGGCCGGTGCCCGCCGAAGAGGGGGTCCCGGTAGTCATGCAGGACCTCCACGGTGACGCCGTTTTCCCGGAGGAAGGCATCGAGGTAATCGCGGCCGGTGCCGTAGAGCAGGTCCACCGCAATCTTAAGGCCGGCCCGCCGCAGGGCATCGGTATCCAGGAGGCCGGCTACATGATCAAGATAACCCTGCCGGGGGTTGATCAGGGTGATCAGGCCCCGGTCCTGGGCCTCGGCGAAGGGGATGCTTTTCACCTTTTCGGGGTCGATTTCCCGGATAATCCCTTCAATCACCGAGGTGACGGCAGAAGGAGCCGGGCCGCCCTGGGAAGGATTGAACTTGATGCCGTTCCACTCGGGCGGGTTGTGGCTGGCGGTGATATTGATGCCCCCGCCCCGTTGGGCGTCGCGGATAGCAAAGCTCACCACCGGGGTGGGGGTGTCCCGGTTCGTAAAAAAAGAGGGGATGCCGTTGCCGGCCATGATTTCCGCCGCGGTGGCCGCAAAGGTTTCCGACAGAAACCGGGTGTCATAGCCTATTACGATACCCTGGTCAGCCTTTCCCTCTTTTTTCAGGTAGTCGGCAATGCCCTGGCAGACCAGGCGGGCATTGGCAAAAGTGAAGTCATCAGCCAGAATGCCCCGCCAACCCGAGGTGCCGAATTTGATGTTGACCATAAGGAGAACGTTACCGCTTAGCCCTTTGCTCCGCAGGACAGAAAGAGTTTTTTGGGGGAGGGTCCGGGGGAGGAAGCAGGGGGGCCGCTGGCCCCAAGCTCCCTCCTCTCCTGAGCTTTCAGGTTCCCAAGTCGTAGGAAGCCAGGTATTTTTCCTGTTCCGGAGTGAGGGTATCGATGTCCACACCCATGGCGGCCAGTTTCAACCGGGCAATCTCCTGGTCGATGGCGGCGGGCATGGGGTAGACTTTCTTTTCAAGAGTGGCGTGGTTCTTGGCAATATACTCCGAAGCCAGGGACTGGTTGGCGAAGCTCATGTCCATGACCGCAGAAGGGTGGCCTTCGGCCGCGGCCAGATTCACCAGGCGGCCTTCTCCCAAAAGGAACACGCTCTTGCCGTTTTTCAGCTTGAATTCCTGGACAAAGTCCCGGATCTGACGGGGAGGGCTGCTCATGCGGGCCAGGGCCTCCAGGTCCAGCTCCACGTTAAAGTGGCCGGAGTTGCTGACGATGGCCCCATCCTTCATGACCTCGAAATGCTCTCCCCGAATGACGTTGATGTCTCCGGTCACCGTGCAGAAGAAGTCGCCGATGGGCGCGGCCTGGGCCATGGGCAGGACCTGGAAGCCATCCATGACCGCTTCCAGGGCCCGTAACGGGTTGACTTCGGTAACAATCACCCGGGCGCCCATGCCTTTGGCCCGCATGGCCAGACCCCGGCCGCACCAGCCGTAACCGGCCACCACGAAGACGCTGCCGGAAAACAGGCGGTTGGTGGCCCGGATGATACCGTCGACGGTGCTCTGGCCGGTGCCGTAGCGGTTGTCGAAAAGATACTTGGTGTGGGCGTCGTTCACGGCAATCATGGGGTAGCGCAACACCCCGTCCTGGGACATGGCCTTCAGGCGGATGACCCCGGTGGTGGTTTCTTCGCTGCCCCCCCAGATGCCGTCGATGAGTTCCTGGCGCTTGGTATGAATGGTGAACACCAGGTCGGCCCCGTCATCCATGGAAATCTGGGGCTTGAGGTCCAGGGCCTGGTTGATGTGGCGGTAATAGGTGTCGCCGTCTTCCCCTTTGATGGCAAAGGTCGGGATGCCCTCATGTTTGGCCAGATAGGCGGCCACGTCGTCCTGGGTGCTCAGGGGATTGGAGGCGCACAGGGCCAGTTCGGCGCCGCCGGCTTTGAGGGTCTTCATCAACGCCGCGGTTTCCGTGGTAACATGCAGGCAGGCGGCCAGGCGCACTCCCTTCAGGGGCTTTTCCTTGGCAAAGCGTTCGCTGATGGAGGCGAGCACGGGCATCTCCCGCATGGCCCACTCCACCCGCAAGGCTCCCTGGTCCGCCAGATTGATGTCTTTTACATCGTAATTCATGAACATCTCCGTCTTCGCTTACTTATCGCTGTCGCACACCGGGCAGATCGGGTTTAACCCCGCCTTTTCCCGCAGGATTTCCACTTTATTGGTGTATTCCCAGGTGAAGTCTGGGTCGGTGCGTCCGAAGTGACCGTAAGCAGCAGTTTTCTTGAAGATGGGGCGCTGCATGTCCAGGTACGAGATCATGGCCGCCGGCTTGAAGCTGAAAGTGTCCTTGATGATCTCGAGAATGCGGCTGTCCGGGATATTATTGGTGCCGTAAGTATAGACCATGATGGACAGGGGATCCGGCAGGCCGATGGAGTAGGCCACCTGAACCTCACAGCGCCGGGCCAGTCCGGCGGCCACGACGTTTTTGGCCACATGGCGCAGCATGTAGGAGGTGGTGCGGTCCACTTTGGTGGGGTCCTTGCCCGAGAAGGCCCCGCCGCCATGATAACCGCGGCCGCCGTAGGTGTCCACAATGATTTTGCGGCCGGTGACGCCGCAGTCGGCCAGGGGGCCACCCACCACAAACTTGCCCGTGGTGTTGATCAAATACTGGGTGTTTTTCCGTAAGTTTTCCGGGATGGTCTTTTTGATGACCTCTTCAATGATGGCTTCTTTGAGGTCTTCGTACTTGATATCCGGGTTATGCTGGGCGGCGACCACGACGGTATGGATATCCCGGGGGATAAAATCTTCGTAGCGCACAGTTACCTGGGTCTTGCCGTCCGGGCGCAGGAAGGGCAACGTCTTGTCTTTGCGCACTTTGGCCAGGCGTTCCGCCAACCGGTGGGCGTACCAGATGGGCATGGGCATATAATTTTCGGTGGAATCGGAGGCATAGCCGAACATGAGGCCCTGGTCTCCGGCTCCCTGCTCCGGGGTCAACCCCCGGCCCTCGACGCCCTGAGCAATATCAGGAGATTGGCGGTCAATAGAAGCCAGCACTGCACAGGTTTCGTAGTCAAACCCCATGGAAGAGTCGCAATAGCCGATCTCCTTGATGGTTTGCCGGACAATTTCCGGCATGTCCACCCGGGCGGTGGTGGTGATCTCCCCCGCAATCAGGGCCATACCTGTAGTGACCAGGGTTTCGCAGGCCACCCGGGCAAATCTGTCCTGGGCGAGGATGGCATCCAAGATGGCGTCAGAGATTTGGTCTGCCACCTTGTCGGGATGACCTTCGGTGACTGACTCGGACGTAAATAAAAAATCGGAGGTGGACATCCTTACAACTCCTTTACCGGTAAATCAGGCGTAGAAACGTACCTGTCCTTAAACTTGTAAAATATCTTAAATTCATGTGCAAAATTCAAGTAAATTTCCTGTTGGCTCCACACTTTCCTGGAGAGAGCGGCTCGTGAGCCTGTTTGGGAAGGGCGGGGCAGGAGCGCAAACCCCGTGGGGCAAACCTGCCTATCCGCTCTTGATTCCGGGCCGATGCCTGGCAGGCTGTTGAAAAACCACCAAACCCGGGAACTTGTCATTCTGAGCGACGCGCCTCTTGAATTTTCCCGTGAATGGGATCATTCCTCAGGATGACCAGTAACAAGCAGTGTTCAACACCCCAGGGATTGCCCATGTTCGCAGAAGATTCAGCACAGACTGGAAGCCTGCTTTCCTGATCGCAGCACTGCTTGGACAGCCCGGATCGCCTGGCCGGGTCGAACAGGACAAAGGTGCCCCCGCCGCCTTCACCTGTGGGGTTGGGGGAGGAGGCCATGCCCCCCGTGACCAGCGGCCGGCAGTCGGTTTACCGCGCCCTGCTCATGGCTTACTGCTGACTGCCAACTGCTTTTTGGGCCGGTTCTGGCTGTCCACGAGGACAATCTTGGGGGTGTGGTGACTGAGTGCCTCGGGGGGGTAACTCGAGAAGGTGGTAATGATAATCAGGTCCCCGGGGTGGCCCCGCCGGGCGGCGGCGCCATTCAGACAAATGACCCCGCTGCCGGCCTCGCCTTCAATGGCGTAGGTCTGGAAACGCTCACCGTTTGTAACATTATAAATATGAACCATCTCATACGGGAGGATATCGGCCTCCCGCAGGAGATTGGCGTCCACGGTAAGGGAGCCCTCATAGGCCAGGTTGGCCTCCGTGATAGTGGCCCGGTGGATTTTGGATTTCAGCATGACACGCCACATGATCAATGTACCTCGAGAAGCATATTGTCGATGAGCCGGGTGCCGCCCACCCAGGCAGCCACAGCCAGCCGGGCCGCGCCCCGGACACTGTCAACGTCATTCAGGGTATCGGGGTCCACCAGCACGGCATAGTCCAGGCGGATGTTGGGGGTCTGGCTGATCATTTGTTTGACTTCCGTTAAAATCTTATCTGCTCGTGCCTCGCCAGAGGCGGCCAGATCACGGGCGCGGGTCAGGGCCTGAAAAAGAACCCGGGCCGAGCAGCGCTCCTCCGGGTTGAGATACGAGTTCCTGGAACTCATGGCCAACCCGTCCGCCTCCCGGACGATGGGCCGGCCCGTCACCGTCACGGCCACGTTCAGGTCCGCCACCATGCGTTTGATGACGGCCAACTGCTGGTAGTCCTTCTCGCCGAAAATGGCCAGGTGAGGCAGCACCTGGTGAAAAAGCTTCAGGACCACGGTGGCCACCCCCCGGAAGTGACCGGGCCGGGAGGCGCCGCACATGGGCCGGCTCAGCTCCTTCACCGTGACAAAGGTCTGGAACCCCGGCGGGTACATGTCCGCCGCGGCGGGGGTATAAAGCACGTCCACTCCCGCCTCCCTCGCCAGTGTCGAATCCTTCTTAAGGTCCCGGGGGTAGCGGTCCAGGTCTTCGCCGGGCCCGAACTGGGCGGGGTTGACAAAGAGGCTCACCACCAGGCGGTCCCCGTGCTGCCGGCCATACCGCATGAGAGACAGATGCCCCTCATGGAAATAACCCATGGTAGGGACAAAGGCGATTTGCTGTCCCAGCTTGCGCCAGGCCAGGGAAACAGCCTGCATCTCCTGGGGGTCGCTAACAATTTCCATGAAAAAACCCCGGACTGATCCGCCGGGGTAGCATGTCCTCTTTCCCGCCGAGTCCCAGTCCGCCTGCACACGGATCCAAGCTCTGCCAATAGGTAAAAATTATCATGACACTCTGAGGCCTGTCAAGACAAGTTTTTACCGAAAACTGAGGATTTTCAAACCTCTTAAGCCGGAACCCCTTGTGATTGTCCAATCAGGAAAACAGGAGTGCCGTGTTCACGCCACAGGTTTCCAGAGTCGGAGCCCAGGGCCTCATCGAAGATAAATTTGGGCCTCCCCAGGCAGCCACATTTTGTTGGATTTAGCGGCCGCAAGTTGGTATAAGCGAGACATGGCACTGCACGATTTGAGGAGAAAGGCGAAACGGTGACCAGGATCGGCTACGTGGGAACGGACGGCAGAAGCCTCCTGGCGGCGCTGGATACCAGCCGTGCCACCAGTGAACGCTATTCCGGGAACTACCACGGGGTAGTGGTGCGGGGCACCCCGGCCATGGCCCCCTGGGCGGAGCGCCTGGGGTGGCCGGTGAGCTTTATCCCTACGGCCGCCAACACCATGGAGGACTATGCCCGGACTCTCATCGGGGCTTTTGCCGGAGGCGCGCTGGATTTGGCGCTCATCATGCCGGAAAGCCTCATTTTTCAGGGCTTGGTGGACCGGGTGGCCGAGGCCGGGCACGGCGACAAAATCATCGGTCTGGACAGCCGGGGGGCGTTCATCGAGGCCGACAAGATTGCCGCTAAAAACCTCTGCCGGGAGGCGGGCATTGCGGTGGCCCCGGCCTGGACCGAGGTGGACGCCCGGGATTATCAAGCAGTATTAAGTACATGCCTCGCCTATCTCCATGATTTTGGCGGCGCAGTGCTGAAATACCCCTACAGCGCCGGCGGCAAGGGAGCCCGCATCATCTTGAATTCCTGGGAAATCCGGGATGTCTATACCCTCCTGCTCGCGGATTACAAAGCTGACTACACCGCCCACTTCGGCAAAAAAGGACCCTGGCCGCTCCTTATCGAGGCCCGTATGACCGGGATGGAAATCAGCTTCACCATCCTGGTGGACAAAAACGGCAACCACCAGATTCTCCCCACCGCCATGGACTACCCGGAGCGCTTCGAGGGCCCGCCGGGGATAGACAACCCCATTACCGGCGGCATGGGCTCCATCTCCCCCCATCCCCTGGAGTCCCCGGCCCTCGTAGCCATGGCCGAGGAAACCCTGGCCAAGCCCCTGATTGCGGCTATGGCCAAGCGGGGGATTCTCCGCCCTTGTGTGCTCTATCCCGGCTGCTTCGTGTCTTTTGCCGACAATTTTCAGCCCCGGGACATCCGGGTCTGCGAAATCAACGTCCGCCCCGGCGAGCCCGAATTTCAGCCCGTGGTCAAGCGCCTGCGCAACCTGGGGCCCATGGTGGCGGCCATGGCGGCCGGGAACCTCTCGGAGGTGGCCCCGGAAGTGCGGGAAGACCAGATTTCCATCTGCATCGCCCTGGTAACCGGCCCCGGCGGCCCCAAACAGCAGAAAGGCTACCCCTGGTCCCTCACCAAGGGGGAGCCTCTTGCCGTTGACTTCGAGTATTTCGATAAGAAGAAGATCACCATCATCCCCTCGGCCATGGACTACGCCGAGGGCAGCTTCAAATCCGACGGCTCCCGGGTGGCCTTCCTGGTGGCCAACGCCACCCTGAAGGCCGGCCAGAGACGGGGCCACGTGGCGGAAACCCTGCGCCACCGGCTGCTCAATGCCTACGACCTGGGAAAAATCCGGGTCATCCCCCGGGAAAACGAGGCAGGCAACCGCCTGGCCCTGCGCCGGGACATCGGCCTGCACTACCAGAAGGCCGAACAATTGGCAGGGTGATGGGAAAAAGGAAATACGATTATGTCCTTTGCTCCGCACAAGACATAATCGAAGATGAGTGGGGGAGGGGGCTAAGGGCCGGTGGGCCCTTACCCCCTCCCCCAC
>Ga0078972_1003079_pt1 | contig 51509 bp, 42 predicted proteins | sample YelNatPaOPGAMG01_FD_67568 | JGI IMG/M metagenome (GOLD analysis project Ga0078972, IMG submission 67568) | Hot spring thermophilic microbial communities from Obsidian Pool, Yellowstone National Park, USA - OP-RAMG-01 (SPADES assembly) (version 2) | ecosystem: Environmental > Aquatic > Thermal...
GGGAAGGTTGAAAATCCGCCCGCGCCGAGCGTCGGATCGGGCGCGGTTGCAGTGACCAGCATGGCGCGTTGCACTCAGGATGCCCGCTGGCGCGCCCGTGGAAGCAGGACGGCTCACAGGCGCAACGGCGGGTCGTTGAAATATACCGTGGCATCCTGAAAGTGCACGTCAGGCCGACCAATGCGGATGCCGGCAAGCTCGCGCTCGCCGATTGCGCCCGTGCCGCCGCCTTCAATCGCCGCGTGGAGATACCGGATCGCGTCCACTGCGTCGTCACACTCTTTGCGGGGTGCGTCTTTGCCTTCTGCCCACTGGTAGCTTTCAAGCTCGTTTGCCATGTTCACGCACGCCGGGTCAACCGTCAGCCGTGGGCGTCCGTCACCGGCAACCTTCAAACGATTCTGGATTGCCTGTATCCCGTCCAGCACGCGCCCCTTTACGCCCACTGCCGACACGCCCGCGTCTTTCAAGTCGGCAATCAGTCCCGCCGCTGCCGCGTCCACCGCCGCCAGTCGGCAAGAAAACTCCGTGAACCACTGCCGCGCTTGGTCAACGACTTCGCTTTGCAATCGCCCGCGCTCGTAAAACTCACGGGCAACGTGCCAACGCCCGTCAGAATCTTCGCCCACCAACAGGATCACCGCCGGATGCACGTAGCCTTCGTCCATTGCCAGATACCACGTCTTGAAGTCACCGGCAGGCCGCTCGCAAACGTGGACAGTAGCGTTGAACATATCGTACACCGCGCCTTCCGCCGTCGCCCACTGCCCCAGCAAGAGCCGTTGTCGCCGCACACCCGTCAGCCCTTCCAGCGTGTCCATTGTTCGCCGCCCTTGCTCTGTCAGGTTGCCCGCTTCGTCGTACAGCGTCGGGTTGTCTTGGTGGACGCTCGCCAGCAACGTCAGCTTGCCCGCCTTTGCCCGCTCACGAATCCAGTGCCGGGAGCCGGACGGGTTGCAGTCGCCAAAGGTTTGCGGAAACGGAATCACCGCGCCGCGTCCAGTGGTGCGGGTTGTGAGTTTTTCCCAATCGTCCAGCGTCATTTCCTCGACTTGGTTGCAGTAGATAAAATCGCGCTCGCTGCTCAAAACTTTGTCCGCGTTGTCCATTCCGCCCACCCACACCGTTGAACCGTTGGCGTACTTGTAGCGTTCCACGCGCTCGCCGCCGTAGCGTTCCACCGGAAAGCCAGCAATCACACGCTCAAAAGTTTGGCAGCAAGAACCGTGGACGCTCTTGTAAGTCTTGCGGATAATCGCCCCTTGCGCCTTCGGATACTTGCTGCAAATCAAATGCACCTTCCAACACGCCGCCAGCGTCTTGCCCGTCTCCGCGCCGCCGCACAGGATCGCTTCCCGGTCGTGCGAGTAAATCAGTGCCGCCGCTCCGCCGCGTGGCCGGTAGGCCGCTGCCGTCGCCGCCGGGTCGCACGATATGATGAAGGGGGCGGTCATATCGCGTTCCCGTCCACGGCAACCGTCACCACTTGGATTGCTTGCTCACCGTTGCCCCGTACCGGCTCAGCCGCGTACAGCCCCAGCAACTTCGCCCGGTGTTCCATCACCTTCAGACAACCCGCCGCTGCCACAGCGTCACCCTGTCGCGCTTGCGGCCAGAATCCCGCAAACATTCCGTCCAGCCGGTGCAACTCCATTTCGCGGACACGCTCTGCCGGTTCTTTGATCGTCGCGTCCAACGCTTGTTCAACCAGCCGGTGCGCCGTGTGTTTGCTGCAACCGAGTTCGTCGGCAATCGCTTGGAAGGTCTTGCCCGACAACCGCAGTTCCAGCGCCGTCTTTTGCCGCTCACGGACGGCCAGCTTTGCCGTCGTCACCTTCACGATTGCTTCCGTTTGTTCCGTGCTCATGTAGTGTTCCCTGTTGGCTTGGTTTTCTTCCACTTCTTTCCACATGGAAACGGGTGGAAGGTTGTCTTTCCACTTCCACCTTGCCTATAGGTGAAGTGGAAGTGGAAAACGGATTTTGTCAGGGTGTCCACGTCAACAGCCCTTCATTTTCGGCAAGGTGTCCCGCAAACCGCCCGTCCAGTTTCAGCGCGTTGTAACAGGCGCTCTTGCCCGCGCCGGTGCGTTCCTGTAAATCGGCAACCGCTTCCGCCTTCCGCACACTACGTTGGCCGTGTTGGAACACGTCGGCCACGTCCGCTTCCGTCACCGTAGGCCGGTCACTGGCGGGGCGGTCAAACTCCGTCCAGTCAAAATCCGCCACGGGCGCAAATAGCCCGTTGCGCCGTTGCCATGCCGTCCGCTCGCCAAGCTCGCCGTCGTTGTTTTTGCAGCATGTCCAGACAACGCGGGCGTCGGTTGGATCGTCACTGGCCGATTGCAGAACAAACGCCGTCCGGGGCACGCTGCCCAGCACGTAGCTTCCCGCCAACAGATTCAACAGGCCGCGTCCGGTTGCCCGCTCATCATTTTTCGGCTTGCGAGTATGCGCCACGATGCCCAGCGCCGGGGCGTTGTCGCCGGTTGGGATCACACTGCGAATCACGTTGAACGTGTCCAGATAGTCCCGCGCTTTTTCATCCCGCGCCACGGCGTTCCACGGGTCTATCAGAATCACGTCCGGGCGGAAGTCGGCAATCGCCGCCGTCAACGCCGCTTGAAACTCCACCTTGTCAAACGCCAGCCCCAGCGGGGGCGGTGGACACACCCGCACGAAGTCTTCCAACGCCGGGCAATCCAAGTCCGCAAACTCGCGTTGCAGACGGAAGCGCCCGTTTTCGTTTTGCACAATCATCGTGCGGAAGCGGGCGTGCACTTTCAGGTTGAACCAATCCGCGCCGGTTGCCCCTGCTACACCCAGCGCCACACCCGCCCGGCTCTTGCCGACACCGGGCGCGCCGCCAATCACGAAGACGCTGCCGCGTACAACGTGACAGTCGCCCGCCAACACGATGCCTTCCGGTGGCCGGTAGCCCAGCAACTCAGAAGGCCGCAAAAACTCCAACACGGGCGCAACAGGCTTTGCTACCGCGTCCGGCTGATACTCTGCCGCGCCTTCAGCCAACAGCGCCAACCTTTCGGCAGCGTCCGCCTTGTCGGTGAACGTGGCAACGAAGTCAGTGCAATCCTTCACCGTGTCCGGCAATCGCACCACGCGGACACTTGCCGCAACGCCGTGAAGGGAACGTGCTACCGCGTCACCGTGTTTCAGGCCGGGCGCGTCGTTGTCGGGCACGATCACAACCGACTTGCCGCGCAAGGCGTCGTTGTATTCGTCACGCCACTTGCCCGCGCCGCCGCTGTTGGTCGTTGCGGTGAAGCCCAGCCCCGTCAGGGTGTCGCAATCGCGTTCCCCTTCGGCAATCCAGATTTCCCCGGTGGCCTTCACAACTTCGGGCAGCCGGTAAAGCACGCGCCGCACGCCGTCCAGATTGTAAAGCCAGCCGCCGTTGCCGTCCGGTCGTCGTTGCCGGAAGCCCTTCGGGTCGGTGCGTTCCACCTGAAACAGCAACGCGCCCGTTTCGCTAGTGTAGTCGTACCGCACAACGACACGCCGCTTGCCGGGCGTTTCCGTCTCCGCTGGTGTCTTGGTAGTCGCCGCACTCGCCGCGCTCACTGGTGGACTTGCTGGGCGTGAAAGCGGGGCGTTCCTGTCGCCCTTCCCGTTCAACTCGACACCCGCCCGCGCCGCCAATGTCTCGACGGCTTGCGGGAAGCTCAGGGAGTCGGCTTGCTGCAACCACGCAATCACGTCGCCGCCGTTGTTGCAGACGTGGCAATGCCACTGCCCAGACTCGACGTTGACGCTTACCGCGTCGGGGCGTGAATGTTCGCGTGCCGGACACCGCTGGGCGCGCTGCTCTTTGCCTTGTCCGCGCAACGGTACGCCGCGTTCTGTCAGCACGTCAGCAATCGGGTTGCCCTCGCGGATCGTCGCCAGTGTTGCTTCGTCAAATCGCATGGCGCACCTCCGGCAACTCCAACGTGCCTTGCCGGTTTGCCCGGTCGCACCGCCGACAGAAGCACAAGCTGGGGAAGCCCTCGACGCCCGCGCCGATGTCATCGGGTGAAACGATTCGGCCACAACAAACACAACGCCCACCAGCCCGCTCGCGGCAAGCTCCGCTGGCGCAGATTGCGCGCCGCGCTGCCGGTGGACGTTGAAAGATTTTGCCAGCGGTCGCAGTCATGTTACGCCGCCTTCCGTCCGCCGGGGATCGGCTTGTCCATCTCGCTGTTGAGATACGCCTTCAACGACGGCCAGTGAATCAGCACCACACCGCGCAACGCGCCGGGCTTGCGAAGGATTTGCGCCTTCACCGTCCGCGTGCGGACAAGATCGTAAAGGAATGCTCTGGACAGCCCGGTGCGCGGACACCGCTGGCCGTGCCGGGGCAATCGCAGAAAATCCGGCTCAGGTGGATTGGTGGTAGCACTCGCCGCCGCTACCGTTGGCGGATTCAACGTCGAATTGTTGGCGTCAGGTTGAACACTGGCGCGCTCTGTGGCTTGTTTGACCATGATGCCCATGCTGACATAGGCACACAGTTCAACGATAAGGACGGCAACGGTAGGTAAGCGTCCTAACTTGGTTCGTCCAGCATCCGCCCGCGCAATTTCGCTGCGAGTTTCGGATTCTTGGCTATCGTTTTTTCAATATCCACCCCGCGAACAATTTGCCGGTGGATCGTTGCGGCGGTCTTTGGATTGATGGCTTCCAGCAACGCAAGCGTTGGTTCTTTGGGCTGGTCAGACAGATGCCGCGCTTGCTCTTGCCCCAGCTTTTCCTTCGGCAACTTCTGAATCTCACGGTGGATTTTGCTCTTGCGCCGACTCGACTTCGGGTTTGGTTTGCCCTTCGGCTTCAACCCCAGGACGGCCAGCGCCCGCCAGATTTGCGCCTTGTCGTACTTGCGGCCAGTCCGCTTTTTCAGAATCCGGGGCAACTGGTCAATCGTGTAGGGCAACCCAGGATGCACCGCGCAGCCAACTTCAAACACCGGCACGCCGTTGACGGTTTTCGCCGGACGCAACCGCGCCAACATCATCAAAGCCGCGTGCAACGGGTAGGCATCCTTGCCGTCCGCCGCAACTTCGACGGCAACAGCCGACGCCAGTTTCCCAAACCACTCCACCGGGTTAGTCTCAAACGCCGCTCTCCACTGCAACAGCACCTTTGGATTTTCCTCTGTCAGCCGTGCTCTGAGATAATCCCGCTCTTTGAAGTAAGCGAAGGCTTCCGCGTCGTTGCTGTCCGCCAGCTTTTTCTCGGCTTCCCACTCCGGCAGACTGAAAAGCGGCTTCAAGCGGTCTTCGACTTCGGCCAGTTTCGTGAAAGCGTCTGCTTCCCAATCGTGTTGCATCTTGCTCAGAAGTAGCCGCTCTTTTTCTTCGTCGTGATGCTCTGGCGGAATGTTCAAGCTCTGGATCGTTGGCGGTGTCCCGGCCAGACGCACCGCAAGTTTCTGGCAGCGCGCCTCATTCTCTTTCAGCCGCTTGGTGAGCGAAAGCCACGTCCGCACCAGTTCCGCAATCGGATCGTCAGCCGTCTGCCCAAAGGCCAGCTTCAACGCATTGTCCAACGCGCTGCCGCCCGGTTTGATTTCCTTCAAGACGCTTTTGCGTGGCATGGTGTCACCGTTTCGCTGTCACGTCCGGCAGTAAGTCAATCGCGTGCTGCAAGGTGTCCCGGTTGATGCGCGTATAGACCGCGTGGATCGCTTCGGATTCATGGCCGACAATCTCTTGCGACACGGCTTGGCCGACACCGGCAGACTGTAGGAAACTCGTTACGGTGTAGCGCAACGAGTGGAAACTGATTTCCGATTTCCGCCGCCGCCCCTGCCGCCCGTCGCCGTCAGCACGTTTGCGGTGAAGTTCCTTCGGGGCAAGGCCAGCTTGTGACAGCAACTCCGCAAACTGCCGGGACAGCGTGCCCGTCTTGCCTTCCCGTTCGACTACTTCAAAGGCGCGGGGGTGAATCGGCGCGTGCGGATCGTCGCCCGCCGGTAAGCTCTCGACGTGCCGCCGCAAGGCCGGGTGCATCGGGACAATCTGCCGCCGCCCGGTCTTGCTGGTGACAAGCCGGACTTCGCCGCGTTGGAAGTCCACGTTCTGCCACGTCAACGATGCCACGTCGCGCAACCGTTGGCCGGTGTACAGGCCGAAAAGAATCATGCTCTGCCACTCAGGATCGGCTACGGACAGCACGGCGCGTATTTCCGCTTCCGTGAATGGCCGCCGCTCGCTGCGTTCCACCGGCAACGTGTCCACGTCCGCCGCCGGATTCTCGACAACGATGCGCTCCCGTTTCGCCGCTGCGAAAATCATCCGCAAGGTTTTCAGGTCGTGGTTGACGGTCTTGGCCGTCACGCGCCGCCGCGTGTCTTCCCGGTAGGCCAGGATTTCCTTGCTGGTGACAGTCCGCAGATCGTTGTCGGCACGCTCGCCGTACCACGCCAGAAAATCGCGGACTACCTTCCGGTAGAAAAGCGCCGTGGCCGGGCGCGTTTCCGCTTCCCGCTTCGCCAGCCACGCTTCGCAGTACCCGCGCACCGTGGCTTGTTCCATCGGCTCGCCGTGGGCGTGCTGGTAGAGTTCCGACACGATGCGCCGGACGGCTTCCGCGTCCAGCTTCTTACGCGACACGTCTTCAAACAGATTCGCCCGCTCTTGCGCTTGGCGCTGGTTGTCGCGTGACTCACGGGCGTCTTTGCCTTTGATCGGGATGCGCGTGCTGCGTTGCGTCTGCCGCCCGTCCGGGAGCGTGAAGCACGCAATCCAGTAACCGCTCAGTGGGTGTCTTCGGATGCTTGCCATGATGTTTTTCCTTTCGGGGACGTGGGTTCACTTCCCACCGCCCACCGTGTTCGTGTTGTCTTGTGCCTTTCGCTTACAATGAGGCTAACAATACACGGCAAGGTTGTCAAAGTCAAATAGGCCGTAAAAGTGGGGGTTTTTGCTGGCCGTGAGTGCGGGGAGACGGACGTGGGTTCAACTCCCACCGCCTCCACCATTTGGGATTGTTCGGAGTTGGTTGCGGCGCGGCCAGCGTCAGGAGGCGGGGGTCGCCTGCGACCGGCGGCGTTTGCGCCAGTACACATAGACCACAATCAGCGCGCCGCAGACGAACAATTGCAGGATGCCCGGCTCGGGCACGGCAACGATCGGCGGGTTTCCGATCAGCAAACTCCAATTGACCAACCGGCTTTGGGCCCCGCTCTCCATGTCCGCAAGGAACAGTTCCCAGACGCCATTCGGATTGTACCCCGCCAACTGGCTGAGTTGATAGTCCCGGGGAGCGGCATCAAACTCAGCCCCTGAAGATAACGGGCTGATGAGGCGTCCGTCCGGCGACCAGACGCCGGTCAACACGGTGTCGCCGGCCTGGTGAATGTCGGGAGAGCCGTCCACCAACGTGACGTTCATCCCCTCGCCCGCCGCGCCGTAGGGATGCGCTTCGGTTAATCCGATCCGGTTTAACAGCACCACCGTCACGTCGTCGTAAACCAAATAGGCATACAGGTCGCCGTTGTACCCGCCGGTGATATTGAGTTGGACGCCGACACTGACGCCGTTGATGAGACTCGGGGCGCCGGAAACGGTCAGGGAATTCGAAACCAGGGTGGCGTCATCCGGGATGTCCAGGTTCAGCGTGCCGCTGGAGAAGATCATCACCGCGGACGCCGTCAACCCTGCCGGCCCCGTCAGACACAGAAGCAACAGCCCAACGCGCAGTCTGCGGTAGAAACTTGTCAATCGGCCGTTCATCCTTCGTTGAATTATCTACCGAGCCATTGTAACCGATAAAAAGCAGAAGTCCATCCTGCCGGCGGGGTGTCTTCCACCGTGAGCCGCCCTTGCGGATCAGTGATGGTGATGTCGGTGAAGCCCGCCAGCGGCTCGAAGGGGCCGGTGATGGTTTGGGACCGCGCCACCATGTAATGCAGTCCATAGATGCCCCGGAACACCAACCGGATCCTTCCGTTGGCGAAACCGGTTTCCACCGCGCTCATCAGCGGCTGCGCCCCCACAGTGACGGCGACCGTTCCCGTCGCCACCCCGCCCTGTCCGTCACTGATCGTGTAGTGGAAGGCATCGCTGACGTTATTGGTCGAATCGTACACCACGTAATCCCCGTTGATGGTCACGGTTGCTCCGTTGACACTGGGCGTCGTCACGCCGGTCACCGTCAACAGATCGCGATTGGCATCGGTATCATTGCTCGCCAACGCGCTCTTCGCCACCTGGAGCGGGGAGTTCCAACTGCGGTTGAACAGATCGCCCGCCGCCACGGGCGCCTCATTCACAATCGTCAAGCTCACCCCCGCGCCCCCGGCATTGGTGGTGGTGGCGCCGCCGCTGCTCGCGTGCAACGTGACCGGCCCCTCGGCCCGGTACGCCACCAGCGCACCGCCGGCGGCGCTTTCGCCGCCGACGAAGCTGATCACGGTCGGCTGGCCCAGGGCGACAGCGAATCCATGTTTGTCCGTCACCGTGGGCCGGGTGCCGTCCCCGGCGGTTGCCAGTCCGCTGAACGTGAGTTCATAATCGCCGCTCAACCCGGTCACCGGCGCGCCCTGCGGGTTCACCAGTTGAATCGTCAACGCATTCGCCACGCCCGGCCTCATCGTGGCGGTGGCCGCCGTGATCTTGAGGGCCGGCGGGATGACGGTCAACGTGCCGGGGGCGTAGGTGATCGCGTAGCTGGCGGTGACATCTTCGGCGCGGCCATTGGTGATCGTCGCGGCGCTGGGGACATTGTTGGTGGAGCCCACCTCGGTCCGGCTGCCGACCACGGTGACCGAGACCAGCGCGTCGCCGTCGGCCAGACTGCCGGCGGTGATGCTGTAGCCGGCATTGGTCAACGGCGTGCCGTCATAGACCTTCGTGGCGCTGGCCGCCGTGATGGTGATGGGCCGCGGGGTGACCGTCAACGTGCCGTTGGCGTAGGTGATCGCATACTGGTCTGTGACATCGTGACCGGAGCCGTCGTGGATGATGGCTGCGCGGGGCACGTTGGCGGCGGTTCCGGCCACCGTTTGCGCGCCGGTCACGGTCACGGACACCAGCGAATGACCGGTGTTCAAGCTGCCGGCGGTGATGCTGTAGCCGGCATTGGTCAACGGCGTGCCGTCATACATCTTCGTGGCGCTGGCCGCGGTGATGGTCAGAGGGGTGTTTTCCGCGTAGTTTGCGGTCACCGTGGCCGGGTTGGCAGGCATGGTGTACGTGGTGCTGGCCGCGTTGGCGTCGGCAAAGGAACCGCCGTCGGCGGTGGTCCAGTTCACAAAGTGATACCCCGGCGCCGGGGCATTTGCCGCAATGGGCACTGCGGTGCCGGCCGCGTAACGGCCCCCACCGGTTCCGTTATTGACCGTCAAGAGATAGGTCGTCGCGCCTGCGGAGGTGACATTCAACAGCAAGCTGTTCCCGGAGATGGAAACTGTGGCCGCCCAGTTTGTCGGCAGGTTGACGGTGGCCGGGGCGCTGCCGGTAATGTTGTTGCCGCCGGTGACGAGGGTGTAGGTGCCGGTGGCGGCGCCGCCGCTGCTGGTGATGGTGAGCACGGAGGCGCCGGCAAAGGCGAAGTTTCGGCCGGCGGCGATGTCGAGCGCGTCATGGTTGGCGGCGTTGGTGCTGATGTTGAACGCCAACTGGCCGCCGTTGGCGATGGTGACGTTGCGGCCGATGGTGCCGGTGCCGCCGAGGGTGGCGCCTGCGGCGACGGTCAGGGTGCCGGCCACGTTGCTGAGGCTTCCCTGGATGATCAACCGGCCGCTGCTGACGGTGGTGGCACCGGTGTAGGTGTTGGTGCCCGCCAGCAGGATCAGGCCGGTGCCGGCCGTGACCGTGAGGCCGCCCGTGTTGGAGCTGTCAATCCCGGTGAGGGTCACGGTTTGCCCGTTGGCATCGAGTGCAATGGCCGAGGTGCTGTTTTTGATGCGCGGGCCGAAATCAACGGCGGCGCTGGCATTGGTGTATTGCAGCGTGCCGCCTTTGAAGGTGATGTTGCCCGCGCTGCCCAACGCAGCAGCGGAGCCGGCCGTCAGGGTGCCGCCGAGCAGGATTGTGTCCCCGGTGTACGAATTGTTGCCGGAGAGGGTGAGCGCGCTGGCACCGCTTTTCTGGAGCGTCAGTGCGGTCCCCACATTGGTGATGGTGCCGCTGTAGGTCGTGGTGGCGGCCACATCCAACAACAGACCGACATTGCCCGCATAAGTAACCGTGCTGGTCCCCGCGCCACCGAGCCCCGCCAGCAGTCCGCCGAGCGTGCCGACGCCGCTGGTGCCGGCGGACCAGTTGCCGGTGCCGCCGAGTTTGATGCCGAGGACGGCGCCATCCTGGACCGCCACGGTGCCGGTCGGGGGCATCGCGGCAATGCTGTTGAAGGACAAGGTGCCGGCGTTGATGGTGGTGCCGCCGTTGTAGGTGTTGGCGCCGGACAGGATGAGCTTGCCGGCCCCGGTCTTGATCAGCCCGGCGGTGCCGGTGGTGTTGCGGATTGCGCCGGCAATCGTCGCGCTGGCGGCGCCGGTGGTGCCGCCGGAGACTTGAATCGTGCGGTCGGTGCCATTGAGGTCGAGCTTGTTCGCGAGGGTCAGGGAGGAATTGCCCTGGGCGGTGTCGGCCTGGAGCACGAAGACTGCGGGGCGGAACAAGGGGTCGCCCCAGACCAGTTCGAACGCGGTGCTGTTGTTCAGCGTAAAGGTCACATTGGTGCTGCCGTTTTCGCTGAAGCCGCTGACGCCGCCGGTGATTTGAATTTGTTGCGGCCCGGTGCCGAGGGTGCGCGTGTAGGCGTCGCTCCAATAATGTTCGTACACGCCGTTGGCGAGATTCAGATTGCCGGTGATGGAGGCCGGGCTGTTGACCCGGAGGACACCGCCGCTCACGGTAACCTGGCCGGTGAATCCGTCATTTTTCCCGCCCAGAGCAAGCACGCCCGTGCCCGTTTTCACCAGGGCACCCGAACCCGTGAGGGCCGCGTTTGTGTTGTTGATTACGCCGAGGGTGAAGTTGCCGGCGCCATCTATCGTGAGTTGATAGCCGGCATTGTCAACGAGATTGGTGGCGTTGCCGGTGGTCAGGAGATTGGCCGAGGTGTTCAGCCACGTCTGGTCGGCGCCGAGGGCGACCGGGCTGGCAATGGTTGCCGCGCCGGAACCGGCATTCTTGATGATCCCGCCGTTGATGGTGATCGTGGTGCCGGCGGTGCCGAGGGTGTAGGTGCCGCTGAAGGAATTGAAGACGAGGGTGTTGACGGTGGTCGGGCTGGCCAGTGTGACCGCGCCACCGGTGCCGCCGTTGCCGAAGTTGGCGGAGGCGCCGGTCGCCCAGGAGACATTGGTGCTGCCATCCCACCACTTGTTGGCGTCGAGCCAGGCGCCGGCGCCGTCGGTGCGGTTGGCGCTGGTCCCGTTCGCATCCCAGGTGAGGCCGACGACGATTTCGACGGTGGCGGAATTGGTGGCGGTCTTCCCGGCAGAATCCGTCACGCGCAGTTGGATGGTGTTCACACCTTCCGTCATGCCCCACGTGCCGGTCAGGGCCGCGTAGCTGACTGAATTGGAGGCTCCCGTGACATCGCCGAAGGTGCCGTCGTTGTTCAAATCCCAGTCGTAGGCGGTGATGGTTTCGCCATAGGATGGCTCGGATGCTGCGCCGTTGAGCGGCAGGGATTGTCCGAACAGGATCTTGTACGGGCCGCCGGGCACGGCGAGCGGGTAAGCCCGGACGACCGTCAGTGTCTGCTGGACATCGGGGGCGGGCAGATAGTTTTGGTTGCCGGGCTGGGAAGCGGTGATGACGGTCGTGCCCACGCCGACAATCGTGACTTGATTGCCGGAAACGGTGGCCACCGCAGTATTCGAACTGACGTAGGAGACCGGCAGTCCGGAGGAGGCGGTGGCCGTGAGTGGAAAGGGCGGCGCGTTGTCGAGGACGGGATCGAGCGCGGCAAAGGTGATGGTTTGCGGTGCCTTGGCGATCACCAAGCTGCCGGTCGCGCTGCCGGCGTAGTTGGGTTGGGTGACGGTGGCCACCACCGTGTAAGTGCCCGCCGCAACCGGCAGGTTGGTCTGCCCGTCGTAGGTGACGGTGTGCGCCAGTCCATTCGGTGTCGTGGTGACGGAGACGCTCTTGGGTGTCCCGTCGTAGGTCTGATTGAGGTTGCCGAGGGTGACCGTGGCTGGCAGGGGGTTGACGGTGAGCGACACGCCGCGCGTTGTGTCGCCGCTACCGTTGGTGGTGTTGGTGAAAGCGACCGTGTCGTTGTAGTTCCCGACGTTCAAGGTGTTCGCGCTGGTGGCGATGGCGACGGTCACGGTGGCGCTGGCGCTGGCGACCAGGGTGCCGTTGGTGGCGCTGAGGTTGACCCACGCCGCGGATTTGCCCGCCGTCCAATTGATGGTCGTGCCGCCCGGATTGCTGAGAACGTACGGGGTGGAAGCCGGCGAGAAGGGACCGCCATAGTTGCCGGAAGAATTGAAGTTGCCTGCCGGGGACACGACGAGTGTTCCCGGCCCGATGCCGTTGCCGGTCAAGGCGATGTCGAAGGGGTTTTCATCGGGGTCGTTGCTGGCGATTTGCAGGGTGGCGGTCCGCGTGCCGGCCGCGCCGGGGGAGAAGGTGACGGTGAAGGTGGTGTTGGAGCCCGGGGCGAGTGCGGTGGTCCCGAGACTGCCGAGGATGTAGTCGTTGGTATGGGGGCCGGTCATGGCGAGGGCCAATCCGGTGAGGTTGGTCGTGCCGAGGTTCCTGATGGTGAAGGTGCAGGCGGCAGAGGAACTGCCGACGTTGATCGAGCCGAAATTGACGGTGGAAACACCGTCCACCAGATTGGTTCCGAGTGGGTACTCGACGGCGATTTCTGGATACGCCGCGCCACTGTATTGAACCATGTCCAACCAGGCGGCATCGGACCCCGAACTCACGTTGCCGTCTTTGGAGTAGGTCCACGTCACCGTGTTGGTGCCCGCGGGGATGGAGACGGTTTTCTGGGTCCAGTCCACCGTGCCGGAGATTTTGGCCAGCGACCCCGTTTGCTCGACTCCATTCAGATAGAATCGGAGGTAATCGTAACCGCTTTCCGAAGAGACCTTCCACCAGAAGGTCATTGTGCCCGGGCCGACGAGCGTGGTGCCGATGGAGCTGGACTGGTTGTCGCTGATCGCGCCACTTTGTGCGGCGTCCACGCCATCCTTGGTGGTGGTTGTCTGGTAAAACCAGGGCAAATTGCCAGTGTTTGTCCAGGTGAGGCCGGTGGTGTCCAGCGCATCGGCCAGCGTGGGGATAATGCTGAAGTTCGCGTCACTGGTATCGGATTTGGTCGGACTCTCGATGCTGGTAATTTTGACGGAGTAGTTCGTGGCGGCGACTTGAGTACCGGGAATGGCCCAATCAAAGGTTCCGTCATTCGGCGTGTTGGTGACAATCGTGGCATCAAGCGAGCCGCCTTTGAGCAGCTCGATTTTTACATTTCCACCCAGACTGGATACCCAGGTGATGGCCCTCGTCTCTCCTCGCCCCCATTGCTCGCCGCCATTCGGCGCGGTGACGATCATGTCTGAGCTTTGGACGGTAAAAGTCACCGGGATGGTCTGCGGGGAGTTGCCGGCTTGCGCCGCGGTGACCGTGATCGTGTCGGTATACGTGCCGGGCGCGAGCGATGTGGCATCAAAATTCACATAAATCGTGTCGGTTTCACCGACGACCGTTCCGGAGCCGGGCGACAGCGAGAGCCAGGATTGTGTTTTGCTCACGGTATAGTTCATCGAACCGCCGCCGGTATTGTTGATGGTGAACGACGTCTGCGGCCCGGACACGCCGGAAATCCCGGTTTTGGAAATTGTGGCGGGCGCCACCGTGATGGCCGGCTGCGGGGTGACGGTCAGGTTGACCGTGATGGTTTTCGTCGTGGGCGACGCGGCCGGATCCGTGACCGTGATGGTGCCCGTGTAGGCGCCGGCTGCCAGACCGCTGGTGGCAAAATTGACGGTGATGAGGTTATTACCGGTTGTGGCGGTGCCATTTGTCGGCGAACAGGAAAGCCAGGGCTGGTCATCGGTGATGGTGTAGTTGAGTGTCCCTCCCTGCCCGTTGCAGATGGTGAACGTTTGCGACGCGGCATCCGTCCCGTAGCCGCAATAGCTGTAAATCGTGCTCCGGCTCAGGACGATGCTCGGGGTGCCGCTGAGAGGCCCCGACCCGACGACAAAGGTCATGTTGGAACTGTCGGCGCTGATGTTGGTGATGACGCAGCTCGAAGCGGTCATCCGGCCGCCGCCATTCGTCGCCGCAGAAGTAACCCAGAACTTGAGTTCAGGGGTGGTGGTATCCGAGATTACACTTTTGCCGCTGCTCTTGAAGGCATCGGAGCTGTCCGGAGTGGGGTCGTCGTACCACGGGGTGATCGTGGTCTTCTGGTTTGCTTCCACGAGCAGCAATTCATAGGGTGTGGCATAAGAGTTGGTCGGGTTTTTGGAGGTCCAAATGCTGGAATACGGATTACTGCCCGTCTCGTAAACGTGGTAGGCCACCAGACCGGCGCTGGGGTTGACGCTCCCGGTTTGCCCCCCATAGGGGCCTTCGTAGCCGGTATTGTCCCGGACCTCGAACACGAAATACTCGGTCGTCTTGGCCGGGTTGAGATACCGGTAGAGTTGATTGCCATCCACCTGCACCGTGCAGCGTTGATTGCTGTTGCTGGCGAGTTCAATGACGTCCATCCAGCCGGAGGCTTTCTTCAGATACGGGTCAATGTTGACCGGGTGGGTTCCTTGGGGGCTCCCGCCATAGTTGCCGGAAGCCATCAGGGAGTAGTAACCGATTTCGGCGGCGTTTCCATCATAGGAATAGAGATCCGGGTACCCCAACAGCATGTGGCCGTTTTCGTGACAGAACGTCCCGATCTTCAAACTGGCCGTGGTGCCGATCTCGGTAATCTGGTAGTCATAAATATATTTCCCGCCGCCGACGCTTTTCGGCGAAGAAAGAACCCAGCGGTGCGGCCACAGTCCATAGGACCACACCCCGCTGTTTGCTCCCGCAAAGAACACGTTGCAGGCCCGGACATTGCCGCCGCTCTTGGTGGTTAATTTGGAGAAATCGTAACCATTCGCGATCAGGACATTCAGGGCATCGGTGAGCAACAACCGGCCGCAAGTCCCGCAATCGACCGAAGTATTGTTGTAATACGACTTGGGGTTCGGAACGCGCACGTAGTACGTCACGTTGTTGTTGTAGCGCAGCTTTCCGCCCGACTGGATGAAGTAATAATCAAAGACGGAACCCGCGTTTGAAAACCCCGTGTAGTTGGGCTTGTTGCAGTAGTCATCCACCTGCGCCTGCGTCACGACCGTGCCGGGCACATCGGGGAAATCCACCAGGATCGTCAACCCGACAACATCGCCGGAGAGCGTGAACGACGGCGGCGCCATCACAATCGGCGCGTCCCCGGTGCCGGTGTCTCCTGAGACCGGTGAGGAAAAGAGCGGCGGGGCCGACGGAATCTCCGAGTCGGGGAAAATCGTTCCCAAGGGAATCGCAAAACCTTTTTTCCCCGCCTTCTCCATTTCCGTCACTCGTTTTTTGAACTCGTGGTAATTCCGGCTGGCCTCCTTGACCGCCTTCCATCTCTCCTCCTGTTTGACGACCGCCTCAAATTCCTCATACCTTTTCCGCGCCTTGGCGGCTCGGGCAGCCGGATTGATTTTGAGACCCTTTTGCAGTCCCAGCGTCTCCGGTTTGACCTTGCCGACTTGCTGGCCGGTCGCGATCAGGTCATTGCCGTCGGAAGACAATTGGGCGTAATAATAGGTTTTGGTGGCCGGATCAAAGACAACAGTATAACCGTTCAAGTCCGTAAATTCCGCGTAGAACTCATCGCCTTTGCCGTGCAACCGGATCTCCGTGCCGTCGGGTTGCTGAAACGTAATGATTTCGTCAAACGGCGCCGCGAAAATCGGGCCGGCGAGAAAAACAAAGAAAATCGCCCACCGGCAAATGCGCCACCTGGCCAATTGATTTTCCTCGGTGAAACCAAGCTGGTGTATCAGCAAAGTCTTTCGTAATCGTCTGAGCTTCATGGCTCTGGTGCCGGCCATCAGGACTGCACCTCATCGCGCAGGCAATATGTCAAACCTTTCACAGAACACAAGTTTTTTGGTGTTTGGGTTTGTTATCCGATGGCCTCTCCGTCTATAGTGCCGCCTCCAGAAACGATGAATGCTGTCCCTGAGCAATCGCGAGATTTTAGCCGGGAATTATTAGGGATCATTGCCATCATTGTTTTGCCGTTGCTCATTGCGTTGCTGGCGATGGCCATCAAATTTGACGGACTCACCGATCCCCAGGCCCTCGACCACGCTCAGGTGGCGCGCCATTTTGCCAACGGGGATGGTTTGAGCACGAGCGTGTTGCGGCCCTTGTCGTTGGCGGTCCATCCCCACGCCTTCCCGCATCCGGACCTGTATAACGCTCCATTGCACCCGTTGCTGTTGGGGCTGGTGTACGAGCAGGCCGGTGTCTCCGAAAAAACTTCGGCAGTGATGGGCGTGGTGTTTTGGTTGGTGGCGGTGTGGTTGACATATTTTTTGGCCCGCCGGCTGGGCGGGGCGAAAACCGCCCTGTTGGCCATGCTGTTCTATGGGTGCAGCAGCGGACCACTGACATTGGCTTATGGCGGCCTGCCGGTGCCGCTGGCTTCGGTCCTGGCGCTGCTTGTTCTGGCGGGGCTTGTTCCCGCCCGCATTGAGGAACAGCCGGCGTCTCCCGCGCGGGAACTGGCGCGCCTGTGGAGCGTCGGTTTGCTCTGTGGGCTGGCGATTTTGACGGATTACCGGATGCTGACCTTGGCCGTCGTTGCCGCCGTTTCTCTCCGGCGCGCGGCCAACGTCCGGAGCGCCCGCTGGGGATTCTTTTTGCTGGGGCTGGGAATGGTGTGGGGGCCCTGGGCGTGGCGAAATTATCAGGCCGGCGCCCCGTGGTTGTTCGGCTTGTCCGCCTTCGAAGCGATGGCGCAGACAACGAATTATCCGGGGCTGGCGATCTGGCGGAAACTGGCCATCCCCGATTGGCCGCTCATTTGGCTGATCACGCATCCGGCGGAAATCGTCCGCAAGTTTTTCATGGGCCTCGCCCACTACCGGACGGCGTTGGTGACAGTGGATCCGTTGCTCATCTTTTTCTGCGGCGCGGCCTTTTTTTATCCAACGCCCGGCAACGGCTTGAAAAAACGGTTGCGGAGTTTGTTGCTGGCCATCCTGGCCGGGGGACTGGTGTTGGCTTGTCTGTTTCTCCCCGATGTCTCGTGGCTGGCCATTTGGTTGCCGGTCATTGCGATCGTTGCCGGCGCGCAATTGGTGGATTGGATTGAGGAGCGCATCGGTCCGGTCACGTTTCCTTGTTGGAAGTGGCTGAGTGACCGGCTCGGCCCTCCCGACCCCGTGCAATCGGGCATCATTGTGCTTCCCGCAACCCTCTTGAAGGGCCTGGCGTACCTGGTGGTGGTCAGCTGGTGTGCGGTGCAAGCCCTGGTATTTTTCCACAGCGCTCCCCCTTCGCGGGATCCAGCCACCGTCAAAGTGCTGAGTCAGTTGACCGATCAGGCGCCGACCAATGCGGTGATTCTCACGGATCTGCCCGCCGCCGTGGCCTGGCATTCGCAACGCCCGGCCATCCTGCTTTGGGATTGGGAAGGAGAATGGGGTGCCGTCGAGAAACTGGTGGGCCCCATTGGGCTGACGTGTATTTCCGCGCAGGCGATGACGCGGCACGAGGCGGAGTGGCAACCCTGGTGGAACTGGGTGGCGTCGTCGCGGGGGATTTACCGCGGTCTGGCGTACACCGATTTGGGCGAACCCTGGTTCTGCGTGCGCGTCCCGGTCCGGCAACCGCCCAACGCGCCGGTCGCAACCTTGTTGCACGATCTCGAGGCGGAGGTCGCACACATGCCCCAGTCCACAGATGCGTACACACGCTTGGGATTGGCCTATTACCAGCAAAACCGGCTGGCCGAGGCCACGGAACAGTTTCGTCTGGCAATCCTCTACGATCGCTACAATATCACCGCCACGTTTGGCTTGTGGCGAATTCAGGCGGACCTGTTTGTCGGCGGGGAGACGCTGCGACTGGCGCAGGTCATCGAGAAATTGCCCGTGGACCCCAGCCAGAATGTCGCTTTTCTCGAAGAAGCGGCCCGCCATTTTGAGAAAGTCTGGAGCCGGCAAACGTCCATTCCCTGGCTGTTGCTGAATGCCGCGAATTGTTACGCCCGCCTCCACCGGTGGGAGGACGTGGCCCGTTGTCAGGCGCAGTTGACGAAACACGCGCCGCGAATCTTCCCCCCGGAAATTCTCCTGGCCAACCTGCAATTGCAGCAAGAACGATTCGCGGAAGCCCAGGCCACCCTCCAAAAACTACTCGAAATCAACCCCTCGTTTCCGGTGGGCTACGAGTTGTTGGGGCGCATCCATGAACGCAAAGCCGAACTCGGGGAGGCCCTGCGGGCCTATGAAAAACTCATCGAACTGGCGCCGCGAAGAAGCGTGGGATATCAGCAGGCGGGCCGCATCAGTTTGCAACTGGGACAATATGCGGCGGCCATGACTTACCTGGAAAAGGCGCTGGAGATGGCCCCGCATTCCATCGAGACGCGCCTCGCCATCGCCGAAGCCCATGCCCGGCAAGACCATTACCGAGAAGCGATCGCGGTCTACGAAGGCGTGCTGCAAGACCTGCCCAACCACCTCACCGCCAACAACAACCTCCTGGAGTTGTATGCCCGCACCGGCCAGCTCGACAAGGCCATGCCGTTGACCACCAAATGCCTGAAACTCTTTCCGTCCAATCCCCTCATTCGCGACACGGTGGGGTGGGTCTGTCATCGCGCCGGCCAAAACGATGCGGCCCTCCTCCACCTCGACATTGCCGTCCGACTCGCCCCGCAATTCGGCCTGGCCCGGTATCACCTCGGGAAAGTCCTCCTTTCCACCGGCCACGAAGCCGCAGGCCGGGCAGCCCTGCGCGCAGCCCTGGAACAGGGCCTGCCGGCGCCCGAACAAGCGGACGCGCGCCAACTCCTCGCCGCGGCGCCCTAGGGCGGAGAAGCGGCCGGCGCCGGGTTGAGCAACGCGGCCACCTGCCGCTGCACGTCTTCCAGTTGATCCAACCGCAGATGCGGGTCCGCCAACGTGAACGATTCGCCGGTCACCCCGTGCTCGTACACCAACAGTTCCCGGCCCTGATCGTCCGTCACCGTGTCGCGATGTTTCAGAATCCGTTTCCGCTCCAACATCACCGCCAGGATGTAACAGGCCGGCGCCTTCGCGGGGTCCGCCTCGGCGACCAATTTCCTGAGCAGCGTCTCCGCCGTGTCCTTCTGAATCGCCTCCGGCGCGGGCGGGGGCGGCGCTTTGTATTCGCCCTGCCAGTACGACATCACCTGTTCCCGGGCCGCGCCGCGGTAACACGCGTCGCAGAGGTCCTGCCGCGCATACCCCGCCCCCGCCACCGTCAGCAACGTGTGATACCGGGCTTTGTCGGCAAACGGCTGCCGGCACGCCGTGCAAACGGGCGACCGCGGTTGAATGTCCCAATCGGTTGTCATTTTGATTGCGAAAACCGGGGGGGATTATATGATGCCGACCGGAGCTTGTCACGTTCCGCATGAAGACACCCAGGAGACATCTGCTGACGGTGGCGCTGGGCCTCGTTCTGGCCGGCTGCAATCGGGAACCCTCTGTCCAGGACACCTTCCAGAAGGGCCTCGCCCACTACAAAAACGCCCAATACGCCCAAGCCGCCCGTTGTTTTGAACACACCGTCGCCGCCGTGCCCGGTCACGCTCCCGCCTGGAATTTCCTCGGCGTCTGCCAGCTCGAAACCGGCCAGACCGACGCCGGCATCCGCAGTCTGGAGCAAGCCCTCCGACTCGATCCTAATTACTCCGCCGCCCACTACAACCTCGGCCTCGCCCAATTGGAACACGGCCAACCCGAAGCAGCCATTGCCCACCTCCGCCAGGCCCAACAATCCCCAACCGCACCGGCCGACACCTGGCAGCACCTCGCGCTCGCCTACCAACGCGCCGGCGCGACAAAACAAGCCGAACAACTCATTGCCAAACACAGCCCGCCCCGCCCGGCCCCACCGGCCGCGCCACCGACCAAGCCCGCGCCGGTCAAACCAACCACCAACTTCACAACCACTCCGCCACCGCCCGCGTCCGTAACACCCGCACCGGCAACATCCGCACCGGCGGCCACCGCACCGGCAACACCCGCCGCACCGGAAAAGAAGGAAGTCGTCGTGTACACCACCCCCCCGCCGCCGCCGCCGCCGGTCAAGAAAACGCGCACCCCGGTCGCCACCCAGCCGCCCAAAGCCGGCAACCGCATCTCGGCCACCCTCGCCTTCAACGACGGCGTCAGACTCCACCAACGCCGCGACCTGATCGGCGCAATCGCCGCCTACACCAAAGCCGTCGCGGCCGACCCGTCGTTTGCCGCCGCCCACTACAACCTCGCCATCGCCTGCCGCGACGCCGGCCAAACCGAACAGGCGCTCGACCACTACGAGTACGCCCTGCTGGCCAAGCCCGATTACACCGACGCCCGGTACAACTACGCCCTGCTCCTCCAACAACTCGGCTACACCGACGACGCCGTGCGCCAATTTGAAGAAATCCTGAAGGCCAATCCGAAAGATGCCGGCGTCCACCTTTCACTCGCGACGATTTACGTCCGCGACCGGGCCACCACGCGCCAGGCCCGCGACCATTACGAGGCGTACCTCAAACTCCAACCCAACTCCCCCCTTGCCCGCGACATCCGCACCTGGCTCGACAAAAACGCTGAGCGGTAACTCAGCCGCCCACGGCACCAATCACACGCCTTCGCAAAAGGACTTACCGGAATGTCTCCGCCAGCGCGACCGCTTTGCGCAGGGCCTTGGATTTGTTGACCGTCTCGGTGAACTCATACTCCGCCTCGCTGTCGGCCACGATGCCGCCACCGGCTTGCACGTAGGCCTTGCCGTTCTTCAACAGCGCCGTCCGCAACGTGATGCAACTGTCGAGGTTGCCGGTGAAACTGAAATAGCCGACCGCCCCGGCATACGGGCCGCGCTGCGTCGCCTCCAATTCGCTGATGATCTGCATGGCCCGAACTTTCGGCGCGCCGCTGACCGTGCCCGCCGGGAACGTCGCCCGCATCAGGTCGTAACTGTTGCGCCCGGCCTGCAGCGTGCCGGTCACGTTGGACACGATGTGCATGACGTGCGAGTACCGCTCGACGATCATGAACTCGTCCACCTTCACGCTGCCAAAATCGCACACCCGGCCGATGTCGTTCCGCGCGAGGTCCACCAACATCACGTGCTCGGCGCGTTCCTTCTCGTCGGCCAACAACTCCTGCTCCAACCGCGCGTCCTCCTCCGGCGTCTTCCCGCGCCAGCGCGTCCCCGCAATCGGACGGATCTTCACCTGCCGGTCTTCGCAGCGGACGTGCACCTCCGGCGACGCGCCCACGAGTTGGAAATCCCCAAAATCCAGCAGAAACATGTACGGCGACGGGTTCACCGACCGCAACGCCCGGTACACATCGAGCGGGCTGGCCTGCGTCTGCATCTCGAACCGCTGGGCCAGCACGGTCTGAATGATGTCGCCGGCCTTGATGTATTCCTTTGCCTGCCGGATCATCGCCGCGTACCGGTCGGGCGTCAGGTTCGAGGTGACCGGCAAGTCCGGCGCGTCCTTGCGAAACTCCACCGGCCGCACCGGCAACGGCCGGCCGAGTTGGGCAATGATCTCGTCCACCGTCGCGCACGCCTCCGCATACGCCAGCTCCGGCGCGTCTTTCACGTGGGCGTTGGCGACGACTTTGATCGTCTGGCTGACCCGGTCGAAGATCAGCAGCGCGTCGGTGATCATGAAACACAGCACCGGCGTGCCGAGGTCGTCCCGGGCCGGCCGCGGCACCGCCGGCTCGAGGAAATGAATGTACTCGTAGCCGAGAAAACCGACCGCCCCGCCGCTGAACCGCGGCAGTCCCGGCACCGCCACCGGCTTGAACTTGGCCATCTCCTGCTCGACCTGCCGGAGCGGATCGTGGCCGGCGCGTCCGTCGTGCCGGATCACCGTGTGCGGGTTCGCGCCGACGAACGAGTACCGGCCGATGTTCTCGCCGCCTTCGACCGATTCGAGCAGAAACGACGGTCCCGTCTTGCGAATCTTCTGGTACGCCAAGACCGGCGTCTCGGCGTCGGCGAGAATCTCCCGGTACACCGGAATGAGATTCCCCTGCTGTGCCAGCTTCAGAAACTCGGTTTTCGAGGGTGTGAACATGGTCTGTTTGCTGTCATTCTGAGCGCAGCAAAGAATCTCTGTCGTTTCTGGCGAGCCCCTTCGCTTCGCTCAGGGTGACACGCCGGGGTATGTCACTTTTTCCCATACACCTTCTCCGGGTCCACCAGCCGCGGCTCGGTGATCTTCACCGTGTCGCCCTCGATGGTGCGGAAGAAACAGGACTTGTATCCCTCATGGCAGGCCGCGCCGACCTGCTCGACCTGCGCCAGCAGGCAATCCTTGTCGCAATCGAACGACAGGCTTTTCACCTTTTGCGTGTGGCCGCTCGTCGCGCCCTTGTGCCAGAGTTCCTTGCGCGACCGGCTCCAATACACCATCTCGCCGATCTCCAACGTCTTGGCGAGCGATTCCTTGTTCATCCACGCCATCATCAGCACCCGTCCCGTGCTCGCCTCCTGCACGATGGCCGGGATCAACCCGTGACTGTCGTATTTTAGTTCATTAATGATGCTCATTTCAGTTCTTTCTCGATTTCCTGTTTGGTTCGCAACACCGTTTCCAACATCGGCAGCGCCGCCAGATCCTTCGGACAACCGGCCGCCTTCTTGGCCCGGATAATGTCCGGCAAGGAAGCCAGTTTGACCGCCTGTCCGCCCACCTTGCGCGTCTCGCTGCGGGAATGCACCGACTCAAACTTCCAATCGTGGCCAAACCGAAAGATGAAATCCACGATCAATTCGTCTTTTTGCACCCGCAGCATGTTCGACAACGGAGCGAACGGCTCCATCACGTCTGTGCCCAGCAACCGCGCGAATTTCTTGATCTTCTGCCGATTGCGCGGCGTGTCGCGGACGAACAAATCCACGTCCTCCGTCACCACGGGCGACCCGTGCAGCCACGCGCCACTGTTGCCGACCAAAATGCACTCCAACCGCACTCGGCTGGCCAGCGCTGCCGCCCGAGCCACTTGTTGTTCGCGGCTATCCATCGCGCAATGCTCGGTTGATCAACCGCGCCCGGCGCGGGTGCCGCCGCAACAGCGCCAACACCACCAAATGCACGTCATGCGGATCCAGGTCCGGCACCCGCGGCATAATCCGCCGCAGCCAATACAACGAGGCTCGCGCCAGCTTTTCGGATTTGTTCAGAGCCTTACGCATATCCCTTTCTCACGCAAAAACCGTTTCACGTCGCCGACTGTAAACTCGCCGAAGTGAAAAATCGAGGCCGCCAACACCGCGTCGGCCTTGCCGGTCGTGAGCACATCCGCCAGATGCTGCAACGTGCCGGCGCCGCCGCTGGCAATCACCGGGATCGTCACCGCCTCGCTGATCGCCCGCGTCAGCTCCAGATCGTACCCGGCCTTCGTCCCGTCGGCGTCCATGCTGGTCAGTAAAATCTCACCGGCCCCGAGCGCCTGCACGCGTTGCGCCCATGCCACCGCGTCCAACCCGGTCGGCCTGCGCCCGCCGTGCGTGAACACCTCCCAGTGGTCACCGGCCCGCTTCGCGTCAATCGCCACAACAATGCACTGACTGCCGAACCGCTCCGCCCCGGCCCGGACCAAGTCGGGATTCTGAATCGCGGCGGTGTTGATGCTCGTCTTGTCGGCGCCGGCCTTGAGCATCGCCCGCATGTCGTCGGGCGTGCGGATGCCGCCGCCGACGGTGACCGGCATGAAACACTCGTTGGCGGTGCGTTCCACCACATCAATCATCGTCGCCCGGCCTTCGTGGCTGGCGGTGATGTCGAGGAAGACGAGTTCATCCGCGCCCTGCCGGTCGTACTCTTTGGCGCACTCGACCGGGTCGCCGGCGTCGCGCAGGTTCAGGAACTTCGTTCCCTTCACCACGCGGCCCCGGTCCACGTCCAGACACGGAATGATGCGTTTGGCCAACATGACGCCGCCAAAATAGCCGACCGGCGAACGGGATGACAGCGAAAATCTCTCGTCGTGGAATGTCGCTGCAGGCTTTCAGCCTGCGGGATCCGAACGCACCCTGACTGGCGCGGCTACTGCAACCGGGCGAGCAACTTGTCGTGGATGCCGCCGAAACTGCCGTTGGAGAACACCGCCACCACGTCCCCGGCCCGGAGTTGCGGCACGAGCTTTGCCACAATCTCGTCGGCGCTGGCGCAATACTCCGCCACCTTGCCGGCCCCGCGGATGGTGGCGGCCAGCCGTTCCGGCTGAAGCCGCTCGGCCTCGTTGAGTTCATGGAGCCGGTCCACCTTGCCGATGAACACGCCGTCGGCTTCGCCCAGTGCGTCGGCCAGCTCATTTTGGAAAATGTTGCGCCGGGTGGTGTTGCTGCGCGGCTCGAACAACGCCCACACCCGCCGGCCCGGATACTTTTCCCGGATGGCGCGGATCGTTTCCACCAGCGCCGTCGGATGATGCGCGAAGTCGTCGAGCACCGTCACCCCCCCGGTTTCGCCGCGCACTTCCATCCGCCGTTTCACGCCGGTGAAGGTTGCAAAGCCGCGCTGAATCTGTTCCCGGCTCAAACCGAGTTCGGCGCAGCAGACGGCCACGGCGGCGGCATTCATCTGGTTGTGCCGACCGGCCAGCGGAATCGTGTAGCCGGCAAAGTCGGTGAGGTTGAAGAACCGCACCCGGCTCTGGCAGCCGGCCACGACTTCGCGGACGTTGGCGTCGTCGCCATTGGCGATGATCAATCCGCGGCGGGGCACGACGGCCACGAGTTGCCGGAAGGCGCGTTTGACCGCGGCCAGATCGGGAAAGATGTCGGCGTGGTCGAACTCGATGTTGTTCAGAATCACCGTGTCCGGCAGGTAGTGGACGAACTTGCTCCGTTTGTCGAAGAACGCCGTATCGTACTCGTCGCCTTCGATGACGAAGAACGACTTCCCCTCACCCGTCCCCGCAAACGACGCGGGGCCGGCCTCTCCCCCGAGGGGCGAGGCCAAGGCACTTCCCTCTCCCCTTCGGGGGAGAGGGTCTGGGTGAGGGGGCAGCGGCGTCAATCGCGCCCCGCAGCCGAAGTTGTTCGGGATGCCGCCGATGAGAAACGATGGCGCGTGCCCGGCGGATTCCAGCACCCACGCCAGCAATGATGTGGTGGTGGTCTTGCCGTGGGTACCGGCGACGACCACGGAATGCCGGCCGCGGAGGAAGAACTCGCGCACCAACTCCGGCAACGAACAGTAGGGCAGCCGCTCGTCGAGCACGCGCTCGACTTCGGGGTTGCCGCGTTTCATGGCGTTGCCGATGACGATGAGGTCGGGCCGGTGGTCGAGATTGGATTCCTTGTAGCCGGTCAGGATGCGGATGCCCCGGCTTTCGAGGAAGGTGGACATCGGCGGATAGACGTTCTCGTCGCTGCCGGTGACGGTGCAGCCCCGTTCCCGGCACAGCGCGGCGACGGACGCCATGGCGGTGCCGCAGATTCCGACGAAGTGCAGCGAGTTGACCTCCTTGGTCAGCATGGTCGCCTTCGTAACAGAAATGCCCGGGCGAATCAACGCTGCCGATGGAAAAAACCGGGGCGGGGAGAAAGAAGTTGATGCCATTCCGGGATCAACCCGCTATAAATGGTTTGTTCCGTGAGAATCGTGCTGGGCACAGTTTTTGGTGTTTTACTGGCGTTGACGGTGGTGGCGTGGTGGCTCAAACCCGCGCCTCCCCGCGACGGCAAGACGCCGTTGGTGTGGGTGAGCGACAACAATCCCGAGCGGCAACGGCAGATTCAGGCGTTCAACGAGCTGCATCCCGATCTCGATCTGCGCCTCGATTATGGGAATCGGGGACTGGAAAAAATCATCGTCCAAAGCAGCAGCGGCGTGGGACCGGATTTGGCGGACGGCTATGGCGCACAGTTGCAGACGCTGGCCGATGCCGGGATCGCCTGGGACGTGACGGAGGCGGCACGCGCCGGTGGGTTTGACATGGTGAGCAATGTCTGGCCGGCGGTGTGGCAGGAGGTGTCTTATCAGGGCCGGCAAATCTGCTATCCCTGCAATGTCTCAGCCAACATCCTGATCTATAACAAAAATATTTTTGACCAGTTTGGCGTGCCCTATCCAAGCGCCGATCTGGATTGGGATGATTTCATCGCCTTGGCCAAACGCGTCACCCGCGTCAGCCCATCGAGTCGCGACACGGTGTATGGCGTGACCGGGTTGGATTGGCGGTTTTTCTTCGAATCGCTGCAGGGCGAATATTTTTCCGCGGACGGCACCCGGTTGCTGGTCGCCGAAGAGCCCATGCGGATTGCGTTTCAGCGCCATCAACAAATCTTGTTTGGAGAACGGATTACGCCCACGAGCTGGGAAATGAGAACGATGGCCGGTCAGGGCGGGTGGGGTGCGGGGACTCTCAACCTGTTTGCCTCAGGACGGTTTGCGATGATGGTTTCCGCCAAATGGGTGTTGATTCGGTTGCGAGTGGCGCATCAGGACCAAATGCGTCGGTTAGCCCAGTGGGAGGCGGCGGGCGGGAAGAATCTGTCCACGCGCCCCGCTGTGTTGCGGCTGGGGTCCGCGTTGCTGCCGCACGCCCCGGGACGGCCCCCGAGCTATCGCGTCGGCACGCGTTCGGTGATTGTGAATGCCCGCAGTCCGCGGCGGGAACAGGCGGTGGAGTTTCTGAAGTTTTTGGCGGGACCGGTGTACAGCCGGTTGCTGAATGAAGGCGCAGATTCGCTGCCGGGCAACCCGGCCTACGTGGACTTGGGCGTCCAAGAGGGCGTGGCGGATCTTGCGGAACTCGAAATGCACCGCACCCAAGTCGCGGCCATGCAATATGGCTACAGCCTGCGCAAAAGTCCGTTTCTGCTGACCTCCGACGTCGAGCGCGTCATCCACACGCAGGTCAGCCGGATGGAGTCGAATCCCGATGTGCCGGTGGAACAACTGCTGGCGGACGCGCAGGAGGAATTGCTGCGGTTGATGCAGCGCAATCTCGACCGCGCTCCGGCGTTGAAGGCCCGCTACCGGAAGTTGACCGGCACCGCTGACGTGCGCGCCGCGCATGGCCGGAGGCAACCGTGAACACTTCCACTCGGGAACGCGGAAATCGGCGCGTGGCGCTGCTGTTTCTGGCGCCCAACTTCCTCGGTTTTTGTCTGTTCGCGCTGGTGCCGCTGGTGTTGAGCCTGGCCGGCAGTTTCACCACGTGGAGTTTGCGGCCGTCGGTGCCGCTGCAGTTCATCGGGCTGACGAATTACATCCAGTTGTTTCAGGACAAGAATTTCTATTTCTACCTCTACAATACCGGCTACCTGATGCTGGCCATGCCGGTCTCGATTGCCGGGGCGCTGACGTTGGCGGTGTTGCTCAATCAACAGTTCCAATTCAAGCGCGCCCGGTACCAGCCGCGTCTGGCGTTGACGGCGGCTGTGATCGCGGCGCTGGGCGCGGCGGGGCTGTGGCTGACCGGCTCGCCGAGTCTGGCTTATCTCACGGCGGCGCTGGGGTTGGTCAGCGCGCTGGGATTTTTGTTCGGGTCGGTCTCGTACCGGACGTTCTTTTATCTGCCGCATTTCACGGCCGGCGCGGCGACGATCATCCTCTGGAGCCAGCTTTACAACCCGAACTTCGGCCTCATCAATCAGGTCCTGGGAAGATTCATGGAGCAGCCGCCGGGCTGGCTGACGAGCACGAAATCGTTGCTCGGTTTTTTGCCGTTGCCGGCGCACTTCAACAACGGCGGGTTCGGGCTGGGCGCCCGGGAAGCCATTATGATCATGGGCATCTGGGGCGCGATTGGCGGGAACACGATGTTGCTGTACCTGGCCGGTCTCTCGAACATCCCGCCGGATTTGTACGAGGCGGCAGATATTGACGGCGCGAGTCCGTGGCAGCGGTTTTGGCACATCACGTTCCCGCAACTGGCGCCGACGACGTTTTTCGTCTGCATCATGGGCGTGATCGGCGGTTTGCAGGGCGGTTTTGAACAGGCCCGGCTGATGACCGAAGGCGGACCGGCGGGAACGACCACGACGGTGAGTTATTACATTTACACCCAGGGGTTCGAGCGGCTGGACCTCGGGTACGGCTCGGCGGTGGCGTGGGTGTTGTTCGTGTTGATTCTCGCGCTCACGCTCGCGAACTGGAAATACGGCAGCCGCAGGATGGCAGACTAACGGTATGTTGATCTGGCAAGAACTGAAAACTTTTCTGCGGCATCTGCTGATGATCGCGGTCGCGATCCTCATGATCGTGCCCTTCCTGTGGATGATCGGCACCAGTTTCAAGCCGCACAGCGAAGTCGAACGCGAGTCACTCCTGCCGGAGCAGCCCCAGCCGCAGAACTACAGCATCGTCCTCCGCCGGGCGCCCGACCCGTACACCGGCAAGCTGCTCGATCTGAATTTCCCGAAGTGGTACTTCAACTCGTTGTTCATCGCCGCGTGGGTGACGGCGTTGCAGGTGCTGACCAGTTGCATGGCGGCGTATGCCTTCGCGCGCATCGAATGGAAAGGGCGCGACAAAGTCTTTTTCCTCTACCTCAGCACGATGATGATTCCCGGCCTCGTGCTGATGCTGCCGAATTACCAGATCATGGTCGCGCTCGGGCTGGTGAACACCTACATTGGCCTCATCCTGCCGGCCGCGTTCAGCGCGTTCGGCACGTTTCTGATGCGCCAATTTATGCTCGGCATTCCGAAGAGCTACGACGAAGCCGCCGAGATGGACGGCGCCAATCATCTCCAAATCTTCCTCGACGTGATTCTGCCGCTCGCCCGGCCCGGCATGATCACGCTGACCATCTTCACCTTCCTGGGCAACTTCCAATCCTTCTTCTGGCCGCTCGTCATGATCAAAGACGATTATCTCCGCACGCTGCCCATCGGGCTGCTCAGCTTCACCGGCCAATACGGTCCGCAAACCGAACTCATCATGGCCGCCACCGTCATGAACATCGTGCCGCTCATCATCTTGTTCATCGCGATGCAAAAACAACTCGTGGCCGGCATCCAACTCGGCGGCGTCAAAGGTTAACCCCCTCATGCCGGCCACCATTCCGGTCAAAGATTTCAACCTCGCCGCCACGCTCGAATGCGGCCAGGCGTTCCGCTGGTCGCGCGGCGCGGACGGCTGGTATACCGGCGTGGTCGGCGGGGAAGTGTGGCGGTTGCGGCAAACCGGTAATTCTTTGGAGTGGGAAACGGAGGGCCACGCTTCCGCGTGGCCGCCGGCAGGGACCACGGCTACAGTCGCGCAGAAGCGCGACCCTCCGTACTATCTCTCGCTCGACCGCGATCTTTCAGACATCGTCGCCACCTTCCCCGATGACCCGCACTTGCGCGCGGCGGTGCAGAAGTATTGGGGCTTGCGCGTGCTCCGGCAGGAGCCGTGGGAGACATTGGCCACGTTCATCGCCAGCTCCACAAAGCAGATCGTGCAGATCCGGCAGATTGTCGAGTTGCTGTCGCAACGTTTTGGCAGGGCGCGCTGGCCCCAGCGCGCCGCAGGCCAACGGCGCGGTGAGGCCACCGCGTCCGACCACTGCTTTCCAACGGTTGAAGCCATTGCCCGCGCCTCGCTGCCGGAACTGCAAGCCTGCAAACTCGGTTTCCGGGCGAAATACTTGCACGCCGCCGCCCGGCGGATCGACCGGGGCGAAATCCGGTTGGAGGCACTGCCGGCCATGGAATACGGCCGGGCGCTGGAAGAATTACTCAAACTCGACGGCGTGGGCGAGAAGATTGCCAACTGCACGTTGTTGTTCTCCTGTGGCCACGACGAGGCGTTCCCGGTGGATGTCTGGATGAAACGCGCCCTCCAACGGCTGCCGGCGGGGACAGATTTCGGTCCGTATGCCGGCTGGGCGCAGCAGTACCTGTTCTACCACGAGCGGAATCTGCGACCGTCGCCTCTTACCGCGTAACTGATACTGAACGGAACTGATAGGAGTTTGCTTTGCAGAGGGGCTTCGCATGGGCGCCAGCAGGGGGGAACAATTCCACCAGCCCGGTCAAATCCCACATGTGCCAGCCGCGGCCACCTGTGAACCATCCGGCGGCATATCCAGATGACAAATACGGCTGTGCGCCCAGCATTCCCAGCCCTCTCGGGAATCATCCAGGACGAACCCGAATTTCCTGAACGGAAAAAACGAGGTGCCGTGCTCGCATTCTGGCGGCGGGCGGCGGTCCACGACTGCCTCGACCCGGGAGAACCCGTGCGTGCGGCAGAACTCCAGCGTGGCCGAGATCATCGCGCTGGCGATGCCACGGCCGGCATACTCGCGCATCACATACAAACAGCTAATCACCAGCGTCCGTTCTAGATTGCCGTTCTGCGGAGCGGTGGGGGTACCGATCCGGCACGCATAATGTTTGGGCAGAAAAATGAGCTGGCCGATCAGTTTGGCGTCATCCCGCGCCAGGTAGCCGATCCCGCCGATTTCATCAAACACGCGCGGCCACATCGTGCACTGATATGCGTGGCGACTCGATCCGAACATGCAGCAATGATAGTCCTGCCCCAGGCCGTTGAGGACCTCGTCGCGCGTGATTGCCTGGATCATGCCCCACCCCCGCGTTGGGCGTCCGCAATCGCCGCCGATACGGTCTGCAGATGCGTTTTCCAAGCATTGAGCGCAATTCGTTTGCCGTTCACGAACACGCTCGCGTAAACGCTCCCCGGCCTTTGTCCGAACCGCCAACTGAACTGAACTGATAGGAAATTGCTTTTGCGGAGGGGGCCAGAAAGGGCGCCAGCCGGGGGGTTAAAATCAGAGTGTTTCATAACGGCGCCGCCACTGTAAGAGCACCCACACTTGCCGGCAAGCGTTTTGCCGAGGAAGGGGCGCCCGGCTTTCCTACGACTTTGCGGATTGCTCTGTGACGAGATGATTGATCAGTCGCCGGAGAGCAATTAACCCCGCCGCTCCAGCGGCGGCGGTAGCTGCTTGCTGTGCCGCTTGCCCATATCGTTTCTTCTTCACCTCTTCAACGGCCGCCAGCGCTCCACCGACGGCAATCAAGGCACAGAACGTAATCAGGAACAACAAGGCATACTTGGCGAACACGGAAAGGATTGTTTTCCCGACTGTCTGGTTGGCCCGGTAGGAGCGGCGAATCGAGTCAAACGGCAACACAAGGAACAGGGACACGAGCAGCCAAAAGAGCCAAGGTTCCTCCGTGCGAAGACGAAACGCCACGATGGGGCCAACCAAGGAAACGATGCTGGCGATTGTCACGTGTAAATCAGTCCGACCGTCGTAAACCACGATCTTGCGTTGATACCCCAAGACGGAACCGACTATCGCCAAAATCAGCCCGATCACCGGCAACAGCCAGAACAGTATAATCACCCCGTTAGGTGCGTTGTTTTGCATGGCGGGTGTCGGTAGTGGTATCGGCTGGTTTCATCTCCTGTGTTTACGAGCGCGAAGTTGACACTGCCTGAGCAACAGACTTGGCCGTTTCGCTTCGCCGCATTGCATCACGGATTGGTTCATAGAAACACTTGGTGTCATTCTTGTTCCAAGCAGAAAAATGCCATGTGTTGATGAGCACTGAGCAATGGCCGTCGCTATCCAGCCAATAGGATTCTACATCATCCGAGGCATGAATCTCGGATGTTTGGCCGAGCGAAGAGATTTTTTTCCCAAGGTTCATGGTGATAACGATGTGGGGCGCCAAGATGGCGATTTCTTCTTGGATAAAGTTGCGGCCTTCGGTGGAAAGACGATGCGCTGTATTGAAGACCGCTGAATCAGTTTGCCAACTTCCGGTATTATTGCTCAGTTTTGAGATGTTCATGAATGCGAAGCTCAGCCCAGCTTCCGTTGCAAACGTGTCACCAATCTCCGTCGCATATGGGATTTTCTGCCATTCCGGCATCTCGTGCACAATGCCGTATGCAAAATAGAGCATCCGGGAGTGAAACTTGTCCGCGTTGAGAGATTGGGTACCGATGCGCTTGTCCTCGCGATAGCTCTTGTAGTGATCTTCGATGTCATTGTGGCCAGGGATCCATCTGGGCTCCCGACCGATGAAAAGAACCCGTTTCTTCTGGCTGAAATAATACGGGTAAAATCCATCGAACACCATGTCCTCGGCTTTGTGCTTTTCCAACTGCGCGGCGTTGTTGGCAAAGTGCTGATACCACTCACGAAACAAGTTTTCCAGCGAGAGAAGTCTCGGCTTTTCGTTGTCCGGATACGGGATGTTGTGGGGCAAGTATCTCATCTGACCACCAGTACCGATAGTTATTTCCCAGTTCCACCGCAGGTGGGGCAAACCAGTTTTTCCACGCCTTTACAACTTGGGCATTCCTTGCCATTGACCTTCCCGCTGCCATAGCAGATCGGACATCGGATGGTCTTCACGCCGTTACAGGATTTGCAGCTCATTGGTCACCTTTCTTTCACTTTCGTTTGAGGTTGCTTTGGCCTTCTGGAGGACAGGTCATAACATGCAGGTCTGCGTGCCACAAGCACTCCCCCCTCTTTGCGGAAGCCGATGTGCAGTACGGTTCGCTTCATGGTGGTCGGTAGTCTCGGTATTCTGCTCTACCGGTTCTCAAAGCGCCCACACTTCTCGTGGAACTTCAATTCTACATCGCCAGTCGGGCCGTGGCGGCTTTGGGCAATGATTAAGGTTGCCTGTCCCTTAGCGGCGCGGCGATCGGCTTGGCTGGTGGCGTACATCTCCGGGCGTACCAACAACTGATAGGAAATTGCTTTTGCGGAGGGGGCCAGAAGGGGCGCCAGCCGGGGGGTTAACTGATAGGAAATTGCTTTTGCGGAGGGGGCCAGAAGGGGCGCCAGCCGGGGGGTTAAGTCCGGCAAGTTTCCCTGGCCGGTGCCGTAGTAGAATGGGTGTCCCGCCTGTTCTACGATGGTTGACTTTGGGCGGCTCACGCCCTATTTCTCTTGCGAAATGGAACGGAAGAATCTCGATGAACGCGGGCGGATGACCGACGTGGAACGGTTGCGGCATTCGGCGGCGCATGTGTTGGCGGCGGCGATTGCCAAACTGTGGCCGGATGCCCAGTTCGCGGCCGGGCCGCCGGTCGAGGACGGCTTTTACTACGACGTGGAGTTGAAGCACCGGATTTCGCCCGAAGACTTCCCGGCCATCGAAACCGAGATGAAGAAGATCGTCAAAGAGAACCAGGTCTTCGAGAAACAAACTGTCACGCGTGAGCAAGCCATTGCCGACGCGCAAGCCGGTCGGCTCGCGGCGCTTGGCAACCGGGATGTTCCCAGCAAGTTCAAGCTGGAGATGCCCAAGGACATCCCGGACGGCGAACCGATTTCCTATTTCAAGACCGGTGACTTCGTTGACCTCTGCGCCGGGCCGCACGTGATGCGCACCGGCAACGTTAGCGCGTTCAAGCTCACCCACGTCGCCAGCGCGTACTACAAGGGCGACGAGAAAAACCCGCAGCTCCAGCGCATCTACGGCACGGCGTTCAAGAACAAGACCGAGATGGAAGCCTACTTCACGATGGTGGAGGAGGCCAAGAAACGCGACCACCGTAAAATTGGCGCGGAGATGGGCTTGTACGTGATGGACACCGAATACGTCGGCCCCGGCCTGCCGCTCTGGTTGCCGAAAGGCACGGTGATCGTCGAGGAACTGGAAAAGCTCGCGAAAGAGGCAGAATTCGCCGCCGGCTACGTCCGCGTGAAGACGCCGCATCTGGCGAAGGAGAAGATGTACAAGACCTCCGGCCACTTGCCGTACTACGCCGAGAGCATGTTCCCGCCGATGGAAATGGACGAACATCGCGAGGAACGACAAAGGCTAGAGGTTCGCATCGCCGAACTGGAAAAACAGCTTCTCGACTACGCTAAGAAAATCGCTGAGCGCAAAGCCGGCAGTTAGCTTCCGCGCCAGCGCAAGGGAGTCTTACCGGCAAATGGAACAACTCGAGCGAACGCGAAGATACTTGCAGCGCATCCGGAACATCTATGCCGGAGTGCCGTACATCAGCGAAACCCGGGAGTATCACACGGACGATGTCTTTTCGTTTTTCGTGCACTGCCATCACATCAAGGACTGGGTTGTATCTATCCGAAGATTTCGGGCGACGAGCAAGGAAGTGGACAAGTTCATCAATTCGCATCAAGAACTGAGAATCTGCGCGGACTTATGCAATGGAACGAAGCATTGTCGGCTAACAAGGAACATGAGAACCAAGCGGCAGCCCCACATGGCACGCAAGACTTTTGAATCTGATGGCAACCAAGGTGTGTTTCATACGACCAAAGGTCAATTGTCGATTCTCAGCGACGGAAAGTTCTACGACGCACTCGTCCTTGCTGAATCCTGTATGCGACTTTGGGACGACTTCATTGCGAGGAAAAGCGCGACGGCTGGTATGGAAAGCTAATTAAAACCCGGATGGATTGAATTTTCTTTTGACTTCGTCTGCTTGGTCTTTTTCTTCTCTTCGCTTCTGTTCGCTCTCCAATTCCTCATTTTCCTTTGCAAATAAAGTTTCCAAGTCGTCATCCAGGTATTTCACCTGCATCCTGATTAAGCTGACTGAACGTCCAGAATCACCCTTGAAGATGCCTCCCGCGCTACCAACAACAATGCGTCGTTTGTCGATTTTGATTTCTTGGTCATCACTGGAAAACAGGCTGTCCCAAAAACCGGATGGTTTGCGTTCGGTTACGTGGCCGTAACGTTTGGACAACAGTTCGAACAACGCCTTCCGCTGATTTTTGACCGTATCATCTAGTCCTGCATCCCACTTACCGACTCCTTCGATACAGTACACTTTCTTGGTCTTGGGCGTTACCCACACGTAATACTCCTCAATCAACTGTGACGGCTGACTCGGTTGAAACTGAAACTGGTATTCATACGCCTTATTCGGGTCGTAGCTCGTCGTCTTCTTGCCAATGACATTGAGCCTACTCAAAGAAGCACCGAGTGCGACTCCGAAAGCCCCTGTAATTCTCACCTCGGTTTTTGTGGTGGAGGCAGGTGCTTCCACTATGGTCGGAACGGCCTTCTGCCGTTGCTCCGCTTTCACAGATTGTCTCGCCTGTTCCATCTTCTGCGGATCAAATCCAAAATGCTGCTGAAGTTCTGTTGGCAATTTGCTGAGAGGAATTGTTGCAACACCGGTTTTATGGCGGAGCGTCACGGTGGTCTTGGTTACATTATCCCACTGCACATCTTCATACGTGATTCCGTCGATTGAGATTGTAGAAGGCAAGACGCGCTCTTCCGCCGATGCAGACCACAACCAAGAAACCGCAAGAACGAGTGCGAGAAGAAATCTCATGATCGTTTTGACCTCACGGAGCACTCTTACGACTCCACTTGAGTGAATGCAATCCATTTTAGATTCCATGGCCGGTACGTCTAACTGATAGGAAATTGCTTTTGCGGAGGGGGCCAGAAGGGGCGCCAGCCGGGGGGTTAGACCTCCTAGTGAGCACGCAGCCGGTGCCGGTGGCGGCGGTTGTGCTCCAGTAACTTTGCCCCGCAGAGAATAAGGATCAAGAACAGTCCGCCGATGATGAGATAGGGCAGCGACCAGAGGAACAGATGCCAGGCGAGATAGACTGCCAAGAACCCGCCAGCAAGGATTAACCCTAATCCAATCAGATACCCCACGGCGGTCATCAAGTTCTTCAACATAAACCAGAGGACAACCAGCCCGACGATAATGAGTAGAACGATGATCATGATTTTGCTCCTTTCGTTACTGATAGGAAATTGCTTTTGCGGAGGGGGCCAGAAGGGGCACCAGCCGGGGGGTTAAACACGTCTCCGCCAACGTCGCCAAGAACCGCTGCCGGTCCTGCTCATCACGAAAGATCGCCTCCTGCCGATCTCCGCGATTGATGACGTGGTAAATCGCGCCGGCAAACTCAACTCGTACCTTTCGTGCCATGCCCGCCAGAATGCCCACCGGGTAGGGACTTGTCAATACTATGGACTGACCCCTTTACCTTTACCTTTATGAAGTCACTTGGTTTGACAGTTTACAGACCTCAATGACTATGGGGCAGCGGCCAACCTAATCGCGGCTTTGACTAGGGGAGTAATCATCTCAAAAGTTTCTCTCAACTGTTTGACCTCACCTGGCTCGTACGGCCATGTGCTATAGGCCCAGCGTTCAGAAACTAGCTCGCCCGACACCGTTGAAATAAACATGTGGAATTCTGTGTATCCTTCGCCAAGAATTGGATGATTCCATGTCGCCCCTCCGATCAGAATCATTGTTTTGTCGATGCTCCTATAAGCAAGGCACGAATTCGCTTCGTGAAACCGGACATTGGGATGTGCTTCGGCAAGGCTTTGCTTGATTCCACGGTTGAACTCAGAGAGCAACCTCAAGTATGGCTGCAAATTCTTTGCTTGAGTCTGATTGAGAGATTCAAACTCCACAGGCGACCAGAGCGCATCGCCTTCGAGCTTTGGAAGCTCAATGCTTGCTCGCCTTAGAATTTTGTCTTTCATGCCCTGCGTCTGTTTCTTGTTCAAATTGACAGCCCACTCCCCAGAAACCCATTTCAGCAGACCCTGCGTCAAATTTTCATACGGCCGTGACTGGTCTTCCATGCTTTGTTTTAACTCGCCCAAGGCGGACTCGTGCTGAACAAATGTTGTGGTGGCGATATGCTGTATGCGCTCCTGAAGAGCTCTGAAACTCGACCGGTAGTAGAGAATGATTCCTGTTACGTCGCCAGAATTCTGTTGGTTTTGGATTGCCTCTGCCATGAGAGAGTCCAAGCAGGGCTTTGTATTGCTGGTGCGTTCCTGTTTTGCAGTGCCCGTGTCCGAAACCATGGTGTGAGGCGTTTCGCAGGAAATGCTATAGGCTGCCATGGCAACTGCGATAACGGCGGTATTGATATTCTTCATTGCTCCTCCATTCACCAAGGCATTCTGTTGCGATCCAGTTGGCCAGTGCTTCTAACGAAGTTCGCGTGAGTGACGAAGATCGTGGCATGTTCCGTATCGCTGGCTTCATAAACGATACCGGCTAAACTCCATTTTGTGTCGCCCTCGCGTTGCGCGTACGCACTGCATCCGCTCATTCCGCTAAGCGAGCCAAAGTTTACTGATAGGAAATTGCTTTTGCGGAGGGGGCCAGAAGGGGCGCCAGCCGGGGGGTTATATTCGATGACTGCGCCGATCTCCTCCCCGATGCAACTCAACTCTGCGCCGCATTCCTCGCATACTTCGCGGCGGAGCGCGTCTTCGTGGGTCTCGCCCGCGTGGATGCCTCCGCCAGGGAATTTGTAATCGCCCACGTTGGCGGAGAGAATCATCAGCAGGTTTTCCCCGCGTTGGATGACGGCGCGCACGGCCGTCCGCTCGATGGTTTTGCCGTGAACGTCCACCCCGTCCGCGCGGTGGAGGGTGGCGAGGATGTTGCTCAACGCACCGCTTTCTTTACGAGCGCGGCGATCTTCGACTCCTCGGCGGGGGTCAACTTGATTAGCGCGAAGGAGGCCGCCCACATGTTGCCGTCATCCAGTTTCGCGTCGGGCTGGAAGCCGAAGGTGGCGTAGCGCACATTGAACTTGCTGGCGGCCTGGAAGAAACAGATGACCTTGCCGTCCGCATTGGCATAGGCGGGCATCCCGTACCAGGTCTTCGGCATGAGACCCGGCGCGGCGGCGGTGACGATCTCATGGATGCGTTTCGCGATGGAACGGTCGGGTTCTGTCATTTTGGCGATGGCGTCGAACACGGCCTTTTCGCCCGATGCCCTGTCCTTGCTGGCGCGCTCTTCGGCTTTCAACTCTTTGGCGCGTTCACGCATGGCGGCTTTTTCTACTGATAGGAAATTGCTTTTGCGGAGGGGGCCAGAAGGGGCGCCAGCCGGGGGGTTAAGGGGGGGACGTCGGGGCGTCAGCCGGTCAAAGGCACCGTCCGTGAGGCCTGACTTTTTTTGCTCCGTGTGCATTTCCTTCCTTTCGGGGGCGGATTATGGCCGCAGCCCACTGTGGAGTCAAGCCGGACGTCAGGCAACGCCCGGCGCGAGACATGGTGCTCGCGTCCCGGTACATTAGCCAGCGTTTACTCAGCGTAGGAGTCGGGGCCGAACGGCAGATCTTCGTAGAACGGCTCCCGGATGTATTCCGGTTCGAGCCGCAATGGCGGGCCACGGTCGGTCGGCCGAGCGAGACCTTCCCAGAGATCGAGATGGCGGAGAATTTTCTCGATGACCGGAGCGTCCTCAATGAGCGAGATCGAGCGCATCTGGCCGCCGCACTTGGGGCAGAGGAGCGGGTCAACGTCCCAGGCGCGCTTGATCAGTTCGCGCCAGGTTTTGGCTGGGATACGGCGGCGTTTGTAGGGCGACCGCTCCGGTTGCCACGTATCGTCCACGGATTCGGCAGGCGGCAAGCGGGGCGCGTGCCCTACAGAGTCTTCTTTCGATCTGCGTTGGCCGCGGGCTTTGTTGCTGTAGTAACCGTAGTATTTGACCATCTGCGCGCCTTTTTCAGGGATGTGCTGGGTGACGGCGGCGAGGAAATCAGTGGCGGTGAAGACCTCGAAGTTGCGGCGGGTAGTCGGGTTCAGGCGGGAATGATAGATCACGCGGCCGGTCTGCGGGAAATAGGTCATCTTTTCGACAGCGAAGAAATGACGGAGGATGTACTGCGCCATCTTTTCGAGTTCGGCGCGATGGGTGCCTTTCACGGGATCGCTGCGGAAGAGATTGAATCCGCTGTGTTTCCACTGCATGAACTTGTGCACCAGCGCGGGCGAGAGCAGTCTGCGCTGCACCAGCAACCGAAAGATCTTCGCGCGAAACAGGTCGCGCAGGTGACGCAGTTGGGCTTCGGGCAGCGGGGTAAATGTGCCGGCCCGGTCGAACAGGCCGTCGGTGGCGATGGCATGGATGTGGGGGTGGAAATTAAGGTAGTCGCCAAACGTGTGCAACGTCAGCACGACGCCCGGCGCGGCGCTGGTTTCGTTCAGCGTGGTCTGCATCCATTCACGAAGGCTCTCGTTCGCCAACCGGCAGAGGTCGGTGAGCAGGGACCGGTCGCGTTGGAAGAAGGTACGCAGGGCCACCGGCAGGCTCAGCACATAGTGGCAATGCGGCACGATGGCAAACACGTCCTCGACCAGTGTTTGGGCGGTTTGGACAATGCGCCGTTGCTGGCAACTGGGGCAAAAGCCGCGGGTCTTGCAGCTGAAGGCCAGCAGATATTCCAAGCGGCAGTCGGGGCAGCGGACGCGGGCAAATCCCTCGTGCAGATCACCACACTTCAGGAACCGCTGGACAACGTCCGGAACCACCGGCCGCAGCGGGCCATACTTGGTTTGGTAGCTCGCCCGGTATTCCGTTGTGAACCCGTCGAAGTGCTGTTGGACGCACTGCCACAGCGCCGACTCTCGGGGTAAACGAGGCCGGTAGACTGTCAGGTCCAGTGTTGAACTCAGCGCAACCATGGCTCGCTGGTCTGTTGGACGACTGGCGGGCGATAAGTTTCAACACGGGCACTGTCAACCATTCTGCAAGTCCCGAGAAGGTCGTTGCCAACAGAATCACGAAATCGCCGGTGGTGCGCGTCAGCCGGTTCATACCTCGGTATCCGAGGTATTCACTGCTTCCAGTTGACGGCGGATGGTGCGCGGCGCGGGATTCGCGCCGCGCATGGCCGCGCATTCGTACCTTGTCGGACCGCCTCGGCTCGAGCGTACTCAGTAGGGTGTTTTGCCCATCTTGCCGCTCCATTCCGCTACGAGCGGTAAAGCGAGGTCGCGGCCGACCGGGTGCATTGGCAATGTGGGTTTTGCCAGTTCCCGGTAAAACTGTTCGTCGTCGAAGCCCATTGCGGCGGCGTCTTGCCGGGTCAACGCAAAGTACACCCGGTCGAGCCGCGCCCACAGAATCGCCGCCAAGCACATCGGACACGGCTCGCAACTGGCGTAAATCTCGCAGCCGGTCAGCCGGAAATCCTGCAGATGCCGGCAGGCTTCGCGGATGGCGATGACTTCGGCGTGGGCGGTGGGATCGTTGACGACGGTCACCTGATTCGCGCCGCGTCCGATGATCTGGCCGTCTTTGACAACGACTGCGCCGAAGGGACCGCCCTTGCTTTCGCGGGCCAACCGGATCGCCTCCTTCATGAAATCGAGGTTCATTGCAGTGCTTTCAACCGTTGCCGGATGGCGTCGCGCAACGATTCCTGCCGGTCGGTGGCGGCGGCCAACGCCTGCGCGAACGCGGCCATCGCTTCGCTCGTCTTGCCCTGTTTGAGCAGGACGGCGCCGAGGGTGTCGAGGTAGTAGGCCCGGTGGGCGGGACGCAATTCGATTGCGCGGCGACAGAGCCGTTCGGCCTCGTCGAGGTTGGCGCCGAGTTCCAAGTACGCGTTGGCGAGGTTGTTGAGGGCGTCGGCGTTGTCGGGCGCGGTTTGGACGGCTTTGCCGTAAGCGGCGGCGGCTTCGGCGTAGAGTTTTTGTTTCAGCAAGGCGTTGCCGAGGTTGAGGTGATAATAGGATTTGGCCGGGGCCAGTTCCGTCGCCCGCAGGTAATGGCCGGCGGCCTGGGCGAGTTGGCCGGCCTTTTCGAGGAACACGCCGAGGTCGTTGTGTTCTTCGGCGGTGAGCTTCCACGTGGCGCGCGGCGGCGGACAGACGAGCAACGTCCATTCGTTCGCCCGGCCCCAGTACCGGCCAAATGCTTCCTGACTCATTTCCAGGTTGGCGCGCGTGTCGGAATGGACGGTCACCGTCTTGCGCCAGTCATCGAGGCGGAGCACGACGAAGTAATGGTCGTTGCCGCCGAACTTGCCCAGCACGATCAGCGGCACGCCGGCGGCGGTTTTCTGGCGCAAGTCGGCCAGTGAACCCCGGTAGGCGCGGACCCAAAAGCCGAGCTTGCCGGCGTGCGCGGCGAGTTCGGCGGTGACGGTGCCGCGCGCCGTGGTGATGGCCGCCGCGATTTCGTCCTGGGTGACCGGGTTGCCGTAGTAGTTGGCGACCATGGCGAGCGCGGCGGGACCGCAGGAGTTGGGTTTTTGGGCGATGAACGGCACCTCGCCGCCCGCAGCGGGGAGCAGGAGCAGGAGCAGGAGAACGAGTGAAGAGGAAGGGATCATCCGATGCGGAACGCGATGTCACGGACGGCTTTTTGCCCGATGCGCGCCCGGACTTTTTGGAGCAGCAGCGGTTTGTGGTACCGGGAAAGTTCCTGCAACCAGACCGGGTGGTCCACCGTCACGGTGAGGATTCCGTGGCGCAGGCTGACCGGCTGGGCGTGCCGGGCGATGTCGGCGCCGACGATTTGCGGCCAGAGGCTGAAGACCTGGGATTGTTGGAGGCGTTGCTCCAAGCCGAGCCGTTTCATCACGCCCGGCACCAGACCGTCCAACGGCTTCGCGGTGGGCCGGCCCCACGGGCTTTCGCCGCCGCGGAACGGTTGCCACTCGCGCAGGACGCGCTCTCGCAACGCGGGGGTCACGTCGGGTTGGCCGGTTGATCGCCGTTGTCGCCGATGGCGGTCACCGGGCAACCGTCCATCGCGTCGCGGCATTGGGCTTCTTCGGCGGGGGTCGTCGGTTGTTTGTACACGTAGCTGAAGCCGCCCTCTTCGTTGCGGGTGAAATTGTCCGGCGCCGTCTCGCGGCAGAGGTCGCAGTCAATGCACTGGTCGTCCACGAAAAACTTGCCGGGGACGTTCTGGGGATAGCGGTTGGCGTAAGTGGCCATGGCTCGACACGATAGCAAAGCCGGCGGCTGATTCAACCGGATTTTATGCCGCGGACACGACGGGGTACCGCAACCGCGCGCCAATCCGGCCCGCCGCCTCCAACGGCGTCGCCGGCTGCACATGTTCGACCCGGCAGCCTTTCTGCAAGGCGATTGCGACCATTTCCTCCACCACGTCCGGACACGGAGCCAGGGGCCGGCCGCATTGCGGACAATCCCCGGCGGCGAGTCCGACGTATTGACACGCGCCGCATACATAACCGGCCTGTTCCCAACCGTCCTCGACCAGCACCGTCTGCGCCGCGCCGCGGCGGAGCGCGTCCACGGTGGCCGCAAGGCCGGTGACGGCGAGGCGGCCGGCCTGGGCTTGGCGGACGAGTTCGCCGGTGACGCGCCGGTCGTGTTGTCGGTTCGCCTCCTGCTCGATTTTCATCGTCTCGGCGAGGACTTCCGCGGCGGTGGCGCGCGCCGCGTCGGCCGGGAACTCACCGGCCCAGCGTTCTTTCAGGTAGGGATGCAGATGCTGCTTGAACTCCCGCACCATGTCCCGCGCACCACCGGCCACCAGCGCATCAAAACGGCGCTCATGGAACAGCGCGAACGCGGCGTCGGCAACGCGCTGGAGATGTTGCTGCACGGACTCGGTGTGATGGCGTTCGATGTGGCGCTCGTCGCGGCCGCCGATGCCGCCTTCGCGGACGCGGCGCGGGACGGGGTCGGTCCGGCGGGCGTGTTCGGTGATCTCGCCCATGTACACCTCGAACAGCCGGCCCTGCGTTTGGTCCACCAACACCACGCCGAATCGCCGGTAACCGGCCAGCAACGCCGTCAACGGCCGCACATACGGCGCGTGGTCGGCGACGAGGATGTTGCGCACCATGCGCGGCAAGCCGTAGGTCTGCCAAAATTTCCTGGCCGCGCAGGAAAACACCGCCACGCCGCGGTGACGGGTCTCCGCGATGGCGCGCATCACCCAGGCGTCAATCCGGCTGAAGTCCGCCCGCAACGATTCGCGCTGGGCATGGGTGGCGGTTTTGGCCGCGAGTTCGTGGTGGGCCGCCTGCAACAAATCTTTGAGGCGGAGCTTCAGAATCGGCGCGGGCATCTGGCCGCGGTCGAGGTTGAGATAACAACTGGTGATGAGCGCTTCTTCATTCCGAAACTCCAACAACTGTTCCAACTGCGCCTGGCTGATCATACTGCATTCCTCCATTCGCCACGGCAACTATGACACCGTTCGCGCCGCTTTACAAACGCCCCCGGCTGGGTTACACCATTGAACAGTCCGGCCCGCGCCGGTGTCGGATGCTGTGTACGAAAGGAAATCGCCAATGAATCCGAAAAAACTGCAAGCCTTGGGAATCGTGCTCGGCACCGCTCTGTTCGTGGCCACCGGCCTGCTCACTTTCACCGCCGCCAACCGCGTCCACCCGGAGTCCTCGGCCCAGACACCCCCGCCGGTCATCAAGACCAGCGCCGCCGGACTGCAAACCCTCAGCGACACATTTGCCGAGGTGGCCGAACACGTGAAACCGGCCGTCGTCAGCGTGTATTCGGAAAAGGTCGTCAAGTTCCGCCGCCCGGATTTTGGTTTCCCGTTTGGCGAAGGATTCCCCTTCCAGTTCTTCTTCGGCGACGAAGGTCAACCGCAGCCGCAACCCCGCCGGCAACAGCGCGAGTTCCAATACCGGCAAGGCGGCATGGGTTCCGGCATCATTATTGATAAGGACGGCCACATCCTGACCAACAACCACGTCGTTCAGGACGTGGACGAAATCAAAATTACCCTCGCCGACAAACGAACTTTCGAAGCCGAAATCGTCGGCACCGACCCCAAGACCGATCTCGCCGTCATCAAAATCAAAGGCAACGTGCCGGCCGACCTGCCGGTCGCCGCGATGGGCGATTCCGATGCCGTCCGGGTGGGCGACTGGGTGTTGGCCATCGGCGCGCCGTTCGGTTACGCCCAGACGGTCACCGCCGGCATCATCAGCGCCAAAGGCCGCACCGGCGTCGGCGACGACGGCCAGTACGAAGATTTCCTCCAGACCGACGCGGCCATCAACCCCGGCAACTCCGGCGGCCCGCTCGTCAATCTCAAGGGCGAAGTCATCGGCATCAACAGCGCCATCGCCACCCGCGTCGGGCAGTTCGCCGGCGTCGGGTTCGCCATTCCCAGCAACCTCGCCCAGACCATCTGGCCGACGCTGGCCAAAGGCGAAACCATCAAACGCGGCCTGCTCGGCGTCATCATCCAGGAAATCACCCCCGACATCGCCAAAGAATTCGACCTCGCCGACACCAAAGGCGCGCTCGTCGCCCAAGTGAACAAAGATTCCGCCGCGGACAAAGCCGGCATCAAGGTCCGCGACGTCATCATCCGCTACAACGGCAAAGACATCGAGGACACCCGGCAACTCCGCAACCTCGTCGCCGCCACCCCGCCCGGCACCAAAGTGGACATCGTCGTCCGCCGCGACGGCAAAACCAAGACCCTCAAAGCCACCGTGGGCGAACTGCCCGCCGAAAAAGGCGCCCCCACCGGCGCACCGGCCCAGACCGACACCGACAAATTCGGCTTCAGCGTCGAATCATTGACCGCCGACAAAGCCGACGAACTCGGCTACAAAGACGAGCAGGGCGTGCTGGTTGCCGAAGTCGAAGACGGCAGCCCGGCCGCCCAGGCCGGTCTCCAACCCGGCGACCTCATCACCGAAGTCAACCGGCAGAAAGTCACGAGCGTCAGCGAATTCCGCGCCGCGGTGAAAGACGCCAAGGACCGGCTGCTGTTGCTCGTCAAAAACAAGAACGCCAGCCGGTTCGTGATCCTCAAAGTGAAATAACCCGGAGGGCCACGGTTCCGCGTGGCCGCTGCCCAAGGATTCGGACGCGCCCAAGCGCGTCTCTCCGTTCCCTACGGCAGCTTCTGCCGAATCAACTCCACCGTCCGCGCCGTGGCGCCGAGATTGGTGGCGATCACCTGCCGGGCCGCCGCCGCCACCTGCCGGCAACGTTCGGGGGATGCCAGCAACGCTTCCACCGCCGCCGCCAACTCCGCCGCGTCACGCACCTGCACAGCCGCGCCGGCCGCCAGAAACTCCCGGCTGATCGCCCGGAAATTCTGCATGTGCGGCCCGAACACCACCGGATGGCCGCTCGCCGCCGCCTCGACGATGTTCTGCCCGCCCTGCCCCACCAGACTTTTGCCGACAAAAATCACCGTCGCCACCTCATAAAACCACCGCAGCTCCCCGGTCGTGTTCACCAGCAAACACTGGTAGGGCGCGACCGCCGGGCGCGCCGTTTCCGTCCGCAGCACGAAGTTGACGTTCTTCTTCTTCGCCAACTCCACAATCTCCGGTGTCCGCTCCACATGCCGGGGCACGAGCACCAGAAACAAGTCCGGGAACTTCTGCCGCAACCCGGCGACGAGATCGAACAGGATTTCCTCCTCGCCCGGATGCGTGCTGCCGGCCACCAGCACCGGCTGACCGGCCGTCACGCCCGCCGCCGCGAGCACCGCGGCCGGATCAAACTTCCGTTCGCTGGCTTTGGGCAATGCCATGTCGTACTTCACATTGCCGGTCACCACGACACGCTCCGCCGCCACGCCAAGCCCCCGGTACGCCGCCGCGTTGTCGGCGCTCTGCGCGCAGACCAACGTCAGATGTCGCGCCACGCTAGCGAACAACCACCGGATCCGCCGGAACCGCCGGGCCGACCGGGGCGACATCCGGGCATTGACCAGAAAGATCGGCACGCCCCGGCGCGCGCCGGCCCAGATGAAGTTCGGCCAGAGTTCCGACTCCATCAGCACCACGAAATCCGGTCGGACCAACTCGTAGGCGCGCCGGACGCACCACGGAAAATCCTGCGGAAAATACAGCAGCGCCACCTCGGCCGGCAGCCGTTCGCGGGCCAGCGCGTAGCCGGTCGAGGTCGTCGTGCTCAACGCGATGTCGCAGCCCGGCAACTGACGGCGCAGTTCGCGGATGAACACGAGCGCCACGTTCACCTCGCCGACGCTGACCGCCTGAATCCAGCACCGCCGGCCTGTCTTCTGGGCTAACCGGGCACGCAGTGCCGGCGCGTACCGGCCAAAGCGTTGGAGGAAGTTTTCCCGGTACTTCCCGCGTTTCCACATCTTGTAGAGGAACAGCGGGCTGAGCAGCACGAAGCCCAGGGCATAGACGATGGTGTACAGAACCGGCATCACGCGCCGACGATACCGGATTTTGCGCCGTGGCGGGAAGGACTAATTTCGTCTTGGTCTGTGGGAGGGGCATTCTTGCCCCGACCGGTCGCGACAGGAATGTCGCTCCCACGAGTTGGTCGCCCCTACCGGAGAATCTCCACCAGCTTCCGCCGGCTGGTATGACCGTGGACGATGGTTACCGCCCGGCGCGGCACGCCGAAATGTTCGGCCAACGCTTCGATGACCGCGTCGTTCGCCCGGCCGTCGGTGGCCGGCGCGCGCACCTTCACCGCCAACGTCCCATCCGCCGCCGGCGTCACGCCCGGCTGCTTCGCCCGCGGCGTCACTTTCACCTGAATCCGCATCGCCATTTCCCGCAGCCTAACCGAAACCGGCCAACACCGGCAACGCCGCATTCGGAGGGCCACGCTTCTGCGTGGCCGCGTTTTCCCGACGGACGCGCAGAAGCGCGTCCCTCCGGACCGCAACTGAAAAGGCACTGCCGGCAACGTTTGACATCTCGGTGGGCGGTTTTTACAGTGCAGCCATGAGTGGTGTGCGATTCCTCATTGAGGGACGGAGGCACAAGACTGCCGCCGTGATTCACCTGAAAACCGATGCGGGAGTGTGGCAGGATTTCTACGACGCGCTGCTTGCCCGCCGGCGCGCCCCTGAATCGCGTGAGTCGCTGGCCTCGGTGAAACGGCGGTTGGTTCCCGGGCGGGAAAGCTCCGCGGCTGAATACACTGTCACGTTCAGCCGACCGGCGCGCATAGAACTCGAAAAACTCCCCGCGCAGTTGGTCGAACGCATCTTCCCGAAGATTGAATCGTTAGCCAGCCAACCGCGCCCGGCCGGTTGCAAGAAACTTCAAGGCGGTCATAACCTCTGGCGCATCCGTGTCGGCGACTACCGGGTCGTGTACACGCTCGACGATGCCTGCGCGTTGGTTGACATCGTCGCCACGCCCGGCTGCTTCGCCCGCGGCGTCACTTTCACCTGAATCCGCATCGCCATTTCCCGCAGCCTAACCGAAACCGGCCAACACCGGCAACGCCGCATTCGGAGGGCCACGCTTCTGCGTGGCCGCGTTTTCCCGACGAACGCGCAGAAGCGCGTCCCTCCGGATCCGCGCGGCGTGACTTTCACAGTCAACCGCATCACGCAAAGTACTGCGGGTTGAGGTCGGGGAAGAGGTTGTCGCGCCATTCGAGGGAGGCCAGCCAGGGTTCGTCAATCTTCCCGGACTTGATCTGCTCGTAAAGCCGGTGGAACCGGAGGAGATGGTCTTTCGTGCGCTTCACGGCGTAGGGGACGGTGGTGCCGGTTTTCATGATGAACGCCCAGTCGCTCGCCTGCGCCAGCAACAGTTCCCGGCTCGCCTGCCGGAGAGCGCGCTGTGTCAACACATCGGGCCGGTTGTGCTGGCGGACGAGTTCCGTCATCCGGTCGGCGGCGGCGTGGAGGTGCGGGTAAATCCAGGCGTTCTTGTCGTTGAGCCAGACATCCCAGTGCCCCTGGTCGCCCCAACTCGACGCGGCCGGCTGCGCCACCTGTTGGGTCGGGAACTGCCGGAGATACTCGGTCGGCGTGACCAGCCGAAGGATGTCCTGCGCGGCGGCCTTGCGGATCAACGCGTCGAGAAACTCCGGCCCCTCGAACCACCAGTGGCCGAACAACTCGGCGTCGTACGGCGCGACGATGACCGGCTCGCGTTGCAACACGGCGCGGACGTGTTCAACCTGCCGTTGCCGGCTGAAGAGAAAATGCCCGGCATGGTCTGCGGCTTTCGCGATGGCCCGGTCGCGGATGTAGGGCTGTTTGTCGCGGGTCGGCCCGGTGATCCGGTGGTATTTCAACCCGGTAAAACAACGGATGCCGTCGGGATGGATGTAGGGCTTGATGTAGTTCAACTCGGCGTCGAATCCGATGTCCCGGTAGAAATCCCGGTAATCAGGGTCGCCGGGATAACCGTCCACGGAACTCCAGACTTGCCGGGAGGATTCCATGTCGCGCCCGAACGCCGCGACGCCGGTCGGGGTGAACACGGGCGCGAACACGCCGTAGCGCGGGCGCGGTTCGGCAAAGAGCAACCCGTGCGTGTCGAGCGTGAACCAGCGGATGCCGGCTTCCTGCAAAAACTCTTCGAGGCCGGGTTCGTAGGCGCATTCGGGCAGCCAGATGCCGCGCGGGTCGGCGCCGAAGCATTGCCGGTAATGGTCGCGGGCGACGAGGATTTGGGCACGGACGGCCTCCGGGTTCACGCGGAGCAGCGGCAGGAACCCGTGCGTGGCGGCGCAGGTGATGATTTCGAGTTGGCCGGTGCCTTGGAAATACCGGAATCGCCCCACCAGATCGCGGTTGCCGGCGTAGATGTCGCGGAAGCGGCGGAGCCGGTCGTGGTAGAACTGCGCGAGTTGGTGGAACGGGCCTTCCCATTTTGTCCGGTCGATCTCGTGGCCGGCCAGTTCGATGAGTTTGGTCAGGTGCCGGAGGTAGCGTTCCTGCAACAGCGCGTCCTGCAACATCGCGCACAGCGTCGGCGAGAGCGACAGCGTGAGCCGGTACTCCACCCGGTCGCGGGCGAGGCCGTCGAGCACGTCGAGCAGCGGCAGATACGTTTCGGTGATCGCCTCGAACAGCCAGTTTTCTTCGAGGAACTGCTCGTATTCCGGGTGGCGCACGAACGGCAGGTGCGCGTGCAGAATCAGCGCGAGGTAGCCTTGGGGTGCCGTCGCCATCGGCCTCAGACGGTGGCCGGGGATTTCAGGTGCGGCGACGGCCGGACCCGGCCGACTTGGCCGGCGGTGTTTGTCTGCCGGGTGAATTTCAATTCGGCGGCGCGCCGGTCGGCGCCGTCTTTCGCCACGGCCACGACCGGCAGCCGGTACTCGCCGTCCGGGAAGCTGAAGTGGAAGGAGAACGTGCCGTCGGGCCGGAGTTGGATGGGCCGGCCGTCAATCATGACCGTCGCATCGGGTTCGGTTGCGCCGTAGATGATCAACTCGGCGTGGACGGCGAACCAGAAGCCTTTGCCCTGACCGGGCGCGGCGCTCCAGCTTGCGCCGGGACTGAACGCGCCGGAACTGACCTGTTCACGCAGCCGTTGGGCGAGCCATTCGCTGAACGCGCCGGAGCCGGCGGGGCGGCGGCTGACGGACGGCCCCAACGCTTGTTGGAGGGCGGCTTCCTGAGCCGGTGACCACGGGCCGACTTCGAGTTTGACTTGGAACGGGAACGGCGCGCCGGCGGCCTGCGCGCGTTGGAGGGCAACGGCCACTTGTTCGCCCTGCCGGGCGTGTTCCCGGACCAGCTCGACCAATTCGGGGAACGGCAATTCGACCGGGATGGTGGCGAATCGGGCTTCCGTGTTTGCGGACGCGCTGACCGCGGGGGTGGTGGCCGCGCCGGATTCCGCCAGCACTGCGAACGCGCCGCCTTTGCCGGCGCAACCGAGTTGCGCGGTGAAGGTGGCGGCGGGTTTGTTGACCGGGACGATCCAATTGTTGGCGCCGGTGGTCACGAGAATCTCCTGAACGGGCGCCCGCTGGCCGCGCTCGAAAATGCGGAGGATGAGTTGCCGGTGGGCAATTTGCTGCCGGCTCAAGTCCCAGTAGGCGTAGAGAGTGTGCGGATCGCGCGCGGTCAAAAACAACCGCCCGGTGCCATAGGAATCGGGTAGTTCGCCGAGCGATTCCGCGGCGAATTTCTGGCGGAGCGCGCCCGGTTGGGGACGGACAGTGAATTTGTGCGCCGCCGTCTCGACCGGGGGAGTCGCCGGTTTGCGCCGCGGTTTTGGGGGTGCCGGGGCCGCCGTGCGTTTGCGAATGGCGCGCCGCTTGAGTGTGGCCGCCACGGATTGCGCCAGCGTCTTGACGGACGCCGCGGGTTTGCCGGTGGTCGTTTTGCGTTTTTGTTGGTTGGCCTCGATTTGTTTGGCCAGATCAGCCTTCTTCAGGCCGGTCACGCCGCGCAGACCGATCCGTTGGGCGATTTTCAGCAATTCCGCCCTGGTTTTTGAGAATAAGTTTGTTTTTGTCATGACTCTCGACCTCTGCCCGGTCTGGGGGCAAGACGTTTCACCTGTGCCCGGAGTCTAAACTAATTTGCCTCGATCCTGCAAACCTTCTTTTCCGCAAACGCGACGGTGGACTAGAAAGTATAGGTAAGATTCACCACGACCTTATTGACGTAATAACTGCCATTATCCAAGTTCGAGCTTCGGAGCTGGTAGTAATAGTTGATGTTGCCGCTCAGATGCCGGGTGAAACTGCGTGACAAGGCGATGCTCGCTTGAACAAGATCGGTTTTCTCATTACTCGTGCCACCAATGGCTTCCAGATGGCTATAGGCAATCGTCGGACTGAGTGTGATATACCGACTCAACCGGTGGGAGATGGTGTAGGACACGCCGGTGACCTCCGTAACCGCTGTGTCTTTGAGCAGCGCGGTGACACCCGGACTGCGGTAGAACGAGAGCGAATGAGTTGTGTTGGGTCGCAGAGGATGCGCATAACTCAGAGCAATCGTGGAACTAATCCCGTCCACATTGTCCACTGCGTTCGTTCCGTTGGCCTCAATTGTGGTATGGGCGTAACCGACACTGACAGAACCGACTAATTGCGGAGTGATTTGGCCGGACACCCCGATTTCTGACGAATAGCCCACACTGTCGCGTTGAGATGGGGCAGTCAGGTCATTAATCCCGATCGAATTTCGCCAAAAAATTGAGTAATTCTCGCGAAAGTAGAAGGCGGGAGTCAAAGAGAATAAATACGCGGTTTCCTCCAAATCGGGATCATCGGGGTTAATCTTGTCGGAACGTTGAGTGGCGGCCGTGACCGAAAAACGTCCAAACTGGCGCGTGGCGTTTATGGCCGCAGTATTGGAGTACTGGGCCACCTTATTACGGTTGAAGGCCCAGGCGGTTTCCAGCGGCTCATTGTTGAATGAAAACGTATCACTGGCAGTAACGGTCCACTGTTCAACTTGAATGGGCAGGACCAGGGAGGCCGAAATGGGCGAGCCAAAAGATTGCTCCTCCTTATTTTTCAAGGAAATCTTGTACGTGTAGCTAAACGACGTCTGCAATGTCAGTTTCTCCCCACCGCGCAAAGTGAATGGGAAAGTGATCCCTCCGGACACGGTGGGGCCGATCGTCAATTTGAGATCCGATTCACGATTTGACTCACTATTCTGATAATTGTCAGTAAACTCAAGACCCGTTGTGACGCCCACCGTTAGATTGATTGGACCGGCCCGGAAGGTCTGGGCGGCGACAGAGCTAGCGAAGGCCAACACCAACAACGCGCCGAGGATTCGCCCCGAACACCTTGCCATCGCAGACCCCATGTGCTTGTCATGCCCCATGAAAATCAACTCACCGGTGTTGTCTCGCACAGCCCGTCCACACGT
>Ga0078972_1003083_pt1 | contig 51493 bp, 38 predicted proteins | sample YelNatPaOPGAMG01_FD_67568 | JGI IMG/M metagenome (GOLD analysis project Ga0078972, IMG submission 67568) | Hot spring thermophilic microbial communities from Obsidian Pool, Yellowstone National Park, USA - OP-RAMG-01 (SPADES assembly) (version 2) | ecosystem: Environmental > Aquatic > Thermal...
TTGGTACATTCAGAACACGGAGCGAGGCTTGCTGTTTCTCTATCTTCAATTGTTAAATCCGGGATATATCATGACCCGCCCAATCCCCCGAATGGCTCCACTCCGGTGGCGTGCGAAGCGCGATGCCCGGATGGGATCCGCGCCCCGATGGGTAAGTACGGCTGTAGTGCTAGCCCCCTGCGTAGATCTCTACGCGATAGCAGGTCTCGAACCCAAGGCGACGATAGAGCGCCCCGGCCCCCGGCGGGGCCTGCAAGCCCGCCAGGCGATAGCCCAAGGCTGCGGCATCAAAGATCGCCCGCAACAGAAGCGCCGTAGCCACGCCGTGCCCCCGGTACGCAGGCGCCGTGCCGAGGCCACACAGCCCGGCCACCCCTTCCTTAAGCACCATCGTCAGCACACCTGCCGGGATGCCTTGCAGACAGGCCAGGTAGACGTACAGAGCCGGATCATAACGTCCTGCCATCATCACGTTGTGCAGATAAGCGGCGGCGCTGGGAGGCAGATGAAAGGCAGCCGCATGGACTTGGGCAGCACGGGTCAGGGCAGAGGGGTCGCGCACGGCCTCAATCTGTACATCACGATTGGGATGCACAGAGGCGTTAAGGCGCTCCAGAGCCATGGCATCCTGACTGCCCCAATGACGCAGCCCATGCCGTTCCAGGTGTAATGCCAGGTCCGCCGGCTGCACTGAAGGATGCAGATAGACCAGGAAAGGCACCTGCCTTTCCGCAAAGTAGCTCACCAGGGCTGCAATATGGCCATTGACAGTCCGGGGCCCAAAACGTGGCCGTGCGACAAAGTTGAGGAGAGGGTAAGGCACGCCGCTGCAGACCCGGATCATTTCCGGGTTGACCAGCAGTTCAGCCTGATCGTCGTGCGCCAACTCTTGCAGTGTGGCCAGGTGATTCCGTTCGAGCGCAGTCGCCATCTGCTCGGCTTTCATCCCCACGGCGCCCTCCTGTGTAATGTGCACGGTACTCTTACATTATCCCGCCCACTCCCGGCGCTGTCAATACCTCATTAGCCCGGGTGCATCCAAGATACGCCAGCGAGTTTCCGGCCAACCGGCGGCCATCAGAGGCGTTCGGCCCCGGCAGCCGGGCTCTGCGCTTCACGCTACCCCGGTATGGGGCCTGCCCCCCTTTCCCAGGTTGTGGCCGCGCGCCAACGTGGCGGCATAGTCGGCCGCAACCGGGCGGCGAATACGGCCCCTGGATGCACCCTGGGCGCCCCATATGCTTGCAGCATTAACCCAGGCTTAACACGATTAACAACCAGAACACACAACTGTAGTATGATCGCCCCAAGCCCAGTTGACAAACAGGGGCAAATGAAACATAACTATGGGCGCCGGCCATGTAGTCGCGGTCGGCGCCTCAGAGGCGTCTTTTCTGGGGTCAGAACACAGGAGGTTCCGCATGTCAGAAAGCACAAGCAAGAGCAAGTTAGTCTTGGGCATCATCGCCCTGGTGCTGGTCTGTATGATCCTGGCCACGCTGGCGGGTGCAACGGCTGGCGGCATCGCAGGCTACTTTGTGGGCCATCAAGCCGCACAGGCGGCCATACAACGCTCGGGCGCGCGCGTTTCCCCTAACCAGGTCCAGCCCCTAATCCCTCAGATGCCTAATGGCTGGGGCTTTGGCAATGGAAACGGAAATGGGCCAATCACCGGCAGCCGCGTGGCCGCGCAGGTGAGCCAGGTCACGTCGGGCTCCCCCGCGGAGAAGGCCGGCCTGCGCACGGGGGATCTGATTACTGCGGTCAATGGCCAGGCCCTCTCCCCCAATCTCGATCTGGCCGGGCTCATCAGCCAGCACAAGCCAGGAGACCAGGTCACGCTGACCGTACAACGCTCCAGCCAACAGCGTCAGGTCCACGTGACCCTGGGCGAGAACCCCGACCAGGCGGGCAAGCCCTATCTGGGCATTACCTACCGCCTGATGCTCGCCGATAGGATGCCGAATCTGCCAAGCAACTGATCTGGAAATAGTGCCCGGGGCCTACCGGGTGAGCGCCGGCTGGTTCGCTCCGCCCACACCCGGCCCTATCCCAGAGGGTGTGGTGTCAGTGGGGCTGCCGCTGCGCGGCAGCCCCACTGACACCACACCACATAGAGGGCCTGTTCCGGCCGCATGCGGAGCATGGCACCCGGAAGCCAAAGGGCGTTTTCATCGTGCAGAGCCATTTTCATGGCGCGTTGTGAAGCTCATCTGCGCCCGAAACCCGCCATGAGCCGTGCCCTGACAGACTTGCCGGAGGAACCATGTTGAGCCTGCGCTGGAGATTGATCGTCAGTTATATTATACTGGCGGTGCTGGTCATCGCAGCGCTGGGACTTTTGCTCATCTCTATCTTGAGCCGCAACTTTGAGATCAGCGAGCGGCGGGCGCTGGAGGCCAATGCGCGCGTGGTCGCCCAGGAAGCGGCCCGGCTGTGGCAGCCTCAGCCCGATGTGGCCATGTTGCGCCTGCTGGCCGAGAGCTATGGTACCCTTGGCCAGACCCATGTGACCATCTTCGATGCCCATTCCCACCCTCTGGTCGAGTTCAACAGCAGCTCAAACAGCTTCTGGGCGAGCGTTGAGAGCTTTGACGAGGCGTTGAGCAGCCAGCCCGAGGGGCTATCGCTGTTACGCATCCGCCGCAGCCAGCCCAGCGCCGCTTTGGAAGCCTGGATACTGCTCTCCCGCCAGGTAGAGCCGGCCAGCGGATTTTCTTTCTCTGCCCTGGCCGGGCAAGAGCCTCCCACACAGCAGGCCCCTTGGGGGCTGGTACGGGTTTTGGCCCCCGTGGAAGTAACGGTCCCGGTGCCCGGGCCGAATGGCCCTCTGGGCTACGTGCGCATCTCTGAAATCACCCCCTACCGGCAGCAGGTGCTCCTGAGCGTGCAACAGGCCTTCCTGGCGGCCAGCCTGGTGGCTGTCGCTCTGGCCGTGGCCCTGGGCCTGGCCATGGGGCAGGGCCTCGCCGCACCGCTGCGCACCCTCACGGTCGCCACTGAGCGTATGGCGCACGGCGATCTGTCGGCACGCGCCTCACTCCGGCGGCGCGATGAGCTGGGCGCCCTCGCCTCCCGCTTCAATGAGATGGCCTCGCGCCTGCAGGAGAGCTTCCAGACCCTGGCAGCCGACCGCGATCAACTGCGGCGTTTTGTAGCCGACGTTTCCCACGAACTGCGCACACCGATTACCGCTCTGCGCACCTTCATTGAGCTCTTGCAGACCACCTCTGAGGACGATGTTGCGGCGCGGCAAGAGTTCCTGGCCGAAAGCGCGGCCCAGTTGGAGCGCCTGGATCGCCTCACCAGCAATCTGCTGGAACTGTCCAAGCTCGATGCCGGCCTCATCCCGATGGCGCTGGCAGAGGAAGAGGCCGGCGAATTGCTCCTGCGCACCCGCGGTCGCTGGCTGGCCATCGCCGAGAAACAGGGCATCTCGTTGCGTCTGGAGCTGCCCGCGCACCCCCTGTGCGTACGCTGTGACCGGCTGCGCATCGAGCAAGTGCTCGACAACCTGGTGAGCAACGCCGTCAAGTTTGTGGGCGCCGGCGGTACCGTGACCCTCGGCGGCCGCGAGGGCGCCCAGGCCAGCGTGGAGTTCTGGGTGGCCGACAACGGCCCAGGCATCAATCCCGAGGACCTGCCACACATCTTTGAGCGCTTTTACCGCGGACATAACCCGCGGGGCGAAGGCTCAGGGCTGGGGCTGGCTATCGTCAAGGCCATCCTGGCCGCCCACGATACAGACGTGCAGGTGGAAAGCAAGCCCGGCCAGGGCAGCCGCTTCTCGTTCACTCTGGCGGCAGCCCAGGCAAGCTGAGGCGCCGTACCAGGCCAGGCGCTCTTTGCCGCTCCGGGCTTTGGCGGAATGTCATCAAAGGGCCATTAGAAATCTTGTGAGCGGCTCCGCTCGCGCTGATCGCCGATCCGCGAGACAATAGCCAGAACAATCACGATCACCACCCCCAGCACGATCAACGCCAGGAGCTTGTAGAGCCGGGAGGGGATAATCAGCGCCAGCCCGCCAAACGCCGCCGACAGGGCATAGTAGAGGAGCACAATGTGCTCCTGGGGTATCCCCAGATCGACCAGCCGGAAGTGGAGGTGGGCCCGGTCGCCCGTCCCCGGCGAGCGCCTGTTGCGGGCACGGTACAGAATCATCCAGGCCACGTCGAGAATGGGCACAGCCAGCACCAAAAGCGCTGTCGCCGCGCGCGCGCCGCCGATGATGGAGAGGGCGCCAACCGCATAGCCCAAGAAATAGGCGCCGCCCCCGAGGAAAATCCGGGCTGGATGCAGGTTGTGCGGCAGAAAGCCCAGGAGCGCCCCCAACAGGGCCAGGGGCAGCAGGGCCACGGAATCCTGCCCGGTGCGCACCATATGCACAAAGAATACCAACACGGCAATGGCGCAGACGCCGGCAGCCAACCCGTCGAGCCCATCCAGCAGGTTGACAGTGTTGGTCATACCAGCCAGCCAGAGGAGCGTCAAGAGGATCGTAACCGGCATGGAGAAAACCTGCGGCTGGTTAGTCAGAGGGTTGTTGACTCGCTCGATGAACACCCAGTAGCGGCAGGCGATGAGCGCCGCGACCAGGATAAAGCCGAGGATAGGCAGTGGCTTGAGCTGCAGGCGGTCATCGAGCAGACCGCCGATAAAAACGACCGTACAGCCAAACAAAAGGCCCGTCAGGCGATAGGCATCGGCCGCCGAACGCGGATAGGGAAGGGTCAGCAGCACGGCGACCATAAAGCCGCCAAAGACGGCGATACCTCCCAGGCGCGGGATAGCGCCCTGGTGTCGGCGCCGGCCTCCCGGCTTGTCCACCAGGCCCAGGCGCCGGCTCAGCGCACCTGCAACGGGCGTCAGGCCCCACGAAACGGCAAAGCCAACCGCAAAAACGCCTACGAACACAGCCCAGGTCGGCAGCGACAACATAGGCCCCTTCTCATCAACCTGTGCCGAACTGCCGGTCGCCTGCATCGCCCAGGCCAGGCACGATATAACCCTTTGGCGGATCGTCGGGCGATTGGGGCTCCGGGGTCAGGCATTCATCGATGGCCCCAATGTGGATGTCCACGTCGGGGTGGTGTTCTTCCAGTTTCTGCACACCTTCCGGTGAGCCAATGATGCCCAAGAACTTGATCCGCTTGGCGCCCCAACGTTTGAGAATATCGGCCGCGGCCACAGCCGAGCCACCGGTCGCCAACATAGGGTCTAGAATCAGGCAAATCTGCACCGTCGGGCTCACCGGCAACTTGTTATAATACGCCACGGGCTGCAGAGTGCGATGATCACGGTAGAGGCCAATATGCCAGACCTCAGCCGTCGGCATCATCTCCCAGATGCCCTCCACCATGCCCAGGCCAGCCCTCAAAATGGGGATCAGGCCAATCTTCTCATTCAGCACCATGCTGTGCGCGCAGCCGAGCGGCGTGCTGACATCTTTGGGCTGCAACGCCAGGTCAGCCGTCGCTTCATAAGCGAGCAAGATCGAAATCTCACGCACCAGTTCACGGAACTTTTTCGGCTCTGTATTGGCATCACGGAGCAACGCCAGCTTGTGCTGGATGAGCGGATGCTTCGAGACATAGACGCGGCCCATGGGAGACTCCTTTTCCAAACGAACTGGGCCCGATGATAGAGCAAAGTGCGATCGTTAGCAAATCACGCGCTGCGGTCTGCACCGCCGAAACCGCAGAGGGCGCTGTACCCACCTGGCATTCTCCGCGGTCTCGGCCGTGCACACTCCAGTTAGCGCCTATTCCTCGAAGGTAGGCCGGCGACGACGAGTCTGCCGCTCAGCTTCGCTCTGACAGCGTATACAGAGGCTGGTATGGGGCATGATCTCCAGGCGAGCCGGGTCGATCGGCTGACCACAGCGCTCGCAAATGCCGTACCGCCCAATGGCGGTGCTGCGAAGAGCATGCTCGATTGAGGCAAGCTTATCCTCAAGAGTCTTGATCAGTGCCAGAGTCTTCTCGCGCTCGTAGATATCCGCAGCTGTATCGGGGGCATCATCATCCTCGCCGGAACTGCGTTCCAGCTCTGTTTCCAGGTATGAACGAAGCCGGGCGATCTCTTCCTCCGTGCGACGGCGTTCCTTCTCAAGTCTATCCTGCTCGTTGGCCATTTCGTCTTTCTCCACCGAAAGGGTTCATCGCTCACTGATGGGGTCCCATAGAGGCTCACGCAGGCAAGTTCCAGGCCCGACGGGCCAGAGACATTATCAACCACGAATGGACATGAGCTAAAAGTCGATCACCGAATAGACATCGTATTCGGTGAGATTATGGGCTCCCTGCAAAGCACTGAGGCTGACCAAGAAAGCGATTCCCACCACCTGCCCTCCTAGCTGCTCGATCAGCTGCACGGCCGCCTTGGCCGAGCCACCGGTAGCCAGAAGGTCATCAACCAGCAACACTCTCTGCCCCGGCTGGATCGCATCGCGATGGATCTCCAGCCGATTGGTACCGTATTCGAGCGAGTACTCTATGCCGATTGTCTCTGCCGGCAACTTGCCGGGTTTGCGGATCGGCACGAACCCAACGCCGAGCCTGTACGCAACGGGAGCCGCGAGGATAAAGCCCCGCGACTCGATGGCTGCCACGACATCGATCCCCTTGTTGAGATAGGGGGCGGTCAGGGCATCGATCGCCTCGTGGAAAGCGCAAGCATCCTTCAGCAAGGTAGTGAGGTCTTTGAACAGGATGCCTTTCACCGGAAAGTCCTGCACATCGCGGATCAGGGGCGCCAGGTCCATGGGTAGAGCTCCTTTCTGGTGTTGCTGGACGATAACTGACGCGATATGCCCCGCAGAGGCAGACACCGCCTGCCTGCAACAGTGACCGGGGTTCGCCTAGGGTCGCGGGATTCTATCAAATATGGGTCCAAAACGCAAGCCGTGTCAAGAAGCTGAGAAACAACTATAGTTCCGTCGAAACTGTGCTATAATATAGCCCAGCGCGCAGTGCAGTGACTTGTGCCCTGCACAGGAATCAAGCTGAGCGCCAAGGAGAGCGTTGCCGTATGAATGCAAGCCAGGGAGAGGAGGGCAAGAGCTGCGATAGCATCTCTGTTCGGCGCCGCCGTGCCCTTCTCAATAGCTTGCTAGCGGTTGTCATCACGGGCCTGTTGTTGGCGGTCGCCTGCGCTCAGGAGCACACTCCGGCGCTCCAGGCAACTGGGGCGCCTACGATATCCGCAACACCTCGCACGCCAGCCCCGGGAGACCGTTCTTCGGCTGCGCCCACTGCGCCTGTCACGACAACAAACACCCTGACCCTCACCATCTGGGGGCCAGATTTCATGGGGCCTACGGCTGATGCGCCGGGCGGGGCTGTGCTGGCAGCCCAAATCGATGCTTTCTGCAAGGCTCACCCCGGTTGGCAGATACGCTATGTGCGTAAGCGGCCTTATGGAGTAGGGGGGGTGACCCAGTACCTGAGCGCCGCCCGCGCCGTAGCCCCAGATTCGTTGCCCGATCTGGCTCTCGTCGATATGCGCGAGATCGGCCTCCTGGCTGCTGTCTCTCTGCCGCAGCCCCTGGAGCCCATCCTGGGAGCCGACGTTGTGGCCGATCTGATGCCCTTTGCCCGTGAAGCCGGCCAGGTCGGGGACCACCTCCTCGCCGCCCAATATGAGGCGGATATCGGTTTCCTGGCTTACAACTCTGGCGTCATCAGCACGCCGCCGACCACGTGGTCTCAAGTCCTCGCCGGGCAGGCCGGCTATTTGCTGCCCATCGGCGCGAGCGAGGGCGCGGTATACGACGCCTTCCTGCCTCAGTACCTGGCTTTGGGCGGCAAGGTGTGGGATGCCAATGGGCGCCCCTATCTCGATGAAACCATCGTTGCGGAGATCCTCGAGGCTTACCGCGCGGCGCTTCAGGCCGGCATCTTGTCGAGTGCCGGCCTCAACCTCAAGGATGCCAGCGATTGCTGGCCTGTATACCTCACAGGCCAGGCCCCATCCGGCTCTTTGGCGGTCGCCATGACCAACGTTTCTTCGTGGGATTACGACCGGGATCGTGGCCGGCTGGCAAGAACGCGCGTCAGCCCTCTGCCCACCCTATCGGGCACACCCATCAGCATGAGTGACGGCTGGGGATGGGTGTTGATCAGCCGCGATAACCAGCGGCGCGCTATCGCCGCCGATTTCCTGCGAGCCGTGCTGCAGCCCGATGCCATGGCCGCCTGGTCACAAGCGACTTTTCACCTGCCGACGCGCCGCTCGGCCTTACCGCTGGCAATCAAGGATAGTGATTACCTGCACTTCTTACAACAGACCATGGAGACCGCAACGCCAGAGCCACGCGAGCCGGCCTACAGCCAGATCGTGGCGGCGCTGAGTCCAGCTATTGAAAATGTAGCCCGAGGATTGGTCAGTCCACAGACGGCGGCTGCAGAAGCTGCCGAGCGAGTCCGGACCTCTTCCGAGCAACCCAGCCCGACGACCCAACATTGATTCGATGGCGACAGGAGGACACCATGTACGAGACTGCCCTGCATGCTGAGGCCAGGCGCCGTGTACGCGAGATCGGCAGTGCGGACCTGGTGATCGGCATACCCACCTATCGTAATGGCCGTACCATTGGGCGAGTCATGGATGCTATCGTTAACGGCCTGGTGCGCGATTTCCCCAATGCCCGTGCTGTGATCATGGTGGCCGATGGTGGTTCCTCGGATAATACAGTGCAACTGGCGAGCGACTGGCCTGTGCCTGCCGGAGTGAAAAAGATCGTCACCCCCTACGAGGGCTTGCTGGGGCGCGGCAGTGCTGTGCGCGCCGTGTTTGAGGTCGCGACGGCCCTCGGCGCACGGGTCTGCATCATCCTGAGCCCCGATGTGCGCGACATCACCCCAAGCTGGCTCAGCACTCTGGCGGCGCCCATCCTGGCCGAACAGAGTGACCTGGTGCTGCCCACTTATGATCGTCCCCCCCTGGAAAGCGCCCTATCCGATCACATTGTGTATCCCATGCTGAATATGCTCTATGGCGTGCAGGTGCGGCATTGTGTGGGTAATGACCTCGCTATTCGCGGCGACCTGGCCGGCCAGTATGCGCTGCGCGACGTCTGGGAGACCGATGTCGCTCGCTTTGGGCTGGACGTATGGCTGGGCGTAGTCAGCATGATCGAGGGGCGCCGCATCGGCCAGGTATGCCTGGGAAGCAAAGTTGAGGGGATGCGCGAGTTCGTGGTGCCGATGGATCCTCGCTTCATGCACGTTGTCGGCACCCTTTTCCGCCTGGTGAATATCTACCGCCGCCCCTGGCTGGAGGGGAGCGTGCCGGCCCGATTGGAGAATTACGGGGCGCCGCAACCAGGCACTGCACTCACTCCACGCGCCACAATCAGCCTGGAGAGCATCTGGGAAGCCGCGCTCAAAGGGCGCAACAAATACCGCAACACCTGGCGTTCGGTGCTTGCCTCAGATCAATTGGAGCGCCTGCGGGAAGTCCTGCACGCCAGCCCCACCCCCGGTTGTGTGCCGGCGGACCTCTGGGCCCGCATCGTGGTAGACTTTGCCGTCGTCTATAATCGCGGCGAGGGTGATCCCGACAAGGTCGTATGCGCCCTGCTGCCGATCTACTATGCACGGGTCGTCTCATATCTGCTCGAAATGCAAAGCCGCTCACCGGCCGATTTCGAAGCCGGCGTGCAAGAGCAAGCCCGCGTATTCTCCGAGCAGCGCAACTACCTCCGCGCCCGCTGGGATACATACGTCCCCTGGCTGGATGAGTCCGGTCATTAGCATAGATATTCAGACTGTCCTGTCATCTTGAGTGCCACAAGGGCACAGCGAAGAATCCAGATCGCACATGAGCAGTCTCTCGCCCTGTTCGGGACCGGGATTCTTTGCCCTTGTGGCACCCTTCTTGCCATAGTCCGTTAGCAGCTTCTATAACAGAGCAAGGCAAGGCTATGGCCATAGTGGAAACCTGGTCGCTCACGCGCCGTTTTGACGCACTGGTGGCCGTAGATGCACTGACGGTAGCGGTGCAAGCCGGCGAGGTGTTCGGGCTGGTCGGCCCCAACGGCGCGGGCAAGACCACGGTCATCAAAATGCTGGTCACTCTGCTGCCGCCCTCATCGGGCACGGCGCAGGTAGCGGGCTATGACATCGTGCGCCAGGCGAGCCAGGTACGCCGGGTCATTGGCTACGTGCCGCAGGCGCTCTCGGCCGACGCCACGCTGACCGGCTATGAGAATCTCTTGATCTTTGCGCGTCTCTACGACATTCCGCGCGCCGAGCGGGAGGATCGCATCCGCTCGGCCCTCGACTATATGGGCCTGGCTGACTCGGCGCACAAGCTCGTGCGCACCTATTCAGGCGGTATGATCCGCCGGCTGGAGATTGCCCAATCGATGCTGCACCGCCCTCCCGTCCTCTTTCTCGACGAGCCGACGGTCGGGTTGGACCCGGTAGCGCGCCAGTCGGTGTGGGGGCGCATCGGCGAGATGCGCCGTGACTATGAGACCACAATCATCCTGACCACGCACTACATGGAAGAGGCCGACAGCCTCTGCAGCCGTGTGGCCATCATGCACCTGGGCCGGGTGGCAGCCATCGGCTCGCCAGCACAGCTCAAGGCCAGCATCGGCGAGGGGGCTACACTCGACGAGGTTTTTGTCCACTATACCGGTGGCGAGATGGAAGAGGGTGGCGGCTATCGAGAGGCCGAACGAACCCGGCGCACCACGCGCCGGCTGGGCTGAGCCTATGCCAGATCTCATTGCGAGTCTGGCCGGCTTTGCCCGGAAGACCATGACCATTGCTGAGCTCGAGGTGCGCAAGCTACGCCACGAGCCGGTCGACATCTTTTCGCGCGCGGTGCAGCCGGCGCTCTGGCTCCTCATTTTCGGCCAGGTCTTTACGCGCGTGCCCGGCATCCCCACCGGGGGCCTGCCCTATATCAGCTTTCTGACCCCTGGCATCCTGGCGCAGAGCGTGCTCTTCATCGCCATATTTTACGGCATCGCCATCATCTGGGAGCGCGACCTCGGCATCACCTACAAGTTCCTGGCCAGCCCCACCCCGCGCGAGGCGCTCGTCCTCGGCAAGGCGCTCGCGGCAGGACTGCGCGGCCTGCTGCAGGCGGTGATCATCTATGCGCTGGCGGCGCTCCTGGGCGTGGCATTGAACCTGAGCCCGGTCGATCTCCTGGGCGTCGTGGCCGCCATCCTGCTGGGCGCGACCATCTTTTCCACCTTTTCCCTGATCATCGCTGCCCTCGCCAAGACACGTGAAGCGTTCATGGGCATAAGCCAGCTCCTCATCTTCCCCCTCTTCTTCGCCTCGAACGCCATCTTCCCCATCGCCCTCATGCCGCCATGGTTGCAGGTCGTCTCGCGCCTCAACCCCCTCTCATACCAGGTTGACGCCCTGCGGGCACTGATGCTCGTGGGGGGCACGAGTGTCTATGGGCTGGGGGTGGATTTCGGTGTGTTGCTCGGTTTGTCGGCGGTGCTGGTGTTCGTGGGTGGGCGGATGTACCCCAGGGTCGCAATGTAAAGGGCTCCCCGTGCCCGATACCTGCCCCCCTCTTGTGTCCTCCACGATTGTGCGCATGGCGCCTAACCATGTTGACAGTTCGCGCCAGATCGTGTATTATTTCTATAACGAAATGTTCGTTATCGAAGCATTATGAGGAGGGTCTGGATGCCTGACTCGGAAGGCGATCCTGCGGAGAAGGTCGTCCAGGAGTTGTTGAGCGTCCACCGCTACCTGCGGCGATACGCCAAGAGGGCCTGCAGCGAGTTGGGCATCAGTGGCCGGCAGCTGCTCGCCCTGCAGTATCTGCAGGAAGCCGGCCCGCTCTCGGTCGGTCAGATTGGCCACTATCTCTATCTTGCGGACAGCACCACGTCGGAATTGCTGGGCGGGTTAGAGGCGCGCGGCCTGGTGACGCGTGGCCGTTCGAGCCAGGATAACCGCGTCGCCGTGATCACCCTCACCCCTGCAGGCGAGGAACTGGTGACCCGCACACCCCTGGGGGGAATCGCCCTGCTGCGCCAGCAACTGCGTACCCAACCGCACGAGCGCATCGCCGCCATGGCCGAAGCGCTCCACCAACTTGCTGACTTGATGGAGATCCATGAGAGCTAATATTGCCGCCACACCAACCGCACCATCCAGGGCCAAGGGTGCCCAAGGCAAGGCGACACGCGACCACATCCTGTGGCGTTGCCTGAGCTATCTGCGCCATTATTGGCCCATGACCCTCGCCGCTTACCTGACCGTGCTGGGCATCAACGGGCTCAACCTGATTTCCCCTAAACTGATCCAGCGTGGGGTTGACCAGGGCATCAGCGGCGGGCAACAGGGTGTACTCTTCTCCATCTGCCTGAGCCTCGTGGGATTGGTTATCGTCAAGGGATTCCTCACCTTCGCCCAGGGCTATCTCTCAGAAGCAAGCTCTCAGGGTGTAGCCTATGAGCTGCGCAACGCCATCCATGCCAAGCTTCAGTCACTTTCCTTCGGCTATCACGATCGGGCAGAGAGCGGGCAGCTCCTGGCGCGCGCCATCAGCGATGTGGATCGCATCCGCTTCCTCACGGGCCGTGCCATCCTGCGCTTTGTGGATAGCGGGGTCCTCTTCGCAGGCACCGCTATTGTGTTGATCGGTATGAACCCGGCGCTCGCTCTCCTCTCGCTGGGCACGATGCCCATTCTTGCTTTTCAGGCCTGGCGCTTCCAAAGCGCCTTTCGCCCTCTTTCGGGCAAAGTACAGCAGCAACTGGCCGTGCTCACGACGCGCCTGGAACAGAATCTGCGCGGCGCCAGGGTCGTGAAAGCCTTCGCCCAGGAGCCGGCCGAATGCGAGCGCTTCGAGCGTGAGAACCAGAGCTTGCTGGACGTCAATGTGCAGGCAGCCTCGATGCAGGCCTGGAACGTGCCCCTGATGAACCTCATCGCCAATATCGGCACAGTGTTCATCATCTGGTATGGGGGTATCCTCGTTATACAGAGCAGGCTCACCCTGGGCCAGCTCGTGGCCTTTAGCACCTATCTCGCCCAGTTGGTGATGCCAATGCGGCGCGTGGGGGCGCTGATCACCTCTTTGGCCAACGCCGTCGCTTCGGGCGAGCGCGTATTTGAGATCCTCGATGCGGAATCCGAAGTCCGTGAGGCGCCCAGCGCGCCGCCGCTGCCGCCAGCCCGGGGTGAGGTACGCTTCGATCACGTCTCTTTCACCTATTTCGGGCGCCGGCGGGTGTTGGAGGATATTTCTTTCACCGCGCGGCCGGGCGAGATCATTGCCCTGCTCGGGGCGACGGGCTCTGGCAAGAGCACGGTCGTGAATCTGATCCCGCGCTTCTATGACCCCACCAGCGGGCGCATTCTCATTGATGGTGTCGATATCCGCACCGTCACCCTGGGCTCACTGCGCAGCCAGATCGGCATGGTCATGCAAGAGACGACCCTCTTCGCCTCGACCATCCGCGAGAACCTGGCCTTTGGCCGGCCCGAAGCTTCCTTCGAGGAGATCGTCGCTGCGGCGCGCGCTGCGGCCGCTCACGACTTTATCATGGAGATGCCGGAGGGCTATGATACGCGGGTCGGCGAGCGCGGCACCACGCTCTCGGGCGGCCAGAAACAGCGTATTGCCATTGCCCGAGCGCTGCTGATGGACCCACGTATCTTGATCCTCGACGAGGCGACCTCGAGCGTCGATACGGAAACAGAGCAACAGATCCAGGCCGCCCTGGAGCGGTTGATGGTCGGGCGTACCTCCATTGTCATCGCCCAACGGCTGAGCACACTGCGCAAAGCGAATCTCATTCTGGTGCTTGACCACGGGCGCATCGTAGCCCGTGGCACGCACGCCGAGCTCCTGCGCTCTAGCGGCTTTTACGCGGACATTTACTATCGTCAAATCATGCCCACGAACAAAGGCTCTGCAAGTCTTGAGGACTTGAGCCTCGGGGCCTCTGCAGGTCTGGGAAGGGAGGCCTAGCATGGGGCTCGGTATTGGTATAGGCGCCAGCGGAGGGGGCGGCCCCAATTCCATTTTGCGGGGGCTGGGAGGTGCCCAGGACAAAGCCGCTTTCGATCCCAAACTCTTCCGGCGGATGCTGGGCTTTGTCGCTCCCTATTGGGCGCTGATGCTTCTCGCCGCCGCCCTGACCATCGTCCTGGCAGGGCTCAACCTGCTGGCGCCTTATCTCGTCAAAGTGGCCATTGATAACCCGATTGCCCACGGCGATGTACGGGGACTCTCTACCATCGCCCTCTATACGGCCCTCGCCTACGTCGGGATCTATCTCGCCAGCGCCAGCTCCACCTATGTCCTCTCTCTGGTCAGCCAGCGTGTGCTCGCCAACCTGCGCAGCCAACTCTTCCGCCACCTGCAGGAGCTGCACCTGGGCTATCACGATACTCACATCGTTGGCGTCACGATCTCGCGAGTGGTCAATGATGTTGATGTGATCAACAACCTCCTCTCACAGGGATTGGTGAGCATCGTGGGCGACATGACCATGGTCGTGGGCGTGGTGGCCGTCATGCTGGCCATGGACCTGCGCCTGGCTGCCCTGGCCCTTTCCGTCGTGCCGCTGATGTTGGTCGCGACCGCCCTCTTTACTCGTGCCGCGCGCCGGGCCTTTCGCGACACGCGCGAAAAGATCGGCGCCGTGGTGGGCGACCTGGCTGAAGACATCAGCGGCATGCGCGTCATTCAGGCCTTTGCGCAGGAAGCGATCACCCACGAGCGCTTTGACCAGATCAACCGGGCCAACCGCCGGGCCCAGGTAGCGGCGGTCGCCACGGCCTCGGCCTTTCCGCCAGTAGTCGACCTGCTGGGCGTCATCGCGACCGGCATCGTGCTCTGGATCGGTGGGCAAGCCGTGGTGCAGGGGCAGATCACCGTGGGTGTCATCGTCGCCTTTCTGGCCTATGTTGGGCAGCTCTTCCAGCCCATCCGCGACTTGAGCCAGATCTACAGTACCGTGCAGGCCGCCATGGCCGGCGGCGAGCGTGTCATCGAGCTTCTGGATAGCCCGATCGAGGTACGCGATGCGCCCGATGCCATAGATTTGCCGCCTATCAAGGGCCGGGTAGAGTTGCGCAATGTCTCGATGAGCTACCGTGGCGGGGAGCCCGTGCTGCGGGGCGTGAGCCTGACCATCGAGCCCGGGCAGATGGTGGCTATTGTCGGCCCTACCGGCGCCGGCAAGACCACTCTGGCCGGCCTGGTGGCCCGCTTTTACGATGTGACCGAGGGCCAGGTGCTTATCGACGGCATTGATGTGCGCACCATCCGTCAGCGCTCGTTGCGGAGCCAGATGGGCGCCGTGCCCCAGGACCCCTTCCTGTTCTCCGCCTCAATCGCCGATAACATCCGCTATGGGCGCCCCGATGCCAGCGATGAAGAGGTGCGCAAAGCGGCGCACCTGGCCAACCTGGACGATCTGATCGCCTCGCTGCCAGAGGGCTATGAGACGATGATCCAGGAGGGCGGCGTCAACTTTTCTGTTGGGCAGCGGCAGCTCATCTGCATCGCGCGCGTCATCCTGGCCCAACCCAGGCTGCTGATCCTCGATGAAGCCACCTCCAGCGTCGATACGCTCACAGAAGTGCTCATCCAGGAAGCCCTGGTGCGCATGCTGCAGGGGCGTACTTCTATCGTCATCGCCCACCGGCTCAGCACCATCCGCCGTGCAGACTGCATCTATGTGTTGCAGAACGGGCGAATTGTCGAGCGCGGCCGGCATGAGGAGTTGCTGGAGCTGGGGGGGCTCTACAGGGAGCTGTACGAGCGGCAGTTTGTGCGCACCGCGGGCGACGCATGAGCAGCGCCATATCAACTGCCTGCGCCCGGGCGGATGGTTCTACGGCGACAATCCGGGGTACAGGAAGAGATGTCAAGGGAAGGAGGCTGTCAAAGCCAGGGCGTAGGGATAGTTGGCATACATGGCCAGGCGCTCCGCAGGATCGGCGCCGCGATCGAGTGCATTCTCCAGAGTCTGCAGCTCCCGGCGGGTCAGAGGGCGTAGCGCGCCGTGGACGCAGACGCGCTGCCCCGGCTGCAGCCGACCGGCCCCCAATGACGGGGCCTCATGGGTCAGCACGACCAGCAGACCCAGCGGGGCCGCATTGGAGTGCAAGGTGAATGCCTGGTTCCCCAGCACGGTAGCTACCTCTCCCTCTACCGATAGGGGCCGGCCCACAAATCGCTGCGGGTCGCGCAACACCTCTGTGGCGCTTACACGCACCGGCGCCTGCTTCCCCTCGGCGCTGGCCCGGCTCACCACCAGCCCCCCCAGCACCAACAGCATCGAGCACACCAATCCCAGTGCGGTCACCATCAGCCAGGCTATCTGTTCTCTGCGATACAGGTTCACCCGATCCTCCTCGTGGCACCATGACCGGTCCAGGCCCAGATTCCTCACTGACTGTTGCTGATACTTGTAGCAAGAGGGGTGCCCCAAATCGCGCTGACAATGGCGCTGGACTTGACTTTTAAGTATAATATAAAGCCAGTTGCTTGTTCTTGCCGATGGGAGGATGGATGGAGATTGGGATTGTCCGCCAGGTCAGCATTGTCGATGAAGTACGCGACAGCTACCTGGATTACGCCATGAGTGTTATCACCTCGCGCGCTCTGCCCGATGTGCGCGACGGTCTCAAGCCGGTCCAGCGGCGTATCCTGTACGCCATGGATGATATGGGCCTGCGCCACGACAAGCCCCACAAGAAGAGCGCCCGTATCGTCGGCGAGGTGCTGGGCAAGTATCACCCGCACAGCGATGCAGCCGTCTATGATGCCATGGTGCGTATGGCCCAGGATTTCACCATGCGTTACCCCCTGGTCGATGGCCACGGCAACTTTGGCTCGGTCGATGGCGACGGGGCGGCGGCCATGCGCTATACCGAGGCGCGCCTCTCGGCCATTGCCGAAGAGATGCTGCCCGACCTGCAAAAGAACACCATTGATCTGGCAGATAACTTTGACGGCACGCTGAAAGAGCCCACCGTGTTGCCGGCGCGCCTGCCCAACCTGCTGGTCAATGGGGCGGCCGGCATCGCCGTGGGCATGGCCACCAATATCCCGCCGCACAACCTGGCAGAGGTGTGCGATGCTATCATCCATGTCATCGACCACTATGACGATCTCGACTCCGTCACCGTCGGCGATCTGATGCGCTTCATCAAAGGCCCCGACTTTCCCACGGGCGGCTCGGTGGTGGGCCGTGAGGAGCTGATTGCCGCCTATGCCACGGGCAAGGGTCGGCTGATCGTGCGCGCCAAGGCGCATATCGAGGACCTCAAGGGTGGCCGCACGGCCATCATCGTCACCGAGCTGCCTTACCAGGTCAACAAGTCCACCCTCGTGGAGCGGATCGCCGACCTGGTGCGCAACCGGAAGATCGAGACCATCAGCGACCTGCGCGACGAGTCGGACCGCACTGGCATGCGCATCGTGATCGAGATCAAGCGCGGGGGTGATACCCAGACCACCCTGAACCAGCTGCTCAAGTACACCACTATGCAGACGACCTTCGGCGTCAATATGCTGGCCCTCGTCGATGGTGAGCCGCGCGTCCTGTCGCTGAAGCGTATTCTGCAGCACTTTATAGAACACCGGGAAGAGGTCATCCGGCGTCGGTCCGAATTCGAGCTGGCGCACGCCAGGCAGCGGGCCCACATCCTGGAAGGCCTCAAAATCGCCCTGGATAACCTGGACGAAGTAATCTCCATAATCCGCCGTTCGCAGACCGCAGACATCGCACGCACCAATCTGATGCGCCGGTTCAAACTGACGGAAATCCAGGCCCAGGCAATCCTCGACCTACCCCTGCGACGTCTCGCAGCGCTCGAACGGCGTAAGATCGAGGAAGAATTGGCAGAAGTACGCAAGCAAATCGCATATCTCGAGGACTTGCTGGCCCATCCGCGCAAGATTCTGCTGCTCATCAAGCAGGAGATGTATGATCTGCGGGGCAAGTATGGTGACGCCCGGCGCACCCGCATCGCGGACGAAGAGTCGGACGAGTTCTCTGCAGAAGACCTGATCCCGTCGGAAGACGTGCTGGTGGCCATCACGCAGCGGGGCTACATCAAGCGTGTGAGCCGCCGCAGCTACAGTGCGCGCACGCAGGGTGAGGCGGCGCCCGCGCGCGAGGAAGACCCGATTTTGCATCTGTTTGCCGCCAACTCGATGGATACGGCCCTCTTCTTCACGGACCGGGGACGTGTGTTCGCCGAAAAAGTGCACCAGATCCCCGACGAAAGCCGGCAGGCGCGTGGGGTGCCGCTCAGCAATCTGATCAGTGTGGTCAACGGCGAAGCCGTCGTCTCGGTCGTTTCGGTCTCCGACTTTGGGCAGCCCGAATATCTCTCGCTGGTGACGACCCAAGGCCGGATCAAGCGCATGCAGCTGAGTGAGCTCTCCAGCGCACGCCCCACGCCAATGGCAACGATCTCGCTGGACGAGGGCGACTCGCTGGGTTGGGTGCTGCGCACCCAGGGCGGGCAGGATTTGGTGCTGGTCACCGCCCAGGGCAAGGCGATCCGCTTTTCCGAAGAGGACGTGCGCCCCATGGGCCGCGGCGCAGGCGGTGTAAATGCCATCCGCCTGGCCGAGGAAGATATGGTAGCGGCCGCCGATATCGCCCGGCCCGAGAGTGAGCTGGTGGTAGTGACACGAGACGGTTATGGCAAGCGCACGCCCATCAGCGAGTATGCCGCACAGGCGCGCGGCGGCGCGGGGGTGATGACGATCGACTCGAGCCGGCTGCAGGGGGCGGGATCCATCGCAGCGGCCTGCGCCTTGGGGCAGGAAGAGGAGATCGCCCTCATCTCGGCCGAAGGCATGGTGTTGCGCACCAGCGTCAACGGGATCCCGGCGCAAGCCCGGGCCGCGCGCGGCGCATCGGTGCTCAAGCTCAAGGGCAAAGATCAGATAGTGGCTATTGCCTGGCTGAGCAGTCACGTGGGCAGCCAGGGCCCGGCGCCCAGTGCGGGCAACGAGCCGCCAGATAGCGAGCCGCCCGCAAAACCGGCGCGCGGCCGGGGCAAGGGAACAACAGCCAGGCCCAAGGCCCAGCCTGCCCGCCGTGCCCCGGGCACCAAGGCTCCTGCCAAACAGGCCGCCGCCAGGAAAGCCGCAGCCAGCGAGGCGACCGCCCCAACCGGCAAAACGAGAGCCAAAGCCGGCGAGACGGCGCCCGGGCCCGCCAAGAAGGGGGCTGCTGTGGCTGCAGCCAAGGTCGAGGCGGCCGTAGGCGCCAAAAAGGTCAAGGCTGAGGCAGGCGGTAAAGCGCTCAGCAGGGCCGAGCCCACCAAGGAGAGCAAGAGAGCTCCCGCCAAAGCCGAGCCGGCCAAGGAAAGCAAGAGAGCTCCCGCCAAGGCCGAGCCTGCCAAGGAGAGCAAAAAAGCTCCTGCCAAGGCCGAGCCCGCCAAGGAGAGCAAAAAAGCTCCTGTCAGGGCCGAGCTCGCCTCAGAGACCCAGAAGGTTGCCGAGCCGGGCAAAAAGTCCGGCAGCGCCAGGGTCAAAACGGCCAAGGCCGCAGGGGCCCAGGCCGAGCCCAAGCCCGGCAGCGCCGCAACCAGCGCCGGCGAGAGCAAAACCCAGGCCGAGCCCGCGGCAGGCAAACGCACGCGCAAGGCTGCACCGACCGAGCCCACCAAGCCCGCGGCCGCCCGCACGATGACCGAGCCGAAAGGCAAGGCCAAGCCAGGGCCAGCCCAGGCTGAGGTGAGCGCAGCGCCCAAAGGCAAGCGCACGGCGCCCAAGGCGGGCAAAAAGCCGGCCTGATGGGGTCTCACGCAGAGACGCGGAGGAGACGGGGAAGGGAAAATACAGATGTTCCGGGAGACTTGTTTTCAAGTCTCCCGACATCTCCACTTGCGCCAGGTCGGCAAACCGACCCTGGGCGCGGGGGCTGCGCGCAAGGCGACGACTACTGTAAAGTGATACGAAAGAAAAAGCGGTGAGGGAGATGCAAGCCGAATCGCTGCGGGCCGTCTTGGCCCGCGGGCCCAGCCAGGTCGTCGAGTTTCTGCCCGAGCCGGCTGCTCAGCAGCTGGCGGAGGCGCTTGTGGCCCTGGCCAATGCCGATGGAGGCACCATCCTGGTGGGGCTGCAGACCGATGGGACCGTGCTGGACACCCCGGTAGAGGATGTGGAGGCCCTGTTGGGCCGGGCCCAGGGGCTTTGCCGCCCACCGGTCGCCGCGGGCTGGCGTACTCTACAGGTGCCGGGCGGTGAGGTAGTGGCCATCAGCGTCAACCGCAGTGGCCAGATGCACCGCCTCAGCGATGGGCGCATGCTCATGCGCTCCGGCGCGCGCAACCGGGCGCTCAATGCCAGTGAAAGCCAGCAGCTCGAAGCCGTGCGCGGCAGCGGGAGCTATGAGGAACGCCCCGTCCCCGGCGCCACAATCGACGATCTCGACCCGGATATCATCGCCGAATATGCCGCCAAGCGGACCGAGCGGGCACCGCGCGGTGAGCGCCTGGCCGGCGATGAGCTACTGATCGAGGCTGGCGCACTCGGGCTCGACGGCCGCCCCACCACTGCCGGCATGCTGCTCTTCGGCCGCCACCCTCAGCGTTATGTCGAGCAGAGCGGGTTGGTCTTTGTGCGCTTTGCCGGCACCGACCCGCGTGGGCCCGGCGGCCTGCCCGGCTATGGCCGGCGCGAGGAGCTGAACGGCCCCCTGGCGCGCGTCATCGAGGGCGCCTGGCGCGTGCTGGGCGAAGAGATGCGCCGCGACGCGGTGATCCCGGGCCTCACCCGCGAGGAGCGGACGGAGTACCCCCTCTTTGCCGTGCGCGAAGCCCTGGTCAACGCCGTCTGTCACCGCGACTATTGCATCAAAGGCCTGCGGGTCGAGATCCGCATGTTCGACGACCGCCTGGAGATCATCAGCCCCGGCGGGCTCCCCGGCCACATCACCCTGGAGAATATCGTCGAGGAGCACTTTTCCCGCAATCCTCGCATCGTGCGCGGGCTCTACTACTGGGGCTATATCGAAGAGCTGGGGCTGGGCATCGACCGCATGATCGAGGAGATGGTCCAGGGCGGGCACCCGCCCCCCGAGTTTGTGCCCAAGCCACACTCGTTCACCGTCATCCTGCGCAACAGCCGCGAGCGCCCGGCTGCCCACTGGAGCGGCACGCTCAACCCACGCCAGATCCAGGCCCTGCGCTATATCCAGGAGCACAAGCGCATCACCAACCGCGAATACCGCGACCTGGCGCCCGATGTGAGCGCCGAGACGGTGCGCCTGGACCTGGCCGGCCTGGTGGAGCAGGGCATCCTGCTGCGCATCGGGGATAAGAAGGGCACCTATTATATTCTAAAGTAGGGATATCCCAAAGGATATCCCCAATATATCCCAAATATCCCAAGGGTTATCCCAAACGGCCGTGATGCCAGGTGACGACCTCTACCTCCACGTCGAGGCCGAGGAACTGCCGCGCCGCCCGCTGCAGGGGCGCGGGGTCGCCCGTGCTGATGAGGATATGGCGCCCCTCCCGCATGGCAGCCCCTGCGCCAGCCACGCGCTGCACCTGCCGCGCCACAGCGGCGCTGGGGTCCAGCACGCGCACATTGGGCCCCGCCATCCCCTCGATGGTCTCCTTGAGGAACGGGTAGTGGGTGCAGCCGAGCACCAGGGTATCGGCGCCGGCCTCGAGTAGGGGGCCCACATAGCGCTGCAGCAGCGTGCGGGTCGCGGGGCCAGCGAGGTCGCCTGCCTCCACCCGCTCCACCAGGCCCGGGCACTCCTGGGTCAGCACGCGCACCCCCCCGGCATGGTGCTCCACCACGTCGGAAAAGAGTGCGCCGCCCAAGGTGGTCGGTGTGGCCAACACCCCCACCACGCCGCTGCGGGTCTCGGCGGCAGCGGGCTTGACGGCAGGCACCATGCCCACGAAAGGCGTGGCCGGGAAACGCTCGCGCAGATGATACAGAGCCGCCGCCGAGGCCGTGTTGCAGGCCAACACCACCACGCCCGCCCCCCGGCCCAGCAGGTAGCGGCTGATCTCCTCGCTCAGGGCCTGCACTTGGGCGGGAGTCCGCGCGCCATAGGGGCAGTGGGCATTGTCGGCCAGGTAGAGTGTATCGCGCCCGGGCAGCAGGCGCATCACCTCGCGCAATACGGTGAGCCCGCCGACGCCCGAGTCGAAAAGTCCAATCGCTGCTAGGTTGCTGTCCGTGTCTGCAACGCCTCCTTTCACAGGCTTTATGATCCCCCCTCTTCCTCACTGCGAACCGGCTCCCAGGACAGAAGCTTGGCCGTATGGGCGAGCGGGATTCCTCGCTGTGCGATACTCGCCATTGCGCAACACCCGCAGGACTGCTGTTGAGAACGTTGGCGCTGGAGGCGAGGTAGGATGTCTCGCTTGGGCGATTCCTGCCATGCCGTGAGGCCTGCTGGCCCGCTCGACATGACAGCTTCCAGGCAGGCCCGCCGCTCAACGTTCTCTGCTCGGCACAGGGTTCCGGGAACCCTGGAGTACTCGGAATGACAGGGCAACGAGGCGCCGGCCAAGCTGGCGCCTCGTTGCCCTCCCCACCGCGCGCCATGAGTGCTAACCCCTGCGCGCGCAGGCCGCGACAAAGGCCGTGAAGAGCGCCATCTGTACGGGGTCGCCCTCCGCCATCTCTTCCGGGTGCCACTGCACCCCCACCACGAACGTCTGCCCGGGGAGCTCGAGCCCCTCAACGATGCCGTCGGGGGCCGTCGCCACGACTCGGAGGCCGGCGCCGATCTCTTCGGCTGCCTGGTGGTGGAACGAATTCACCTGGACAGACTCGATGGGGTGACCTTGCCCCAAGATCTGCGCCAGCTGCGATGTGGGGTCCACCTGCACCGGATGCTGCGGCCGCGGGCGGGGCGCTTTTGGGCCGGGCTGGTGAATGAGCGCCCCTGGCACCTGGGAGGGGATATCCTGGATCAACGTGCCGCCCAGGGCGACATTGAGCACCTGGATACCCCGGCAGATGGCCAGCACAGGCAGGTCGTCAGCGACCGCCCAGCGTGTCAACGGCAGCTCGGTTTCATCGCGCTCCACATGCACATAGGTGATGGCGGCGACTTGGGGCCGTTGATAACGCCAGGGCTCGACATCGCCGCCCCCGGCGAGCAGGAGCCCATCGAGGCTCCGGAAAACAGGCCGCGCCAACTCCGCGTCCATGGCTGGCGGGATGATCACGGCCGCACCGCCCGCCTGGCGGATACAATCCACATACTTGCGGCCCAGCACATACTGCCGTCTGCCTGCCGCATCAGCACTGTCATGGCAAGGGATGCCGATCAGGGGTTTCATGGTAGGCTCCTGTGACGTCTCGGTTGTTGACGCCATTCTATCGCCGCCCTCCCGCTCTGTCAAAGCAAGCACCATTAAGAATCTGCCTTTACAAGACGGCCAATTTAGGGTATAATCTCACAAAACTGGAGCGGAGCGTGCTCAGTGTATTGCGCCTGTGGGCGCTTGTTTTTTTTGTGCCCCGTGTATCCCGGTAGGGGCAGATGCAAGATCTGTCGCTATCGAGGGGAAGACGACTCCGTACATCCCGTAGGGGCAGGTCCTCAGACCTGCCCCTACCTCCGAGAGGAAGAGGACCATGGCCGATAAGGTGATTTATCTCACTCCTGACGGCAAACGCAAACTCGAAGAAGAGCTGGAATATCTGCGCACCGTGCGGCGCCCGCAGGTCGCTGATCTCATCCGCCTGGCCAAGGAAGGCGGCGATATCAGCGAGAATTCGGGTTATGAGGAAGCCAAGAACGAGCAAGGATTTGTCGAAGGGCGTATTCTCACGATTGAAGCAACCCTGCGCGACGCAGTCTTGTTGACAGAGCCACAAGCTGTCGATGTGGTGCAGGTTGGCTCGCACGTGACCCTTGAGGATTCCGAAGGAGAGACGACCGTCTTCCAGATCGTCGGCTCTGCTGAGGCAGATCCGGCGCGGGGCCGCATTTCCAACGAATCTCCCGTCGGCAAAGCCCTCATCGGGCACCGGGTAGGAGAGTCGGTCATTGTCCGCGCGCCTGCTGGCAACCTCCGCTTCACAATAAAGACGATAGAATGAGGTCCCATGGCAGACGATAGACCCGTAGATTCCACCGACCAGCGCGAACAGCGCCTCATCAAGCTAGAACGGTTGCGTGCCGCCGGTGTTGATCCCTACCCGGCGCATTTCCAGCCCACCCATACCGTGGCAAGCCTGCTGGCCGCTTTTGCAGAGGCCGAGAAGCAGGGCACGACGGTAGAGGCCACGGTTGGCGGCCGCCTGGTTGCCATCCGCGCCATGGGCAAAGCCACCTTCGCTCACCTGGCCGACGGTACGGGCCGCCTGCAGGTTTATTTGCGCGCCGACGAGGTCGGCCCTGAGCTCTACGAGCGCTTTGTGCGCGACCTGGACCTGGGGGATTTCCTTGGTGTGAGCGGCGAGCTTTTCCGCACCCGCACTGGTGAGGTCACCCTGCGTGTGCGCGACTATGTGCCTTTGGCCAAGGCGCTGCGCCCCCTGCCCTCCAAGTGGCATGGTTTGCGCGAAGTCGAGATTCGCTACCGCCAGCGCTATCTGGATTTGCTCAGCAATCCAGACGTGCGGCGTATTTTCGAGGTGCGCAGCCGCCTGGTCACCGCCGTGCGCCAGCTGCTGGATGAGCGAGGCTTTCTCGAAGTCGAGACGCCCATCCTGCAGCCTATTTACGGCGGGGCTGCGGCGCGCCCCTTTACGACGTATCACAATGCGCTCGACGAGACACTCTATCTGCGTATTTCCGATGAGCTGTACCTCAAGCGCCTGATCATCGGCGGCATGGACCGGGTCTATGAGATCGGCCGCGATTTCCGCAACGAGGGGATTTCTTACAAGCATAACCCCGAGTTCTCACAACTCGAGATCTACCAGGCTTACGCCGATTATTACGACATGATGCGCCTCGCCGAAGAGGTGTGGAGCCAGGCGGCGATCCGCGTGCTGGGCACGCCGATCATCGAGCGGGCCGGCCGGCAGATCGACCTCACCCCGCCCTGGAAGCGGATAACCATGCGCGACGCCATCCTGGAAGGCACGGGCATCGATATTGAGGCCGCACGCGACCTGGAATCGCTGCGGCGTGCGATAGCCGAGCGCGGCCTTGAGGCCGACCGAGAGCCAACCTGGGGCAAGCAGATCGACGATCTCTTCGGCCGTCATGTGGAGCCCAACCTGATCGAGCCGACCATTATCATGGATTACCCGGTCGAGATATCACCCCTCGCCAAGCGCAAGGCCGATGCGCCTCACCTGGTAGAGCGCTTTGAGTTCTTTATCGGCGGACTGGAAGCCGGCAACGCCTTTTCAGAACTGAACGATCCGATCGATCAGAGGGAGCGCTTTGCCGCTCAGTGCAGCCAACGCTCCGAGGGCGACGAAGAGGCCCATCCCATGGATGAAGCCTTCCTGCTGGCCATGGAATATGGCATGCCCCCTACCGGCGGTATCGGCTGGGGGATCGATCGCATGACCATGATCATGACCGGGCAGACTTCGATCCGCGAAGTGATCCTCTTTCCACAACTACGAAACAAACAAGACTGATCGGGGCAACCTGTTAGAGACGGAGCTTGAGGCGGAGATCAAACCTCAAGCTCCATCTCTAACAGGCCCTTATGTCAGCTAGAGGAGTGCCACTGGCTATGCAGGCGCCGCTTTACGTTGCCTTTGTCTGGCACATGCATCAGCCCCTATACCGCGATACCGCCACCGGCCAATACAGTCTTCCGTGGGTGCGCCTGCACGCCACCAAGGATTATCTGCATATGGCCGAAGTTCTGGCCGAGTATCCCCGAGTCCATGCCACGTTTAACGTCGTGCCCAGCCTGATTGAACAGCTCGAAGACTATGGCCGCGGCATGGCCGAAGACCGCGCCCTCGCCGTCAGCCGGCAGACGGCCTGGTCCGCAGCGGATCGCGAATATCTGCTCGATTTCTTTTACAGCATCAACTGGGACCGATTTGTGCGCCGTTACCCGGGCTATGCCCACCTGCTCGAGCTGCGCGACCTGGCTCGCGCCGAGAAGGATTACATCTCTACCGCCTTTTTCCGCGACCTGGTCGCCTGGTTCAACCTGGCCTGGATCGACCCGGGTTATATCGCACGGGACCCGGAGCTCTCTGCCCTGGTGACCCAGGGGCGAGGTTTCTCGCGGCGGCAGATTGATCTGATCCTGGACAAGCAGATCGAGATCATCAATCGTATTGTGCCAACCTACCGCGAATTGCAGGCTCGCGGTCAGATCGAGCTGACCACCTCCCCCTACTATCATCCGATCCTGCCCCTGCTCATCGATAGCCGGGCGGCGCTAGAGGCCAGCCCCCAGTTGCCCCTGCCAGCAACCCTCTTCGCGCACCCGGAGGATGCGCGCGAGCAGTTGCGCCAGGCCTTTGCCAGCCATCAGGCCACCTTTGGGCAACGCCCCCAAGGGCTGTGGCCATCAGAGGGCTCGGTCAGCCAGGCGACGGTCGAGATCCTGGCCCAGATGGATGGGCTGCGTTGGATCGCCTCCGATGAGGGGATTCTGGCCCGCTCCCTCGGCGTATGGATTGAGCGCGATGGCTATGGTCACGTGTTGAACCCGGACTTGCTCTATCAGCCCTATCGCCTCTCCGCGGGTGATCTGACCATCATTTTCCGCGACCGGGTACTCTCAGACCGCATTGGCTTTGTCTACAAGCAGATGTCGGGCACCGATGCGGCGGCGGATCTTTTGGGGCGATTGCATCATATCCGGGATGTCGTCAAGGCCGATAGGCGGCCGCACCTGGTCTCCATCATCCTCGACGGCGAGAACTGCTGGGAGGAATACGCTGATAACGGTGACCCCTTCCTGCACGCCCTCTACCAGGGGCTCTCTCATGACCCCGATCTGCGGGCGGTGACCGTATCGGAGTATCTGGCCGAGCACCCGGCCCAGCAGCGCATCGAGCGCCTGGCCGCGGGCTCCTGGATCAACCAGAATCTGGAAACCTGGATCGGCGAGCCGGCCCAGAACCAGGCCTGGGCCTACCTGGCGCGTGTGCGCGACCAGCTGATCGCCTGGCAGCGCGAAAACCCACTGCTGGATCTGGGGACCCTGGAGCAGGCCTGGCGCGAAGTCTATGTCGCCGAAGGCTCCGACTGGTTTTGGTGGTACTATAGCCACAACCGCCCGCCCGGGGAAAATCAGTTCGACCGCGAGTTCCGCCGTCACCTGGGCAATGTCTACCGGCTGCTTGGCCTGCCGGCGCCCGGCTGGTTGCAGCAACCCACGCCGTTGCAGGGACAGCCCCAGCGGCCGGCGCCGCGCGGTTTCATCAAGCCGCCCCTGGATGCGGCAGCCCAGCCTTCGGCCGAGTGGGCCTTGGCCGGCTACGAGGAAGCCCAGACGGAGGGCGGATCGATGCAGCGGGGAGGCGCAGTACTGCGCGGCCTGCACTATGGCTATGATCAGGATCATCTCTATCTGCGCCTCGAAGGGGTGCAATCGCTGGAGCCTTTTAGCATTGAGGTTGTCTTTGCCCTGCCCATCAGCGAGCAGGGCAACCATCTGCCTCAGGCAGTCCTTGATAGCACCGGCCTGGAGTGGCCCTCCCTGAGCTTTCACCGCACCCTGCGCGTCGAAGGCCATGGAGCGTACCTGCTGCGGGCGGCCGGCCAGGAGATCTGGGAGCCCATCGGCCCCGTGCCATTGGCGCGTAGCATGAACGTGATCGAGACCAGCGTGCCCCTGGCTGACCTGGGCGTTCACCGGGGGGCCTGGCTCTCGCTCATTGTCGTGCTCGCCCGAGACGGCATTGCCGCAGAGCTGTTGCCCGCTTCGGGCCAGCTCACCTTTACACTGGAATCTTTTGCATAGTGGCAAGAACTTGTCGGGAGGTCCCGATTGTCAGAAAGCACTGAATCTCATAGTATGGACACCGCTGTGGCTGTGGCGGAAAAGGGCCGGGCGGCGCGCATCTCCATGTTCGCCGCCGTCGGGTTGACCATCTTCAAACTGGTGGTAGGCCTGATGACCGGCAGCCTGGGCATCCTCTCCGAGGCGGCCCATTCGGGCCTGGACTTGCTGGCGGCGGGCATGACCTATTTCGCTGTCAGCGTCTCCGACAGGCCCGCCGATGGCACACATCACTATGGCCACAGCAAGGTCGAAAACCTGTCAGCCCTCGCCGAAACACTGCTGCTGCTCCTCACCTGTGTCTGGATCATCTACGAGGCCATCCGGCGTCTGTTCGTGGCCCACGTACAGGTCGAGGCCACGCCGGCTGCCTTTGGCGTCATGATCCTTTCCATCGTCGTCGCCGCCATCAACTCGCGCATCCTCCGGCGGACGGCCATCAAGCACAACAGTCAGGCTTTGGAGGCCGATGCGCTGCATTTTTCCACCGATATCTGGAGCTCGGCAGTTGTCGTGGGCGGGCTGGCGCTCGTGTGGCTGGATGGTTACCTCTTCCACACTGTCTGGCTGGCCAAGAGCGATGCCATTGCCGCCCTTGCGGTGGCAGCCATCGTCCTCTGGGTGAGCCTGCAACTGGGCATGAGGACAGTATCGGCCCTGCTCGATACGGCGCCCCAGGAGAAGATCACCCGAAGCATCATGGCCGCGGCGGCGATGGTCCCGGGGGTCCTCGGCATTGGCCGGATGCGGGTGCGCCAGTCGGGGGCAAATACCTTTGTTGACATGAACATTTCTGTGCCGCGCACGGCGACGCTTTATGAGGCCCACCAGGTGGCAACCGAGGCGGAACAACGCATCCGAGAGACCGTTGGGCAGGTAGATGTAATAGTCCACATCGACCCCGTGGCTCGCCCCGGCGAAAGTGTGCCGGAAACGATACACGCTGTGGCCGCGCGCTTCGGCCTGGGGGTGCACTCGCTGCACGTACACCGCCTGAGCAGCGGCCTGCATGTGGAGTTACATACTGAGGTGCCGGCGCACCTGTCGCTATCCGAGGCGCATAACCTCGTCACGCAAATGGAGAACGCTCTGCGCGCGGAACTGGGCCCGGCGACCCACATCGAGAGCCACATGGAGCCCATGCATGCCGTGCCCGATGCGGCCAGTCTGCCGGCTGGGAAAATCGCCGAGGTCCAAAAGCAGGTCGAGCAAGTCTGTCTGGGGCTGCTTGGCCAGCCGGGGCATCACGATCTGGTGGTGCGCAGCGAGCGGGGCGCCATCTCCATCTCGCTGCACGTACTGGTCAAAGGCGCCACCCCCATTACAGAGGCCCATGCCCTATCGGCAGCGCTCGAAGAATGCATTCGGGCGCAGGTCAGCAACGTCGGCCAGGTGCTGATCCACGTGGAGCCAGCCGACGAGCCGCAATAAGGGGAAAGACGGGGCTCCCGATGCAGGCGTAATCGCCCGGGCGACAATTTGCGGTTGACGCTCCCCGCTTTCCATGCTACAATCTCCACAATCCATCATGTGTGACGTTGACGGAGACAAGTAGGCGCAGATGCGCGCTCCCAGAGAGTCGTCGGCGGGTGCAAGGCGACAGCGGCGCAGCGCCCAAATCCACTCCTGAGTCGCCGGCTGAACAGGCAGAACCGCCGATAAGCCGGCCGCTGCTCGCGTTATCGAGCCTGCGAGGCCGCTTTTGGGCGGCGAATTGAGGTGGCACCACGAGGAGTTGTGCTCCCCGTCCTCTGGAGGACGGGGAGCGTTTTTATTTTTGGTGTGAAAGGAGTGTACTCATGATCGATCTCAAGCTCATCCGGGAGCACCCGGACCTGGTGCGGAGGGAGCTGGCCAAGCTGCATACCCCCGCGCCGATTGACGAGATTCTCGCGCTCGATGGCAAGCGGCGCGACCTGCTCCAGCAGGTTGAGGCGCTCAAGGCGCAGCGCAACAATGTCTCTAAAGAGATCTCGCGCCTCAAGGACCCCAAGGAGCGTCAGCCCCGCATCGAGGAGATGCGGCTGGTGGGCGAGCACATCAAGGAACTGGATGAGGACGTGCGTGCGGTAGATGAGCGCCTGAACCAGCTGCTGCTGGAAGTGCCTAACCTGCCGCACCCCGACGTGCCCATAGGCAAAGATGATACGGAAAACGTCGTCGTGCGCACGGTGGGGCAGCCTCGCTCGTTCGATTTCACTCCCTTGCCCCACTGGGAGTTGGGCGAGAGCCTGGGCATCATCGATTTCGAGCGCGGCGTCAAGATCTCGGGCACCCGCTTTTACGTGCTCAAGGGCGCTGGCGCACGACTGCAACGAGCGTTGATCGCCTGGATGATCGACCTGCACGTGCAGAAGCACGGCTATACCGAGATCTACCCGCCCTACCTGGTACGGCGAGAGTGCCTGGTGGGCACAGGGCAACTGCCCAAGTTCGCCGACAACGTGTATGTGGATAACGAGGATGACCTCTGGATGATCCCCACGGCTGAGGTGCCGGTGACCAACCTGTTCCGCGAGGAGATCCTGGAGCCGGGCACGCTGCCCATCTATTATGTCGCCTACACGGCCTGCTTCCGCCGCGAAAAGATGGCGGCTGGCAAGGATACGCGCGGCATCAAGCGCGGCCACCAGTTCGACAAGGTGGAGATGGTCAAGTTTGTAGAGCCGGCAACCTCCGATGCCGAGCTGGACGCCCTCGTGGCCAACGCCGAAGATGTGGCCATCAGCCTGGGCATCCCCCACCGGGTGATACAGATGTGCACTGGCGACCTGAGCTTCTCGGCCGCCAACAAGCTCGATGTCGAGATGTGGGCCCCCGGCTGCCAGGAATGGCTCGAAGTCTCCTCGTGCAGCAATTTCCGCGATTTCCAGGCCCGCCGCGCCGGCATCCGCTACCGTCCGAGCGCCGGCGCCAAGCCCGAGTTTGTGCACACGCTCAACGGCTCGGGCCTGGCCCTGCCGCGCACGATGATCGCCATCATGGAGAACTATCAGCAGGCCGACGGTTCAATCGTGGTCCCGGAAGTGCTGCGGCCCTACATGGGCGGGCAGGACGTGATTCGTAATGCGTGACGCGTAAGGTTGCCCTGAGGGGAGGGCGGAGGGAGGCGGATTGGGGCCCAATCCACCTCCCTCCGCCCTCCCCTCAGGCTGCAGCCGATCAGCAGCGCAGCAGATCGCGCAGCCTGGCCTAGCGCCGCTCTGCGCTACAGACTTTTCAATCCGTCCGTCGCTCCGTCGAAGCCTTGTTGACAAGAATCCCCGGGCATGCTATAATACCCGCCATTGTGGAGACGGACTTCAAGTCCGGCGGCAGCCGGAGGGATGGCAGAGCGGCTGATTGCGACGGTCTTGAAAACCGTTGTGGGGCTCGTCCTCACCGGGGGTTCGAATCCCTCTCCCTCCGCCACTGGAGTAGAAGCATCTGGGGAGATGCCAGAGTGGCCGAATGGAGCCGCCTGCTAAGCGGTTGAGGGGGGTAATTCCTCCTCCCAGGGTTCGAATCCCTGTCTCCCCGCCATGTGCCCCCGTAGCTCAGGGGATAGAGCGCAGCGCTGCGGACGCTGAGGCCACAGGTTCAAATCCTGTCGGGGGTACCATATCCGTTACCGCAGGCCCTGCTATGGGATCTTCCCTATGCAGGGCTTTTTGCGTAATGCGTGGGACCATCACAAGTAAACCGTAATAAGTAAGGCCGCCATCTCGGTACGCCTGATGCTTTGCCAGAGCCCTGTTGGGACGAGGGCCATGAAGAGACACAGAACTCTCAAAACAAGTTTACTTATTACGGTTTACTTATTACTCCTCCCACAGGAGGCACGGCATGCTCACCACGACAACTCCTGCCATTCTGATCCTCTACAACCAGGTCGAGGCCCTGCTCAAGGGTGAGGCGCTCGATATCCTGGCCGAGCAAGAGACGGCCCGGGTCGCCCGGGAGATCGCTGCCGGGCTGCAGGGGCGGGGTTACCGCGTGGCCCTGCAGGGCGTTGACAGCGACCTGGAGGCAGCCCTAGCGCCCTACCCGGCGCACGAGTGGCTGGTTTTCAACCTCTGTGAGGGGCTGGGGGGCGACCCGGGCCGCGAAGCGGAGGTGCCACCGGTGCTGGAGGCCCATGGCTATCTCTACACCGGCTCGCCGGCCTCGGCCCTGAGCGCCTGCATGGATAAGGCCCTGGCCAAGGAGCGCCTGCTGGCGCATGGCCTGCCCACGCCCCGGCATGCCACCCTCTCTTCGCCCAATGAGCCCTGCGCGGTGCCCCTGCCGGCGCTGGTGAAGCCGGTGCACGAGGATGGCTCGCTCGGCATCAGCAGCGAATCGGTCGTGCGTGACGCCGAGAGCCTGGCCCGGCGTGTGGCCTATGTCCTGGAGCACTACCGGCAGCCGGCCCTGGTCGAGGAGTTTATCGGCGGCCGCGAGTTCAACCAGTCCATCTGGGGGAACGACCCGCCGCAGGCCCTGCCCCCCGCCGAGATCAACTATGCGGGCATCGATGACCCCCTGCAGCGCCTCTGCACCTATGAAGCGAAATGGGTGGAGGATTCCGCTGCCTATGGGCTGACGCCGGTGCTGTGCCCGGCACCTGTGGATGAGGACCTGCGCCTGCGCCTGGTGGAGGTGGCCATCGCCGCCTACCGGGTCATGGGCTGCCGTGACTATGCGCGGGTAGATATGCGTGAGCGAGACGGCATCCCCTACATTCTCGAAGTAAACCCCAACCCCACCCTGGCCTCCGATGCCGGCTTTGTGCGCGCCGGGCGGGCAGCCGGGCTGGACCAGTCGCAACTGGCGGAGCGAATTGTGCGCTTTTGCCTGGCGCGCAGTGCTAACAGAGACGAGGACCGAGCATGATCGAAACCCCACTCGCAGCCGATTCACCGGAGATTGTACAGCTCATCGCCGACGCGGGCGTGTTCAGCGACATGGACATCGACTGCGTGCGCGAGCTGCTGGAGGAATATCATCAGGCCCCCGATCACGGCGGCTATACGTTCCTGGTCTACCGCTCTCCCGATGACCGGCGCATCCTGGGCATGATCTGTTACGGCGCCACCCCGCTCACCAAGGGCACCTATGACCTTTACTGGCTGAGCGTGGCGCCCCAGGCCCGCCGCAGCGGCATCGCACGCCAGCTTTTTGCCGCCATGGAGGAGGACCTGCGCGCCCTCAAGGCCCGCATGCTCGTCATCGAGACGGCCGGAACCGACGGCTACTACGCCGCACGCCAGTTCTACCTCTCTCAGGGCGCCCAGCGCCAGTGCACCATCCCCGACTTTTACATGCCGGGCGAGGATATGGTGATGTATGTGAAGCGATATGATGTGTAAAACGTAAAACGTAAAACGTGAAACGTGAAACGTGAAACGTGAAACGTAAAACGTAAAACGTGAAACGTCAAATGTCAGGGCGCCATTTCACATCTGGCGCTGCTCTGCGGGGCGCCGCCAAAGCATGACGACGACCGACACATGAGTACACCAGACTCGAGGGAGCGTCCTGGCGCCTGATGTTTCACGCTTGACGTTTGACCTCTTGCGCCCTACGGAACGACCTTCCGCGTGTACGCCCTCGTCCCCGTATCCCACACGCCATAGCTCACTTCGCCGAACCGGCCCATGACCTCGCCCGGGTTGGCAAGAAGGGTTGAGCCAATAGTGCGCTGGTCCGGCTTGTGGCTATGGCCGCAAAAGACGGCATCGTAGCGGCCGAGGGCGGCGAGCCCTTCACCATAGATGGGATAGTGGACAAAAGCAAGCTTTTGCCCGGCGGCCTCGACCTCGCCCATGGGCGCGGCCAGGGTGACGTTGGGGTGACGCCTGGCGATTTGGGTCAGCAGGAAAATGTCGCCGTCATTATTACCCAAAGTCACCTGCACCGGCCCCGGGAATCCCTTGGCCAGCTCATCCAGGGTAAAGGGAGCGCAGAGATCGCCCAGGCAGAGCAGAAGGTCCATGCCCCGCACCTCTGCCAGCACCCGCGCCAGGTTCTCCAAGTGATCGTGAATATCGGACAGAATGGCAACCTGCATGTCTGCCTCCGCAACGCGTAATGATGGATAATGATACGTAATGCGTGATCCGTAAGCTCGCCATGGCGGGGCGCGTGCAGCCCTTCGTTACGCTCGGACGCACTGACCTTGGGGGGCAAGCAGGGCGCCATGGTCAAGCCACGCATCATACAGCACAGATCATGAACCGGCTGGCTCACACGGCTGCCCGAGTCTCGGCTCCACCTTGCGCCAGGCCGCTCTGCCGAAAAAGCTCCCTGGCACATTGTCCTCCATCTCGCGATACAGGCTCCAGGGGATGGCGAAGGAGAGGAGGTCCGCATCAATGTGCGGCCGCGCGCTGATATCGGTCATGCCGACCACAGCGCGGGGCAGTTCGCGCTGCGATTCGAGATAGGGGAGGAGCACCATCTGCTGGCAGCCCGCAGCCGCTGGAATGATGACGTTATCAGCACCCACGCGGCCATAGTTGGCCAGCACCACCAAGGCCGAGAGCTGATCGGGCGTCACGTAAAAGACGACGATCTGCGGGGTTTCCCCGGGCCTCACCTCTGAGAGGGGCTTGAAAACCACATAATCATAGGGGATGTCCACTTTGGGCAGGGCATCGATGGTGGCGCGGGCCAGCTCCGGCGTCTTCCGATAGCCCTCGCCCTCGCGAAAGCCTTCGCGGCCGGTAGAGAGAAAGTACTCGATGCCCCCAGGGAACGTGACGTAGGTGTTGCCGAAGCAAAGCCCCACGCCGCCGCCGGGGCAGCCGAAGGTCTGGCGGTCGAAAGCGACCGCCTGCCCTTTGGCCGCCACAGTCATCATCGAAGCCACGCAGCCGCGGGCCCCTGCCTTGAATTGGGCAGCGCCCGCCGGCTTTTCATTGCTAAAGAGCACGGCCACGGGCTGGTAACGGGACCTGATCTCCTGCGCGATGCGGCTCTCCATGTGTTTGTTTCCTCCTTGGCTGGATGAGTAAACCAGCCGGACCTGTGGACTCGTTATAAGGCAGGCTGCTACTTCTGTCAAGGCATTGCTTTATCCGCGCCGGATTCCCTGCCTGGAATCGATTGGCAAAAGCCTGCCGCTTGGCTTGCCGGGTTTAGCGCTGCGCAACCGCCCGGCATTGGGCGTTTTGGAGGTGTGAGGCAGGTGTTGCAGGTTGCCCGGCGCTCGCCGCTGTCAGGCCCGGCGAATCTTTATGTCAGAGGATTGGCCTGGATTGCTCGCCAGGGAGATCGGTATGTCAAATGAAAGGGTTGAGTTCACTATTGGGGCGGAAACGGCGCGCCGACTGCCAGGAATGAATTAGGCCCAGGCGAAAGGGCAAAGAGGGCGAGTTGCGGCATCTGTGCTATAATGGCGATAGCGTGGTTTCGTCATGTTCAGAGCATAAGGACCGGGCATAGTCATGGATCCTCTCCGCGGCCTCATCACTAATGTCCAGCGCTTTTCCATTCACGATGGGCCGGGCATCCGCACCACCGTGTTCCTGAAGGGTTGCCCCTTGCGTTGTTTCTGGTGCCATAACCCCGAGACCTGGCGTCTGCAGCCCGAGGTGCAGGTTTTTCCCGACCGCTGCATCGGTTGCGGACAGTGCTTTAGCCGCTGCCCCCAGGGCGCCCATGTCATGGTGGGCGGTAAGCGCCAGTTTCGCCGCGAGCTTTGCCAGGCCTGCGGGCGCTGCGTGGAAACCTGCTACGCCGAGGCACTGGTCATGGCCGGCCGCTGGTGGCCCCCCGAGGAACTGCTGGCGGAACTCTTGCGCGACAAGGAGTTCTATGCCCAGTCGGGCGGGGGCATCACCCTCTCCGGTGGTGAGCCGCTGATGCAGCAGCCGTTCAGCCTGCGGGTGCTGCAGCTCTGCCGCGAGGCCGGCCTGCACACGGCGATGGAAACCTCGGCTTGCGGTCGCTGGGAAGACTTGGCGGAGCTTCTGCCGTGGCTCGACCTGGTCTTTGTCGATATCAAGTTGCTCGATGATGCCGGGCACCGGAAGGCCACGGGCGTCTCTAACCGGCTCATTCTGGAGAACATCCGGCGCCTGGGCTGGGAGCGCGTGCCCCTGGTGGTACGCACGCCCGTGATCCCAACCGTAAACGATACCTGCGAGGCTGTTGGCGCGATCGGGGGGTTTATTCACGCCTTTCCCAACCTGCAGTACTATGAGTTGATGCCCTTTCACCGCATGGCCGAGGGCAAGTTCCGCAGCCTGGATATCGATTATCGCGCCGCTCGGCTGCAGCCGCCAGGCAAGGAACTGCTGGCCGAGCTGGCCCAATGCGCGCGGGAAAAGGGTGTGCGGGAGGTCAAGGTCAGCTAGGCGTAGTTGGATAAGAGTTTTTTTCCTCGAGAGGTTGAGTTTCATGAAATTGGTGTACGATCTATCGCAACTAGAGTGGCAGGTGGCCGGGTTTGTGCCCCACCAGTGGCGGTTCACGCGCTCTGAGCGCATCGCCGCGAACCCCGGCGCCGACGTGCCCGCCATCCCTGCGCCTGTGCCCGGCTCGGTGCAGCAGGCTCTGCTCAATGCCGGTGCCATCCCCGACTGGAATGTGGGCCTCAATGCCCGCGCCTGTGAGTGGGTGGAGAACCGCCATTGGATCTACGAGACGGTCATCCCCGATGGCTGGCTGGCCAGTGGCCGCACCTTCCGCCTGCGCTGCCTGGGGCTCGATTACCAGGGCTGCGTGCTCCTGAACGGTAAGGAGGTCGGCGCCTTTCAGGGCACCTTCGTGCCCCACCTTTTTGACCTGACCCCTTTCCTGCTGCCCGCGGGCAATGTGCTGCAGATCGTCTTTGAGCTGAGCCCCCGCTGGCTGGGCCAGTTTGGCTTTACCTCCCGCATGACCGAATGGAAACCCCGCTACAACTATACTTGGGATTGGACCTCGCGCCTGGTGCAGATTGGCATCTGGGATGGCATCTTCCTGGAGGCGACCGAAGGCGCCGAAATCGAAACCTTGCGCTGCACCACCGATGCCAACCCGGCAGGCAAGGGGAGCCTGCGCGCCTGGGGAGCGGTCACAGGCGGTGAAGGCTTGTCCGTGCAGTTGAGCCTGGAAGCCGGGGGCGCTGTGATCCGGCAGAGCGCGTTGCCCGCGGCGCACTTCAACGCCGAAGGCATCTCCTGGCAGGACCTGCCGGTTTCGCTCTGGTGGCCCAATGGCGAGGGCGGCCGCCCCCTCTACACCCTCCATTGTCGCCTGCTCGACAGTCAGGGCTACAAAGTCGATGAAGAGTCTCGCACCGTCGGTTTCAAGCGGGTGGAGTGGCGCGCCTGTGAGGGGGCGCCAGCGGGGGCCGATCCCTGGATCTGCGCGGTCAACGGGCGCCCCATCTTCCTGCAAGGGGTGAACTGGACGCCCATTCGCCCCAACTTTGCTGATGTCAGCGAAGACGACTATCGCCAGCGCCTCGAGACCTATCGCGACCTGGGCTGCAACCTGCTCCGTGTGTGGGGCGGCGCCTTTCTGGAGAAGGAATGCTTCTATCGCCTCTGTGATGAGCTGGGGCTCCTGGTGTGGCAAGAGTTCCCGCTCTCTTCCTCGGGCTGCGACAACTGGCCGCCAGAGGATGAGGCCTCGATCAGCGCCCTCTCCGAGATTGCCCGGTCCTACATCGCGCGGCGGCAGCATCATGCCTCGCTCCTCCTTTGGTGCGGCGGCAACGAGCTGCAGGGCAGCCTCGATGGCAGCAAATCCGGGGGCGGCAAGCCCGTCGGCATGGAGCATCCACTGCTCCAGCGTTTCCAGCAGATCGTGGCCACGCAGGACCCTGGCCGTCGCTTCCTGCCGACCTCTTCCTCGGGGCCGCTCTTTTTCGCCGAGGAAGCGAACTATGGCAAGGGATTGCACTGGGATGTCCACGGCCCCTGGCGGCCCGAGGGGGACCTGGCAGCCTGGGCGCGCTACTGGGCCGGCGACGATGCGCTTTTCCGCTCCGAGACAGGAGCCCCCGGCGCCAGCTCGGTGGAGATCATCCGCCGCTATAAGGGTGAGTACCCGGAGGTCCCGGGCACACACGAAAACCCCATCTGGCAGCGCACCTCCTGGTGGATCGAGTGGCCCGAGTTTGTGGCCGAAAAGGGCCGTGAGCCGGCGAACCTGGAGGAGTATGTAGCCTGGAGCCAGGAGCGGCAGGCGCGGGCGCTCGCCATCGCCGCCCGCGCCTGCAAGGCCCGCTTTCCCCGCTGCGGCGGTCTGCTCATCTGGATGGGGCACGACAGTTTTCCCTGCACCGCCAATACCTCAATCGTCGACTTCCATGGGCGGCCCAAGCCGGCCGCCCGGGCGGTGGCAGAGGTTTTTCGGGGCAAGTGAGCGGCTGGCAACGGATGATCGACATGGATTACACGGATTGCGCTCGCAGCGCCGCATGTTCCCAGGCATTCACTGGCGCTCTCGCAGAGTGGTGTTTGAGCCTATGCCCGGTGGTCGGATACGCAGCTAATCCGTGCAATCCGGGTCAGAAATCCGTTGACAGCAGTCTTCGGCGCATGGTAGCGCCTGTGAAATGGAGGATTCATGAGCAAACGTATCGATCTGAACGGCGCCTGGCTTTTGCGTTGGACCGATGGTAACCGGGGCGATCGCTTGCAGCGCGCCCTCGGTTCCCACGCTGATACACTGCCCGCAATCCCGGCTCAGGTGCCTGGTGAGGTGCACCTGGACCTGATGCGGGCCGGCCTTTTGGGTGAGCCGGGGGTGGATCTGAATGCCCTGGCTGCCCGCTGGGTGGAAGAGACAATCTGGTACTACCGCCGCACCTTCACCGCCCCCGCCCTGCAGCCCGGCGAGAAAGCCGAGCTCTACTTTGGCGGGTTGGACCTGGCGGCGGTGATCTACTTGAACGGGCAGGAGGTGGGCAAGCACAGCAACTCTTTCTACCCCTGCCGCATCGATGTGACCGGCGTCCTGCGTGCGGGTGAGAATACCGTGGTTGTAATGATCGAATCAGGGCTTTACCAGGCCTGCGACCGCCAGGGCAACGGCTACGGCATGAGCCCCGAATCGGTCATCACCAAGCGCAACTGGCTGCGCAAAGTCCAATCCTCTTTCGGCTGGGATTGGTCCACGCGTCTGCTCAACGTCGGGTTGACCGATGATGTGTACCTGGAGATCTCTTCCGGCGCCCGCTTTGACCGCCTGGTGGCGCTGGCTGAGGTCAGCCCCGACCTGTCGGTGGCCACGGTCACCGGCCGCGTTTTCGTCGATGGCCTCACCCTGCAGCCGCAGACGGGCATGCTCACCATCGCGGTCGAGGGCCAGGGCCAGCAGGCCTCCATCCAGCAGGAAGTGGAGATCGCGCCCGGCCTGAACCCGGTGCAGGCGCAGGTGACCCTGCACCGGCCCGTGTTGTGGTGGCCTGCCGGCCACGGCGCTCACCCCCTCTATACCGTGCGCGCTACCCTGAGCATCGGCGACCAGGTCGTGGGCACCCAGACGCGCAAGGTGGGCTTCCGCCGCGTGCGCGTGGTACAGGATCCCCACCCCGAGGGCGGGCGGTACTTTTACATTGAGATAAACAACAAGCCCATCTTCATCAAAGGCGGCAACTTTGTGCCGGCCGATATGATCCCGGCCCGGCTGGACCGCGAGCGCTATGCAACGCTGGTCGACCGCGCGCTGGAAGCCAACTTTAACATGCTGCGCATCTGGGGTGGAGGGCTCTACGAGTCCGAAGATCTCTATGAAATCTGCGACGAGCGTGGCGTGCTGGTGTGGCAGGAATTCATCTTTGCCTGCGCCAAGTACCCGGCCACCGACGAGCATTTCCTGGCCGATGTCAAGCAGGAAGCAGCCTACCAGGTGCGACGGCTGGCGCATCATCCCAGCCTGGTCGTCTGGTGCGGCAACAATGAGATGGAAGAGGGCAACTTTAATTGGGGTTACGAGCACGGCGTGGCTCACCCCGACTATGCCATCTTCCACATGGTGCTGCCCGTGATCGTCAAGCGCGAGGATGGCACTCGTTACTATCAGCCGTCGTCTCCCTACTCCCCTGAACACGAGGATCCGCGGCGCAGCGACATGGGCGACCAGCACCCCTGGACCGTCGGTTTCGCCAATACCGATTTCCGCGACTATCGGCAGATGGCCCCGCGTTTCCCCAATGAGGGCGGCATCCTGGGCCCCACAGCCCTGCCCACGGTGCTGGCCTGCCTGCCCGAGGGCCAGCGGCAGATCCATTCCTTCGCCTGGGAGCAGCACGACAACTCGATCTACTCCTGGGGCGAAGTGAGTTACCCCGATGAGATGCTGATGCAATGGCTCGGCAAGTCCATCAAGACGATGAGCATCGAGGACTATGTGTACTATGGCGGCGTGGTACAGGGCGAAGGCCTCACCGAGTACATCCGCAACTTCCGCCGCCGCATGTACAACACTGCTTCGGCCATCTTCTGGATGTACAACGACTGCTGGCCGGCCACCCGCAGTTGGACGATCGTCGACTATTACCTGCGCCGCACACCGGCCTTCTTCCCGGTGCGACGGGCCTTCCAGCCGCTGACTGTGGCATTGGCGGTTGAGGACGGCAAAGTGAAGGTCTTTGGCGTCAACGAAGGCCCCGTCTGGCAGGGCGAGGTGCGCTATGGCCTCATGGCCCTGGCCGGGGGCTACCCTGTCGATATGCGGAAACGGGTCTCTCTGCCCAGCAACGCTTCGACTCTCATCGACGAGTTCGATGCGGCTGAGTGGTCGCGCCTGGGCGAGCGCACGCACGCCGCCTTTGCCATCCTGAGCATAGAAGGGGCCGAGGTGGCGCGCGACAGGTTGTTCCTGCCCTACTTCAAGGAGATCACCTGGCCCAGGGCAACTGTGCGCGTGCGCCGTGAGGGCGGCAAGGCCATCTTTGAGAGTGACACCTTTGCCTGGCGCGTCTGCCTGGACCTGAGCGGTGAAAAGCGCCTGCCCGACAACTTTTTCGATGTCTTCCCGGGCATCCCCACCGTGCTCGACTGGCCAGAGGAACTGGGTGATCCGGTAGTGATGAGGATCGGGAACTAGGGGAACTGCGCGAGAATAGGAGAAGGCTGACATGGGTAAGGAGTCCGGAGCCGCATCTCCGAACTGGCATAAGGATGTCTATTTCGGCATCCATTATGATCTGCATGCCCACGCTGATGACACGGAGCTCGGCAGAGAACTGACGCCTCAACATTTGCGTGAGCGTCTGCTGCGCGTGCGCCCCGATTGGGTGCACTGCGACTGCAAGGGCCACCCCGGCTACACGAGTTGGCCCACACAGACCGGCTCGACCTCGCCGGGCGTGGTCAACGATGCGCTGCGCATCCACCGCGACGTGACCCGCGACCTGGGCATTCGCCTGGGTGTGCACTATTCGGGCGTGTGGGATTCCCGCGCCATCGAGCTGCATCCCGACTGGGCGCGCGTCGACGCCGAGGGCAAGCCCGATCCCAACATGACCTGCCGGCTGAGCGGCTATGACGAGCAACTCATGATCCCGCAGATGCTGGAGATCATCGACCGCTACGATGTGGACGGTTTCTGGGTGGACGGCGAGAACTGGGCCTCCAAACCCTGCTGGTGCAGCCGTTGCCGGGAAGAATTCACTCGCCGCACCGGCATCACCGAAATCCCAACCACGGCCCTTCAGCCCCATTGGGCAGACTGGCTCGCCTTTCATCGCGACCTTTTTGTGGCGCATGTCACGCGCTACACCGATGCCGTGCACGCGGCCAAGGCCTCGTGCATGGTCACCAGCAACTGGATGTACACCGTGCGCCAGCCCGAGCCCATGCAGGCGCCGGTGGATTACCTGAGCGGGGATTACGATCATGCCTGGGGCGCCAACCGGGCGGCCGTGGAGGGCCGCCTGCTGGACGGGCGCGGCAAGCCGTGGGATCTGATGGCCTGGGGCTTTACCAAGACTAACTCGATGGCCGAGAACCCGCCCTGGGTCATGAAGCCGGCGAACCACCTCTGCCAGGAGTTGAGTGAGGTCATCGCGCTTGGCGGCGCCATGATGGTGTACGACAACCCACAGCGCTCCGGCTGGATCACTGGCTGGCACCAGGATGTGCTGGCCGAGGCCGCCCGCTTTTGCCGGGCTCGTCAGGAGGTCTGTCACGGCACCGAATCGGCCTCGCAGGCGGCGGTGCTGCATCTGGCCAGCCACTATTACGCCGGCAACGACCCACTCTACAACTATGGCACAGCCGTGCAGCCCCTGGAGGGCGCCCTCCATGCCCTGCTCGAGACTCACCGCTCGACGGACGTGCTGACCGAAGACGGCGCCCTGACCCGCCTGGCCGAGGCGGGCCGCTACCGGCTGCTGGTGGTGCCCGAGCAGACGCACCTGAACGCGGGCCTCCTGGAGGCGCTCTCTGCCTTTGCCCGTGAGGGTGGCCAGGTGCTCTTGAGCGGAGCACACCTGGCACACGAGTGCCCCGACCTGGTGGGCGCTGCACCCGCGGGTGAGCTGCACCATGAGCCGGCCTACCTGCCGGTGGGCGAGAGGGCCGTGCCCGTCTCGGGGCCCTGGCAGCCCGTGGCCCCGCACGAGGGCGTCGCCGTGTGGGCCACCCTCCTGGCGCAACAGGAGCCAGGCAAAGACCACACGGACCAGCCGGCGGTCACCCGGCGGCCGCTGGGCAAGGGCGCCATCGTCGCCGTGCATGGCCCCATCTTCCGCGACTATTTCCTGGGGCACTATCCGCTCCTGCGCCAGTTCATCGGCGGGCTGGTGGACCGCATGGCCATCCCCTGGCAGGTACGCGTGGAGGCGCCGGCGCGGCTGGAGATGGTGGTGCGCCGGAGGAACGGGCGCTTGCTGGTCAACCTGATCAACCGTGGCGCCGGTGAGGCGCTCTCGGCCAACCGGGTGATTGTGGACGAGCTGCCGCCGGTAGAGAACGTCGTGCTGCGCATCCGCCGCGACACGCGTCCACAAGCGGTGACCCAGATCCCGGGTGGCCGGCAGCTCGCCTGGGCGCACGCCAATGGGCTGCTTTCGATCAGAGTGCCCAAGGTGTATATCCATACGGTGGTGGTAGTGGAGTAGATCCGTGGCCAACAAGTCTGCTGCAAGGGTCAGTGTCGGCTGGCCCTACGCTGAGGATTGGGAATGGCTTCGTGCGGTCACCCTGCGGCGGCTGGCAGCAGCCACCTTTGCCGGGGGGTGGCTTTGGTGGGTGATTTCGCTACAAGCCAGTAGCTTTCGTGGCTGGCTGGGCCCCCTGGTGCTCATGGCTACGGGTGGTCTCGTCTTCTGGGCAACTCCGCACCTGAGCTTCCTGCCAGCAGCCTGGCTATTCCTGATAGCACAATCCATCGCCACGAGTCTGATCATCTGGACGGTGCCTGACACACCGACCGTAACTTTGCTGGGGCTAATTGCCGGTACAGCCGGGTTGTTCATCTCACCCGCCCTTGGGTTCGTGGCGGCAGCAGCTATCTCCATCGCACTGTGGCTTGCAGCGGTGTACGGCCTGGTGCCGCCTTCCCTGGCAAGCTTTGCAGGCGCCCTGGCGGCCGCTATCGCTCTCCTGACCTGGACAGCGACCCATCCCCTACGTACAACGCTACATTGGTCCTGGATGAGCTACGAGCAGGCCCGGAGTCGGGCTGACGATCTCATGGTACAGCGGGGTGAACTCCAGCGGACAGTCAAAGATCTACGAGCGGCCTATGCTCGCCTTGAGAGGATGAGCACCGAGTTAGAGCGTGCTCGTCAGGCTGCCGATGAGGCCCGCCGGCTGAAAGCCGAGTTTGCCGCCAATATAAGCCATGAACTGCGTACTCCTCTGAACCTGATCATCGGCTTTAGCGAGATGATGTTCATGGCACCCCATACCTATGGAGGACAATCTCTGCCGGCGACTTACCGGGGTGACGTGGAGGCGATCTACCGCAGCGCCCGGCATCTATCGCAGTTGGTTGATGATGTGCTGGATCTCAGTCAGATCGAGGCCGGACGCATGGGCTTGGTGAAAGAGCCGTTGGCGTTAGCTGATGTGGTGAGTGAAGCAGTGACAACAGTCTCGTACCTACTGGAGCGCAAACATCTCTCACTGACTACAGAGATCCCGTCGGACCTCCCCTTGATACGGGCAGACCGAACGCGCTTACGGCAGGTATTGATCAACCTGTTGAACAATGCTGCTCGCTTCACTGATCGTGGCGGCATCACCATCGATGCCAGGGCTGATGAGCGGGATGTGACCATTTCCGTTACCGATACTGGCGTGGGGATCGCGGCCAAAGACATGCCAAAGGTCTTTGAGGAATTCCGCCAGGTGGACGGCTCACCTCGGCGCCGGGAGGGAGGCAGCGGGCTGGGGTTGGCGATCAGCCGCAAGTTCGTTGAGCTTCATGGCGGCTACATGGGTGCCAGAAGCTGCCAGGGCGAAGGTAGCACCTTCTGGTTTCGCTTGCCCTTGCGCGATGACCTGGCCTTTGGGCAGCTTCCTCCAGCGTGGGAGACATGGGCGCGCCCGGCAAAGACTGCGGATAGCGCCGGGACCGTCATTGTTATCAGCGATAACGAGCGCGCTGCCCATCTGTTCCAGCGTTACCTGGATGACTACCGGGTTTTGGTGGCTGCCGATGAGCGCGAAGTGCAGCAACTGGCCAGCACCGAGCCGGTACATGCGGCGATTTTCGTGGCGCGCTCACAGCAGGAAGCTGGGGACCGGCTGGTGAAGGGTGTGGCAGGATTAGCCGATGTACCGCTGTTCTGTTGCTCTCTTGCCGGGGGAGAGACCGCGGGCGACGAACTGGGTGTAGCCAGCTATCTGGTCAAGCCCGTTCTGCGCGAGCGATTTCTGGCGGCGCTGGACCGGGTGGGCCCACACGTGCGGGATCTGCTCGTGATCGATGATGAGCCTGAGGTGATCCGTCTTCTGACTCGCATGATCAAGGGCGAAGCGAGACGCTATCGGGTGCACAGCGCCTATGATGGCGAGGAGGCCTGGCAGTTCCTGCAGACAAGCCGGCCCGACGTAGTGATCATGGATCTCATGATGCCCAGGCTGAATGGCTACCAGTTGCTGGAACGAATGCGGGCCGACCCTACACTGCGGGACATCCCGGTGATCGTGATCACGGCCAAGGGGCTTGATGGCGAGGTGATCTCAGCAAGCTTGGCGGGCGTTACCCGGGGCAAAGGCCTTTCGATTGGGGAGTTGATGCGTTATCTGCGGGCTGGCCTGGAGGCCCTGCAACTGCCCCACAGTGCGCCAGCGCAGCCAGCAGCGCCATCTGGGTGACAGGCTTGGGCAGAAACTCGGCCGCTCCCAGCGAAAGAGCCAGGTCCCTTTCACGCAAAACCGAACAGACGATGATCGGGACATGCTGCGTGGCCGGGTGGTTCTTGAGCAGTTGCAGGACTTCCCAGCCATCCTGCGAGGGCATCATCACGTCGAGGGTGATCGCCTGGAGTGGCAACTCACTGACAACACGCAATGCTTCCTCGCCGCTTGTCGCTGTCACGACCTGATAGGAGCCCCCGCCCAGGTAGCGCTGGAAAAGGCGGAGCATATCCTGATCGTCGTCGATCACCAGCACCGTCGTCGGAGGCAGCACCGGCAGTAGCACGTGAACGGCCGGTTTTCCCGTGGACGTCATGGCACCCCAGAGCTGTCCTTCCTGCATCTCCAACAAGTGCTGGGCCACCAACATGCGGTCGCTTTGGAGGTCTGGTTTGGTCCTCCCGGATGCAACCTCCACCGTCACAGCTACCTTTCCCTCGCGCATCTCAGCCCGCAATTCGAGCGCGCCTCCAGCCATGTTGTCCAGCAGGTGAGTCAACACATTGAGCAGCACCTGCCGCAGGACAACCCGATCGATCGCGACCGGCGGCAGGCCAACAGCAGGCAATGCCAACAGCCTTACACCCTTACCGGTGGCCAAGCCCGAAACGACGGCTATCGCACCCTGGATTGTCTCGGGCAGGGGGGTCAGAGCGCTCGCGGTCGCCAGGCCCAGCCGGCTGACTGCCGCATCGAGCAGCGATTCAGTAGCCGGCGAATCTTCCTCCCCGGGCAACATTTCACCCTGATCGCTGGCCTGTCGGTAGCGATCCCAGAGGATATCCACCACCATGTCCACGCCCCGGCTATGTTCCCGGCGTACCTGTCGCGGGCTGATGGCAAGTTGTTCGGCGATCTGGATTGTATCCAGCGTCTCGATATATCGGAGAAAGAGGACGCGGAACGGGCGCCAGGCTGGGGCGCGGGGTGGCACATCATCAGCGGGCCGCAGAGCCTCGATGGCTTCCATGAGAGCTCGGTGGAGCGTTCGCCCACGAGCTTCGTGCCCCGCTTCGGTAGACAGTAATTCTGAAAGCGGGTGACCCTGCAAGTACACGTGGTCATATAGGTGGATGAGAGCATCCCTGACGTGACGTGCGAAGATGTCTCTGTTCATTGGGCCTTGTGACGAGTCCCTGCCAATTGGCCACCTCTTGTCCACCTGTTGGCCAGATCCCTATGGAATCGGAGACGTCCGTCCGTTATAATGGGTACAGACGCGCGGTCACGACAAGACGGTGCAGAGGAGTACTATTGCCAGCCATTATAGCACTGCAGCAGCAACCCGCAAAGATGACCGCCATACTGTGGCATGGGACCATAATCCCATATCGGTGGACAAGGAGGAGATAATGTCTGTCAACCGTTCCATTCGTATAAGCCGGCGCTCGTTCCTGAGCGGCACATTGCTCGCATTTGCCGGGACTGCACTGGCTGCTTGTGCACCCGCAGCCCAGCCGACGGTCCAACCTACGGCGGCAACAGCCGCGCCAACGGCAGCCGCAGCGACGGCACCGACGGCGGCACCCACAACAGCGGTTGAGCCTACGGCGGCGACCGAGTCCACGGCCAGTGCCGCTGGATCCACAAGCTTATCGCCCGATGCCCTCAAGGCGGCCAAGGGCAAACAAAAGGTCGTGTGGTGGTCGTGGACGCCGCAGAAGAACGATTCGATCATGAAGGTACTGCCCGGGATTACACGCATGTACCCCGATCTTGAGATCGATCTGGAGCGGCGCAACATCGAGTGGGGGCAGTATCCGCAGATGGTGAAGACTGCCCTGGCTGCTGGCAACGCGCCCGACATCATCGACATCTATGAAGCTGCGGTCTCAACCATGGACCTGGCGGCAGGCGGCCAACTCGTAGACCTAGCGCCCTATCTGGAAATGGATACCGAGTGGAAGAAGGGGCTGCTCCCCTCGGCACTCAAATCCGATAGCTGGAACGGCGGCTCGCACTATTTCACCTTGCCGCTCAGCGTCAACAATGTCATGGTCTGGTACAACAAGAGCCTGTTCGAGAAGGCCGGGGTGCAAGTGCCGACGACTCTTGACGAACTGAAGGCTGCGGCAAAAGCGCTGCGGGCGCAGAAGATCCAGCCTCTTGTGTTTGGAGTGAGCGACCAGTGGCAGGCCGGCGATATGTTTTTGACCCTCGCTGCCCAGATCGCGGGGGACAAGCTGCGGGCGGCGGATATGCGCCAAGCCAAGTGGACTGATGACAGCTTGGTGGCGACCATGAAGGCCTTCAAAGATCTGTTGGACAGCGGCATCTTGGCCGATGGGATCAGTGGCATCAGTTCCACCGATGCCGGGAACTTGTACATGGCAGAGAAGGCGGCCATGATGCTCAACGGTTCCTGGGCGCTTTCGGGCCTCGATCAGTGGCCCGCGGGCCTCTTCGATCATACGGGTGTATTCCTTTTCCCTAAGGTCAAGGAGGGGGCGACCCCGGTCGCCGTGGGTGACTATTCGCAGAACGGGGGCCTCTGGGTGAACTCCAAGGCCCTGGCCCCTGCCCTGGCCATGTACCGCTTCCTCTCCCTCGATAAGGAGGCCCAGGCAATCTGGCTGCCGCTAGGTGAGATCCCCGTTATCCCATGGGATACGAGCACCGTCAAGGATCCAGTAATGAAGGCCTTTGTCGATGCGCAGCCAAATGCCTTTACGCGCATGATCTACGACTCGCAGGCCAATGCGGCGCTGTTGGCCGGCATCCAGGGGCTGTGTGAGGGCAAGGTGACTCCGGAAGAAGTGATGGACACGACCGAAAAGTCGGCCCGCCAGGGTGAACTACCCTTCCTCAAGGATTAATCAGGCGCAGACACCCATACGGTCTCGGGGCTCCGGCCAGTCGTTGGGGCCCCGAGACCCGTGCTGAAAGCGGGGCCGAGATATGCGAGTGAGCGACTCCCATAATCTTAGTAGTCAGACCACTGGGCCGGTACAAGCAGACGCACGACGCAAGCAAAAGTACGACAACATCGGCTATCTGTTCATCCTGCCCGTCGTGGTCTTCTTCTGCCTTTTCTTCATCTACCCCCTGGGATATACCATCCGCCTTAGCTTTTATGAGTGGACCGGTTTCTCGAACGATATGACGTTCGTTGGGCTGCGTAACCTCCATGATGTTTTCTCCAATTGGGTATTCTGGACGGCGGCCAAGAATACAATCCTGTATGCCATTGTGCAGACCTCGTTGCAGACGGCTCTTGGCTTGATTTTGGCTCTGGTGCTCGACTCGCGGCTGCTGGGCCGGGAAATGTTCAAGGTTCTTTTCTTCACCCCTGTCCTGGTGTCGATCGCCGTTGTCTCGCTGCTCTGGGGGCGCATCTTCGAGCCCAACTTTGGGCTGCTCAATGGTTTGCTAACGAAGATTGGCCTTGGGGTGCTGGCCAGGCCGTGGCTGGGCGATAGCCAGGTGGCCTTGTTCGCGGTCATCAGCGTCAGTGTCTGGCAGGGGTTCGGCTACAGCATGGTCTTGTTTCTGGCCGGGCTGCAGAATGTCCTCGAGGACCTGAAAGAGGCAGCCAAAATCGACGGTGCCTCAGACCTGGGCGTGATCTGGCACATCACCTTGCCGCTGCTGCGCCCGGTGATCGCGCTCGTCGCCACCCTGACGCTCATCGGCGCCCTGAAGGTGTTTGAGATTATCTATGTCATGACGAGCGGTGGGCCCAATCATGCGACGGAGACCATCTCCTCTCTGCTCTACTATGAGGCTTTCCGCTTTAACCACATGGGCATTGCGAGTGCCATCGCTGTCGTCCTGTTGATCGGCACGATGGCCATGTCGATCCTGCAGCGGCGTGTTATGGAACGGGAGTCGGAGATATGAGCGTTTGGAATCGCACTCTGAAGCAACTCCCCAGTCGATTGCTCAAGTTAGTGGTGGTCACTGCAGTGGCGTTGATCTGTATGATTCCCTTCTGGTACATGATCGTTCTCTCGCTGGCCAAGCAGCAGGACACGTTCACAGTGTTGCTGGTACCCAAGAGCCTGCAGTGGTCGAACTATATCGTCGCCTGGCAAAAGGCCAATTTCACTGTCCTGTTCCGGAACAGTTTTGCCGTAACCCTCAATGCCCTGGTGTTGACGATCCTGATTTCCTCCCTGGCCGCCTATGCTTTCGCGCGGCTGAACTTCAGAGGTCGCAATCTGATCTTCAATATCCTGCTATTGGGCATCATGATCCCCGGGCAGACGGTGCTGATCCCACTCTTCCTGACGATGAAGCAACTGGGTCTGTTGGACACGCTCTATGCCCTCATCCTGGCCTACACAGCGTTCGGCATGATCAGCACGACCTTTATCCTGACCAGCTTCTTCCGCACGGTTCCTCAGGAACTGCTGGACCAGGCCAAAATTGACGGCTGTTCGCACCTTAACATCTATGCGCGGATCATGATGCCGCTCGCCCGCCCAGCCATCGCCACCGTGGGCATCTTCCTCTTTCTGGGCAACTGGAACGAGTTGATCCTGGCCCTGACGCTGATCCAGAACGATCTGCGCAAGACGGTACCTCTGGGCCTGATCACATTCGTCGGCCAGTACAAGATCGAGTATGGGCAGTTGGCAGCGGCCCTGGCGTGGGCGACGATCCCGGTGCTGATCGTTTACATTGCCCTGCAAAAAGAGTTCATCAAAGGCCTCACTGCGGGCGCCCTCAAGTACTAAGGATAGAGCAATGCGTGAAGAGATGACTTCGAAAGAGCGCATGCTAACGGCCATGCGCAACCAGCAGCCCGACCGGGTGCCCGTGGCGCCCGACATCTCCAACATGATCCCGGCACGGCTGACGGGCAAGCCCTTTTGGGATATCTATATGCACGATGACCCACCCCTCTGGCGTGCCTACATCGACGCGGTACGTTACTTTGGCTTTGATGGTTGGGTTCAGTATGGGGGGAGCGTCGCTTTTCAGCCGCGGCGAGATGAGCGACAATTTGAGAGCCGAGTGCTGAGCCAAAACGCCGAACGCATCACGGTTGAGACCGTCTGCCACACACCTGCCGGCGACCTGACGTCTGAGACCGTCTACTATGTGGATAACCCGCCCACGGTCACGCGCAAGTGGATCAAGGACCTGAGCGCGGATATGCCCAAGCTGCGCTACTTCTTCCCAGAGATCGTGAGCTGTGACGATGCCGTTCTGCGCGAGCAGCAGTTGGAGATGGGCGATGATGGGGCGATCGGCCCGATCGTGGGCTTGCCCGGCTTCCATGACCTCTTTGATTGGTTCGATGGCGGCCTGGCGGCCGTCTCCTATGCCTACTATGATCACTATGACCTTTTACGCGAGTTTGTGAGCTGGCAAGAGGCCCAGATCCTGCGTCAAGCCGAGATGATCCTTGCCCTCAAGCCCAAGCCCGAGTTTATCATGATCGGCGCTTCTGGGCTGTGGACACTGAGCACTCCCGCCGCGGTGCGCGACCTGACCCTGCCGACACTGCAAAAGATCACGCACATGGCCAAGCAGGCTGGCGTGCCAACGATGCTGCACTCCTGCGGCAAAGAACGTGCGCTGGCAACCCTCTGCGCCGAGGAGACTGACCTGGACTGCATCAACCCGCTCGAGGTACCGCCCATGGGCGATTGTGACTTGGCTGAGGTCAAGCGTAGCCTGGGGCATCGGCTGGCGCTATTCGGCAACATCCCCACGACCTCGACCATGCTGCTAGGCACACCCGAGGAGGTGGAGCAGGCGGCCCGCAAGTGCATCGATGACGCGGGGGCAGGCGGGGGTTTCATCCTATCGACCGGTGATCAGTGTGGCCGCGATACGCCCGATGCCAACATCTTCAAGCTGGTCGAGGTCGCCAAGACCTATGGTCGTTACGACGGCCGCTGACAACTCTAGGGCATTCGGAGAATTCCCCATGAACAGTAGAGAGCGGGTACGGCGGGCGATCGAATTCAGCGGCCCCGACCGCATCCCTGTACGTTACTATGATAACCCGGCGCACTCGGATATCGTGATCGCGGGCTTTGCACATCCGGTGGGCTGGGCCCCGCCCGAGCCCAATGTGGATGAGTGGGGCTGCCTTTGGTCCACACTCAATGAGACCATCGGCCAGGTCAAGCGGCATCCACTGGCGAGACTGGAACAGTACCACGGCTATCGTTTCCCTGATCCGCACGCTCCAGGGCGCCTGGAGCCGGCGCGGAAGGCACGGGAGGATCACCCCGAACGCTATGTCGCCGGCTCGCTGGGCATCTCGGGCTTTAACCGCATGACCTTTCTGACAGGCTTTGATGAGTTGCTGGCCGGGTTGGTGCTGGAGCCCGAGCGCATCATGGAACTCGCCGAACACGTGTTCGGCTTTGAGTC